>Ga0310122_10000027_pt1 | contig 116086 bp, 124 predicted proteins | sample CB6_Bottom_1051__FD_203503 | JGI IMG/M metagenome (GOLD analysis project Ga0310122, IMG submission 203503) | Marine microbial communities from Western Arctic Ocean, Canada - CB6_Bottom_1051 | ecosystem: Environmental > Aquatic > Marine > Oceanic | place: Canada: Western Arctic Ocean... | reverse complement strand
GAATAAGTTGTCCCAGTTACATAACTGACCCCCGTGGTGTAGATATTTTCTCCCGTTATATATTGGGTTCCCGTGGCGTAGGTTGTCCCCGTCGCGTAGGTCGTTCCCGTAGCGTAGGTAGTGCCTGTGGCGTAAGCTGTTCCTGTTACGTATATATCTCCCCCCGAAAGATAGTTAAGCCCATCCGTAACATATATTTTAGTTCCGGTTGCGTTAACAGTTCCGGTGTTTAACACCGTTACGGTAGATTGCTCTGCTATCGTAAATATTCCAGTATTTAGTATATTAACAACTGCGCCGCTCCCTATAACTACCCCACTCCCGGATATGACTGTTCCACTTTGGAAATTTGTTACCCCACCCGTTATATCTATCCCACTTACAACACCGCTTATATTAATTGTCCCACTTATAAATGTAAGATTAGTGAACTGTGTTAGATCTAAAACGCCGGTATCTTCCACAATCAGCGACGCCCCAGCCTCAATTGTCACATTATGCCCAGAACCACTTAAGACCACGGTTGAGTTGCTTATTGGAACGTTAAATCCAGATCCGCCAGTTATATAAACGGTTCCCCCATGTATGCTTAAACCTGTTCCGCCTGTCACGTAATATGTGCCAGAAACCAACTGCACAAGTTCCCCCGTAAATACATTAGTCCCGCCGGTTATGCGTATTGTTCCACCCGTTATGTAGTTGATTCCTGTTACGTTTATGTCTGTTCCGGTTATGTAATTAATTCCAGTTACATAGAAAGAGCTACCAGTTGCGTAAGTGGTTCCTGTTGCATAGATTGTTCCTGTTGCGTGGGTGACGCCTGTTGCGTAGACCACCCCGCTTACATAAGATATTCCCGTGGAGTAAACCGTGCCGGTTATATAGCTGGTCTCTCCCGTCACATAGGCTGTTCCGGTTATGTAGCTGTTGGTTCCCGTCACGTAGGCCGTTCCGGTTATGTAGTTAATACCTGTTGCGTAGGTTGTTCCTGTTGCGTAGGTGACGCCTGTTGCGTAGACCACTCCGCTTACATAAGATGTTCCTGTGGAGTAAACCGTGCCGGTTATATAGCTGGTTTCTCCTGTCACATAGGCTGTTCCGGTTATGTAGCTGGTTTCTCCTGTGACATAAGCTGTCCCGTTTATATAACTGTTGATTCCCGTTACGTGGGCCGTACCGGTTATATAGTTGATACCTGTGGCGTAGATGGTGCCCGTGGCGTAGGTTATGCCCGTAGCGTAGGTGGTGCCCGTCGAGTAGATAGTGCCCGTCGAGTAGATAGTGCCCGTGGCATAGGTTGTGCCTGTAGCGTAGGTAGTCCCTGTGGCATAGGTTGTGCCCGTCGAGTAGATGGTGCCCGTGGCATAGGTCGTGCCTGTAGCGTAAGTAGTTCCAGTTGCGTAAGTGGTGCCCGTGGCGTAAACAGCACCCCCGGTTACATAAACAAAATTTCCAGAGACGTAGGACTTATAGCCTGACACCGACAAACTGCTTCCAGTTACATAAACGATACCCCCCGTTACGCTTATATCAGTTCCGGTTATATACACCGAATCGCCGGTTACATTTATAGAATCACCTGACGTTATAAAAGTATCGCCCTGAACGGTAAGGTTTCCTATCGCGCCATCGCCAAAGGTTATATTTCCTGTTCCAGAAAGATAAGTAATTCCACCCTCTATATTTATATCATAACCAGTTACGTAATTTGAAACCCCAGATACGTTAATTGAGTTGCCTGTTATATAAACCGTTCCACCAGTAACAAAAGCTTGATTCCCGGTTACGTAAGCAATATTTCCTGAAATTATATTGCCTCCTCCGGTTACGTATACCGAGCCGCCAGTTATCGAGCTCCCATGTCCTGAAACATAAAAAGTTGTACCTGATAAGTAATTCGTTCCGCCAGTTATTCCCCCGAAAACAGCACCGGTAATATAGTTTGTTCCTCCTGTTATTGAAACACTTGTACCGGTAATATAGTTTGTTCCACCCGTTACATTTATATTATAACCTGTATAATTACCGGTTCCACTGGCAAAAACATTTATTACCGATCCCGTTGCAAATACTATCCCCTCATTGTGAACATGAACCGGTTCCCCCTCGGGAATATGATAGACACCCGTATTGTGTAAATGCACTTCCGCACCGGCGTATATTACGATACCTGTGTCTGCGTTTATGGTACCCGTGATATGAGTTATTCCCCCGGTTATATGTATACCACTAATGTTCGTCCCGCTTATGAATCCTGTTCCTCCATCAAGGACTAAATTTGTAAAGTTAGTAAAGTCTATGACCCCCGTGTCAGCTAAGAAAAGTCGTGCACCGGCGTGTATATTCACTCCGCTGCAATCACCCGTCATCCTTATATCTGAGCTATATACATTAAGAATAGCGCCGGACTCTATTCCCGTTATCCCTATGGTTCCACTTTGAATGGTTATGCCTCTTCCGGTTACGAAGTTATGACCCCCGGTTATATTAGCCGTGCCGGTTACGTAGATATTAATACCCGTAGCGTAAGCCGTACCAGTTACGTAAGTATTGATACCCGTGGTGTAAGCCGTGCCGGTTATGTAATTAATACCCGTGGTGTAAGCCGTGCCGGTTATGTAATTAATACCCGTGGTGTAAGCCGTGCCGGTTACGTAGGCTGTTCCAGTTACATAGTTGTTGGTTCCAGTAATGTAGGCTGTTCCAGTTACATAACTAGTGGTTCCTGTTACATAAGCCGTCCCGGTTACGTAGTTGATACCCGTGGCGTATACGGTCCCGGTTGCATAGGTTATGCCTGTGGAATAAGTTGTCCCAGTTACATAACTGACCCCCGTGGTGTAGATATTTTCTCCCGTTATATATTGGGTTCCCGTGGCGTAGGTTGTCCCCGTCGCGTAGGTCGTTCCCGTTGCGTATATTGTGCCAGTTGCGTAGACTGTCCCAGTTACATAACTGACCCCCGTGGTGTAGATATTTTCTCCCGTTATATATTGGGTTCCTGTGGCGTAAGTGGTACCACTTATGTATTGAGTCCCCGTTGTATAAGCTGTACCCGTTATGTGTTGGATTCCCGTGGCGTAAGTTATACCCGTCGCATAGGTTGTCCCTGTCACGTAAATCGTACCCGTCGCATAGATTACGCCGGTTGCGTAGGTTGTCCCCGTTGTGTATATTGCGCCGGTTGCGTAAGTTGTTCCGGTTGCGTATGTGTTGCCCGTAGAGTAAGTAATTCCTGTCGCGTAAATATTACCCGTTGCATAGACTATGCCTGTAGAATAGGTCGTACCCGTTATATATGCGGTACCTGTTATTGTGTTATTGCCTCCGGTTATCCTAACGTCATTCCCACTTATGTAGTTTGTTCCCCCGGTTATAAAAAATTGTTGTCCCGATACCGTATTTATTCCGTCTGTAATAAGGATAGTCGTGCCGGTCACATCTGTGTATGTCGAATTAGTTATCGACACTGTCCCAAAGTTATCAAGATCAATATTTGAACCCGTTATATACGTGGTAGAACCGGGGTTAGCAACCACGCTTGTCGTGAACCCAGAAACATAAGTGTTTCCAGCCGACAGCATAGAAACCGTTGACTCGTCTATGTTTGCGTTTCCAAAAGATTGTAGAATACTATCTTTAAGCTCGTTTATTTCAGTGTTTAAACTATTGACATCAATATTTCCGCCTGATACGTAAGTGGTGCCATCCCCCGTGATGGTCACGGTACTGCCAGTTATGAAACCGTTATTAATGGTTACAAATCCGGTTACAAAATTCTGATCTCCAGATACGGTTATATCCGAACCGGTTATGAAAATGTTTCCTCCGGTATTAAACACTTTGTAGTTTGAGCCAGTTAAGTTGACAACGCCACCGGATGGATTATACAGGCTCATTCCATCCCCCGTAATTCCTATGGTGGCTCCGCTTTGCATGCCTGATATGTTAAGAGTCTCTAATCCGGTTATGACAATAAGGCCAGTTACATCATTAAATATACTAGTACCCCTGTAGATTCTTGGAGAGCCCCCTTCTAGGGTGAAATTTGTAATTATATTATCTGTAATTGTTTCCACTACGGCTCCCGCAGCCACGGTAATATCATCAGAATTAGTTATGGTGACCGTACTCCTACCGATCACTGCGCTTTCCGTAATGATGCTGCGCACCACGTTGCTCTCCGCAACTGCTCCAGAAATAATTGTTTGGTTACTTGTGATTGTCTGAATGACCCCCCCGGTTATATAGTTTATGTCGCCGGTTATGGCCATGTATCCGCCATCCTCATTAATGAGCATATTGTACGTCGTATTTGCACCCCCAGTAATGTAAACATTACCGCTTTTGAGAAGCGCGCTTGACGATCCGCCTATTACATATAAATCACTCCCGCTTTGTACTGTTATGGTATTGACCCCCCCAGTAACCCCTATTTCAACCCCGCTGAATATGCTGGCTCCACTTTGCACAAAAATGTAATTGCCAGTAACGAAGTTCGTTTGCCCGCTTAAGTTCACGATTGATCCCGTTACGAACACAGACCCAGAGTTTGCCGTGATTGACCCTGTTGAATTATGGAAACTTATATGCGGAGCATTGGTCATCACCGCGCTTATGTTACCCCCGCTGGTTGCCATCAAGTTCCCTGACACAGTGGCGGTACCAGAAGTAAACAAATTTGTTCCCCCTGTTATGTTAATTGGTTGTTCTTTTGCAGAATAGAACACACCCGTGGAACTAATCACGTTAATATTAACTCCGCTAAATACACCCGTAGAATTTGATACGACTACTGTCCCCCCCGTTGCGTGAACGTTTTGCGATTGCCTTATATCGAAACTAATACCCGTAGCGTCTATTCTTCCGGTGTGCAGGGTCAGAGTGTTAGAATCGAAAAAGTTTCCACTAAAATAAAGAATACCAGTGTCGAATTCTATGTTTGTGGTAGAGCCTCTTCCGCTCACCACTAAACTGTTTATTTGATGACCTGTTATGTTTACGATGTTGCTGTCATTCGCGAAAACTGTTTCCGGACCTTCCACGGTGACAAGCTGCGCGTTGTGTATTGACCCAGCATTTCCGGTAATGTTTACCGTTGTTCCAGTAAGGCTCGATAAAGAGAAAGAAGCATTAGCGGTTATAATCGCCTCTCCCGTAAGAGACATAATGTTCGTGCCGCCTGTTATATTTATGATTGGATTTGTACCGGTTATGAACGCCGTTGCCCCATCATTTATATTAAATGCATTAGTACTTAGTGTCGTGCCGCTTATAGTCCCAAATATCGAAATATCTGTTCCCGAAATATACTGTATCAACCCGTCGCCGGTATTATAAATTATATTCGAAGTCCCGCTTATATTTGTCGATCCAGTGGGGTAAATAGTATTTACCGAATTATAAATTTGTACATCATCCGTAGAGACAGTATGTGTGCCACCAGTCATGGTAACATTTCCGGTTATCGTGTGGCCTCGACCCCCGGTTATATATACCCTTCCCTGACCGGTATTGGAGTATATGATTATATCTTCTCCCCCAGAGATATAACTTACTGACCCCTCGTTTGCTACAAACACATTTGGATTTATTGAGTACGCTCTAACTTCAGAGCCCGGCTCATTGAACAGGTTTGTTGCCGTAGCCAAGGCTTGGTTATATATGTTTGTTGTTACCCCCGAATACTCGTTTCTTACCGAAGATACGGAGCCGGTGATACTTACATCGCTGTCGTATATATTATAGTTTTCTATCTCTAGCGAATCTACGCTACCCGTGAATTGAATCGATGTCCCGGTTGACAAATCAGTCATAGTCAGCCTTTGGCCAGACCCGGTCATAAACAGATTTATGTTATACTCAATTGGTGTCGGGACCACGGTATCAGTGAATTGCCGTATGAGCACCTCCTCCGCCACCTTTGGTGCTTGGGGGAAGACTACCCCCGTAAGATTGTCTATTGTGTAGTCCGTGGTCGGGGTTAGTGTCGATCCATCAAGAGAAACCCAAACGTTTTTAATGTTGTCTTCTGTTAGTTCAAGATGGAATGCATTCGTTACGCCGTCTCCCACATAAGACGCGGACCCGGCTATATTACCAACCCCTGTTCCCTCCCCGAACCTTAGAGTCAAGTCTCTTCTTACTCCAGAAAGGTCAAACTGTATATTGGTTCCTGTTATATTTTGAAAAAGGTATTCGGATGCGGGCAAAACCTCGTCATCATTAATGAAAAATTGGGCCCCCGATCCAGACAGGAACATTTTATTGTCTCTAATTAAAGCAAAGTGCCCGGTATTTCCAAATTCAGATACCCGCAATGCACCACCTGATATTTCGAAGTCTCTTTCCGGCACCACTATAGAGGTAAGCCTTCTGTAATTTTCATAAACGTTATCTTGTGAAAGTGCTCCAGAATATAAGTGGACATTCCTTAGAAGCCCCTTGATGTGTTTTGTCGCCGTCGAGTTCGTTAGTATATGAAAATCTTTTACGGGTACGCTTGGGTCCACGTAATTAATAGTTTTTGACCCCACGCTGTCCGAACCAACAAGGCTTCCATTCAGGTATAGGCTGTGAGTACTCCCATCCCAAGTCGTGTTAACAAGAGAATACTGGCCCGTCTCTACTGGGGCGGTAAATAATGTAGACGATGTATCACTCGTGTCTGACCCCTCATTAAATGTTATTTTTGAATAAAACCTCTTGTTTACGTCGTAGGTTATCTCATAGGATGCCGCTATAGTACCATGAGTATTGGGCACCTGTATAAGCGGATCTCCAACCGTTCCCCCTACCTCCAGCGGCATAAACATGACCCCAAGCGTAAATGTTTCCGGCTTCAGGTCGTTTGTTATTGGAATTATTGCGTGCTGATCCTTCGGGACTCTTCCTTCATCCCACCCGAATTGAAGAGTGCTGTTGATTAGTACTGGAGAATTATAAAGTGTCGCATCGTGGTTGTACGTAGTGAGGTCTTGCCAAGTTCCGTCACCGGTATAACTGTTTTTTGTTTCGGCGCTTAGGTGGAGGAGTTTATTCTCTAGTATTATTGCTTTGTGAAGCTTATGCTCTATTGTGTCCTCTATAGGCACTGAGTCGACAAGGTATCTTCCAGATACGTTGACGTCGTTTTCTACAACCGTATCCCCCAATACGGTTAATTTACCATATATGGTGGTATCACCCTCGTATATTATGAAATCTCCAAGTTGACTTGAGCTTGCGCCAACTTCATCGGTAGTTATCCTAATCTTGAAGTCCTGTGGGAATGTAACTAACCCTGTAGGAACGAGTCCGGTTAAGTATGTTCCGCCGGCTCCATCACCCACCTTGTCCCATACGGGTGAACTATGTAAATCACCATCTAAATTTGATATAAACTGAAGATCAGAAGTATAATGCAGCATTTCCCCATAGACAGTGACTACTGTTTTTCCGACTACCCCCTCTTTCGGGGTGAAGCTCGTTATTGTTGGAGACTTAAGAACATTTAATAGCCCCAAAGAACCCATGTCGGCATTGGAGTCTGATGAAAATGATGATTGAGCAAACAGTGTTCCGCTTGCATTTCCTGTGCCGTCTGAAATTGGAAAGTCAGAAGGAATCTGGAAATACAAATTGTTGTATTCTCTTTTCGCTAAACTACTGCTGGCGTCGTATTGGTTGTAATTTGATATTCCATACCCGCTGTCTCTCATGAACAGGCCAGTTATGTTTGCCAGTCCAGTGCCGTATAGCCTTATTTGTTGGCCGTGGTATCCACTTGTGGGTTCCGTAAATCCTATGGCCAATATTTCTGGCTCGATTATAATTGGAATTTTGAATAATAAATCGTTTCTTAATCTTTGGTAAGTCTCCGTACCTGTCCATCCGCTATAAAAGTTTCCCTCTTTCTTATGGATATTTGTGGTTCCGGCTTCTCCGCTCCAGTAGAACAAGTCTTCGGCAGTTACTTGCCCGTCTTGATTTACATCAACCGTGTCGTAAAATCTTGGCGTACCCGCTATGTTTTCCCTATATAACTGCCTAAGCGGTTTCGCGAAGCTTTGTTCAAAAATTGTTTGGCCACTTTTGTATACAGTGTCTTCATCCAACCAGAAGAATAAAAACCCTGTTCCTACGAAATTGTCTGATATGGTTATTGGTATGTTGTATAGGCCGGTTTTAGCTACGCCCTCGTCTCTTAATCCGCTTGTGTGTATGTGCCTTCTTATCTCTGCGTTCCATATGTGTCCTAATGGATCGGAGCTGTCTAGCAACTGAAATGGACTATTCGGAATAAAATAATCCCCCAGATTAAACCAAGTAGCCTCGGTTCCGTCTTGGAAAAGCAAGTCTTGTCTTGTGCTGTATTTACTAACAAATTCTATTTCCCTATTTCCTCCGCCTTCTTCTCCGGGGTGAGCTAGTCCTGTTCCACTAATTCCTATAGCGTTAATGAAGGTTTTTTCGGCGTTTATTCCTGAGATGTATAATGTTTGCCCTACTCTAATTGTTGTTGCTGAAATGCCAGATATCGTTGGATACGCAGAGATAGTTGTTGACAGGTCTTGATAGTCAGTTATAGTAAGGTCAACATCCGCCTTATCTCGCCTTGACGTAAACAATCTTGTGTCTTCAAGAAGACAAGCTGGAATTTGAAGCTCTACATACTCTTCGCCATCTGCCCCATACTTATATATATCATTTCCGTTTAATGGTTTTATGTAATCCCACGTTGGGTGCTTGTTTAGTCTGACCTCGACAGTTGGGTCAAAAATTCCTCCCCCTATTCCGCCCCCTTGGGTCACTAAAAATGAGGGGCCTTGTTGTGCTGATGTAAATTGCCCCACCCCACTAGAGATATTCGACATATCCATGTGTCCACTTGAATACCCCTGAAACCAATATTTGGACTGATGGGTATCTGTCCCGCTTAGTATTATCGAATCCCCATATATGCCTGTTCCGGGCTTAACAAGGTCCAGTGTTACTATTTCAAAAACCTCTATTGGCAGAATGCTTTGCGAGTTTGTAAATTCGCCCATAAGCATAGGCTTGCCGTCGTCTGCGTCTATCGGCACTCTTATGTTTAATCCTGTCTTTGGAAAACCAAATCCCGTCGGCTCAAGTAAGGAATAGTAACCTACTGGGACTACTTCTACTGTTGTCTGGGTGTCGTTTTTTCCTGTAAACCTTACTCCTGTAACTAATTCTAAATTCGCACCAGATATTTTTAGGAAATCGTTTCTTGCAACCAAGTCTGGATAATGACCACTGTAAAATATGCTATCCGGTATTGTTTGAAACCTTTCCGCTGTGGTTGTTGATCCGCCTACTGCTGATATCCTTATTGGGACTTGGAGTTCGCGATATAAATAATCATTAGTTAAGTAAGCGTGCTTTGAGGGTATTTGAAAACTTATTCCAGTTCCCCTTGACCCCAGAACAGAGTAGGTCGTTACTGGTGTATTACCATGGTAAATTGAGACTAAGTTTACTAAGCTTGTTCCGCTTATTATTACCGTGGTTCCATGTGTTCCAGAAGTGGGAGAAAATCCAGAAATTTCTGGTTCAGCAAAGAACCCAAAATATTGCCCCTCTGGGCTTGTGGATTTACCAACACTGTTATCCACAACTATGGAGAAGTTAGAATCTTCAGACAAGCCGGGAACGTACACGCTCATCACCTGAAGACCAGCATCAGGGGTGCCCTCTATTCCTGATATGCTTGCTCCTATATTTCCAGAGAAGCCTCCATGACTAGCCAACCCACTAAAATATACATTAGTTTCGGAATCATCAAAAAATCCGCTACCAGTTATGTCTACCTTGTTTCCTTTGAATTCGCTTTTTGGCTCAAATCCTTTTATGAACGGAGGGTACTTTATGTATAAAGAGCTTTCTCCGGTTGCAGACCCCCTTGTCGTTTCTATTACTACGTCACAGTCTCTGTATCTTCCCGTTCCTGTTGGCAGGGAAAAGTCTATTCGGGTATTGTCTTTATTCGCTCCGTATGCTATTACCTGTGGGTTAATTAAGTTTTCTTTATGATCCCCATCTCTTTGTCCTATTGGATAGACATATAAGCCTGTAGTGTTGCCAAAAAACTCTCCAGACAGCGTTACGTAGTCACCCTCACTAATTAATATGGAATGATCCCGATTTCCTCCGTGCCTACCCGCGGGTTTACCAGTGACTGGACCTATTGCCGATAGAACAGGTGGTCCGGGAATCACATAAAAATCAATTCCATTAGCGTGAGAGCCCCCAAGTGAATTTCTTATTGACAGAAGGCCCGAGTTCGCATTGGAAGGTATCTTACCACTTAATCCTGTTGTCCCTATTAGCCCAAATCCGGTTTCTGCCCCATTGAAATCAACCAACCAACGGTTATAATCTTGACTAGAGGGGTCTGTTGACGCCCTTACAAGAGCCCCTGTTGCAAAGTTTTCTCCAGAAATTACGATATCATCAAATGGCTGTTCTCCCCCTCCGGGTCTATGCCTTTCTCCAGAAGAGGGCTGAACCCCCGTAATAATGACGTTTGTTTTCATCGTGGGGTATGTGGCATTCAGCCCACTTTGCCCCACTATTTTCAAAGGCCCATCTATGTGTCCATAAGGAACGGTGAGCGGTAGAAAATTTATATCGACCATTCCGCTGTGCACGGTTGTCGCCGGCAATTGCCCTGTGCCAAAAAATGCCCCAGTAACCCCCGATAGCCCCAGACCACTCACGCTCATTTGCGACCCGGGCTCTGGTTTGTCCGTGGTTACCCCTAAAATTTGGGGCATAGGGACAAAAAATTCGCCTGCGGTTCCCGTTTGCTTCCTAAGCGAAGAACCCACCCTTGGATTCCCCCATTGAGCGCCATTTGGAATTGTGGCAATTAATAGTTCTTCATTGACCCAAGAGAAATTAGCAAAAGTATAATCTATCCCGCCAATGGCATCCGTATTAGGCTCGAAGGGGAAAGAGACGCTGTCGATTTGGACAAACCCCTGCCCTTCGATCCTAACTGTCTGGCCTATTATTCCTGATGACATGCTTACCTTATTCTGGTTATTAATATACTAGAAGATAAAGACGTAAATCCCATAGTTGATGCGTTGGCGTAATCTCCATTTTTTAAATATATGTACCCGTCTCCTCCAGCCGTTTCCTCTGGGACTACAAATCTTATTAAATTGTCGTGGACATATTGGCACTCAAACAACTCAAAATTACCAATCCATACATCTGGATAGCTTAAAAAATTTATTCCACTTATGTCTATCGTGTCCCCCGGCGCTCCACCCGTGGGTCCCCACCCTTCTCCTCCGTTGTCTGGGTGGTCCTCAACGAGCCCCGTTATTTGAGCTAAAAAGCTCGGAGCTTCTTGAGTTACCCGTATTGAGTTTTTTGCGAAACTTTGATTATCTGCTTGTATACTTTTTACATTTGTAAATCCCCTAGCCTCGTAGTACACCTGTCTTGATCGCGTTTCCCTGTCTCTTAATTCTATTCCGAGTACCGTATTTTCTCCCTGCATTCTCATAGCGCCACTTAAGTTATCGATGGTCACGGATGTTTCTAATTTTTTTGGACCGAAAGAGATGCTATCTGGCTTTATGTTATAGAGCCCTGTCCCCGTTACTAAATTATAGACGGGCCTTACCTCCATTGAATAAGAGAATGAAGCGTCTGTCACCAATGAGTTAGCGTCTGTTAGACCCGTACCGTTAATCGTCGCGTCCAAGAAGTTTAGCATTTTTTTGTCTTGGCTCGGTTTTTCTGTGTTCGGCGTAAACGAGCCTGACCCAAGTTGGCCTTCAAAATCAAAAAACTCTATCTCTACGTCTGCCCGCGCCATACGGTTGGGCGTCGCACTTATCCTGTAGCTTGTAAGATGTCCACTAGGAAAGCTCATCTGCCCAAAGTTTCCTTCTATTCCTACGTCTTCTTTATATATTAAATCATGAAAATAATCCTGCCCGGTTAGAAAGTACGTAAAAGACATGGTCCCACGAATCGGTTCCGACGCTTGGTAAAAATGAGAGTATTTTTTACTTGCAAAATACCGTGCTTCTAAATTGGCATTTATGTCAAACGAAAGATTAGCAGCAACGAAAGAACGATTGTTTAAAAGTACGGTACAATTTTTATATGTATAATACATTAATGGTACCTCCTAAGTGTGTACGAAGTTTTTGCAAAATCGTTTGTGTCTATAGATATATCTGAAGTTTCTATTTTCATTCCTGAAAAATCAAATTCCATAAAATGCAAAGAAGTATCGCATAGACCACTTAATGGTTCAATTCTTACCCTAGGTGGGGACTCGGGATCATATTCGCTGAAATATGATCCGTCCTCTAGCTGCCCACTAAATAAAGCCCATCCACTTTCTCCGTAAAAAGTAATTGGATGAGAGTCGGGGCCTTGGCCGCTTATATTTATGGAAGACGTGTCTTTAACTACATTCACTGTTTCTTCCGCGGTTAGGAGTTGTACTTGCTTCGGGTATTTTTGCCCTAATACGTAAATTGGATTTACTACCCCTCTGAAATTATAGGAAAAATCATAAACTGGAGCCAATATTGTCCCATCACTAGCGAGAAGGGACGTTGTCCAAGAGTGAGCTAATCCGCTAAAGCTTTCCGCGTACCCCTTGTCGACTACACCTGATCGCTTGATTACTGTACCCGTGGGCGGCACAAACCCCACGTATGAAGCGTTAGCTTTGATTATGTCGTTTGATGACACGCTTACGCTGTAGCTATCCAAGTAGTAGACTCCAGTTACTCCAGCTACCCCTATTACATTTGGCGGAATATCGTGATAGTTTGGGTCAACCGTGTTGTGAACCAAGCCCAAATAATCTAAAACGTTTGCGTAAACCGGGTCTTTTTCCACCTCCAAGTAGTAAGAAAAGCGCACAGCGGCTGAATATTGTCCGTCTGGATCAGAGCCTTCTGCGAGGTTTTTGCCCATAGCTCGGACAGCAACAATTGAGTTAGCGGTAGACAATGATACCTGCTCGGCCATTACACCCGTACCGTTTACCACCACGTCACAATTGTTGAAAAAAATCATTGCCCAAAAACCTTGTACCTCTTTATCAATTACACTGGAAATTAGTTAGTAATTGTAACTAATTGTGGAGTATTGAGGTTTCCGGTTTCGGACAGAAGGTTCTCAATGTATACCTTATATCTGGCTTGTATTTTTAAGTTATTATTGACGTCTACTTGGTAATTTTCGCCTATTAAAGTGGCCCCCGTGAAATTAAATTGCGTTATTACTTGATAAGTTTGGTAATCTTTTATTTTAACGTCAAAATTCTTAAGTTTCGCCTTGCATGGATACCCTCTAAATGTACTGCCAGAATACCCTATGTCAGCACCATTGACTTCAATTGTGAAATCCGCTGTTGCCGCCACGGGATAGTCTATTTCTACGGAAAACGGACTCCTTCTTCCTATTTTATAATAGTCTCTCCTCGGTATCTCAAGCCCTAATGTAAAACTATTTACAATATTGGCTTCAAAATCGTCCATTGTTATCTCAACGCTTGTCGGCGCACCAATTCTATATCCCCCATCACCCGGATTATCCGCGAATCCTGTAGGTGCGGTTTGCGCTGGGGTTGTTCCAGTTATGTATCTTAATTCTGCCGCTGGTTCTGGCGGTAACGATCCAGATGGAATTTTCCCCATATCCCCCACTACCCTAAAGGTCGCGTTTACTTGGGGTAATGAGTCAACACCGCATGATAGGGTATATCTAGTTAAATACCCCGAATAAAAACTGTAAAATCTAGTGGGATCTCTTCTGTCGTCAGTTATAAACCCATTGAAAGCTCCGCTACTTATGCATTTTACAAGTGGGTCAGTATCCACAACTAGCATATTGATTGAAAAATCCCCTATTTGTGGCCCCTGCGGGACTATAAGGGAGTTTGACTGGCCTATGAATTCAATCGGCGCTTCTGGTATTGCCCAATTATATGATATGGACTGCACCCCATGTACCTGCCCAGATCCTATGAAAACCTCCTGCTTTTCTCTATTGATTATCTTGAATGCCATCGAATACTATTACACTGCATATATTTGGCAACTACGTGTAAATAAATCAGGAAAAAGGTATGGTGTATGGGTACTAACATTTACAATATAGAGAAGTTTAATGCCGGAACAGAATATAAGAAAAACGACATAGTCTGGCACGATCTTACGGTAAGTGGTAAAACGCGTAAATACTATTGGTACGCCTCTGTTCCCGGCGTTCTTAGTGCGCCGTCGCTTTCAAACCACGAGTGGGCGGGGGTGAAATTTGACAACATCAAAACCTCGACCAACAAGCCTCATTTCTGGTGGAAACCTTCCTATAATTTTACCGTAGAAAATAAACCGAGAGTTATCCGTTATTCCTATGGAGACGGCTACGAACAAAGAGTCATAGATGGTATAGAAAGCATTCTGCTGAGAGCCACGATTAGTTTTGAGACCAGAGACGCGGCTGAGGCCAAAGCAATTACTCATTTTTTTCATTCGAGAAAGGCTCAGGAATCCTTCCTATGCATGCTTCCCGCTCCGTATAATATTGATAAATTGTATGTTGCCAGAGATTGGGGCGTAACTTTTAATTTCTATGAAAATTATACCATAAGAGCAACCTTCGAAGAAGTAACAAACTAACATCGCAATATGTCAAGTGATAAAAAATTAAGTGATTTCCCGAAGGTCATAATAAATAGATCGAAGCAGTCCGGGGAAAAAATTGTCACCCAGATGGGTAAGGTGGCTCCGTCTGCTGTTGTGACTCTATACGAAATAGATTTAGAAGATTTGCTGATAGATGAAAGCATGCCCTATCTTGAAACTACTTTAGCCGGAGAAGCCGTTTTTAGATTCCATAATAACCTAAAACTTACTAAACAAAAAATATACTGGAAGGGTGAAGAATACCACCCCTTACCTATAAGTGTGGAGGGGTTCGACAGCAGCACGAGGAGCTCTACGCCTACCCCCAGAATGAGTATGATGTCGAATGAAAAAGAAGACCAGCAATCGATGTTTAAAGACTTTAAGACAATGGTGAGAAAGCTAGATGATCTAATTGGAGCTAAAGTAACAAGAGTAAGGACTTTCGCTAAGTATCTAGATCTGAAAAACTTTTATGATATCCAACCCGGAGGAGGAAGAGTTACCTTGGGTGACGACACTTTAATACCCGAAGGGTTTGCACCAGATCCACTAGCCGAATTCCCTAGGGAAGTATTTTTCATAAACAGAAAAAGCGTAGAGAGCAAAAATGGATTAGAATTTGAGTTGGGTTCCTTTATTGATTTTGAAAATCTAAAGCTTCCAATGAGGCTGGTTATTTCAAGGTATTGTCAATTTCAGTACAGAGGAGAAGGGTGCATTTACGAATACGAGCAAGTTGGGCAAAACATGACTAACGACCAACTCGAATCGGCCTTTGGCACGGATAGCTTCAGCGAACTTAAATTTCCCTGTAAAGCTCCCCCTTTAGCAAACGAAAATGACGAGCTTTTCATAGACAAACTCGGTACAGACTACCGCCCACAACAAGCGGCAACAGCGTATGATCCCGAAAGGGCCTATTCTATAGGAGAAAATATTTACATAACTAAAAATGATATAAAATATTATTTTATAGCAAAAGACGCCGTACCCGCAGCTTCAACCGCGCAAGGAGGAACTTTATCAACAATTCCACCCAATAACAATTATTGGCTGGAAGACAAGTGCTCCAAGACAATAAAGGGGTGCAAATTAAGATGGTCGGATGAGTACAAAAGGCACGGAGATGTACGTATTTTTGGCACATCCACGGATTCGATGATTGGTACCTCAACAACTTGCGGCGTTTACTCAATGAGTAACCCATGTGGTGGCTGCGGCACAAATACGCATGCCGGTTGCTTACCATTTGGAGGCTTCCCAGCCGTCGAAAAACTACATGGATCAGAGTAACGATGAAAGACTACATCAAAAAACACATAAAAGACCACGCTCTAGAAGAGTCGCCCAACGAGTGCTGTGGAATTTTATATCAAGAGGAAGACACCCTTCAGCTTAAAGCCCTAAGATGTAGAAATATGGCCGAAAACAAACGTATGATGTTTTCAATTGACCCAAGCGACTACCTTAAAGCCTCGTGCTTTGGTGAAATAATTTCCTTTTACCACTCGCACATCAACAGCAGTGAATTTTCTGATTACGACAAAATACAAAGCGAACACCACGAAATAAAATTCATAATGTATAGCCTTAAGAGTCAAGAGTTTAAAGAATACGAGCCGAAGGGATGCGAATCTTTTTACATAGGGAGAGATTTTTGCCTAGGTAAAAATGATTGCTATACCATAATACGCGATTACTACAAAAAAGAATTAGACGTCGATTTACCAGAAAAAGAAAGGAACTTTGAGTATATTACATCAAACCCAAATTGGTATGTTGATGAGTATCCTAACGAAGGGTTCGAAGTCGTCCTGAAGGGAGAGGTTACCGACATATCCGCACTCAAAAAACACGACGTTATCCTAATGAAGAGCTACGGAAAGAAGAACCCTAGTCATGGTGCTATTTATGTTGGCAATGATTTAATTTTACACCACCAAATAAGTTGCTACTCTAGAATCGAAGAGTACAATAAAGAATTTAAAAAAAGAACCACACACGCACTAAGGCACGAAAGTCAGTTTTGAAAATATCAGAAACAATTAAAAAAAGCATCAAGAAACATTCCTTGGAAGAATCCCCAAACGAATGCTGCGGCGTTGTTTTGGAAAATGACGGTCACTTTATTACCAAAAAATGTAAAAATGTATCGCAAAATCCTACCTATCATTGTGTTATCTCCGAAGAAGACTTAAAGAACAAAATTGGAGATTCGGATCTTTTTGCTATTTACCATTCTCATTTTGATGGAAAAAAGCTATCTTGGGCTGATAAACACGAAAGCGAAAGACTAGAAACAAACATCATTCTTTACTGTGTCGAGGATGATTGTTTTGATTCTCATCAACCAGATGGTTTTGTTGCTCCTTTCGTGGGGAGAGAATGGACTTCGGGCATTACCACATGTGTAGATTTGGTAGAAGATTACTATAAAAAATTCTTTAACATAGAACTTACCGGCCAAAAAGAATTTATTGGCTCGGTGATTGGCGAAGCTCGTGGTGAATCATGCACCATGTCCATGCTGTTTAAATCCGTAAAAGACAACGAGGAAGGGGCGTACTTGAGAAAAATGATTGAAAAATATAAAACAACCCCCGTATACTTAAATTTTCTCAAACACAACGGATTTCATGAAGTTAAAACTCTCAAAAAACACGATGTAATTTTAACTAAAACTTGGAACGAAAAATGGAACAAAAAATACAACATAACCCAAGCAATACACTCCATGATCTATCTTGGCGATGGCAAGATATTGCATCACCCATGGAAACAGATCTCAAAAATAGAAAAACTTAACATTAATCATAAACTAGCAATAACAAATATTTTAAGACATGAAAAAGCCCGTTGAAATTAAACTCCACGGAAAGCTGGGGAAAAAAGTAGGAATGAAGACTTGGAACTTGCACGTACAAAGCGTCTCGGAAGCGATGCATGCAATTAATAAACTATCAGATGGTAAGCTATTCAGACAACTCGGCAGAGAGCAGAAGAAAAATCAAAAATTTAAAATATTAATCAATAATGAGCCATGGAAATCATCCTCAGATATTCGGTTTGACCATATATACGACAACAAAGATAAAACCAAGAAACAACTGGAAGCCATAAGGAATTCCGAGCTTAAGATTAATAACCCCAAGCTGAAAAAAATAGATATAGTTCCCGTAGTTGAGGGCGCGGATGAAACTTTTACTATAATTTTTGCTATTATAATTATTATCATAGGCATTCTAGTAGCCGTTTACATCAGTCCCGATATTGGAGCGATGATAATAATGGCTGGAATTGGTCTTTTGGCCGCAGGAATAGCGGCATTGCTTATGGAGCCCCCTGAGATGGAGGAGCTAAAGAACTTAGAGGGGGCCATGTCAGCTTCCTACTTATTTAATGGCCCAGTAAACGTTTCGACAGAGGGCGGCCCCGTACCCATTTGCTACGGTGAACTTATATGCGGCAGTCAGACGCTTGCCGCTTATTATGATGTATACGACGTGGATGCAGCGTCGAGCTCTATAACGAACTAACCAAATGAAAAGAAAGCCCAAAATTAAAAAGACGAGATACCCTATCACGCTTGGGCCAAGTGGAGAAATCCAATTCTTTAAGGGTGGAGGGGGAACTCCACCAACCCCTAGAGATATTGTTGTCGAGGCGGAAGGAGTGGATTCACCCGATTTTCCTCGTCCAGCGGCTGACGATTCTCAGGGTAAACCCCCGGGTGCAGTATCTCTTTCTACTGTAGAAGTTTTAGATGCCTTAAGTGAAGGCCCCATTGATGGACTCTCTTCGGGCTATTTTCACAAGTCTGGTTACGTAGGAGAAACCGGTTACGAGTTGGTAAAATTTAGACCATACGTATCTGGTACTGCCGGTCAGATTCAATCTGGATGGGCTAGATCTGTATACTATAACGGCGTAGCGGTCATGTCAAAAGCTGGCTATAGGAATTTTCAAAATGTTGATGTGACTCATTCCAAAGGCGAGCCTGCGGGTGAAAATTTAGTATTAGATTCTAATTCTGATGACGCCTTGCAGATCCAAAGAGCCTTGGGGGAAAGGCTACGCGGACCGGAGCTTAAATATAAAGATTCAAATTACTCTGCTGACTCCATGATTCTTAAAGAGGGCGAGGACAAGCTCGGTAGAAGCGAGGGCCTTCCAAAGATTTACAACATAACAAATAAAAGATGTACTGGCTTCATAGTCGTTGTGCGAGTATCAATGCTATCAGAGACCCTAATGAGCGGGTCTACAGAGGACGGCGCTAAAACCGGAAAAGGTGACGTAAAGCAAACCGCCGTCACCTATCGCATAGACCACAAGCCGTATTATTCTGACGATACAAAAAATACCGACTTCTTTCCTAGGAATAGCGCAGGCGAAGTAGTGCAAGAACCTATTACTAATGTCGTAGCGGTAACAATTCGTGGTAAGATTACAGATGGGTATGCAAAAACAACAAAAATAACTCCCGATCCTTCTTCTTTTGGATCCACTTACGGGTACTCTAGCGTAACGGAAGATCCTGATTTCATAGGCTGGCGTATTGCCATATACAGGGAAACCTTTGATTCTTTTAGGGGGTCTTTAAGGAATCAAACCTTTGTCGATTCTCTCACTGAAATATATGAAGAAAAATTCTGCTATCCAACCACTGCATTTATAAGACACAAATTCAGGGCGGACACATTCAACGCAATTCCAAAAAGAACCCATCGGGTGAGAGGGATGCGGGTCAAGGTGCCAAACAACTACAACCCTCTTATGCGCACATATGGGGGAATTCGAGGTGGTAGCGCCGTTGGGGTCCGACCAGACAATGAAGGAGATCCCCTACTTGACACCACAACCGAGGTTTGGGATGGAGACTGGAAACGGCATGCCGACGGAACACTGAAAAAAGAATGGACAGACAATCCCGCTTGGATTTACTACGACCTCATAACAAATAAAAGATACGGTTTAGGAAAATACATCGGAGAAGAGCGGGTCGATAAATGGTCTATGTTCAAAATCGCACAATATTGCGACGAGCTTGTCCCCAATGGCTTCACAGCGCAAGACTATGATGACAGACCCGAAGAAGATTTTGGCGAGCCTAGGTTTACAGCAAATATTTATATCTCCAACCAAGAAGATGCTTTTTCCGTAATCAATAATGTTGCCAGTGTATTTAGGGGGCTTACTTTTTATAGCGCGGGTAAGCTTCAGGCAACGCATGACGCGCCGAAGGAGCCGACATACTTGTTCACCAATGCAAATGTCATGGAAGGAGACTTCATGTACAGCAGTTCCGCCAAGAAAGCTAGACATTCAGTTTGCCTAGTGAGATACAACGACGAAGCGAACAGGTACAAACCCAGCATGGAATATGTTGAGGATATTGATTCTATAAAAAAATATGGAATAAGAGTAAAAGATATAACCGCCTTTGGTACGACCTCAAAAAATCAAGCACAAAGATGGGGACAATGGACCTTAGCCACCGAAAGGCTCGAAACAGAAACCTGCAACTTTACAGCCGGAATAGAAGGGGCTTATCTTCAGGCGGGGGATATTGTTGCTACGTCAGACGCAAACAGGGGGACGTATCAAGACGTAGCTACAAGGAGAAGGGGGGGGAGAATTCTTAATTTTCAGATTTCTTCTGGCCATAACATGGACGGCCAACCGAACTGGACGGGGAGAGCAGTTCTTGATAGCTCGATATCTGGTTGGCTTGATGGTGGCGCTCATTATTCAATACCTGAGCTCGGCGATAAGGCTCAATTAAATTTTAGCATCGTAACCCCTCCAGCTTATGGTGACCCTCTGGTAACTGACCTTAGCACAAGCGATTTGGCAAATCTTTATAGCAGAAAATCCGCTGTTCAGAATCTTAATTTCAGGAAAGCAGATGCCGGGGTCGGAACATTAACCAACTTCGTGGGAGAAAGTGGTTGGGCCACCAATGACTTAATGGCTGATGGGTCATTATCAATTTCTGACTATGACAAAACGTCCATTGAAAACCACACTATAATACATTTCACGGGGCTATACCACAACGGAACAAACGTACTCAACGACAAAGATTACAACGTAACAGGATTCACAGGGCTGCTTTGGGACAGAAACGGGAATGAACAATTAGCTCCTGATGGGGTCAACTATTCCGGGTTCGTAGAGGATTCGCCAGACAGTTTCATCTGGTCAGTGGCATATACCGGCGCTTTGCTCCAAGGACACGGCGGTAAACGAGATCAAGAGCTCTGGAAAGTCATCGGGGTAGAAGAAAAAAATAATTTCAGATATGGAGTTCAATGCGTAGCGCATGACCCCGATAAGTTTGATTTTGTTGATAAAAAATACGAGCCCCTCGTGACGGAATCTATAGGCACCCCAAATGCTCCTACGTTCTCGTCTAGTCCATTTACCATTTCTCAGCTAGGCAGCTTAACAGCAAAAAAGGTTACGATTCGATGGAATAAGCCAAGTCCAGACACTAATTTAGCTGGCTATAATATTTACATAAAGAGGGACGCCAATTTCGTTAACAGCGAAGATTTTCATGAAGATATATGGGGAGCCCACCCAAACGGTGTATATTTTAGTAGGTTTGTTCCTGACGATGGCAGTTCTCCATCCACATATTTTATTCCATTCCAAAACGGAACATACTATGTAAGGATTTATTCGGTAAACAAACACGGAAGATCAGAAAGTAGGAACGCTCACTGCGCAGCTAGCGTAACCGTCAGTGATATTAATCTTATTAGGGACGTATCCATATCTGCGCTTTCTTTAGCTGGGGCCACAGATTTATCAGACTTTACACAGCAGGTATCAGAAGCGGCAAACTACGCGTTAACTAACGTTGATAACGACGCTGGAAGCAAAGACGGCTGGCCCTATTATCATCTTGGGAACGCCAACATAGCTTGGCAAGCCGGTTTCGCGGGTGATCCAACTGAACTGGCAGGGCTGGCTCTCCCTCAAGATTATACATTTAGGATAACCTTTAGAAAACCATCTGGTCCCGGAAATGATTTCCCAGACCCCTTGATTCATAAGGAGATTACTGGCCAGACTCCTGCTGACCTTAATTATTCTCTTTCTTTAAATGATAATATGGACATTGCTTTGCCCGCTGGATACGATTATCCCTCCGTAAGAGGGGAAATCGTTACCCCACTTAGAGCAATGGATGTCGTTGTAGAAGCTATAGATGCAGACGGCAACTCTTCTGCTGGAGGTCAAGTTTTATATACTCCCGCCGGTGTCCTCACTCAGGACTCCTCTCATGCTGAAAATCCAGCTGGATATGATATATTATATATTCAAAACACACCCGCAAGTGGAATAAGATTAACTCACCGAGTTGCAGAAGGACCCGGTCAAGCTGCAGAAAACTGCGTGCACCCAAACACTGTCAATTACTGTACCGACCAATGGTTAAACGCCGATGGAACTCTTAATTTTCTCCTTAGAAGAGATCTTCCGGGACGCGTTACAGGACAAGCTGATGTTACAAATGCCGCCTTCTTAATTTCAAGAAGTCACTTTGACACCTCCGACATACCAACGATGCTACAAAATGGCCTCATAGATGACGATGGAAGCCTTGGGGGCGATAACTCAGCAGAGCTAACGAGTCCGTATAGACTCAATTTGAGCGCCGAGACGTATCTCGTTATGGGCCAAGGGTTTACCTCCAGTCTTGATTATGCACTTAGCGTGCCTACTCCGTTCCAGAACATTCAATCCGAGAGCGCTATAGGAGAGGTCGGATCATTTACGCATCTTTATATGGCCGTTGCGTTTGTTGATCATTTTTTATCGGAAGCCGGAAAACAAAGACCCACCAAAAAAGATATAGTTAAAAAATTATTATGGGGCAACGAGTTTTCCGATAACGTTATCAAGATTGGAGCGAGAAACGCCTTCTTGGCTGGCTCTTTGTCGTGGAGAGCTTGGGCAGTCGTAAACGTTAACTGGGATTGCGCGACAGACCTTAGCTATCACCTAGGAGGTTTCGATACAATTACCCTTGTGGATTACGCCGGAGACTATCAAATAAGAAGAGCTTGGAGTACTGGAGGTAAAAGCCCAGAAACAAAATATAATTTCACAACTATCCAAGCATACAGACAAGCTCGCAAATTTACATTTACTACGCCACAACCCACAGATCAGTATGAAATAGTTGTTTGGTTCTCTGCGACGCCCAAATGGAGGACAGCAACTGACAGAATCCCCGTTTATGGGTCGGACTCATCTCTTTCTCCAAATATGCAAATACTCACAAAGGATGGCGTTCTCCAAAAGACAACGACTCACTTCACCCTCAAAGACTCTGCGCTTGGAGGCTTCGGTCAAGGTAGCAGGCCAGTACAAGGAAATCTTTTTGTTGGCATATTACTCGGCTCGCCTTTCCCACCGGGAGGAGAAGACCTTGGTGGATTTGGCCAATTAAGTTCTGATCCAGTTTTTGATTACAATTTTGATACTTGGGACACGACAAAAGCTACTAAGTACGGACAAGACCAAGGTATTAGCACTTACAATTTAAGTTAATCATGCAAATTTTAGTTATATTTTTTAAGCCCGAGGATAAAAATCAAGCCCCTCCGTCTGAGATGCACATTATAAGGGCTGGGCAAGATATCGACTTCCTTTTCCACTACACCCTCGACACTAATAAAAAAACGATGGACGATGTCCTTCACGCCACGGTTGTCGATTCTGGCGACAAAGTCATACCTGAATTTTATTTGCCGTGTCTTGTCTATGATCGAGCAACCGATTCCGTAAAATGGGATTCTGCTAAAATGATAGAATTAAATTTTAATTATTGGATGCCACAAAGAAGAGAGTTGCTTAAGGATTTGGATATTCAATTCATGCGAGCTCTAGAAAAAAATGACGAAAAAGAAAAGAAAATAATAGTTACCAACAAAGAGTTCCTAAGAGACTTGCCGAACTTTGTGCTCACAAAATGGGCTGAAACCCTTGAGGTTGTGAAAAGCAATGGGGAGTGGACAGGTATATCTCAGAACGATTCTAGATTTAGCCAAAGAAATGGTCAAATTTATTACAAAGGCACACCCGTTGGTTTGGTCGACTCCTTCGATGCGTTTACCACCTCTCAACAGAGATTTTACGTGGAGCTTTTCAACCAAAGATACGGCAGGCAAGACGCCTTAAGATTTACGCCATTCCATAATATTTTAATCGTGGATATTCTGAGCGGTGGATCAAGCTACACAGCCCCCCCGACTATAGAGTTTCAGTGTGAATATGTTGGAGCTATGTCTCCTAAATATCAATGTATCATAGAAAACGGTTCGTTAACTGAGGTTATAGTTATAACACCCGGATGCGGATACATAGAAGACCCCAAGCTTATCGTGTCCAAACCAACTTCTCCTAACGGTAAACAGGCCGTTGTTTCCGCGAAGATTTACAACAGAGTCATACAAGAATACCCTAGTTTCACACAGGAAGAACTAGAGGACAGATTACCCAAAGAGTTTTAATCCGCTTTCTCTTTTAGGCTTTCGATTTCTTTTTCAAGCATTTTTATTTTCTTATCTAAAAGTATCATAGCCTTATTGTATACCAACGACACAGATAAACTATTCTCCAGCATCAATGGCACCCCACAATTAGGCGTAAAGTCTACTATAAGTTGAAAATGCTCCGACCATTTTGTCATAGAAACATAAGTAGAACTTAAAATCAATTTATGTTTTTTACAAGAAAGCTTGCCCCCAAGCACATTAGGAGGGAGCGTATTCGAAAAAATTACCCTCCAGCCCCCTTCTGCAACCTCCAGCGAGGTGACCTCTCTTGTCATCGCGGACCGATAATCTGTTGTCTTATATACTAAAGCTAGTTCTGCGCCTTTTCCTGAACCGCCTTTCGGTTCCCAACCTAATGAAACTTGCTCCGGCGGAGATTCCCAATATTTCCCGCAATCAACGACTTTAACTTTTATGACGCAACCGTTTTTATCCACTTCAATTACTTCAATTTTTGCATGACTTTTCTCTGTACTTATCACGTCTTCCGCTGGCACACCATCTTTTACGATAAAAGTGTCACCTTTTAAGTACCCTTCTCCCCCGTTCATTACGTTTATAGAGGCTGAGAGCTCGTACTCTTTGTATGAAATTTCTACTAGGTCTCCCACGACCAATCCCACGGCGTCTTCATCTTTCACAAAAACCCTATCTGATATTATTGTTTCAAAATCAAGTATGCAAAAAAATGGCTCCATCTTTGCTATTTGATACATCTCGTTGTCGCCATAGAACCTTATGTAAGATCCGACCCTTGCGTGTGTTGGCGCATGAAACCTTGATTGGCAGACAACCGTGTTCCCGCCTTCCTTTATGGAGCCCCGATTATAAATTGATTCTTTTGCCATTTTCTGTTGTATCCTTATTTAACTTGATTTACGCCGTTTTCCACAATAAACCTCCCGGCCTCTGTTCCTCAACTATTGTCTGCAGAACAACCGCCTGCATTAACTCTGCAAATCTTTCATGGTTATCCGCGTCTGCTTCGCTATCTTCCTTCGAATCTCCCCCACCCTCCGTGGACGACGTCGAGGTTGCGTCTGTTGTACCGTCATTGTTTACATTGACCGTTACCGCAACGTTATTTGTTATCTCTTGATTTACACCACTAGTGCCATTTTGAGTGTCGTTTTGCCCCCCAGCGGTCTTTTCTCTTTGTTTTTCTGCTGTTTCTTTATCGACTGTGTCTCTGATTGATTGAACTATATCAACCAATTGCATAAGAGAATCCGTCATCCCTTCGGCTCCCTGCCCCACATTCAGACCCAAAGCACCACCAGTTGCCGCAGTGATGGGAGAGGTGGGGTTAAATTGAGATTCTCTTCCTGTAACCATCCCTCCTTCTGCAAACCTTGCAACCTGACCTCCATGTTTTGCTATGTCGTTGTACCTGAGGAGTGCGTTTGCTCCGCCGGGGAATTTGTCAACTCCCTCCTTGCTGACCACAAACTCTCCTCTCGTAAGTAAGGCTCTAACTGTGTCCTCGCCGGGAGGTCCATCCGCACCAGTTATTAGTCCTCCTTGGGCTTTTCTTGGTATAGGAAACCCGCCCATGTTGCCGCCGGGCTGCATCATCCGCCCAAGCATGTCCGCGTTTTCGTTCATGCCTTCCAACTGGTTTCTTCTTACCGTCGCCGCTTCTTTACTTCTTGCCCATCCGATTTTAATTGATTTAAGATTTGCCCTTGTTTTAGCGTTCATCCCCCACACATTGTTCTTGGCATCACGCACAAGAAGGTCCGGGTGAAGAGCTTGGCTGTTTCCAATGAAGGCATTCTTCTGCGCTTGGACATGCCGTAATTTATTTGCGTGGGACTGGGCAGTCCTTTTCGCCAAGGCTCTCTGTCCTTCTGGCGTCTGGTCGTCATTCGCGAGGTTAGCCCAATGCATGCTACTCTTTTGCCATTTGTTCTCTTCCTTAACCCACTGTTTGAGTTGCTGTTCGGTTCCGTGAAATTCAATGCTTTGTTCTGCGCCTGCTATTTCTTCGGGTCTCAGGTGTTTCTTCCACCGGTCTAATGCAGCCTGCTGAATCGCGGGATCGTTGCTGTTTAAGGCGTTCTGTTCTTGTTTGCCCATCCCTTTAATTTTTGCGTAGGATGTTATAGCAGCCGTTGCCATTGCTGTTCCAGCAGTCAGGGCTATGTCCTTCCCCTCCATACCCATGCCATAGCCTATAGCGGCAGTTGTTGTACCTGCTATCAGCGCCGACCCCCCCGGACTATCCGCCCATTTCATTTTGTTCGCCCAAGACGCCTGCGCTGTCGGATTGACATACGATCCCGCCTTCGTACCTTTCGGCGCGCCTTTCATAGACTTATATTTCCCCGGATTGGCCTTGACTTGTTCCTCGGTACCATATTCTGCATTTGCTGATTCCGACTTGGCCGCCACTCCAACCTGCACCATTGCGACGGCGAACTGAATCCACGCCGCCTTGAGCATCTGTTTCTTTTTCTTCTTGAAGTCGTCAAATTGTTGTTTTCTATTTTTGTATTCGTCATTAAGATAAACCTTATAATCAACGAACATCTTCCTTCGTTTCTCACGCATCTCATTCTGTGGGTTATCTTTAGCTTCCATGGCGTACATGCTCATCTTATTATCCACGAAAAATCTTCCTAATGATGGCTTGTCGGGGTCATTGTAGGCGAATGTGTTTGTCCCACCGTATTTAAATCCTTTTCCAAATCGTTCTTCCACAACCTCAGCAACACGTCGCATACCTTGACCCGGCATATTTCCAGAGTTATACCACTTTTTATCTTGCGTTGCTATGCCTTCCATTTTAAATTCGCCGGGAGCTCCACCCCACGCCTCTGCAAGGTTCATCCCGTATTTTTCATTCAGGCTTGGCGGATTCCTCTCTCCAGTCTCCTCCCCCTCGTTCTCTTGATTTTTTTCAGTCGCCTTGTTGGCTTCATTAATCATTTCCTCATCAACTTCGCCACCTTCCTCCATGCGTACTCTTCCCGCCTCTATGTCCTTGAAATACTGGACGCCATTATCTTGTACTGCTTTCTGGGTCATCACCATTTCGCCCTTTTTCAGGTACACCGGTACGTCATCTGTCACTCCCGAGCCAGCGGTAATCAATCCTCCTCTTTGTCTTCGATCAGCTTGCACTCTTCCTCGACGGGTGGGCAAGCCGCGATCACTGCGCTGCTGATCATTAGCTCTGGATTGCCAATCCGTTGTGTAATCAGCTCTCCACAGCCAAAATGGACCTACATTTTGCGTCATGGCCGTAGGCTTCATTCGAGGATCAAATTCTGAGCTCATTCCTATCTGCCAAGATTTATACCATTCATCATCTTTAGCTAATAAGCCTGATTGCTGCTGGCCGGGTAGCGTTACTCCATCTGCTGGATTTCCTATTCTTTTATTTGATGCGGATTGTGCTAGGGATTTTTTCCATACATTTTGAATGCTTTCGCGTGCACCGATCCACCCGTCAGTCGCATTTCCCAGAACATCGCTTCCGTAATGCCTGCTATATTGCGCTGTAACGGCGCGTCCCGCTGGACCCCCGCCGAGCCAAGTATTCATGTCGGCAAACCCCTGTGGGCTTTGGTGGAATACCGACAGTCTTCCGGATAAATGCCAATTATCGTTCTCTCGATGACCAATGGCGGTAAATTGTTGTGTTGTTTCGGGACGGAATCCCCCCGGTGCGCCCTGCCACGCGATATCCTTCATGCCAATCTTGCTTGCCGTTACCCCCTCTGCCGCTGTTGCGGCACGCCAAGTAAGTCCCCTCCCGTTTCTATTCGGCGCTTGAACTTGCCACGCCCTGTCTCTAACCCTTGCTGGATATCTGGCACCGTTAACCGATATTCCGTGCTCAGTAGAAATGCCGTGCCTTGTTCTTGATGCTTGATTATCGTATCTATTTCTCATTGCGTCCCCAACGACATGCACAAGATCCTCGTGCTGTGCTCCGACTTCTGAAAATATTACCCTAGCTACGTCTTTATCTACAGCTGACGGGTGTATTCCCCACGGTGCAAAGTCTGGGGTTTCTTCTCTTTGGAAATAGCTATTGGCATTTCTCATCGCTATACGATGACCTCTTGCTGGCGGGCCCATTCCTGCTACTCCACCGTCATCAATATTACCTCCCACTAGGGTGCTTACTGCTGGCCCCCTTGTATATCTATATCCACCGGGAGAAACGCCGTGCTGTCCACCCGCTGCCCTCACGCGTCCAGCAGTCATGTGGTCCTGAATTCCATCGTAAAATCTTTGGGTAGCTAACGGTACGTTGTTGCCAGAAGCTGCGAAAGTTGTTGCCCAAAATGCCGAGAGTCTATTGTTCCATGCTCGGTGTTGCGGTAGCAATTGGTTACCCTCTATACCCGACACGGGGGTTCCGGGAATTTGAAGTCTTGATTGTCTTGTAAATCGATTTGGAACAGAGGCTGAACTTCTGGGATCCCAAACAACACCGCCAGCCCCGTATTCCATGTAATCCATCTTGAATGATGAATGTTGCTTATTGAATTGATCCCACCATCCTCGCCTAAAGCCCGGGAACGGTTTTCCATCAAGCTCACCAGCTTTCATGTTTGCTTTTGGATCGAACAAATTTCCCCCTCCCGGTATAAGAACAACGTCATTTGGCATAAGGAATTTGCTAATATCAGGTTTCCCCCCAGCTCTCTGTTTTAATGTTTCCATTAATTTTGGATTAGCCGCCTGCAGCGCCAAAGAAAGGGTGGTCGCCGATCCGTCTTTTGAACCAGACAACATCATTTCTTTTTTGTACTGTTGACCTATGGCGGTAATACTTTCTCCCACCTTTACCACGTGACCCAGTCCTTTTCCGGGAATTATTTCGTATCTTGACGGAAAACCTTCCTCCTCGCGGTACCATTTGCTTTTGGGATCCAACTCCCACCCCTCCCTCACCCCGGGCCCGTCTTGGTCGACCATGCCAGTATATGGATGTACCTCCACTTCAGCGCGGTTCGTCGATTTAAAACGTTTTTCCTTCATCATATCCCAAGGTGCCACACCTCTCCACCCGGCTCTGGACATCCCCGGGTGATGACCAACCATACCTAATGCATCTCTAGTCTTCTTGTCGCGGAGCTTCCCCGGCAATGGAATTCTGTGTGGGGCAAACGTGGGGTGGGCGAGTATCTCGTCATTGGTTGCTGCACGTGACGGGATCGGTATACCTTTTTTGTTTCGGAATAATGTTAATGCCGCAGTAGTAGCGTCTCCATCCCAGCCGTCTACCTTAAGGGGCTTAATCTGACCGGGTTTAGGATTTGGCGACATGAGACCCATGCTGGTTAAATTTTTATTAAGACCTCTTTGTTGGTCTTTTATTTCGCTCTCGCCGGTGTAGAACGCGTTCACGCCGCCCCCCCACCTACCCGTATTTTTTTCATCCCTCGCCCACATTCCCCCCCTGCCTCCATCCCTTATGTTAAACCATTCGTTTAATACTCCAAAAGCTTCTGGTCTAATCCACCCGGCACCCATCATCTTATTCGCTACGTCGGGAGTCATACCGTCTCTCCATAGCGGGATACCCGCCCCCGACAACGTCTGGTTCATTCTTCCCGGTTTTAATTTAATCTTTTCGGCGTGACGAATCATCTTCATGTAAGCCCCCTCAAATGTTTCATTCCCTTTAAGGTTAAATCTTTCTATAGTATTTGGATCTTTCATCCAGTTCAATACGTGAGGGTTATTAGCCAGCTTTAATATATAATTCTTGTCTAATTTCGGTACGTTTGCAACGGTGGGCTTTGAAAGCGTAACCCTGCCGCCATCTTCATATTTGTCTGGCCTTACCAACTCCGGCCTGTTACCCCGCGCCGCCTCAATCTGGCGTCGCATCGCCTCCATCCGATCTAGCATACCCGCACCGCCCTGATTGTTGCGGGGGTCGGGTGCAAACATGGCCGGACCGGGCACGAAAGGCGGTCCCACCGGCGCGGGCCCGGGCCATGGGTCGCGGCGCAACAGCATGCCTTTTGGACCAAATCCCGCTTTCCTCATCCCTTGTATCTCGTCCTCACGATTCATGTCGGCCTGCCAGTCAGCCCTTCGTTGTGCGACGATAGCTTTTTTGTATTCTTGCTCGTTGTCAAACTGTTTCCACGGCGTCCACATTGGGGGCCAACCTTCTATGTCCCAGCCGCGTGGGTGATCCATCTTGAGTCTCTTAAGATCGCGAAGTGTTTGATTCTTAAATGCCTCCCTTTTTTCTGCTATAGAGAAGCCCGGTGCGCCCAGCGGCATCACGTGGCCACCTTCTTGATAAACCTGTGGGTTAGTCCATCCGGATTTATTTTTTCTCCACCACTGATTTAGATGATTAAAGGCAAGAGGGTTTTCATCCTGAAAAAATTGTAGCTGTTCTCTGGCTGCGTGTTCTTTCTCGTTAAGTCTGGCGGGCAAGGGGAGCATGGGGCCGTTAGGGCCAATTCGATGCCCAAAACCCAACAGCGTGTGCTCATTGTCAAGGTAACCACCTCCAGCAATGGCTTGCATCATGTTGTCCATTCGATTTTTCGCAAATGCGGCACCTTTCCCTTTCTGAAGATTGAATGGGTTACCCGCTGCCCCCGCTCTTTGATTAAATAGGTCTATCATCTCTAATTCAGATTGTCTATGATGAAATGCCGGGGGGGCAAAGTCATTAGCAAAAATTCCATGTTGGCCCCCGGGATTACCCGCGGCATTGGGCAGAACTTTTTGCCCAGCCCAGTTCTGTTGACCTTGGAATTTTCCACCTAATTGCCGGCCTCCGCCCCATCCCGGCATAACTGGTTGCTGATCTGGCCAAGTAGTTGGGTGCCGCCAAATATTCCTATTTATCCCCACTGGGCCGCCCTGCTGAAAAACTCGTCCTTCATTTATCTCGCGTAAATGACCCAGCACTCCGGGTTTTCTGACTTCGCTTTTTCTAACTATGAATTCGCCACCTTCTGCCTCGAGCTTGATACCCCCCTTCGAATGAGAAGGACCATGGAGTTCTCCGCCTGACTGTTGTCTCGGCAAGCTCGGTCTCCCATAGCTTCCAAAGCCGCCACTCATCAAGTTCCCCATAAATCTACCTATCGTAGCGTTATAGAACGCTTGATTTATCATCCGTAAAAAATCTCTTCCCCACTGTTTCGCTACCTCGGATGCGCTTTTGCCCTCTAGCGCGAAAGCGGCCCAACCGTCTGAGAAAGACGAAATCATTCCCTCTCTTATTTCGATCATGTCGTCGAGGACCCTTTCTTTCCATCCTCTTGACATCGCTTCGCCTTTTTCAAATGTATCCGCTCCAAACGCTTCCCAGACGCCTATTTTTCCCGTTCTTAGTTGCTGACGGGTTACATCCTGTTCTCTTTGGTATGTGTCCTGAGCAGTTCCTATGCCTGCTGCTTCTTCTAGTCTGGCTTGTTTTGCCGCTAGCCTTAATTGGGCCTCTGTTAGCTTTTTCGTTGATTCTAATAATTCTCTGAATTTTTTTGGGTCGTCCATTAGGGCTAAACTCATTGTCGTGCTAGCTATTTGCGTATCGAGTTGCTCCATCCTCTTCACGTGTTCTGCAGTTACAAATCTCTTTTGTATTTCTATAGCTGCTTCAGCTACCGACCCCCAGTTTCTAATAATTACTCCTTGAGCGCCCAGCGCGTCAATGTGTGATTGTTTTGCTTTGTTTAATTCATTTTCAGCATCTTCTCCTGCCTTTATAACATTTATGTACTCGGCATATGTTGCGTTATGCTTATCGATGGCGGTTTTTTCAACTCCCCTTGCTATCACTACCGCTGTGTTTGCATTCTCAATCTCCTCTCCCAAGGCGTCGAGAGCTTTTGCATTGTCGCCCTCCTTCTTCAGTAGTTCACCTTTGGCGACGAGCAAGGTAACCACCTTTTCCTCCTCAGACACCCTCTTATTTTCCGCAGTTTTCAAAGCCCCCGAGCTTTTCTCAAAAGCTTTGAATTCCGGTTCCCGCATAAAACCCGCCGTGATGATTTTTGCTTCCGCCACCTTGCTCTCTGCGAGATGTATTTTTCTTGGTCCCGCAGCTGCTTCTTTTTCGATGCGTAAAATTTTCTCCATCTCTTCCTTGAGATTTTTTTGCTGCGCTTCCCCCACTCTTGATGGTGAAATTGCGCTAAATGTCTGCGCGGCAAATTTGCCACCCGGCTGTGGCATTCTTGGGCTGCGCATCGCATCCAATAAATTTTGTCTTGGCAAACCCTCTTGTCTTATAAGCTCAAGGTTAAGCTCGAAAGGAGACATGTTTTGCAAATCTTTTGAGGAAATTCCAATTGCTTTAGAGAACCCTTCAAGCGCGGCATTGGCTTGAAGCAAAGCATCTCTTTCTGCTTGTAAAGAGTCAACGAACCGCTGGCCCTGCTCGTTTGCTGCCTCATTTATCGCTATTTGGTCCGCGGCAGCCTTTGCTCTTGGGTCTTTTATCTCCTCGGGGAGCAGCGCTCTGCCACCATGCACATCTACGGTTTTTTGGAGCATGGCCGTTTGGTCTGTTCTTTCTTTTATAGCTCTCTGTTCTAAAGCTGCTCTTAATACCACCGCTTGATGCCGCGCTCTTATATTATCGTCCCCAATTTTCGAACTCTGGATTGCCAGCGATTTTTCCTTTTCGTTTAGCTTCGATTCAATCATCACTCTCTGAGCGTATAAAGCCTTTAATTTGTCTTGTGCTTTGCTAGCCTCAATCGTTCTGTTTTTTATTTTTTCTTCTATTCCTGCAATCTCCTTAGCGTTCTCTGCTATTTTTTTCCGGGCTACAGTTGCCTTGTGCATTTCGTTATGGTAGACTACGCCTTCTTTAAATTGTTTGTCGAGTTGTTCAGCAATTTTCTTTTGTTGATTGGCGGTGAGTTTCTGCCCCAGCGTGTGTTCAATACTATATTGGGCCGGGATATTCATTTTGTCCCCAGCATTAATTCTATTAATGTCTGCAATTTGGGAATTTGCCTCTTTTAAATTCTCCAGAGAGACGCCGAATTTTTGCGCTATCACGCCAGCTGTCTCGCCACCCAATATCGTGTGTTCCCGCCCCGGCTGAAATCCAAGTGCCGGTGGCCCCCCGGTAGTTCCGCCGGGTGCTGCCATCATCCGTTGATGAGCCTTGCCCTGCTTTAGCTTCTCCAAAAATCTGTACGCCATGTCTCGCTTATTAGCAAACGTGTCATCGCCCCTTGTTGGTGAGAGTTGCCATATACTACCGGGGCCCATCATTGAGTGTTCATAGTCACGGGTGCGGTCCGGGATGAATGGGTCCCCTTCTTTTCTCGCTGCTGCCCGTCGCCACAAGCCATCTTGGTTCAGTTTACCGCCAAACAAACCCCCTTTGTAAGTACCGGGTTTCAAACCCTCGGGGCCGAGGCGCGAAGGATCCATCTTACCACCAATGTCCGGAATCCCCTCCTTTAGCGTATCCATCCATTGCTTCCCAACTTTTCTTGCCTTGTCGATCTGTTGAGGCCCCCTGAAGTTCGCAAGCAGATTCTGATTTATGAAAATGTTGGCCATCTCCATAGTGTGCTTACTTAGCGTTTTTGCCATACCAGCTGCTTTACTCGTGGCGTCGGTTTGATCCCTAACTACGGCGGACATATCTTTGTTCGCGGCTTTTAAACCTTCTTCTAATTCGCGGAAAGGTAGATCGCCCAAAACCGGTGCCAATTTATGAATTTCTTCAATCATTAGCGTGTTGTCGCCCCTTAACCGTTCCGCAACTTGTTGTGCTACATTAAATATTGTTTTTTGCCCTGTTTTCAGCATCGATAGATAGCTCAGACTTGCCCTTTTTGCGGGGTCCTTTATATCTGGAGACGCTTTCTGTATGTCCCTCATCATGTCATCTATCTTGCTAGGATCAGGAATATTCTTAAAACTAGTTTTGATGCCTAAAAGGCTGTTTGCGCTTGGCAATCCGCTTCTTGGCCCCTTATAGTCTTTATTTCCTCCTAAGAATGCTCTTCCGTATTTACCAAATGTTTGTCTAGCCATTGTGGTGAGTGGACGAGAAGTTTGTTGCGTCCCTCGTCGTACTTGGCCAGCAAGCATACTACCCGGTATAAGCGGGGGAGACAGTGGGGTCCCGTTGTTGCCTCTTTGCCTGAGCTTGAGAAGTTCGTCTCTTATCATTCTTGTGCCAGACCTTCCTGCTATATCCTCCATTGTCCTTTTGTATGCATCCGGCAACAGATTGAGTGCTTTTCTTATTTCTTCTCGTTGACTTGATGAAGTAGATTCGTCGGATAGTATAGCTTCGAGTATGTTTCTAAGAGTCTCTATAACTACGTCTTCTTTATTGTTGAAAGCGTTTCTTATGTCTTCGTTGCCGTTTGTATTAATCTTCTTCAAGGCGTCCATCGATTGCTGTATAGCCAATAAAGGAGTTTCAAGTGGGTCTGCTGATATCGTAAGGTCTAGCTCGTCAAGGGCGGTAACAACGCTCCTGAGAACGCCGAGTGCATCGGTCCACTCGGGCCCCGTTCCCTCGAATTGGCTCATGGCGGATCCAAGTTCCCCCGCGGGATCCATGGACATCTTCCAATTTTTTAAATCATCTTTTACCTTCGTGCTAAACGCAGTTGCCCATGCTTTCCCAAGATCACCGGTACCCCCGCCTTCCGGCCTGTCCGGAATCGGCTTTCCAGTATATATCTGTCCTGCCCGGAATGGTTTGAGGGGGGGGAGTGTGTCCTTCAAAAGATCGGCTATCTGCTCCGCTAATTTTTTATCTACTACAATCCCTTTGTCTGGATCAATAATTGCCCTAAGCATGGCAAGAAACTCATCTGTTATTGTGTCAAAGCCGTCCAAGAGAGGTAATAGATCATCGTGTGTCTCAAAGAACCCCTCCTCTCCGCCGGTTCTTTTAGCCAAGGCTGCTAAGATTGTTCTGATCCTGCCCTCGTTCCCTTCAAGAGTATCTATAGAGCGCTTAAGTTGCTTAGCAATGTCGGTATTTACCGTTCCCCCTTCCTTAAAGGTCTTTTGAAAATTGGAAAATAACAGCCTCCCTGCTGAGCGGTAATCCTCCATCATGGAGCTAACCGCCCCCATCATCTTCTCATATTCGCCTTCTGGCAACGGTTGTTGCTGACTAAAGACTGGTATTTCGTTCCAAAACTCCCTAGATGTCCGCTCACCACGTTGAACAGCCTGTTCGAATGTTTGTCCTTGCGCCGTACCGTGTCCGATTACGCTTCCTTCTCGTCTGGTATATATCTGACCCTGTTGACTCGGGTGAACTCCGATCACGGCTGTTTGTATAGCCAATAATGCTGTAAGAAGTTTCGCAGGGTCTGCTTTTAGTTCATACGCTTCGAATCCCTTTTCTCTTCCCATTAACCTTACGACTTCCGACAAGTTGGATAATTCCGCTATCATGTTTGGCTGCCATTTTCCCGCATCACCCTCGAAAACCATTTCGCTTAATGCTTTTTTCATTTGCCTCATCGCCTCGGCGGGATCGGCGGTTGCACCCATAAACTCCGCGATTTTTGGCCAATCTGCTAAGTCCAAGGGCAGAGCACCGCGTATAATGTTTGCTCCTCCTCCGGGGTCTTCTATTCTTTCGATCAGTCCCTGCTTATCTGCTATTTCGCTTATTTTAGCAAAGGCCATCAGCAGGCCCTCCTGTGCTCTTACCATGGATATCGACATTTGCTCAAACTGAGGGACATTTGCATCAGTCAAAGTGGATCGATACGCCTCAAAGCCAGCCTTCATTCTCAGCTTATCCTCTTCGCCTCCGCCCCTTTGCATCCTCTTCATGAAGGCCATCATATTTTCGTCGAAGGCACTTGCCTTGACATCATGTCCACGTACCCCAATAACCCCCGAGGTGTCCAAGCTCTCGGTAAGGTTTTCCCACGTCATGGTCTCAGTCGGGCTAAACATTCCCAAAAACGCAGCTTCGTGCCTCAGGACCCAGCTCAACGCCCTCGTAAAACCTGATTTGTCGAAGATCTCTTCTGCCTTGGGGGGAGTCATTTCGAATTTTTCCCCCCTGCTCAAGCTGCTCAGCATATCCTCGGCACCTGCTGTTTTACCTGCTAAAGAGGCAAAGGCTTTTTCTTGGTTTATTCTGGTATGCTGTAGGTCTTGTTCCCCCCTAAATACCTCTACCGCCTGCATGAACCCTTGGTTCGCCTTAACCATGATTTCGCCCATTTTTGACACAGCCCCTTTCATCGCAGTGTCTATCGCAGCTTTATAAATTTGATCGTTAGTTCTCCGCTCCCTTGCGCCGAATTCCTGCGCGTCCATTGAATCTTCGCCAAGTTTCTCATTTGAAACTATAAGATCGTAATTACTGCCAATAAGCAAAGCAGTTACGTCAACATTTGCACCCAAGCTCTCCACTAACATGTTTCTGTTTTTGAACTCGGCCTCTAGAAGTTTAGCTTTGTATTGTCTTTCCTCTTGTGCAATTTTTGATAAATTAGCTGAGTCTATAACCTGCGCCATCATTCCGCCTTGAGCAGAATTCATGCTTTCTATTATATTTTTTGATACGTCTGGATTAAAGTTGCTATTAATGATTTTACTTACGTTGTCCGGACTCATTCCAAGAGCCTCTAAAGCATCAGGAGCTTCTGCCCTGAAGGTTCTTTCTAGAAGGTTTTCTTTTATGGCTTTACCTATTCCATTTGCAAAATCAAATCCCATTTTTTCTAGATCTCTTAGCCCCTGCATCTGCATCATCGCCACTCTTGAAGTTTCGCGTCTAGTTGGAATCCCCGCCACAGTCGTTAAGTTCTTCAAAGCGTCGATAATGCCTCCCCCGCCAAAAGCTCCCCCTGCTGTCATGGATTCCTGCAGGGTTCTTCTTCTTTGAAACGACCTGTTTGATACTGCAAGCTGATTTTGAATTATCAGAAGCCTGTTTGATTGGGCAAGCTTTAAACTATTTTCTTTTATTTCATTTTCTGCTTTGGAAAGTGCATCTTCTAGTTTTCTAGCCGTCACTCTTCCGAGCCCCCCTGTTCCTTCCTTATCACCGATTATTTCTCTGTATGCCTCCGCGGCAAGACTAGCTGGGCCGACTATCATTTCCCGCGCCAAGACTTGAAGTTGCTGCAATCCCCCCGGCAAGCTTCCTCCCGCGCTACTTTTTTCCATGGTCATCTTAAGGATTGCGTCGTGAAATCTTTTTTGCAACAGGGTATTTTTTAAGGTGTTAGTTTCGATGTTTTTGAGTATATTACCGGTAAGCCCAAACCTTTCTCTGCGCTCCTTACCAATCGTGTCATCTCCCGTGATGGAGCCTGATAACGCTTTGGTCACTTTCTGACTGTGGTCAAAGAACTGCTTTGATACATTCATTAAATGTTCAAATGAATTTGATATTTGTGATAACCTATAGTTTAGATCAGCCGTAGCTAGCGCCATTCTTTCTATTGATTCTACAGATCTTGAAGTTTCTGCTTCGAGCTCTTCATATCCTTGGGCTTGAGCCATTATCTGCGGTATAAGACCTTGATTTTCTTCTCCAAGTGCTGCTATCATGTCTGCGGCTTCTTTAGCACCAACGCCCATCCCTTCGAGTGTAGTCGTTAGCTCAGCGCCAGATTTACCCATGAGCTCCCAAGTCTTAATTCCTTTTAATTCGAATGCAGAAGACAGGGTTTTCGCCAAGTCCTTCATTAGCGGTGTCCGCGTTCCCCCACCGGCCTCTGCTGCCTTTGCCGCTAATACGCCTATCCCACCTTTCTTTTCCTGTATGCTAATAGTTTCCTGCACTTTAGCCATAGCTTCTCGCATTTTACTTTCATCACCAGCCGCCTCAATTAGCCCTCTTCTTAGCCCCGCGTCCTCAACCTGCATGAGTTGTTCTTTCATTTGTCTGCGCATCAACCCCTGTTCGGCAGGACCAGCGCCCCTATTAAACATGCCGGTTAATCTCCCCTGCAATTTAATATATGACTCCGCGCCAAGTAAGGCTTTCTTTCTTGCTTCTGTCTCTTTTTGAATAGCTTTCGCGTAGTCTTCCGCTGTTTTCTTGCTGGCTTTTTGATGATCCATGACGGCTAGCCCTGAACCAATAGCTAAGCCAATGAGCGCGCCGGGCACACCGCCAATCATTGCGCCAGTTCCGGCCATTCCTGCCGCGGTGCCAACCCCTCTAACTTTTGCTTTTTCTGCTCTTTCTTCTGGGGTTTCACCTTTGCCTCCCACAAATTGTTCGGCCACTCCAGCCATCATTTGAATGCCTATTCCCAGTCCAAAACCTTTTCCTTTGACCCACTTACTGATGGCAGCTTTTCTGTCCGGCTTCATTGCCGCGGCCCTTTCTGTCGCTTTTGCTTCTGCGGCCTTTGCGGCGGTTACTTTCCTTGAGGACTTTGCTATTTCTTTATCTTGCGCAATAATTTTTGCTGCCGCGGCGGTCTTTTTGTCGCTTGCTGCCTTTACTCGATCAGCGGCGCGGGCTTCAGCCTCTCTCGCCTTTTGAAGGAGTAAGGTTTTTTTGGTTAGGTCCTTGGCTGCTTTGTCGCCACCATGTACAGCGACGGCTCCCCTTGGGGTTGTTCCTGTAGTCTGTGTGGATTGTGCAATTATTTGTTGCGCTTTCCCGAAACCAACCCCTCTTAGCTTTTCGATTTTCGCGTTGTATGCTGCCGTATGTGGTAGACCAGTGGCTGGGTTTATGCCCCGCCCCCCGCCAGCTTCAGCGTGTACCCCAGCCATTCCCAGTCCCGCAATTCTTGCGGGTGTACCGCCAGTGGGAATTGGGGCACCCCCCGCCAAAGTCGCTGGCGTGCCACCGTGCATTATTGCCCTGTTTACTTCTCTTCGGACTATTCTATCTGCTGCTCTTTGCTGCGCCGCTTGAGCTTGTTTTACGCCTCCCGTTCTCGGCCCCCCCGGAGTGGTTGCCGTTCCATGTTTGGCCTGCAATTGCGCCTTGGTCGCCTGCTGTCCCTCGCGCTCAGCAGTCTTGACTTCTGTTTGTAATCTAGTTCTTTCTCGTTCTTGGCTTTTTTGTGCTCTCTCTTGATTTTTAGCGGCTGCTCTTGCTTTTTTCTTAATATTTTCTTGTTTTCTAAAGTCACTCTTTTGGTCGGCCAGCATTTGTTTTTCTTGAGCGCTGGATCCGCCCATTTGCATCATCATTCCCGCCATCATCATTCCTGATGTCATGGCCATGTAATCCACGCTATCTGCGGCAAAGTTGGGTATATAACCCCCGCTTGCCTTCATGCCTGCTCTTGCTGGGTTCGGGTGAGACTTGACAGCTTTAATTAGATCCGTCCTTGTCCGCTCATCTCTCTTATTTCCTACCGCCAAACCTTTGTATTCTGGAGTATCTATGGAAGCTGCATAAAGTTGATTTTCGGGTAACCCGGTGGCTTTCTTTTCCCTTTTAAACGCAGCCGTTAGTGATGAATCTTTACTGAAATTCGGAATGAGCCCTTGGCCAGCTGGATTAACCTGCCCCCAACGGCTGCCAAAATCTACTATTCGGGGCTGTATATTCATATCTTTGCTTGCACCTCTTAGTGCCGCGTAATATGCGTTTGCCCGTGAGTCTTCATAGAACTTTGCGTTTCGTAAATGTGGGCGTTCAAAAATTTCATAGGCCTTCTTCTGGTGGGTTTTCTCTATCCCTTTGGGGTATTGTCTGCTTCCAGTAGCTATTACTTCACTGTATGGAATTTTTTGGGCCTTTAACCAACTCTGGATATACGGAACTGAATCTTGCCCTCTTGCGGTTAAAACTGTTATTGGCTCTTTATTTTTAGCCGCTGCCATTGCTAATTCAGTTGGTTTCATATGACCGACAGACCAACCATGCCACGTATCTGATTCTTGCATTTTTCTCATGCCTGTTGGGGTGGTAACCATCCCTTTCGGGGGTATACCTAGCGTCCCATCAAAATCGAAAATATTTCCTTTTCCACTCGTGCTCGCAGTGGCTAATTTCTTTTTCATTGATCCCCGCATCATGAGATTAGGAATGAAGCCTTGGGCCGCACCAAAATGCGCCATTAATTTATCATAATTTGATGCCGACGGGGTCGATTCAAGGAGTTTCATTACATCCTTGCCAAAAATATCTTTTATTGCTGTTGCGGATTTAGCTCCCTCAAGCGTAATTTCACCTTGGGAAACTCTTTGCATTCTAGCGAAGTCTGACGTTTTTGCGGTACTTATATAATCATCTAATTTGTTTAGATCGCCTCTTAACTTCTCTGGGCCATGGAATTGACCGGATTTGTCTTTGTAGCCACCGCGGGCAATATTCTTTTCCATTCCTGACCGTAAAAAATGCAATAGTCCGCCCTCTTTACCTGAGTCAGAAGAGAATAACGACTTGTACGACAGGCTTCCTCTGGCATCTCTGCCGGACATTCCCGCATGAAAAGTTGGTTTGAATTCAGCAGGTCCAATTACTTTTCCTCCTTTTACAGTTATTGCGTCTAGAATTGTCTCTCCTTGCCCCATCTTCACCTTGCTGAATGGCAGAAGATGCTGACCGGCACCGCGTTCAAAAAGGGCTTTTTCTAACAAAGTAGAATGAGTCAATTCTGCTTTTGCGAAAAATGAACCTTTAGCGGCGGGATTATTTGCAAGCACTTCCATTGCCCTTTCTCTTGCCCCTTGGAATGACCGCGCTGTTCCGTTTTGATGGTATACTATATCTTGCGCTATGCCCGCCGCCTTGGTTTTCCCTCCAAGTGCATCAGTAAAACCCTTGTACGCTGTCTTGCCCATCGCCGGAGACAATAGATCATTATAAAATCGTTTTGCAACATCGCTTGGCATTGTAGCTCTCGCGACTGCTACTTCTCCTATTTCTCCTAACGCTATTTTCCCCTTTACGGCTGATACACCATGACCCGCTATTGCATGATCATAAGCAGTCCTTAATACATTTTTTTGACCTTTGGGAACCTTGGGCCCGGATTTATAAAATCTCCCTATTCCAAAACTTTCTAAAGAAGCAGCGGCTCCTTTGCCGGGCATACCTATGGTACCCACCCCCAATCTGCCTCGAGCATATAAGGAAAGCATCGCTGGGTTGGCAAAATTTGGAACTGCATAAGGATCGACACCGGTTTCAGCCACTGATTTTTCCCTATGTTGCCTGCCGGCCTTTGAGTGCAGTGGTGGATTAATGAATGGCTGAGCAAAGCCGGGAACATGTTTAACCTGTTCTCTTGAGTTGTAGGTCATTGTTCCAAGCCCGGGCATTTTCATTTGTTTTATTTGCCCCGCTTTGTATCCGCCCTCGGCTGCGCTTATTATTTCGCTTACTTCGCTTTTTTTAGCAAAATTCGGTATGTGCCCTTGTGCCGAAATGCCGGTCCCCCTCGCCGCAGCCTTGGGTCCTCTCCCCCTCAAATACGCCGGTGCCGCCACTTGTCCTGAACCACTTACGGTTACCCCGCCTCTTACCATCATGCCAGCCATTCTTTGGGCAACCTTCTCCAAGTTTAGCATCGCAAGAGTCTCTTGTTCGAGTATACCGATTATTTCTCTTTCTACCACCACTCTTGCCTGTGTGGATGTCGCTGCCCTTGCTATAAGTTGTGGCTGAGATTGCAATATTCTGGCTATTCCTTCTTGTATGCTTTTTTGTTGAACCGCAGCCGTGTTCAGCCCCATAAATTGAGCTCCAGATTCCTTAACGAATTTAGCTAGGTTCATTCCAAGTTTTCCAAGGAATCCAGTTAACAAAAGTAGCCCCGGGCCCGATAAAAAATTTCCAATTCCGGACAGCATCCCTTGCGCTATCTTTCCGCCTATGTCATTTGTGTCTTTATCATTAATATCGCCCAAAACTTTCTGCATGATCCCAACCACTCTCTCTGAGACCGGCCTTAAGGTTAGGTCTCCTATTTTCTTGGCTGCCTGCGTGGCTAAAGCCATCGTCTTTTTTACTTGGGCATCGAGGGTTTTGTTGAGCATCTCATTTCTTAATATTGCTTCATTTGTAGACCCTGTCGATATCTGCACGGCTTTATCGTAAATCGAATATTCTTTCCCAAGGTCAGCGAGTATCGCTCTTAAGTTATTCATTTGGAATACGCCAGCAGTCACCTCAGCAGTATGAGCTTGTTGAGCCTTAGATAGCTCGGGAAACTTTTTGGCCAAATTGCCAAGAACATTCATTGCGGGTAGCATTTGCCCCTCTAAGTCCCTCACCTTTATCCCCAACTCTTCTAAAAGATTAAGAGTGTCTTTTCTTTGGATTCTTGTGAATATACTTTTTAATGCGTTACCAATTACGGGGCCACCGCGAGCAGTTGTTTGCTGAACAGAGGCTGTAATTGCAAGAAGTTGGTCGAAGGATACGCCAACGTCCTGAGCGGTACTTCCCACGCGCCTCATGGCTTGGGCTAAATCGTCTGTGCTTACAGCAAACGCCGCATCCACATTGGCAAGCTTATTAATTACCTGAGTAGAAGTTAACGCCTCCCTGTTGAACGTATTTAATGCTGCTGTCAAGGAAGAAACTGATGCTGCCGCATCCATACCGGAAAGCCTCGTAAGAATGAGGGCGTCGTTTGTCCTCTGAAGGGTCTCTTCGACTGTCAAGCCTTGCCTAGCTAATTCTGTCGCTGCTTCAGCGACAGTATCGAAACTCTGTGCCGTTTTTTGAGCTATCGAGAAAAGGTTGTTTCCGAACTTGGCGAGGCCTCGGTCTGTTTGCGCCAAAATTACATTGACATCCTGAAGTCTTTTCTCGACCTCAATAGTGCTTTTAAGTAAAAATTCAAACGCCCTTTGAACTTGAAAAATTGCCCCGGCAGAAGCTCCAAACGCTAAAACACGCGCATTTGATGCTTCGAGTGATCTTGTGAATTCATTTGTGGCACCAGTGATCTTCCCAAGGGGTCTAGTAAATTTCCCAGAGTCAACTTTAATGTTAACCCCTTTCCTTTCTACTCGGGTAATAGCGCTGTTTATTTGCCTTAAAGTGCTTTGCAGCGATGCGCTATCTAACCTTGTTCCTAGTGTGATAAAACTATCCGCCATGGCCTTGTGTTTTTATTAATTACACTAAAAAATCACTGCCCATGTAACTTTATAAGCTCCTCCATATTAAGCGATCCGCCTTTCTTCATAGCTTCTTGGGCCAAATCAATAAATTTTTCACCGTCGTCTATAGCCCCAAGTTTTGTCATTTCTTGCTTGGATGCACCCACTATTGAGCTTCCGCCCACATTACCGGTATCCTTGACCTTATCAAACGCAGCCTGAGACGCTTTGCTGGACTCATACCAGTCTATAATGGCGTCTGGATCATCCATTACATCATGTGGGGGTTTATTTTTCGAATCTTGGAGTATAGATTTAAAATATTTCGCATGGCCGAAAAGTTCAGCCTGATAAAAGGTTAAGCTTACCGCTGGTTCACCAAAGAATGTCATTGGGTTGTCGTCACACAAATAAAAGAAATTAAGAAAAAAACCTGATAAAGCTATTTTTTTTAGGTTTCTCGGAAAAAATGGCTCCATTTTTCCATTGTAAAGCTTAACTAAATAAAAAATTTCCTGAGTGCTCAACTCGTCGAATTCTTCTGCAGAGAGCAAATGATCAAGACATTCGGAATTTTTAAATAATGATTGAAATATATAGTGTTCGTTTGATTTTTTTGAGCTATAAGAGTCGCAAGTCATCCCGATCCACTCTAACCTTCTGTTTTCTTTTACTTGTATTTCGCCTTCTGTTTCTCTTATTTGGTTAATTAATTGATTCTTGTCTCTCTCCAAGAAGAGTTTGGATTTATTTACTTTTAGTTGTTTGACCCAGCTTCTTAATCCATCCAACTTAGCCTCGTCTTGTTTCGTCCAGTCCCCCTCTTTATGGAGATACTCGAGCTTGTCATCTTCTGTTGGTAGCCCTTCTTTTTTAGCTTCTTCGTAGTACCTACTTTTTATTTCGTCCATGCCGGCGGCGTCAATAGTGCCGAGGTGTTTTATGTATGTGGCTTTGTATCTCTTGTCCTCGGTCTTGGAGTAGCCCTTTATTATATCAGCATAAAGAAGCCTCAGTGAGGCACTGTTCATTTTTTCTTTCTCTTTGGTCATATGTATAAAAAAACCCCCACCTGAGGCGGGGGAGTTCAGGTTAGTTTTCCATTGTTACTCTGTCTCTTGCTGCTCCGTCGGTTCTTCAGGATTATTATCATCATCATTCTTAAGCTCTTTCTTTACGGGAGCTTTCTTTTTTGTTTTCTTGTTCTTTTTAGGCTTAACCTCGGCGGGTTTCTCTTCCGCGGGTTTCTCTTCACTTACCACGTTCTCAAGGACTATATCTTGAGTTGCTTTTGTGTCATCTTCTACTGGGAGCTCTTCTTGTGCATCAAGGTCTTCTTGTTCTTCTTCTTCTTCAATTTCTTGTAGGCCTTGTTCCCTAAGCATAGCGTCGAACTCTTCTTGTGTAGATGCCCTACCCACAAACCAAAAACTCACAAAGTATGTAAGCCTTTGAATCACAGTATTTATAAAATCGTCTTCCTCTTCACTTAGTTCGTCATATACCGCAAGTTTATCGTCAAATGTTTTGCCGGGAAAATACGCATTATCGTCGCCCCCATATGACAGTGCTAAAATCCACCATAAGATGGTTTTATTTCTGGCTCTGACTTCCGCTGTCTGTTCGTACAGACTCTGCTGTTCCATCTCAAATTGAGTCAGGGTACTTCGATTATCTGTCAATTCCTTTTCCAGTCGCTCCATATCGTCCCGGTTTTCTTGAGTTAAATTCTCTTCGTCTTTTATTAATAGTTTTTGATATTCGTCTGTTTTTCTGTAGAAATCTAGATATAAGTTGCCGTATCTTTCTATTTCACCGTCGCTTAAAGAGCCACCGTCGTTTTCGTACCTTTTAGCTAGAAGGGCCTTCGTAAGGAGTCCGGCCTTAATGCCCTTGGAAAGTTCTATGCCGTAAAATAACTCGGCCTCGTCATAAAGGGATCTGGTGGGTTTTCTGAGAAAAAATTGATGTTTAACCTTCTCATCCACGGTTTTTTCCGTGGTTACTTTCTCGCCTTTTTCGTTAGTAGTAGTATCCCTCTTCACAACGGACTCTACTTTAGTTACTGCAAATTCATATAGTTTTTTCATAACTTTAGCTCAATGTCAAATTTATCTAAATTTTCCTCAATTTCCCTTATGGTATCATTCCCGTAATCAAGAATTCTTTTCCTTATTCTTTGGAACTCTTCTTCTGGAATATCATAGCCAGACTTTTCTAAATCTTCTAAAATAAAAAGATAATTTTTATAAAGATTGACTATCTTGCGACGTAGTTGAAATACTAAGAAGTCCTTGGATTTTTCACCCCCTTTGTTCATGTCTCCATGCATTCCTTTCAGCCTTTTTCCTGCAAAGATTTACACATTTTAACCACAACCTGTAAAATAAAAAAAACCCCCGGTTTTCACCGGGGGCTGGTTAAGGTTTAGTTGCTTAATTCGGCTTAGGAATCAGCACTCGCATCTCTTTGCATCGAGAGATATCCAGTCGAGATACCGCTCATAAACAAGCCTTGGTTCTTCTGGTTCGGTCCACCAACCTGAGTTGCGAACTCGAGAGTCACACTCTTGTTGCTGCCGATATCCGAGCTAAACGCTTGGCTATTCACTTTGCAGTTCTTCAACCAATACTGGGCGAAGATATCCTTTGCGGTTCCATCAGTAAGCGTGCCGGGGCAGCTTGTGGGACGCAGAAGGTTAACTACGATGTCGTAAGAATCATCACAATTGATGATATCCGACAAACTACCAGTGGTCAGATCGGCCACCAGAGCGTCAATCGTACAGGTCACGGACATCGGGAATGTGATCTCACGAGAGAACGCAAACCGGCTTCCGAGTCTGTTGATCGGCTCTCTTGCCATATCTAGACTGATGTTGTAGCTTTGAATCTTAGCGTGTGCTTTGGAATCCATGTTTCCGAGGTGTGCTCCGGGAGCATCATACGTATCCTCGTCGTCGGTAACCGAATCGAAGAGCGTACCAGATAATTGCACTGATTCTCTATCGGCTTTCGCGAAGGCGAAGGTGATGTCTCCGGGGCGCAGGGCGCTTGTTGCCATAATTCCTGTCTCGGCGCTGCCTGTGGTAGTCGGAAGAATATACTTGAAATGCTCAAGTCTTGTTCCACTTTCGGGCTTCACCGCGGGGCTTGCGCCACTCACGCCGCTCTCGAAAGTCATGTTAAGACCCTCAACATTTATTGTAACAGTTGGGAAATTACCCACCGAACACTCTGTCGTGTACGAGGTAATGAATCCATTGCCAATTCCAATTACAAACTCGTAATCTCCTTCGATTGCGATGCTGTCTTTTTCGGGTCCAAGATCTCCGACGGCGTCAACACCCTCACCAACAGTCTTGATGAAGTAGTTTTTCTCGTCTTGTGTCTTATTAAGAATCCCAGAAATGCAGCTAGCATGTCCATCCGTAACGAATCCAAGATTCATTTCGTTTTCCATGGTTGCTAGTATGTAACTGAAGTCCAATGCTACCGTGGGAGTGTCCATTACAACTCTGTCGATAGCAGCCAACTCGCCAAACTGGTTAATGTCTGTGCGCGGTATGTTAAACGAATAGTTAGCGGTCTGAATTCTGTGCAACTGCCTTACTTGGTTTCCAGATGGATGCAGCGGAGCGCTGATATATCCTTCTGCACCAACGGCAGTTTTGTCAGTAAAGAAGCCACTAACAGCCGGTGTTTGACTCACATAGAGAGCCTCACTTTGATAAATAACTCTGTTTCTTGCCATGATTTATAATCCTTTCTTTTTATTACATATTTTTTAGTTTTTAGGGAAAACTTTTTTTGTTATTGTAAATCCTGATTTCTATTAGCCTTTCGAGGATACCTAGGTTTCGTAACCTCAAAGTCAATTACACCATTAAAGACATCCGGGTTCAAATTATTTACCTTAACGTTCACATCTCTAGAAAATTTAGAAATTCCTACGTTTTCTATGAAAATGTAACTGTTTTCTTCATAACTTGCTTTCTTTCCGGTATAGCTCCAAGGCACACCGCTTTTATAGTCACCAAGAGTGTTGTAAGGCATATCCCCTGTACCAAATAACGTAAAAAATGTTCTTACCTTGTCCCTCATTATGGAACAAACAGCGTCTAAATTAAATTGATTATCCGCCAAGACTACCGCCCTTAGATTTATGGTCGTCATGTCATACCCGCCAAACGCCAATGGTTCACTGTGGGAACCGTTATATCTTAAAAAAATAGCTGGATAGGTTATCGCGTTAGAAGCTAAGCCTGTTTGTGTTTCGGCGGTTTTAGGCCTTAGGTGGAACTTCGTCTCAAAAAGCAATTTTTCTTCTGGCTCGTTAGTTAGATATACATTGAAATCCTTTACGGCATAATCACCACTCAGCCTTGTTTCGGGGGTTGTTATTTCTGTGCCAAAATAAACTTGCCCCTGCTCGTAACTCATGCCACTAAAATTGCTTGTCCCCGTTCCTATGAGCGAACCATCTAGATAGATTCCGGTAGGAATCTGTACTGTTCTGTTGGCGAATGCCGCGCCGGTTCCTGTTATAGAAAAATCACTTACGAACTGCTTGAATGGGGCACCGTATGTATACAGGTTATTATGTAGGCTCTCCACGGGGTAAAACCAACTAGAGATGTCCGTAAACGCTTCGCCTTCTCTAAGCAGCGTGTGGTCGAACCACAGCAAGAAGCTGGACATCACTTTATTGTCAAATTGTGCTTTCATTTATCTTCTAAAATTTAAAAAGAACGTTCTCAATAACGAACTCATGTATTTAGTGGGCCTATAGGCTCCTCCCCTATATGATGTTTTTGCCTGTATACCCCCTCCTGATCTACTTCCGATTGCTCCCATCAGCGCTAAATAGTTTCCCAACCCAGTCATACCTCTTTCTACGCCTCTTACCCAACTTTTCCCAAGCCAACTTAGATATGTTGCTGCTTCAATTTCTGCCATACTTGGGCCAGTTACCCTAAATTGAAAGTCTACCCCGGAACTTCTTTTAATTATCTTTGGTGACATAATATTGATCCGGTAATTATTTAGCATCTCTCTTAGCGTAGCTATTGGATTTGATCCTTCTTGAAAACCTATGAAACTAAATAGATTTCCTACTCCTCCAAGCGTGCCAGAGACGTTTCCTCCCATAGGTCCGCCTTCTAGCTCTTGAGTAATCGGGTGGCTTTCAAATTCAGTTATCATTTCTCGTTTTGCTCGGTTAAACTTTCTTTGAGCCTCTATTTTAACCCTTTCAGGAACTTTTTTTATGTTCCTTACTATCTTTCTTTTGATTTTTATTGGGTTTATTCTCATTACTTGGTAAATTGTAGATGAAAAACATAAAGCTTTATTCCGAAAAAATACTTCACAGATTCTTCAGTCATTAGCTGAAAGTCTTTTCCGTCTACTGAAATCTTTTCTGTTTTTCCGTTTCGTATGTAGTCTTTCGTTTCTTCGTCGACCTTTATTCTTATGTCTCCGGCGAAATAGGTTAAGTTAATATTTTCCATTTCGTCTGCCTCCTGTCTGTCTTTGTATAGCACCATGCAATCAAAAGCTTTAGACACCGGAGAATATGTATAATTAACCTGATCAGATGAATCGCCGTAACCATGTAAAAAATCAGTATTTATTTGGTTAATGATCTTTTTAGGTGCCTTGTGCACCGTGATCGACCTCTTAAAAGTGTCAAATAAATTCTGAAAATCACCCGTGAACGAGTTGATTTCGTCTGCTGATACTAAGCTCGCCATAATTAGTATTTCCTAATTCTTACATATTCTCTATTCGGAAGTATATACGCCGATTGATCGTCGTCCCCTGCCACCTGTAATGGTTGTACGTCGTTCAGCTTGTATTGACCCACCATGCGCTCCAATTCTGATTGGCTTGCGCCGCGTATGGTCGCATAGAGCTTTGCTTGTTCGTTTTTGTTAATCTTTTTAATTGATGACCCGTCTGAAGACAAAGCGATAACCGCATCTGAGGTTGCTGCGGATAATACGCTCCTCAGTTTATTGTCGTAATAGTGTATTGTATACATTTTTTTGAGTATACCCCCTTCATTAATACCTATTGCGGTTGCTGTACCATTGATATCTCTCTCTATTTCATACGAAGATTGATTAATTGCATAGCTGGTATTCAGGTAGTTATTCAGCGCGCCAATGTTTGTGCGTACCCAAAATGCTATAGCGGCTATGCCTAGGTCTGTCGGGCTTCCTAATTCTCTGTGGATTTGGTCTGCAATATCTACGGCTTTCATACAATTAAGATTACACCGGAAAGAGCTTAACTAATCCATTGTTCTGTAAAACGTGGAAACTTACCGTCAGAAACCCTTCTCCCGGGCTGGTCGTACCTTATTGACCCCAGTCTGTCTATGTCTAATCTTCTTGTTCTGGCCCTGACATCTCTCTGTAGGGGCCACCCGGGATGTATTAACTCTCCTCCGCGAGCAGAGCAGATCTTTTTGCCGGGGTCACCATCCCATTCCACTGTACAGTTAGTTTTGAGTAGGTTTACGCTGTCATAGTAAGGCATACTGATATTTACACTTATTCGTAACCAAATATTTCGAAATCTCTCTTATATATGGATTTAACCATGTCTCTTGTTTTTTTGTTGTAGTAAGTGGTATATTTTTCGTGTTTCGTAGCATTTACTTTTTTAAATAAAAATTCTTCGTCGTATTCCACTCCTAGATTGTCCAATAGGGTAGCTAAATCTTTAGGGAAGTTTTCAAATCTGCCTAAAAAATCAACCATTAATTTACCTCTTCTGTCGCAAATGAATTTATGTTGGGGCGCATAGAAGGGGGAATTTAAAAGCCAGTCGAGAGACATGTAATTTTCTACAGTACCGCGAACATCCGGTTCTCCTTTTCTCTTATGTAAAAACTCAACGAAGTCCTCGAACTTAGAAAAGTATTTGTATCCTAACCAAAAATATTCAGACACAACCCTGTCAAGCGGATTTCTGACGAATGCGAATTTATAGCATTTATCGAACAGGCTTTTGTCGACCAGCCCAAAATCTAATGTTTGTTTGTATGTTAAGTGCTGTAGTTCATGGAGTTCGTCGTATATTCTTACAAACCCATATAGTTTTTCGCTTGAAACCTTAGGGTCATCCCCCGCGAATTTCATATCTAGTATTTCTTCTATTTTTGTTCCGCCTGTTTTGGGGATGTGAATGAAGAGCAACTCGCTTTTTCTGTTAATAGGCATGGTATTTTGCCCACTTCTCTTTATCTTCGTCCCAGATGATCGTTTCTCCCGTTGGTAGCTTGGCTGTGTCGGTTCCGTTTATTTTTTTCAGGGTTTCGGGAGCGACAAAATAAACTTTGTTATTGTACCATATGTCCTTTAGCGAGCTTTTTTTAGCTAACTTTAGTTTTTCTTCTTCTTCTAGTAGTTGATCATATTGCGATATATCGCTACCGTTTCTTAAATTAAACAATTGACCCATTGAAACGGCTGTTCCGGCTGGAGCTTCACCGTTATATCTGTTTATATAAATATTAAAGAAGTCATCTTTGAGAATGTTTAATAATTCGTTATGATTAGGATGAACCTTTTCGTGGACAGCTTTTTGAATCCATTCCTCAAGATAATCACCGTATCCCAAATCCCGTATAAAATCTGGCTCAATAATTTGCAACTGAACAGAGTCCACGGCATATTTTTCACACATTAAAATAAAATCAAACAGTTCACGAAAATTATTATCTTGTACCACGATACTAGTCTGAAATGCTTTAATTTCATTAGCAGCCTTCAAGTCTTCAACAAATTTTAAATTTTCATGTAGCAAATTCCAGTCTCCACCCCTCCTGTTTATAGTATATGTTTCCGGCGTTGCTGCGTCTATAGATACGCTAATGTATTGAATTTTTTCCTTGGCATACTCGCTAAGCGTTGCCCAGTGCTTCTTAATGAGTAAGCCGTTTGTCAATATATTTATATGCCGCAGCTTCGGCGCTTGTTCTTTTGTGAATGTTTGCAGGAATTTTCGAAAAATAGGACTAGCAAATGCGTCTCCAGATCCAGTAACGATAAGTCGATCCGCGTCTTTTAGAAAGTCTGCTTGTAGCTTGTTTTGCATATCTAACAATTTTTGTTTCTTTTTGCCAGAAACCATTATTATTCCTCTCCTGCATGATGGACAAGATAGATTGCATGATCTGTCGTAACAAAATTGTATTTCATGAGGCCCATGATTTAAAACGACATCTTCATGCAGTATGTCGTAAAGTATTGAATCATTTATTAATTTGCGTTGTTTTAATTGTTTTACTGTCCCGACGCAATGTGTTTGGGATTGTAAATGTGGACAAGATTTAGCGTTACAATATCGAAAAGAGCCGTCTAATATGGACTCCCTAAATTTTTGAGCTTTTTCGCCGTTCCAAATTTCCTCATATGATTGTTCATTTATATTGCCTATAGAATAATGATCAACCCACGGAGGACAACACGGTGTCATTTCTCCATTGTCCAATAATTGAACATGATCAAAAGCTCTGGTGCAATAAATTTTATCTGTCATAGCCTAATAACTCGAAGTCTTTTTGGTACTTCTTGTAAATAACTTCATAAAGCTCGTCTGTGTAGTATTCAGAGTAGTGGTTTCGTTTGCCCTTGTTGAGGTGGCCAAACTCGTTAGACATATCGTATTCTGTCGTTAGCTTTTGTACTACTTCGTCTAATTTTTCAAATTTAAATATATTTATATTGTCATTTATTTTACCATTTGAGTTTAACAGCCACATAATTTGAGGGTAAAAATGCACAGTAGGGCTGATGGAAATATCAGCCCCCGACACTAAACGGAACTGAACCAACTCTGCGTCTTTAAGATAATTCAAAACAAAATCCTGAAAACCCGAATATTGTTTAAGTAAATTCTGCATACGCCTTGGCTTCGAACCCCTTACGCCTCGCTTGAATTGCGTGGTTTTGAAATGATGATATGCAGACACAATCCTATCATAAGGGTTTCTTACCACACAAAACTTATAATAATCATCCCAATATTCCCTATGCTTTCTCATTAGACCCTTGGCAGTAGAGTGTCCATAATCCGATTCATCCCCATTAATAAGAAAAGCGATAGAGCGGCTGGCGTTCTTTGGGATGGGCACGAAAATTATTTTATGCTTATGCGAAATCATAACCGAATTTCTCTATGTCTTCTTTATAATATTCCCCGACCATGTCGATTATTTTTTTGTTTTTGTAGTACAATTTATAATCGTATGCCGCAGTTTCATGCTCTTTGGATAATTTAGTTTCTTCAAGACCCAAACGCTTTTGAGCCTTATTTAGATCATCATCAACATTTTCCAATTTACCAAAAAAATCATATTCCATAGCTCCTTCCTTATGATGCATACAAAGAGTCACGACTTGCGTTCTCCAATGCCCATTAATTACATTTGTGTGATCCCTTTCTCTATTTACGACAAAATTAATAAAATTTTCAAAATCCACATGCCCATCCATTAAATCATATATTTCGTAATAAGTTAACCCCGCTTCTTCGTTTACCACGGTTTGCCCAAATGGATACCGCCTTATTAGTTCCCGAAAAGCCGACACGGCCCTGACCCACGGATTTCTTACAAAAGCAAATTTATAATAGCCCGCAACAGACTCTCGAACCGATGGGTCCCACTCCACGTTAAAATCCCTCTTAACCCTATGTCTAAGTTTGGTGGAGTGACCTCCACCAGTGCCTTTTTTCACTTTCTTAACCAAGGAGTCTTCTTCTCCATACATTACGTCTCCCCAATAGTAAAAAAAACTATTCGTGCCCACTTTCAATATGGGCGTGAACACGCATTTTAATTTATTAAATACTAACATTTTTTGTATTCCGTTAAATTTCCTAAGTCCACAATCGGGTCATTGAAAATTGGATTCAGCAAAGCCTTTGTAAATTCTTCAAATTCTGGATGTGTTTTTTTCCATATACAATTTTGTTTGTATATTTCGGGTGTCCATGTGCCCCAATCTACGAGTAGCGAAAAAAATACTTTATCCACTTTCAAGTCTAAACCTATCTTCACTAGCTTATCTAATTCTTTGTAGTTAGCTTTTTGGACAACGCAGTCTATTCTTAGCTCATTGATAAGACCTTTTTGTCTTAGAGAGCTCAGAAATTTCATATTTTTTTGAAGCTGATCCCAATCCCCTCCCCTGCGGGTAATCTTATATGTTTCTGGTGTTCCGGCGTCATATGAAACCATAACTGTGTTGATGTTTTTTTGTATTCTTTTCATCTTTTCCCAATACTTGGGGGTGAACATTACCCCGTTTGTCTGTAGATTAAAAAATACCCTAGGAAATTTTTCTCCATCTATACTAAACAACAGTTCCCTAAAAAGCTTCGATCCGAATGGGTCTCCCGAGCCAGTTACGTTAATAAGGCAGTAATTGTCGTGAGGCTTTCCGAAGATATGTTTTATTATATTATCTTGTATTTTTTTCTTTTCTTCATAAACTTTGCCCTCGTAATAAAGAATCTTATTTTTTCTACAGCTTGGGCAGCTTAAATTACAGGACTCATCATAGCAAAGATTATAAAACGTCGGCTCAAGGTCTTTTGTTTTGTTGTTTTTTATAATTGATTTATGACGAGGATCAGTAACCTCTTCCTTGTCCGGCAAAGATCCGTTCTGTATGTATGGGCATAGTTTGTGATCGCAGTATTTGAAAGAACCATCCAATATGCTTTCTCTTATTTCCTGTGCTTTTTCCGAGTTGAAAACCTCCTTAACGCTTTCTTCTTTGACGTTTCCTATTTTCTCGGGAAGCCAACTCATGCAGCAAACAGACACCATACCGTTAGGGTGAATTTCAAATTGGTCAAAAGGATTCTTGCAAAATTTTCCTTCTGACTTTCTGGGGGTATTAACTATCCCTTCGGAATCTAGGAAATTATCTTTCCTAATCCTTTTACGGATTGCCATTTTGTGTCTTTTATCTCCGTTCATTTTAATAGACCGTACACTTCGCTTTCTTCAAACGATTTTTTAAAATGCTCTTGAGATAATTTTTTTCTGATTTCGCAATCTTTAAGGTATTCGTGAGTTTCTTTTACTAGCTCAAAGTTCTCGGCCTTTCCCGCGGCTTCCTCAAGGGAGTCGTAGTAAAATGGATAATCCTTGCCCAAGTATTCTATTACTGCCGGCAGCGGGTTAACAAGGAGCGGCGTTGCGCGAGCCATACACTCTATCACTGCGTTATTTGCGCTAGAATCATAAAGATCTAAAAAGACTATATTTTCGGAAAGAAGTGTATCGTAGTCTTCGTTTGAAAGGGAGCTCTTTGTTATTGTGTTTTCTATATATTTTTGTTCTATTCTTATGTCGTATATATCTTTTTCTTTCCGCAGCATCTTGTCTATTACTTCCAGCGGTCTAGCAGAAGAATAGGGAATCAGCCTGAGTTTAACGTATTCGTTTCCTGAGGCTATGGGGATTGAGTAGATGGAATTTAATTTTCTCAACCAATAGCCAATGTTTACTATTTGTTTGTTTTTATTTTTTAAAAATTTATCATAGTCGAAAAGAGTTTCGGGTATTTCTGTTGGATGAATAAGCGAGCATACCGTCTTGCCGGTTGTTTCCCTTAGGTATTTTGCATGATATTCCGATAACGTGAATAGCCCCACGCAATGCTCGAGGCTTTCTTGGAACTCATCTCCCGCAATAATGTTCTGTAAGGAATACTTGTTGAAAAACCAAGGCGGCATGTTCTGTGGGTTATGGAAAAACCCAACCCAAGGGATTTTATAGGGTATAACTTTTCTTTCTCTCCTGTATTCTTCTAAATGCCAAGCGAAATTATTCTCTAAGAATCCGTCTAACAAAACTCCATTGTTGTTGTGTAAAGAAGCCAGTGCGCTCACAGCATATTTCCAGCCGCTCCTATGGGAATCGAAAACGGTTTGCAAACCTAAGTTTATTTTTCCATTGGGGTTTGATGTTGCGAACCTAAAACTCTCCTGTCTCCCTCCCCACCCGCTATCTATTTTATTTATAAATTCTAATATCTCGTGATGGTTTTCGTTTTCGCTAGACTGCAGCAGTTTAATTGTTTTTAATTTTAATTTATTGTTTTCTGATTTGAGCCCAGCGTTCCTTTGTAAATTTTCGTTATCTACCGCGTGGACATGTATACTTTTTGGTTCAATTTTTGCATTAAAGTTTTTTCTCCAAAACCCTACGTTGTGACGGTTACTAAAAAATCCGACATCAAATTTCTCACATATTTGGTTCATGCATTCTTGTTCAAAAAAATCAGAATCATTTATATAAGCGTCCTTCCAGAAATTTGGCAAATCTGAATTCGCACAAAACACGTACCCTGCATTAAAGAACCCATAATCAACAGAGTTGTTCGAGTCGGGTGTGCCCGTCTTGTGATAGTGAGGAGACAGGAAAATGTCTTTGTCGAACTTCTCCTGAAGAGAATCTAACACAATCATGTCGCTATCCAAAAAGAACACGTTGTCGTGGTTTTCCAAGGCGTAACTCATGCAGTCCATTTTTTTTATGATGCATTCTGGCCGGTGATAATTATTTTTTCTTTCAAAATTATATTTTTTGTCTATAGCGTCTAAAATCTTCTGTTCCATTTCGAGCCTGAAGAAAATATCATTCAAGTCCAAGTCTATGCATGATAAGAAATATTCAGTTTCCTTGTCGCAAACAACATATATTGGCTCAGAATGAAATCCCCTGAGGCTTTTAATCAGAATTGCTGCTTCTTCTTTTACTTCTTTTGTGGCCACGAAGCAAAAGCTTTGTATTTTGTGGTCAATTTTTGAGGGGTTTTCTTTTCTAAAATCTAACTTATATGGATACTCTTCTTCGTAGATGTCAGATATTTTACCTATAGCCTTTTCGGCGGACAACTCGTCCTTACAGTGTTTAAGCTTTATCGGGAAAAATGAACCCGCAGAGGTGGTGTGTTGCTTTATTTTTTCGAAAGCCTCATCGCCCTTCGAATAATCGGCAACGAAGAAAATCCATTTTTTACCTTCCATTTTTTCTTCTATATCATTCAGTATATTTAGAATATCCTCTTCTTGGTTTGCTGTAGATAGGCAAACTCTGAACCTATCCGTTAGGTATGATTTTTCATTTTTGATTAAAACGGAGTTGAAAATTTTGGAATTTTTGGGCGCAAATGTTCTGTCGTCTAGTTTGCGTAAGCCAACTATCACGTCTCCCAGAGCCAGCGTATACTCTTCGGGTGGTTCTTTTATCGGTTCCATTCTTCTGTGCTAAGTATTTCCAAAAACTCTTGGTGTGAGTATTCTTTTCTTCCCACTAGATCGTTTGTAATTTCAAATATAAACTCGGGCTGCTCCCCTTTATATTTTACAAATGTTTTGCTTCTATCTAAAGAATATCTCATTGACGCTGGGCTAGTTTGAAGGACTTCTGTGAAGTCAACATAGCCCACTTCGTTCTCGTTTAATATAACAAATTTTAGGTCTTCTCTCATTGTATTATTGCTCCTTCTCTAAATGGATAATAGAGTTGATTTAGCGCTAAATAGTTTTGTCTTAATTCTGAGTGTTTTAATGCCCTGTTGTATACCAAAATGTGGCCAAAATTAGCACTCGACGCGGGGGAAGGCGAACCCATGCCGTAATATTCTTGCCATAAAGCCATAACAACTACCTGTTGGGCCCCACCAATATAGCCAGCCGGAATCAGTTCTCCTTTGTGTTGTCCTGTGCCAGTTTGCGTGCAATTCGCCCCCGTAATTAACCTTTGGTAAACCCCATTTAAATACAAAGTAATTCTATCAAAATTTGGACTAAGAACTTCTTTTACTAGTGAAAACATATACCATTTATTTGACTCAATCTTCGACCCGATTGAGCGGCGATCACTATACGCCGCCGGGCTATCCGCCGACGGCGCGAACAGGGCAATCCTGCCGTAGTTCCCACTATCGTCTCCTACAACTCCAACCGCACACCCACCGTTAGACTTGTCGTTTATAGCACCGACCCCAATGTAGCCTCCATATCTTGGACACGATGAGCCTCCTAGTTTTCCAAGCGCAACCGCATTCACTTGAACCCAGACATTCAGGGTAAAATCGTTTGATACATTAAGGGCGAACCCTCCGGCATATCCCCCGCATTCGCGCATATAGTTGTCTAATCCATCTCCCATAAAATAGCCCACCGAGGTGCTTGTCGGTGATTCAAAATCAGGCGTTTCGCCAAACGTCGGCACCGTATCCATATTCCAAAGACATAAATCTTCCTGACCGGCCACCAAATTGCTGTATGTATCCCCTCCCACAGCGCCGTTATAACAAGAAATATTATTCGGATCAAAGTGACCAATAAGATTTTTGGATATAACTTTTCCGGGCCTGAATTCAACGTCATCGACGATTGAACTAGACTTCTGTCCCAATGCTCGTAGCCAAGCAGTGCTTTTCCAGTCTGTTATATGCATCCTTAATCCTGTACTCCGTATGCCGCTAACACTCCGCTTGGAAGCGTATTGTGCTCATGTGGGGAAATCCCGGGGCCTCCAGTGCCAAAGCAAGTAAAAACAAGTAGGCCTGTTTTTCCAGAGTGAAAAGCCACGGGTTCTTCTCCTATGAATGTGAATTCGTTCATGAAGCTTACGTTATTTCCGGTTGGGCAGGTTATCATTATTGTGGCTGCCGCACCAGTTGTCATTCCGGACATACTAAATCCAGTTATATCTCCGGTTACCATCATTTGCGAAAATGACTGCGCAAAACTTCCCGTAAATCCGCTCTGCTCAATCATCCCAATTCCGCTATCTTCCGGATTTGTTCCTCCACTATAAATATGATGACCCGTATAGCCACCCCCGCCACCTCCGCCACCTCCAGCGCCGGCGCTATTATTTCCGCTTATAATTAATCTACCCGTGTCGCCTGTGATAATAATATTTCCGGCACCAGTTAAGCTTCTGAATTGGAAAATACTAGTTCCATCCGCCGCTTGGTCTATCCCCCTAAATACCCCACTTAAACCAGTAGCCGACGAATCAGTACCTATGTTTTGTCCTTCTGGGCTAGGTTTACCCGTAAAGTCTATAACCAAATCCCCCGTATAACCGGTGATTTGTATTCCACTGCCTCCTATTACAGATTTGAAAAGAAGAGTGTTCTCTGTGTTTCCCACATAAATCCCCGAGCTTGCGAAACTGCCGGTGATGTTTGAGCCAGTAATGCTGGTTATTGTAAATCTATCTCCTTCTGAAGAAATAAATATTCCGTCACCCGGATTTCCTATTTTGAAAACATTCTCATAGTCAGTATGGGCTCCGCCTTGCTCCCATCCTGATGTGCTTATTTGTTTTACAAATATTTGTTTATTTTTCTTTCCTAGATCCATCTTCTTCTTTCTATTTTAGGGTTCAGATCGTGTTCTTGCTAATTATTTTTAATATGTAAATGTATCTTGGCTTTCTACAAAATATGGATCTTTTTCTCCGCTATTTCTGTTATACATATCTCTTGTAGCTATATAATTTTGTATAATTCTATTGATTCCTATTTCGCCGCTGTATAGGAGCATCATTCCGAATTTTGTTCCTGATTTAGATACATCATATGCCCTTTCGGCTAGTGGTGGGTCTATTTCGTACTGCTCGTAGTACCCCCCTATGTATATTGGCATAGCATACCTCCCCTGCTTTAAAAACTCACCATATTCGTGTCGGAGAGGAAGGATCTTGCCATCAACGGAGATCTCGGTTCCATCATCATTGTAAAGAAAGCTGCGAGTGCCGTTGTTTTGATACGCAACAAAATACCATCTATCGGCTTCTATTGGTTTAATATGTGTTTGCGTGTCGGCATATGTTGCCCCCAAACCAAATTGATATGCAAACCCCGTCTCTAGAGTATATGCTAGGGTTGATCTATCATCCATAACATCGCGTCCACAGCTAAACAAAACATTACCACTCGTTCCCCAAGCTTGCTGAGGAAAATTTACCCACATACACATCGCCCAACCGTGATTTTGATATCCACCGTGAGGCGAGGGTCCGTCACCGGCATTTAAATAAAGACCCGTTTCTTGGACGTCGGGGATGTAGCCTTCGGAAAACGACAACATAGGTCCTAAAAAATCATCCGCTCCATCGCTCTCAAAATAACGAGTAAGTCTAAAATCCGACGCGTCCACGATTTTGCCGTCAAACAACGTGCCGCTTGTTTCGCTCCAGAAACCCGCTCCATCGACAAATCCCGTGGTATAAGACATTCCGTTGTAGATGGCCAAGTCCATTTCACCACTAACTAGGTTGTTGTATGTCGAGCCCGACACGTTACCTGTATCATTTGGGTTAAAGTACCCAACCAGCTTTGTTCCGCCGTTATCGGAAGTCGAGTGCCCAGTTGTCTTCGGAAGAATTGAACCGTCACCTTCAAATATTCCTGATGGTATGCTTCCAATAAGAGCGCAATTCCGTGGCTGTGTAATGAACATCGTTAAACCGTGTAATCCGATTCAGCCCAGTGACAAACGCAAGAGCTAGCGCCGGTGCCGTATGCGGTTATTGTCAGTAGCCCCATTTTTCCTATCTTTAGGGTATGCGGCTCAATTCCCACAAAATTGAGGTTGTTACCGCTTAAAAATCTGTAATAATTATCGTCTGCTGTCAAACAGCCGTCTGTTGCGAAGATCTGGATTGTCACTGAACGCCCAGCCTTTATGTTCGTCAAATTAAGCCCGCGAGCATGCGAGCATAAGTTGAATTTCTTCATGTTGCTGCCAGCCATATTTATGCTGAATCCAGTACCACCCATGCCTATACCATATGGGTCCGGTACCCATCCGGTCTCGCCAAATTCCCCCAAGTCTTCTACGCATTGATTAACTTGACCACAGAATGTCATGTCTCCTACTGCATTACCATCATCATGTACGTCAAAATATGTTATGCCAAGATCAGTGTTTGTTAGGTTTATTCCTGATCGAAAAACCCCAGAGTTTCCAGAAAAAATTGGCGAAGTTATTTTAGCATTAGAAATAGTTGTCTGCCCACCTGCGTCTCCTTGGGTTGATATAGTTAGCTCTCCAACGCTATTGGCCCTTAGCGTTGTGGCCTCCGACAGTCCAGTGCCGGAGAACCTTATGTCGGCCACGGTATTAGGAGAATAACCCGTTAAGGGTGTTCCGCTTATCGTTACTTCGTTCCCAGTCTTTGGTGCGCTTATTCTAAGGTTGTGATCATTATCGAACCCGATATGCACAGCGCCGGTCATTCCTACGCCTGACATTACGAGACTGTTGTTGTTTAAATACAAACTGCTCCAATATAAATCTGGGGTTCCAAGATCTGCCCCTCCGTCAAGCTCTGGCGAGAAATGCAGACAATTTTGGTGAAGGAAAACTCCATGCATAGTTGTATTCAGTGGGGGTTGTCCCTGTGCATCTAGCCATGATCCTATCTTGTCAAAATAGCCGGTAGGACAATATAATGATCCGCCTGCCGATCCATACATGTAGTCGGGGCTTGCCCCGATGCTTACTCTTGCCCCGTGATTTATAACGTCAAGCGAGTTAACTGCGGCCCCATGAAAAGTCCCACTATCTGCAAAGATCTCCCCCCACCATTTACCTCTTGTTTCTGCCCCGAGACCGGCGGGCTCATTATAGCCCAAATTAAAGCCTCCGCTTACATGAGGCACAAGGTTTCCACTGACCCACACCTCGCCCCTTACGTCCAACGTTCCCGACATGCCGCAATCTAAGATGTACTCCGGCGTGACTGGGTTCGGGTACTGAGCTATGTTTCCGAGGGCTAGCTCTTGAAATTCCTGACCAATCCCTATTGCGTTTGCGTATTCAAATCCGGTAGTCGATTGGTTGAAGTCGTGCCCTTCAAAAAGTACATTCGACCCCGAAAGCGAACCCACGCCAACGTCATTCATAGAGCCTCCATGGAACTGAAATGCTCCAGTATGTCCAGTGGCTGGAGCACCACCACCGCCACCGCCGCCTACTCCTGCTGCTCCTGCTGCTCCTGCTTGTCCGGTTGGGCCAGCTGGAACGAAAGAGACTACGGTTTCCCCAGAGTGAGTAAACAATGGCGGACTGCTCGACGACGAGGACTTCCATGTAACTCCTACGTTTGACCAAGAATCACGGCTTGCAGGCTGGCCAGTAATCAAAAATGCAGCCCACTCTACATTGACTTTATCTCGATGGAATAATTTTAATATGCCTCTATTTGCTACATCACCATAATTTCCAAAATCTTCAAGCCAGTAAGTAGCATCTCCCCCGCGATAATTAGTATAAGATATATCTATGCCCGACGTGTCACGTATATCATTATTCGGAGTCACCAACTTAAGCCCGCTGGTTCCCGGCCCCTCGGACCAAAGAGCTTCTGAATACCCGCTATTATAATAAAAACTAAAGCTATATCCACCGAAGTCCCCTGTTCCCTCTCCCGCCACGCCTGTAGCTCCCGTAGCTCCCGAAGGCCCTGCTGGTCCGGCATCCCCCGGTGCTCCACTGGCCGCTGGTGCATAGGTTAATGTGACTGCCTCGTTTAACGTGAAAGAGTCACTATGAGCTATATAATTGACATTAAGCTGGGTATATCCTGCTCCAGCAGTATTATCTTTTCCTATCCTAAATACGGCCCATTTTTCGGCAGTGGCCGAGTCGAATATTTTTATTCTAGAGCCGGTTACGTGATCCAAAGAATTAACCCAATCGATTATTGAATCCCCTCCTTTTTCTAGGTCATCAACTAAAACTTTTTGTACATTTGCATAAGTTGAATTATCAAACTTTATGTATCCATTTCCGGGGTCAGAAACTACCGTATCAGTAGTCCAATAAAAATCGAAGCTATCTCCGCCAACAAGACCTTGGTCTCCTTGGGTTCCTTGTATGCCTTGCGACCCTTGGATTCCTTGATCGCCTTGGGGACCCGCGCTTCCTAGTCCTCCCGGCATTCCGGAGATTCCTGTAAGCCCAGAGGGCCCTTGTATATTTATTGGTCCAATGACGCCTCCTCCTGAGACTAAAAAGCTTACCCCTGTCCCACTGCCACTTACGCCTGTAATGTGCGGCCCCACGGCTCCTGTGGCTCCTGTGGCCCCGCTTGGTCCTTGGATTCCCTGAATTCCTTGGTCGCCTTGGTCGCCTTTGTCGCCTTTGTCACCTTGAGCTCCTTGAGGGCCTGTGCTTCCCAGACCTCCCGGCATTCCTGATATTCCAGATAAACCAGATAAACCAGATGGGCCCTGTATATTTATTGGACCAAGAGTTCCGCCACCAGATAATAAAAAGCTTACCCCTGTTCCGCTCCCACTTATACCAGTGATTCCAATGCCGCTAGTTCCAGCAACCCCTTGATCCCCCTGATCGCCTTGAGCGCCTCCCGGCCCCGTCGGTCCAGTATCCCCCTTCGGGCCTTGTGCGGCTGGCGCAAAAGTCATTGCTACCTCTTCGTCTACTACGAATAAATCGCTATGAGCTATATAATTAACATTGATTTGGGTATAGCCGACCTTTGCGGTGTTGTCCGAAACTACTTTGAAGACCGCCCACTTTTCTGCGTCACTAGCCGAGAAAACTTTTATTCTTGATTGATAAACGTCATCTAAGGCATCGACCCAGTCAGTTATGGAGTCTCCACCTTTTTCCATATCATCGACGTATATTTCGGTTATGCTTGAGTAGGTGGAATTCCCAAATTTTAAATATCCATTTGTGGGGTCTGTGTCTATGGTATCTGTACTAAAATAAAAGTTAAAAGTGTCTCCGCCAACAAGGCCTTGATCCCCTTGCGAGCCCTGAGGGCCCGTTGGTCCAGTACTTCCGACATCTCCTTGAGGTCCCGAGTCTCCTTTTAACCCTGATATTCCACTAGTGCCTGTCGCACCGCTTGGTCCTTGTATGTTTATTGGCCCGAGGATGCCTCCTCCGGAGACAAAGAAGCTTACCCCTGTCCCACTACCACTAATTCCTGTGATATGCGGTCCTATAGGGCCTTGGCTGCCCGTGGCTCCTATAATTCCCGTGGCCCCGCTTGGCCCCTGAATTCCTTGGTCGCCTTGGTCGCCTTGGTCGCCTTGGGTTCCTTGAATACCCTGTCCTCCTTGCATTCCAGAAATACCCGAAATGCCAGTAGCCCCAGAAGGGCCTTGGATGCCCTGCGTTCCAGAAATACCCGAGACTCCTGTAGCTCCGCTTGGACCCTGAATCCCTTGGTCGCCTTGGTCACCCTGAGAACCTTGTTCTCCTTGCGTTCCAGAAATGCCAGAGGCTCCAGTAGCTCCACTTGGTCCTATTGGACCTGTGCCAGACATACCGGATATTCCTTGCATGCCAGATATACCAGATGGCCCTGCTGGCCCCTGAGGCCCAGCCATGATAGTCTGTGCTCCTGCTGATTTGGCGCTGATTACTGTAGCGCTGGATGTAGATTGGGACACAGAAGCACCGGCAGAAGAGGCAGCTTCTACGCTTGCACTCAATTGCGTAATCTGTACAGATACTTCCTTTTGAGCCATTTATCGTTCCCTACTGTAGTGATATTGTCACTTCTGGAACGACATTAAAATATCCTTTTACCACTTTTTCAGCCTCCCAATCTCCTGACGCAATAGGAACGGTTAGATATTTTTCTACATCATACACCCCCTGTACCACGGGCACGCCGGAGGTATCGGTTGGCCTAATATAAACGTCAATAAACCCACTTGCGCCAAGGGTGGCATCATCGTCGCTTCCAGAAACTACCTTCGGATTTAGATTCAACAGTATACCAGTGTTTCCATAACCCATTCGGGCCACACCTCTTGCTGAATATCCGCTTAAATTTATTGGAATAGAATCGGAATCTGTGACCTTAAATCGAAGATCTAAGGTTTCTCCCTGCACAAGGGTAATGTCATAAGTAGTCGCCATGGTCTGTTCCTAATATAATAGAAAGAAAGCGAAACCTTATCCAAAAGATTATCTACCTTCTTTTAAAATATCCCACACTTTTTTGGGGATTCGTTTCATTTCTTCTTCCTTAGTTGGCGTAGAAGATCCGACGTATGGCTTTCTGTAGACGTTTACATGTTTGTTGAATTCTTTCACAAGCCTTCTTTCCAGCATGTCTCTGCTGTCGATGGGAATTATACCCACTTGTGACGCGTGTGCGTGGAGGTCTGTGAGAGAAAACTCGTCTAATTCTTTTTGATACTCTTCTTCGTCTAGCGTACCGTATTTATCATTTCCCGTATCCCCCCAAATTTGATCTAGCGTCGTGGGTTGGAATTCTGGTTCTTCTGTTCTCCCATGGGTTTGGGATAATTCAGAAGGTTTACGGGGTTTTTTTTGCGTTTTTGCCTTGGAAGCCTTAGGTTTTTCCGTGTTATTTTTTTTCCTTTTCATACCTTTTTCCTTACTTAGGGTTACACGAAAAAAGGCCCGGAGAGAAACCCCCGGGCCTTAAATTTATTCCGAACAATTAGCCCAGAATCAGTCCAACGACTGCGCGTCCATCCAAGCAGAGTCTGCCTTCCTCAAGGAAGCCATACCAGCCTGTTTTGTCAGCGCGAGTGGCGTAGAATTGGTCATCGGGCAATGCCGTGAACGTTCCACCACTTTCAGCCTGACGAGCAACTGGACGAACAAACGACTCGCGGCTCAGATCCAACCCAACAAGAACTTGATGGGAGGCTGTCGCGAAGTTGGAAATGCTGTTCGTGGAACCGTCAAGGTTCGTGGCAGCAGAGCCAACACTGTCAAAGAACGTCTCAAACAGCGCGTTGTATCTTTCGTTAAGACCAAGCTCGATGAGCTCATGCAGTGACACTCCATAAATCTCAGACATTCCGGCGGAGCTCCAAACTCCCATCCGTGCCGCATCCGGCATATTCTGAGCATTCGTGGCGGTTGCGCCAGAGTCAGTACGAATTGCGTTAAACGCAAAGGCACGAACTTGGGCCATCACTTCGGGGCTCATCCACAGATCAGTCAAACCTCTGCCCATCAAGCCAGCGGGGGTACCACCAGCAAAACCGACGTTGATTCTCTTAACTCTGGTCAGCAAGTCGTTGAGGTCAGACAGTCTGAACTCAGCTGTTGCGCCAGTGTTTCTCGAAGTCAACACGTGACGAAGAGATCCGCCTGTTCCAGCAGCAACAGAGCGGCCATTCTTCGTGGCTCCCTCTGCGAGGGCCTTCATGATCACTGACCATGCGTTGCGCTCTTGTTTAAGAAGTACCTCTTGCGCCATGCGCTCAATAGCCTTCGCCACGACGTCCAAACGCGCTTTGCGCGCATAACGTTTGTGAAGGTGAACAGCACTGTCAAGACGGTAAGTCATGAGCTTCAACTCTTGGATCGGAACCATCGCGTTGGATGACGGAAGACCGCCAGCAACGTCTTGGGACCAAACGCTGATAAAGCCCTTGTCCGTATTGTAATATAGGTCAAGTGGGTAGCTCGGGTGATCGTCTTCGTCGAATACGGTATCGGTATAAATGGCGCTAGAAGTTCCAGCTTCATTCAGGACCTTACTCACGACGGGACCGATAAACGCAGCAAAAGCCTCGTTGGCTTCTTGAGAAATCGCAGGATTTCTAGAGCCAAGGGCTCTTACGAGCTCTACTTGTTCCGGTGTTTCTTTTAATTTAAGCTTCATAGTAAATTTCCTCTCTTATTTAGTATTAAAGTTCCAGTTTGATCAGGAGGTAACCATCGACGTCACTGACCCCGAGTGATTTGCCAACCAAGTGGTTAGCGCTGTCCTGATTTAGCGTTGTAATTTCGCCGTCGTCAGCAGTATAGAGCTTCGTGTTGGCGTATTCAACTGTTCCGATTGTGTCTCCAGTGTATAGGAATACTCCTCTGGTTACCACAGGAACGGATTGTCCGCTGAGCACCACTTCCATTTCAGCCGCCTTGCGGGGATGGAACTTCAGTAATTCTCCGTTTTCATCGACCTCTTGGATGTCGTGCAGCATCATGCCTAGGGCAACGTTACCGCTTGACGCAAGGGCGACCTTCGCTACTGTTCCGTATCTCTGCGAAACAGTGCCGTCGTAGGAAGCGCCGGGGCTTCCAAGCATTTCAACAGGTTCGGATGTATTATCCCACCCCTGAACTACTTTAACAATTGATCCACGAGGGATTTTGTCACCTGCGCTTACGCCAATAGCTCCACTATAGGCGTAAAGATTGATAACATCATGCTCATCGTAAATTCTAAATGGTTTTAGATTAATAGCCATAATTTATTTTCTCCTTTATTTAATGTAAAATTTAATTACTCTTTCAATTCCCATTGGTCCACATCAAAAGCTCTCTTGAACTTGTCATGAACAGTGGGCTCTTCTGCTGGTGTAGAAACGGGAACCGTAGACGCTTCCGCTTCAGCGTTTTCCAAAGCCTGTTCAACAGCTTCCTCGGTATCCTCGGACTCCTGTTTCGCGTTGATTTCGGAAGACGTAGCCTCCTTTTCAACCTTGGGCTCTGCCGCTACGGCAACTTCTTGCGCTTCGACTTCTTCAGCCAGCAATTCTTTATTTTTGTGACGAATAAGGGTAGACATCTTCTTCTGGTATGTCTCGAACCCATTATCATCCAAATCCTTTACGTCTGACGCAATAACTTCACGATCTTCGTCGTTAAGCTCATAGACATCGTCCATGTGGGCCATACGTTGGTTAAACTTCTCTTCGGCCTCCTTCGCCTCTTTGTCTTCGACGAGTTTGGCAATTTCGGTCTTGAGGGTATTGAGCTCCTCATGGGTGTTCTTTTCTGCTTTTTCGATTTTCTCATTGGCCTCTCTGGCTGCCTTTAGTGACTCGTTAAGTTCGGTTTTTTCGGCCTCAAACTTGTCGACAGATTCTTGGAGTTCCGTTTTGATAAAATCAGTGATAGCAGAAGCGGAAACTTCCTGTAAGCTCTCATCAGTGATATCTTTCAAACTGTTTATTTTCATAGCTAGTCTCTTTTCTTTGATTACATTGTTTATATTGGTTTGTGAAATATTTTCTTTATTTTTGGTTTCTGGGATAATCTCCCTGTTTTCGGCAAGATTTTCCCTTGCTTTCTCTTTTCTGACGAAGACACCTTTCACATCCGCCGCTGGAGTTTCCGTAAGTCCTATCCCAAGGGGAATGACCGTGTTGATTACTTTGCGGTAAATGAATCTACCGTCATCAAGCTTTCCTGATCCGCCAAAAATTTTTAAATTTTCTTTCAATGATTTTATCTGCTCTGGGTCGTCAATGAGAACCGCGTTTTCGATATTCTTCTCTTCTCCTGCTAGAACCAATAAGTTGTAGTCTGTGAAACCTAACTCCCAACTTGCTGAAATTTTCATGAAGTGCTCGCTTGTCGGGTCGTTTGATTCTTCTATAATATCAGACAATTCATTATTTACTACTTTCCACACTATTCCACCGAGGGTAATGTTGAATGGCCCGCTAGCATTTGCCACCTTGTCCTTCTCTACTGGGGCATCCGTTCCAAACTCACTGAATCCAGCGGTAAGGATAGTGCCTATTACTCTTTGCCTGTTGTGTTCAACATTTATAGGTTTATTAATGAACGATTCAAAAATTTCTATAGCCGTTTCCGTGTCAATGACGTCCCCGTTCCTGTTGACCCTATTGGCTACACAGGCATTGAAAGCAATGGGAAGAAGGTCAATGTTTTTGGCGGTGTCAATTTCTGGGATGAAGTTTGCTACATCTAACGAGCTCGCCAAGGCGAGGTACTTGTCCTTCTCCTCTGACACTAAGGGCCTTATGACCGAGCTAAATAGCGTAGTGTGTTTGAATTTTTTCATTGGCTTATGATTGTAGATAATAAGTTACTAAAATAGAATAATTGGTGTTCGTGTTGTTCAGCTTCATTTTTAACGCGTTTCCAGCTGTTAACTTAAGCGGGCCGGATAAGTTTGCCGAGTTAACCCCTCCTGCAGCCACGTATAAATCCGCAATTTCTGTCGCTCCATCCTGCACGGTTACCGTTCCAGCCGTCCCCTTGCTTACAACGATATCTGTCACCACAATTGAATCAGTGCTCACCGACGGCGCGGAAACCACATCCGCTGCGGAACTAATATCTGTTCCCTTCTTGTATGCATAACTTACCCCCGCCGGGAGGCCGTCCTGTCTGAAATCGCTTTCTTTTCTTGCCATAATAAAATACCCTCTTCTTATTAATACACCTTATTAATTGGGGAATACTCTTCTAAATACAGATCTTCTAAGTCATTGAATCTTACCTTTATGTTGTATTTCTTGATGTCTTGGTCGGCTTTTTCAAAATTTAGTTCTTCCACCTTCTCTAAAAAAGCATTAACATTAGCCATCCCCCATTGGTTACATGTTTTTTTTGAGCCTTTTGGGCGCAAATTGACACCCCGCCTGTATGCTTCTTTTATTTTTGAAAATTGAGCTTTCGTATTAAATTCGGAGTTGTGATCTTTCTGTTTTTTTCTTAAAGCCCCAATTATCTTACTAGAATAATCTATAGCCTCTTGTTGAGACAGAGTGGAGTTGGATTTCTTTTTGTTTAGCCACGGCGGGAGCTTCTTGCCATCTTTGCCTTTTTCTTTTTTATCTTCCTTTTTGTCTCCTTTCTTGCCGTCCTTTTTATCTTTAGGAGGGTACCCGGCCTTTTTGTCAGCTTCCGCAATGGTAGGTTCGTTAACCTTTTCCCAAAGCTTGGAGTAGGTTTCCTGTTTCTTTTTGGTGATAAAGAATTTATTTTTCATTTTTGAGGCAATGCAATTCGGACTACTAATTCATATTACACAAAAATGACTAGATATTAAAAATTATATTTTTTTTAACAGGTAAATTTTGCCTATTTCAGTGTATTCTCCATACCACTCTTTGAGCTTCCTAAATTCGTTATCTATCGGAAAGACTACCCAATGAGCTTCTCTCTTAAAAATCCTTCCCCAAACTAAAACAAGGGCCACGTCTTTCTCTTTTAACTCGTCTAGGTTATTAAGCTCTATAACCTTATACCCATGTTCTTTGCACGCGGTTTTTATCTCTTTTGGTAAAGTTACCAATAGGCCGTCATAGTGAAGCAAAGAAAGAAGTGTCCTTAAAGAATTTCCCTTGTCTTGTATTTTCCTGCTTATTTCGACTCTGCTTTCGTTCTCGTCCCCCAACGCTTCAAACGCCTTCTCTAAGGCGACTGGACCGCAGGCGTTGTAGTGATTAATATAGTATCCTAGTTCATCTCTTTGAAACTGCTCGGGATGGAAAACGACACAGCTTACATTCAATAAGCATATCGCCATCACCCAAAGTGTAGTTCTTCTTAGTTTCCCCATAATAAAAAAATTAAATTTAAAGCAAGGCTGACTCCTAGTGCAAACCCGATGACCGTTAGCGTGACGCTGTTGCCGCAAACTGTAGATTCGCTTTTTTTCTTTGCAACGATCTTTTTCTTTTGAGAAGATTTCTTCTCTGGGCGCATAACCCACCAGTCTCCATTTTTAGTTTGGAAAGCATAGGTGGTTGTTTCTTTGTCCCACCACCTATAAGATCGTGACTCGTCGAGGATCGCAAGTTTTTTCATCGCGATCCCCTATGTCCATTTGTCTGGGTCGGTTGGCTTAGGCCGCTCCGGTGGTGCCATGTTTTTTGGGGGCCACTCTTTTATGCTTTTTAAATACTCTACTAATTTTTGAATAAAGGCCTGTCGGTAGGTGAGCTCGTTGGTGAGTTCGTAAATAACCTCGCTAGCTCGTTGTAGGGTATCCTTCTGATTGGCATTTAATTTTCTTAGGCTATGATTTGCCTCGCCTTGGAAATTAATAAAATCTGATTGTTCTTTGTTGACCAGCTTATATAAATTTAGATTTTCTTCAATAGTGATGAAGTCTTTTTGGATTTCTAAAAGTCTAATTGCGTAGTCGGACTGATATTTTAACCCTAATCCTGTAAAAAGAATTGCAGTAACTAATACTGCGTATATGGATTTTATGTTATCGTTTAGGAAGTTTGATGTTCGTTTCAGGAGGCTCCCTGTTTTCTCCCTTAGTTTCTTTAGGATTTTCATCTTTTGTATTTACACAAAGAAATCCGAAAATGAGCACGATAAAACAAATCAAGAACAGTATGATAAAAAACTGAACGGTCTTATCTTCCGAAGGGTATCTCTTCCAGCTACAACCATGTGGCTTTGACATGGTGTAACTTTACACGATTTTATCTAAGTATTCTGTGCTTTATGATTTTTTTTGTTTCTTTGTCCGTATAAAGAAACAGTATTTGGTCGCGGCCTTCCACTGAGTTATAATACTTTATCCATTCTACATCGAAAGGGTTCTCGCCGCCTCTATAGAGGTCGGTGGTATCCCAACTACCATCTCTTTTTTTGTGAGGCTTTTTTTTGAAGGATTTTTTTTTCACTTTTTCTTTTTCTTAGAAGCGCTCATGTGCTCCGGCATCATTGCTTTAATTTCATCGACCAATCCCCACTCCAAGCATTCGTCTGCGTCTATCCACCAATCTTTTCTATCCCAATTTCTTTTGATTTTCAATTTACTTAGTTTGGAACGAGAGACAAAGATATCAATGCATCTCTCTTCAATTCTTTTCACCAGCTTGACCTCGTCTTCTATTTCGTATGTTTTGCCAATTGCCCCAAATGCGGCTCTATGGATCATCATCCATGCTTGGTGGCCTATCCATCTATGAGTTCCTGCTTGCAAAAGAATCCCAGCCATAGACGCAGCCATTCCCAAAGAGCCAGTTATAACTTTATGTCCTTGGGCCCTCATTTCTTGAAGAAAATCAAATAATTCAAAACCATCAATAATACTTCCTCCGGGTGACGAAAAGATAACCTCCATATCGCATTTTGGATCTAGGCGGTGCCATTGCGTAAGCTTGCTCATGCACATCTGCACAGAGTTGGAGTTAACGTCTTTATTAAATCTATAAAGATGATTCTCCTCGTCGGATGTCAGTTCTTTTTGCCTTACAATATAAGCTTTCTGATACTCGATCTCTTCTTTGCCTGCTTCGGCAAGGAGCTTTCTTGTTTCGGCATCCTGCTTTCTTACTGCAGCCTGATGATTTAATACTTCTGCCTCTTTGACTTTAAGATCAGCCTTAACTTCTTCTTTTGTTCTTTTTTCTTCACTCATAATTATTATCCTTAAGTGACCTTAAAAAAAAGGCTACGCAAGTGTTTACACCCGCATAGCCCCGTTACTCGTAAAAGCTTTTATGTAGGTTAATCCTTGGGTATACCTCCTGCGTACCAACCCTCTGGCAATTTAACTTTATTCTTACTAAGCACCCATTCTCCGTTTTTAAGTATGTAACATTTTCCAGTTACATTAGGGCCAATTCTTATCATATCTGCGCTGGTATCAACAAACACGACGCGGGTGCTTCCGCATCCTATAAGGATAAGCGCAAAACTAAGAATCGTTAGATTTTTCAGTAGACTCTTCATCTTTTTTCTTTTGTTTATCAAGCTGATCTTGGATTCGTTGTCGCCACTTATCTTTGAGTGGTTGGGGTATATCATCCGCGTCTGAAGCTTTAGTATCTTTCTTTACTTCTGCCGTCAGCCATTCTAAAACGGCTTTAATTAATGCCGTCAGCCAAGCCATTATGGATTATCCCTTTTTGGCTAAACCTCTAGACACCGTGTATCCGACTGCTGCCAGCCCGGAAACCAAGAGTCCGAAGACATTGTTTGCTGTTCCAGCTGCCTCAGGATCGAGCAAATCTGCTCCCCAGAGCAAAGATCCTAACGCGACCACAACGGTTAACCAAAATTCCGTAGTTTTCCAACCCGGCTTCACTTCGTTCTTTTTTACTGCCATAATATTATTCCCTTATCTGTTTAATTATAAATGGTAATTATGAAAAATACCAAATTTATACTCCAAGCTTCTTAAGTTCCTTAAGCTTTTCGTCGGGCCTTGACAAACCTCCGATTGTCGTAAATACAGTGAGACTATCTTTATCTCCGGAGTAGATTCCCCTGTGCACGACATTTCCGGGAGCAAGCATTCTGCATAGCTGGTCGAAGGCTTGGTCTAGGTCAGCTTGGGGTATGTTATCAAGTTGTCTTTGGCCCCCTACGACAATTGCTCCAGCGCAACTACCGCTAGAAAGATCTATTCCGCCTGCCAATAAACCACTGTTGAAATTGTCCCTCACGGCCCTAGAAATACTGACGGGGTTTTCCCACTCTTCAACCGGGGCTGCGCCGAAAACCATAAGCCCTGAATCTAGGACATTTTTATAATCATTTGCGTCAAACGCGGTATAGGAGCTATCCCTAGCTGCGGTCAAGTTGAACAGGTGGAAAAGTCCAGCCATGCTCATGTTAGCGGTTTGCCAAAAATTTGACACCACAAGGTTCGGGTATATTTTTCCTATCCTTTCGTTATCGATGACCACCAAAGGAGAGACCACGCCCTCCTTAACTAACTCATAAACGCTTTTTAGACAATCGTGAGCATTAGCGTTGACCTTCTTGCCTTCTGAGGCTTTCGGTAAAGCTAGGATTACTCCTACTTTAGAAGTGGAGCATCCGAGTGTCTCTTGTAGTTCTTTAGCGGCACGAACCAGTGGCACCACAGTGCCAGCCCCGGTTCCTCCACCAGCACCAGCACAAATCATGATTCTGTCAAGCTGCTCACCAAAAGAATACCTCATGAAATCTATAACATCTTCTTTTCTTTCTGCGAATACCTTTCTAGCGATTTCAGGGTCTTTTCCTGCGCCACCCGAGCCAATGCAAAGCTTATTGTCAAGGTTGATGGTATTTAAGTCTTGCTCTGCGGTATTTAAAACTGCGATTTTTCTGTAGCCCAAGCCATGGAAGGTCTCAGCTATTCTTGACCCCCCTTGTCCAGCGCCGATAAATGCGAACTTGAATGCCACATCAATTTCGTCTTTTACCTCCTTTGTCTGCTTCGGTTGTGAAACAGGCATGGGGATGTCTGGCAGGGATAAATCTGGTCCAGATGGGTTATTGTAACCGACTACTCCTTGGCCGGCTTGACCCTCTAGGGGTAAGTCTATTTTTATAGAATCGTTGTCTTGTTCTTCCATGATTAACCTTTATTTTTTAGCCTTTTTCCTAAACGCCACACCCTTTGTGGCTCGTCTCTCGGCAGCCTGAAGAAAGCGCGGGTGCACTCTATCCACAAGGCTTTTCAGCCTGAAGACCCAAAGCCCGAGACCAGCATTCACCAAAAGACTTAAAATTAACAGTTCTAGCATATTTATCTTCCCTCTCTATTACACCCTAAAAGTTAAAACCAGAGAATGCAAATCCAGTTTCGAACACCATTCCGCTCATGAAAATACCCTGCCCTCCGGCTCCTTCTGCTACATCAGTTATATAATTCAGCTCTACCTCTCTCCCCTGATTTACTTGGTTTGTGAAAGAAAAATTATCCAAATTTGACCCAAGAACATCATATCTAACCCTTACGTCTTGCTCGAAACCCGGACACCATATCGTAGGGGCCCTGCATTCAAATATTAAATCATATTTGTAATCTTTAGATATGAAATTATACAAATCGCCTGTTCGGGTTTCCCCCACTAACCCCTTTATGCTAGTCTTTACGGTAATTGGGTATTTTATGGGTCGATCTATAGGTAATTTATGGCCCAACCCTTTCCATGCGTGTCTATTTATTTCAATTGAGATGGTTGCGTTTTGCACGCTAAGATCTCTATAATTTATACCGGCGTCCAGTATGTCTTCTTTTTCTGTTCCATATTGGGGCGCGGTTATTCTGAGGTTCATGTCTCCTATTCTTAGTGGCTCAGCTACTCCTGATACATTACCGCTGACTTCACCCTTAAGCTTTGGAATTATAAAAATGTTATCATTTACGGGGGTAAAATCTACGGTATTCATTGCGGGGATAAATCCTGATCCACTCGAATGATATTGTATGTTTGCGCATTGATATGATGTTTGGACAACTATAGGACTATTGAGGCTAAATTCTACATTATATTTAGCCAAGTGGCAATCGCCGAAAGACACGCAATGTATTTTCTCGTATTCCTCGTTTGGGATATCTTTCATGTCTGACCCTTCGGGAGCTATGCCTAAAAACAAATTTCTTTTATCCCTATCCGAATATGGCCAAGCAGATGTGAACACCCCATCGTCCACCGTATTAAATCCGCTATACACTGGGTAACTTTCCCTGCTGAGCATTCCTGATAAGCAAAATATCCCAGTATTGTTTTCGTGAAAGGGGTCTGTCCAAGAATACCCAGTATGAAAATTGACATCAAACCCCATTCTGATTTCGTTTTTTAAATCAGAAGCAATATACGAAAAACTTACATTAACATCAGGAGGCGTGATGATAGCTCTTTTTACGGTTTCCCTTCTCCCGAGTTCACTTATCGGAATTCTATTGTTGACTATTTCATAGTCTAAAGATTGAAGACCATTGAGTTGCTTGAGCAAATTAGTAGCATCTAGATCAGAGGTAGGATTACCGGCGGAATCTATAAAATGATAACCGGTTGATGGCGCAGGACCCACATACAGAGCCTGAGATTGTGAAGTTATCCTTACTCTTGGCATGGGTCAACTTCCGATCTGCTTGCATGTAATATTCCTGCCAGATATGAGTCAACTTGATGTTCGAATGCTATTTCGTTAATAGCGCTTACTGCTTCTTTATTCGTGTCCTTGGGGTCTTTTATATATTTTCTTATATAAGTTACCTTGTTCCAATTCTTAGAATCTTCATTCGCAATCACCAGCTGCGCTATGTTTTCAACTATTTCTTTTTGCAGGTCATCCAACTTCTCAAGCTTGAATTTCTTTTTCAGTTCTGTTTCTATTTTTTCTTCCAGCTTATTTGCGAGAAGCATGTTGTTTTTTATTTTGTCTATACTAAAGAGTGCTTTTGATTGTTTCTCTCCAATTTTCCCGGGTTTTCTATCACTTGGTTGCGGGGTGCTAATCCCAGCAGGTCTACCCACTGGTCCTCCTCCAGTGGGAGGTGGCACCACAAGTTTTGGGGCCTTCGCGGCCTCTTTCGCTTTCTCTTTACCCATTTTCTCTTGAGACTTAATGTTTTTATCAGCAAGCTCCATCGCTCCCTTTTGGGTTTTGTCTGCCATTTCTTTTTGAGTTTCTGGTCCTCCTAGCAACGGCTCGTATAAGCCCTTGTCTCTGAGTTTTTTGTATTCCATTTGGGACTCCACAGACGAATCGGGATCGGGTAGTCTATTATCCGAAATAGCCAACATGCCCTCCTCTGGGGTAAGCACGCCAAGCTCAATTAGTCTGCTGTATATTCTTTGCATGTTGTAATCCTGTTTGAGTGGCGTATCTTCGAAATGAGCTTGTGGAAACTTTCTGAAGCCCATGAGTCTTGATATTCTTTTAATTTCGGGCATCAAGAACTCTTTCATGAAAGATTGTCTAGCCTGTTTTAGCCTCGCCATAAAAACTTCTGTCTTGGTTTGCTGGTTGGCATACTTTTCTCCTCCTATTAAAATATTATTTAGTCCGATATTTATATCTCTTTCGACCACTTCGTATTTTTCCGGAGAAAGCAAAGTGCCAATTTGCGGGATGACAAATTCGGCTTTTGTGGTATAGTCTGAAACTAAAACTCTTCCTATCGACTCGTTGACAAAAAGGGTCTGCATGCGCTCAAGATTTTTTTGGTTAACTCCGCCTTTGTCTGGCTCAGTCCCCATTGTAATTAAAAGTATAGCTTGCTGCATGGTTCTGGTAATTGCCATGTCCATTTTTCTCATTTCAGCTTTACAGTTTATTGCTTCGAGAACAGGCCAACCCATTGGGATCGCCAAGGGCTCATAATCTTGTTTCTTATAAAAAACAGCTAGAGTTTTGTCTTTGTCCAAGGGGAGCCTTATTGCGTGATTCCCGGGTTTGTCAATTTGTTTTTTTATGTCTGGTGGAAGCGACTGGTAAAGTTCCTTATCTTCCTCTGATCTGGGCGACCTTAATCTTTCTATTTCGTAATCAGAAAGAAGCTTATAATAAGTATTCCTTACGAATGAAACGTTTCCGCCTGATTCAATACTTACTGGATTAAGTATGACGTACCTTATTGGTAACATAAGATTTTGAGCTTTGCTTGAGAGGATTTTAGTTTTGAAAACTCTCGTGAGCTTGTTTACTTCGTTTATTGGTATCTTCCCGTCAAACCTATGTATAAATACGTTACCAGATCTGAAATATTCTCTAAAAAATTTATCCTGTAATGCCCATATATTAATCTTTTCCAAAAGCGTTTCAAAGAATTGTTTGGACTTTTTTGACCCTCCCGTAAAATAGATAGTCTCAATGGAGAATTCGGTCATCAAGTCGATGGTATTGCGAAACACCGCAAAATTCCAGTATGCTTTTTGACAGAGGACACATGCCTCCCTCACATCCATATTGGTGTATTTTGCTGTCCCCTTGGAATAATTGAACGGAACCAGCCCATTCTCTATGTTGGTGAACCTGTTGGTCCTTTCTATGGTCCCGGCAATATTACGACGGGATCTGGTTCTTTTCTCGGCGTTTACGTAAGCCAGAGACTCTTCCATTCCGGCCATTAATGGTTGCACTTCTACAGTTTTCTTTGGTCTTGGCATATCAAAAAGAATTTACACGGTTTTTCTCGGTTTTTTTTGGATTATTCTATCATGAATGGCGTAAAGGTATCCTCGACCCCACTTCTTCTAGCGTGTTGTATATCATAATAGCACTTAATACCCCAACACCCAAGCATTAAAGTAGTATAATTATCTTTTCTAGCTTTGTGTGCGGATGTGCTTTTCTTAAGGTGAAGAGGCAAGTCGAATGTTTGTGTTCCCTTCGCGGTGCTTTTTACCTCTACAAGGGCGCATTGCTTTTTTGTTTGATATACTAGAGCGTCTTGGGTTTCTACAAACTCTAACGCGCTTACTTCATTAACATGTTTCAAGGGGAGTACTTTAGAGGTGTTCCTATTGAACGCTGAGTCACACGCGGCTGCTTTTGACGCAAACCACACCTTCTTATGGTCTATGCATGTTTGAAGATGTTCGTTTGCTTTTCTTATAAAGTCAGAAGTAAACACCTGTTTGAAACAGATATAATTGGCGGTCTTATTGTACGACCTACTTGCTTTCATAGTTTCTTTCCTGTAGTCTTCTCCGTCTTTGGCGCTGTTAAATTCGAAAAAATTTACCTTAATTCTGCTTTCCTTAAACATGGCGGATGTATTAGCGCTATCTATAAATTCTGCTCCTGCATTATCAATAATAATCATCTCTATATCAAAATGAGTTAAAATATAATGAAGGTATTTTATATGGTCTGTCAGATTTCCACCAGCCACAGCATAACTGTGCACCAGTGTCCCCTGTTGGGTTTTGCTGTCTAGTTCCAGCACAGACATTGCAAAAAAGTCAGACGATGGACTATTACTAAAACTTGGGTCGATGCCTAATACATATTTTGACCCCTTGGTTCCAAATAGTTGCGTGGTGGGTTCCTCTCCATCTGGAATTGTGCATTCATGCATTTTTTTTGCACTATAATAAGAGTCAGAACCATCAGTAAATTGAGCGCAATATTCCCGCTGGAAGCTGGCATGGCTTTGCCCGCCGCCCTGCGCTTCTTCGATAATGATTGGATCAATCATTTCTTTCGGGAGGGATTCGTATCCCATTTGGGAAATAAAATATTTTGCCTCACCAACGTTTTCCTCCGTGGTTATTTTCTCCATCCATTCTTTGTATGTTTTATATAGGTTTTCAAATGTATAGCTAGCTGACGAAAGGGCAATCATTTTAGACGTATTTTCGAAAACCATTCTGTCCTCTTCCTTCATGACTCCTTTCTTGATTAGATTATCTTCCATTTCTCTAATCTCCAAGCGCTCTTTTATATTTTGTGGCGCGACCAAGAACGGCATGAGAACATTAGTTATGATATCTTCCGGAATAAGCATATACTCATCAAGGACAAGAACGTTTGCCCTGAAACCACGAATCTTTTCTCCGTTGAGTGGTATAGCCGTTATAGTCCCTTCGTTTATCTTCCATTCATACTGGTCGTTTCTTTTGATCTTCGCGCCAAAGGCTTGCGCTAGGAGTTCGGCACCTTCTGATTCTACTATGTTTTCCAGATTATTAAATATAAACCTAGCGGTTCTAAAGGTCGGCCCAGCTATTAAAATTTTTGTCCTTGGTTCGAAGATGCACTGTAAGAAACAAAATACACTCGCAATAAAAGTCTTACCACAACCGCGACCCCATACGCACATAGAAAAGTTCCTATTCATCAAAGCCTTTAAGGTCACCTCCTGATAGGGCGCTAGCTTTATACCCGAAATAAGTTCCGTTGTAAGGCCTAGGTTACTCCTCAGGAATTTAGCTAGGGTAATTTTTGCTTCCCTGTCGTCTAGTCCACCTTTTAGCTTAAGGAATTCGGCGTTAACGTTCTTCAGCGGTGCTTGATTATATTTTTCTGGCGTGTACCACATTATAGTTTCTTTAGGTCGTAAGCGTATTGCAAATCAACTTTCTTATAAACACATCCACATGTAAAAATTCTTTCTATAACTCTAGAAGCCTCTGCCCTTCCATTTACAAATAAAAATTGGGTATGCGGATATTTCTGTATTATACTCCTTACTCTATGAAATATAAACTCGGGGGTTGCTTTTATTTTTTTTGATATATGTGGTAAGTATGGAAAACTCATAGCATGAGTTAAGCTGTCTTCCACCAGAACCACAAGATACGCATCTGCATCTTGTGCTCTTTTTATTTCGTTTATGAATCTCTCATATCCCCCGCTCATGGTACCTATAAAGTCAGATAACATTTTTCTTTCTATATAACAATTGCATGTCGCCGTTTTGCTGCTGAACGCATAGTCTCCGAAATCCAATTTTCTCACCTCAATGCCTCTTTCAAATTTAAGTGGTATACGTTCACGGGTATCTACGAATATTTTATATTCTGGCTTATTGTACTCGTAACCACTTACTATGTCGCTAAAGCGGCCATACTTATTCTTGAACCCTAGGCTAGAGCACAGCCTATAGTAATCCCCGAATAATTCATTATAGTACTGCATGGGTGGGCTTATTACGGTTCTAAGCTCTACTTGAGACGGGGTATATATAAGGTCTCGTTTTTCTTTTCTTTTTATAAGTACGTCTTTGCAATATTCTTTTGCTTCGTTTTCACTTATGCTCTTGAGCCACATTCTAAGGTTGGTCCGAGTATTGAATTCGGTTGTGAGGTATTGTTCTTTGTTTTTGAATTTTATTATTTTACCGTCATGTTTGTCATAGCGGGGGGAGTGCTTCTGGTAATACTCTACCATGCGCAATCCATGGGCCTTTAGGTGCCCATGTAATTGCCTGTCGTTTTCGAATTCTTTTTCGCAGACCTTGCAGTTAACCATTGAGTATCTCGTCCTCCGTAATTCCCATTATTCTAGCTTTGACTTCTTCCATAGTCGTCAGCTTATTGATTTCTTTTTTTATGATTTTTTTTCTTTTCTCCGCTAGCTGGATGAGTTTTTCCCTGCTCTCTTCCTCTTTCCACATTTGTACCAAATTTAAGATGCTGGCGTTCTGTTTGACGAGCTTACTTAGTCTGTCGCTTCTTTTGACTTTTAAATCGTTTAATAGTTTTTGCTGTCTCGTGACGCATTGGTTGTACTCAGAGCGGGCCGTATTGCTCGCCTCCACTAAGGACATGGGAACTTTCCCACTGTTTGTTACTTCTTGGTCGATTTGCATTTGAAGCATCTGAATAGTTTCTTGGATGGTGGATGATATCACGACCTCGGTACATAGAACAATATATTGATCTACCTCTTCTTGGGTTAGGTCCGCCTTATCATTAGTATACCTTACGAAACTGCTCTCGAATAATTCTCTGTCTTGATCGGATTGATACGTGTTGATTTGATGACCAAATCTATATGTATTCATATATCCAATAAGGGAGTTTATTTCTTTTGACTGTTGATGGGTAACCTTGTCTTTGTCTATTTTAACATGTATGTACCTGTTTATTACTAGCAGTGTTGCGTAAAAAGTTTTAGGGGGCCTATACCGCTCTATGGAGAAATTCCTATCGGGCTCAGAATAAACCTTTACATCCGCAGTCTTTAAAAATTCAGTTACGGTTCTGAACTCTTGACTCAATGTTGTCAAATTGTCATTATCAAAAACATTCTTTGTGAGTTCTAGGGGCTTAAGCAATGAGGCGTTGTTCTTAAGGTATTCTTTTTGGTCCTCAGTTAGCTCTAGGAGCCCTTTCGCCTTATATTGGTGTGACCCCCTTGCCTTTAGTTCTCTGCTCGCTAGAAAGGCTTTTACGCCCCTTCCCTCTTTACTTCTACCGTCTGCATTTTTTACGTCTGGAAACGCTATCGAAGTCAATTCCATTAGTGACGGTGGATTATTCGGCCTGCTGTTCCATGCGTCCAGAATATCTTGCTCTTGCTTCGGGCTAAGTTGAGTTTCGTTATTCATCAGATTCCTCAGTGGGGACTTGTTTCTCGGCGATTAAATTACAGTCGCTTCCGTGGTCATAGAGAACATAGTACCCGCAGCTATTAAAATAACCGATAAGGCTTCTTAATCTATTTCCTTGGGTAAGCATTCCATCCGCATGAAGGTGCTCAAAACAAACCTGCTTGAGAGAAGGATATCGCAATAAATCGATACTAAACAGGTTCAACATATCATACCCCTCCGTATCTATGATTAAATGAGTTATGTCTGGTACTTCTCCCATTAATTTTTCTAAAGAAATTGTATCCACCTGATATTGAAATAATTCCCCCACCTGCGCGTGTGCTGCTGTGAAGTCTGGGTCAATTGACGAGAATGGAGAATCCCTGTCCTCGTTGGGGACATGGAATGAGATCTGTTTACCGCCAATTTCTATTGGAATAACTGCGGCGAATTTAAAATTACAAAATGAAAAATTCTTGTATTTTTCTTTCGCCTTCTCTAACGCCCACGGGTTTGCGTCTACGAGCACGCATGAATTAATCTCTAAGGCGTTTTGCTCTATGAAGGTGAAAACTGGATCATCCCCATCGTTTGTTCCTATTTGGATAATATTGAGAGCATCAGAGTCTTTTTCTTCGTGGGGCAGCCTAGTTTTGAGGTGCGTGCTGTTTTCTTTCGTCTTGCTCATGGTTTTTCTCCTTTCATCTCCCGTGGTCCTGAAGCTCATAGTATATCCACGTCTCCTTCGTATATTAGTGCTTTTGCCTTTTTAATTATTGATTTCTTTATATTCTTGAGTTGCTTGTATCCGGGTGATCTATTTTTCTCAGACGTTTTATACCCCATAATCTTAGCGACTTTTTCTTCGTCCATATTTTTTATATATAATTTTTCATAGACAGCCCACTCGGATGGCTTTAGTACTTTTTTCATTTTCTTATGCAATTTTACCGCCGACCTTTCGACATCTACATAGTCAGAAGACATACTGAATACTTCTTGAGAGTGATTTTCTAACGATACTGGTAATTTTGTGTCGTGTGCTCTTTTTTTACTTTTTTCCCAGTTGGCATACAGTGGGCAGTCGTTGCATTGTCTTTGGTATATGGTACATAGGTCCTCCCCCTCGGCGGCAGCACACTTTAAACATGGTCTGGAGAAATTTCCATAATTGTTTCTTATTAGGTTTTTTATTTGGTTGGAGATTATTCTATTTAACCAAGGGCCAAGGGGTTTTGTCGGATCGTATAGGTGCCATTTTTTGTATATATGGATTCTTATAATTTGAGAAACATCATCAAAATCCATCCAAGATAGAATGGTAAGATTCCACTTACCCTTCCTTTTTTGGATTTCGGTGTTGATTTCTGAGATTACATCCTCATAGCGAGGACGCTTCGCTTCCTTGTTCTTCGAATTAGCCATCCTTGTTTCGGTCTGGTCTTAGCGTGCCTGCTTCACGCTTGAACTCTTCCATGGCTTCTTCCGGGCTCATTCCGGGTGCTTGATAATCTGCGTCTGCTTGAGGCGGGGCATCTTGTCGTGCTGCATCTTGAAAGATTGTGCCCAAGGTGACCTTCGGTGAAACCACTTCACTAATAATTTCAAAATCTAATTTATTAATTTTAGGGATGGATTCTCCAGAGGGCTCATCGCCCTCTGCGGCATCATCAACCTCCGATGCTTGCGCAACAGACCCCGTGAAGGGTGTGCCACACTTCATGCAGAAGTTGGGCTTCTCCGAGGTGTACGCAGCCCCGTTACCGCATTTGGTACAATAAATCTTCATAACTATTCAAATTATAATAATTACCTAGACCAAAAAACCCCACAATATTTATAAAATATAGAAACCGCTGGTTTTTAAACAAGTGTAAATAAATGACGAAGGGTTGTAGTAAATCAACGCCAAAACTTATCCGGTTAGGAATTGATTAACAAACAATGGATCACGATTACTGTAACCAACCTTTACGAAGGTTAACTTTCGTTATGCTAGTCCATTATCTACCCGGTGCTTTTCATTGATTCCGTAATAGTGATTATCTTGCCAAGGACAGGGTATGTTCTTACCTTTCATCTTGGCCATCCATTGCTTCTTCCCCGCGTCGGGGTATCTGTTCAAGAAATGTTGAAGTTCCACACTCGCTTCATGATCGGTCATCATAAGACCCTCACTGGTTCCGTCACCGTAGCTAAATTCTACTTTAACCATATTTATTCCTCCATAATTACAGAAAGCCGCTTGAGCAACTTTCAGTTGAGAAAACCAATTTATTGTTTGTTTACGCTTTTAAGTTTCTTCACTACGTATTTCACTAACTCTGATCTCATAATATCATCCTCGTCAAATTCAAATGTATGTATACCCATATCCTTACTAGCTTCATCAGAAAAAATGTTAAACATCTTCTGAAAGCCGCCGGTGGAACGCCTTAAATCTGTTTGCATGGGGTCGGCTAACACAAAGCAGCGGCAATTCTTGCCCATTCTTGTTAAAACCGTCACTATTTCTTGCTCTGTTGAGTTTTGAGCCTCGTCCATAATGATTACCTTGTCTGGCCAGTGTAGTCCACGAGCAAAATTAATAGGAAACATAGAAACCCGCCCAGTTTCTTCTAGCTTTGTCACTTTCGTACCTATTAGAAGTTCGTCTAGCTTATCAATAAAGGGTAAATTATAAAATCTTAATTTATCATCCGCTGATCCGGGCAAAAACCCAAGATGAGAGTCGGAAGATTCGACAGCAGACCTCAAATAGCAAATATCTGAAGCAGCATGCATATTTAGAAGCTGAAGACCACAGTAAGTTGCGAGTAAAGTTTTACTTGTGCCCGCGGGACCGTCAACAAATACTATTCTAGTAGATGGATTGAGTGCGACTTTAAAGAATTCCTTTTGTTTATCTGTCCAAGGAAACTGTCTTAACTTGATTTGTGTTTTTAATGGATTGCTAATTACGGGGAGGCCTCCATTCATGGAGTTGTTTAGCTGACCTTTTTGTTCCCCCTCGACTTGTTTCGGTTTTTTACGAGGCATTCTATTAGTAATTACACAAAATAAAAGAATTTACCTAGAAAGCAAATTTTGACCGCGCACAACCTCGTTGATATCCATATTCGCGTCAAAGTCAGGTAACTCAACTCCCATCGCTTTAGCCTGCTCTCGGGTTATTTTCTTCTGCACTATTTCGTACCCCTCGGGCAGCCCTTTGAATTCTGATATAATAATTTGTTCTAATACATTTTTTACAGTTTCGTCTTCTATGTGCAAGCCGGAAGCTCCAAGACGATTCAAATCTTGCCAAACTTGAAGAATAATATCAAGCTCTGATACTTTTTCACCCTGACTGTTGAACAACTCTTTAGAATCATTCACATGTAATGTATAGTCTTTCATAAATGCGGCGTTATAAGCTGGGATTGCGTTTCAGCGGCGTCTCGCTGACGAATCAGCTCCTGTCTTAGCTCATTCGCTTTCCCCACAAGGAATTTTCTGTCTTCTGGGTCATCAATTTGGTTCGCTTCACCCCAAGGGATTTGCAATAGAGTCATCAGTAGCCAATTTTCTTCTTGTTTAGTCATCGTTTTTTCTGTTTCCATTTTTTAATTCTTTCTCTAACCATCTTATCATTTTTTTACGATTTTTCAAACATTTTTTTGGCGTTCTTTCATAGAGCTCAGGTAAGACAACAAGAAATATATAAAAAAGCACGAAAATTTTAATATCGGGATCTAAATCTGGGTCGTCAAGTAGGCTAAGCTTCTTCTTTTTTTGTTTTTGAGATGTGAACGACAGGTGATTCATGTTCTAACAGCTTAAATGTGGCAGAAGGCCTATATTCATATAATAAACGTCCCAATCTATTAATTACACCGCTGAGAATCTCTTTTTCTCCTTCGTCTTGACTATTTTTTACCTGTTCTCGGTATTCTTCAATCAAAATTATGATTAGATCTTCCATTTTAAAAAAAATGACTAGCCGCCGGTTAGCAACTCCGGTCTTTCTCATTCCTGCAGACTGGATAGAGATGTGCGAGCTCACACTACGACTAGCCAAAATTGGTGGAGGCGGTGGGAGTCGAACCCACGTCTTCAAAACCGTCAGACAGATATACTACAAGCTTAGTCAAGTATTATTTCTTACTCGCGTTGGTGGGTCACTTGACTAACCGACCTGTGCGAACTTATGAAGAGATTATTTATACTGGCTCCCTTCATCTGTCCAGTTTTTTGCTCGCTGTCGACGCCCTAGCTCTTTAACGAGCATCCAGAGTAGGACGGGGCAGGTTTAAACTGCCAGCAAGAGGGCTTCCTCCTCAACGTATCCGAACTTGGCGAGAATCTCGTCAGCCTCGTCTACAGAAAGGGCCATCTCCATGTCAATGTCATCATTGGCATATATGTTTTTGACAGTTTTTTTAAGAGGCCAACCGTCATCCTCTACTTGCAATCTGGCGTAAAGCTTCAAATCGAAACCAGTACGCCCCCTTGTTATATATTACAACATAGTAAATGAAAAGACCAGAAAAAACAAAAAGCCCCGGGGGTTTTTTTGAATTGAGTTTTATTTATTATTAATTATTGCTGTAAATTAATAGATTGTATATTAATAGCGAGGAGATTCCCGGGGAGACTGAAGATACCCCCCGCCCCGACGTCTGTCAACAAAAACTTATTGACAGTTTCGAGTATTAAGGTGGGGTGGCCCTCGATATTTAAGGTGCTCTCCGGCACCACGGGCCTTTGGACTTAATCCCTGCTTGGAGCTTTCTCACTTGCGTTATAAACGCGATGGTCTTCCAAAAAATCTTGGACATCATCAGAATCTGCATAATGCACATCCTCAAATTTTACGGTGTCACCGTAGCCTTGGCCGTCAAAGGTTTCTAGCCACGCACCTTCACAGGGTACGATGTTGACCAAGCGGCAAGGCGTGCCGGAGTTGGCGTTAATGTAGATTGCGCCCTCGCGCAAGTTGTTTGCTTTGTTGTCTTTCATAATCATAAGTATAGTATAACACAGTGGGTGGGACATCTGCCGTCCTACCCTAAAACCTTTTCAATAAACTTTTTGCCCACGCATTCAACGTGGAATTCGTTGCGAGGTAGCCAGCCCATCCAGACGATTCCGTTGAATGATACGCCAGCCCTTAAGAGCCATTGCGTTTCCTCCTTCAAGTCGATACTGAACACAGGCCCATTCTCACGGATGCGGTTCTTTGTGCGTTGGCTTGCTTTGTTCGTCGGGCTAATCATTATCGTTTCCATTGTTATAATATAACACAAAAAGAGCGGTTTGTCAATGGTGAACTTATTCAAGTTATTCACAAAAAGCGCTTGACATGTGAATAACTTCGGGGGCCCCATTTTTGGGGTTGAGGTGTCAAGTAAAACTTACTGGCACAGAATGTCGATTGCGTCAATAAGTTGGAAGCCATAGTCAAGGATGATTGCAACGAACATAATTGTCACAGCAAATGTGACCATTGGCATCATAACTTTATCTCTGAAAAGTTTGTTGGCTTCGTCGTTGACGTCTTGGATTTTACCAATAACGGGTAGGTTGTTTTTTTTCATAATTTTTAGTTGGTTAATATTAAAATAATTGCTATAAATATTCCGTAAAGGCATTGCCTGTCAATATTCATTTTCATAGTGCGTGATTTTCCAATCCGTACATCTTCGCGACCTTGGGAGTGCCGTCAGAGCATAACCCGCAAGCGTTATAGAAACGCCCCTTGTCAAAGCGTGGGTTGTCCTTCGTGAACTTGGCAGCGGCCAAGATGGCGAGGTGTTGAGGTGCAACGCCTTTGGTAGCGGCGTTGATTAGTGAGGCGACAAATTCGAAATGTTGTTTAGTCATAATTTTTTAAGGTTTGAGTTTTTACTTGTGGGCTTGCACAACGCTGTTGGCGATTGGGCCGAGGTCTGCTTCACCTTTGGCGAAATAGGTTTGCTCTTGGATTTCACCCACGAGGGAAACGTCTAGGAATACATCGCCCACGCCTTCGAGGGTAACGTCTAGGCTGCGACCATCTGCCGAGATGGCATTCACGCGACCCTTGCGGCCTGTGAAACGTGAGAGGTGAGAGGTGACGACGATTTCCTGATTCAGCAGGAGTTGTGCTTCTGTGATGTTGTTTTCTTTTTTCATATTCTTAATTTTCTTTCTCTTAACTGTTTATATTGTCTCATGAATTCGCCCAAAAGGCGAGATAAACTTATTCACATTCCTCACAGTCGAATTCGACTGATTCAATGGCTCCCCAACGGGAGGCGATGCGCAGCGCGTGGGCTTCGTTGCGAGCTTTCACAAACTCATTTTGACCTGTCCATTTGAAGGTCACTTTGTAGATGCTTTCTTCGTTTACCATACCTAAATATACCACAAAAAACCCCGTTTGTCAAGGGTGTAGTTATTCAAAGTATTCACAAAATAAGCTTGCATTGTGAATAACTCGGCGGGTCCCCGATTTTTGTCAAACAAAAGTTATTAACTTTAATCCTCATCAAATAACAGGCCATTGCAATCCATCATATCCTGCACGTCGTCCTCGCTCATATACTTAACGCAAGCCATAATCACTTGGTCTTTATCATACAGGCCATCTTCAATGCGCTCCAGTAGTAGGTTTGTGTATTTTCTAGTTTTCATCATCTTAATAAATATCAATTTCATTCTCTGTCAGTTCTAAATCTTGTCCATCTTCATCAACTGCAATGATGGTGTTAAATTCTGTAATCTCATCAACTATCATTAGCTGCATTCCAAAGCGAATCTCATCGCCTACTTTTATCTGTTTGTTTTCTACTATCATAATTAAAATGCCAATGCTAAAATCACAAGTGCTGTGCCGAGTAGTGTTACAATAAAGGTGATGAGCGCAACGATGTGAAGCATATCCTCGTCGTCTCTTGTTAGTTTGAGTTTCGGGATTCGCTCAATTACTTTGTTGAGCTTGTCGCCGAGTTGTTTAGTTTTGAACGCGCTTGCGTTTTGGATGTTGTGTTTCATAATTTTTACTTCCAGCAATCGGTTTCGTCAATCTCGAAATTCCAAGCATCTTGGTCGTGGTCACGGCAATCATTGCCGAAACTGTCATTGCGAACACCCGTGAAGGTTTCGTTTTCGTCACTGTGCCAACCTCTGAAGGTCAGCTCGTTTGTGTTTTCATTTTTGTTTTTCATATTCTTTATCTTCTAACTGCGTCTAGTATAGCATACGAGGTGGGACATCTGCCGTCCTACCTCTCGACTTTGTTTGCGTAGTCCACGCTTTGTTGAATGAGAGCATTCACGCGGCTTTGTCCGGCGTTGTTCCACTCACTTGCTGGGATTGAAACGGTTTCCCGTTTGCCCGTGGCCTGATTGACCCGCGAGACTTTCACTGTTTTTTCGTTTTTGTTTTTCATATTCGTTTTAATCATGCGTCTAGTATACCACACGAGGTGGGACATCCGCAGTCCTACCTGTTAAATTCTTTTAAGAAAACCTTGTTGGGATTGCGGGCAAGTTCTTCTCTCTGCCACGCCGCTTGGAGGGCTTGCACCTTCGCAACGGATTCATTCCAACGCTGCAAGCGGTTCTCTGTCTTGCGTTGCTCTTCTCTCTTTTGTTCTTCAGTCATTGCGTCTCTCACTTTCAATACGTAAAGTATACCTTAAAAAAACGGAAAAGGCGAGATAAACTTATTCACACACAATTCACAAAATAAGCTTGCATTGTGAATAAGTCCGGGTCCCCCGCCGGGGGCGTCAAGGAAAACTTATCCACAGGCTCACCAGTCTGGGTAATAAATTGAGAGCGGGGTTGCCGCCATCAGCGAGCAACCCTTTACCACCGCCACGAGGGCGACAGGCTCAACGATGCCCGATTACTCAGTCAACGTCAAATTCATTTTCGTTTTCCCAATAATATCCTTCGGGTGGCATTATGTAATCAAGCTCCTTGCCTCGTGCAATGCTTACGATGTACGGCTTGAGTTCCGGTAAGTAAACGCTGCCCCATTCATTTTCAAATCCCATGACATAGCCAAAGGCAATGCCGTTTTCGTCTGGCTCTTCTAGGTAATACTCCCAGAAGTTGCGCAGGATGACGTGCAGAGCTACTGCAAAGGGTTCGGTTGAATCTTCGTTGTTTGCGTTGATGATGTTTCTCATAATCTTAAAGCCTGTTCTGAGGTAAAACGCTGTTTGCGTCAGGGCCAAGACTTTGCTCGGTCTTGGCGAAATAGGTTTGCTCTTGAATCTCACTCACTAGGGTGACGTCGATGAAAGCAACCTTGGCTTTGCCGAAGTCAACTTCAAGAGTGCGGCCATCAGCCATGATAGCGTTGACGATTCCAGTTTGACCGTGAAATTGACTAGCGATGGAAGTGACTTTGACTTCGTTGTTGAGAAGCACCTGCGTGGAAAGCAGAGGCGGGCAATGGGTTTCTTTTTTGTTTTTCATATTCGTTTTAATCATGCGTCTAGTATAGCACAGGGGGTGGGACATCCGTAGTCCTACCTAAAATCTGGAGCCAGATACCCGACTTGAACGGGTGGCCTGCAGGTTACAAAACTGCTGCTCTACCAACTGAGCTAATCTGGCTAATAAATTGTGCCACTGAAATACAAACGTCTCTTGCGTTCTTATGTTTCCTCACCGTTTGCAGAGGTGGCATTCGTGAGAGGTAGCTTGGCGCATCATAGGGGGCTCTTGGCTCCGTTCACCTCACTACCCTCACGAACTACTTAAATATACCACACAAAAAGGGGTTTGTCAATGGTGTACTTATCCAAAGTATTCACAAAAACCTTTGGCATTGTGAATAACTTCGGGGGCCCCATTTTTGCCTGTTTTTTGCAAAAAATATTCATTTACATATTTGCATAGTCTATTTATTTGGAGTTTTTTTTTATTTGGAGTTTTTTTGTTTTCATAATTCTAAAAACTACCGTATCGCAGCGTACTATAAATACCCGCCGCTAATATAATAAAAAATGATGCGATGCCAATAATAAGAACAAAATAAATATCTCTGAAATCATCTTTCATATTAAAATCCCTCCTTAATATAATTATGCGTTCCCTGCTTCTCAATAAAATGAGCTTCAAGAACATTATAATCATCCTCACCCGTTCCCATGTTGTTGGCCCACTGTAGCCGCTTGAATAACAAGCAAGCCATAGGGTAGGAAATCTCTAACTTGGCACAGGCAAGATTTTGCTCTCTGCTGGTCGGCACTACGTTTTGTTTTTTTCCGTTCTTTATCATAATCTTATGCCAAGTAAGGTTCCGGTTGAGTGAAGGTAAAAGTCTCGCCTTCATCGGTTGAATAAATTTCAAACAGTCTTTTAGTTTTAGGATTCCACACTTGGACTGTTTCCATTGTCGTGCCTAAATCATCAAATGAATGCCAATTCATAATGTGATACGTCACCGTACCGTATGGCTCAAGAGGCTCGCTGCCGAGTGTTACCTTGCCGTTGGGATATTCCTGCGGGCTTTCGTTTGTATAGGTTGCTTCGTATTCTTTCATAATTTTCTTTCTAGCTATAAACTTCGTAATTTTCATCGTAAGCCCAATCGTGAGTTGCTTCCGTATAATACGGCTCATCATCTACAACCACTGGGGCGGCACTAATGTATCCAAAGCGGCAAAGGTTGCGGGCAACCCATTGGGCTTGGTTTTCGTCTTTTGCTTCAAGGACGATTGGAACGAAGGGCGAGCCAGCGAATGCTGTCCTAAACTCTACCTTGTAAGTTTTCATTTTCTTTTTCATAATCTTAAATGGCACACGGGGCAGGAATCGAACCTACCTCACGGAGTTTTGGAGACTCTGTCGCCACCTTGGAACATTCCCGTGTAATTCTTAATTTAATTCTCCGTGTCCTCATCAAATAACATTCCATTGCATTGCATCATGTCCTCCACGTCAACTTCACTCATGTACTTAACGCAAGCCATAATCACTTGGTCTTTATCATATGAGCCATCTTCAATGCGCTCTAGTAGTAGGTTCGTGTATTCTCTTGCTTTCATATCTGTTTTAATCATGCGTCTAGTATAGCACAGGGGGTGGGACATCTGCCGTCCTACCGTTAAACTTTTTCAATACCGTCTAATCCTGCCCATGCCTCGATAATTTCACTAGTGAAGATGTTATCCCAGCGGACAAGGGCAAGGTGCATCACGGTGTCAATGCCGACAATCACGCCGCCTTGATTTCCCGGAGACTTGCATTGGATTCTGTCGTTTACTTTTATTGCTTCGTTTTTCATATTCTTAATTTCTTTCATGCGTAGAGTATAGCATAGAGGGTGGGACATCTGCCGTCCTACCTGTTAAATTCTTTGAATCTTTCAAATCGTCCTTCTACGGGTTCAACTGTTACCCCTAGCGTCCCGAATAGGCGGTTACTAATCCTCTTGGCGTGTGCCAAGTCAAATGCCTTGATGTGGGTTTCACGCTGGGTAGAAGGGCAACCCTTGAAGCCCTTGCGCCATAGGGCGATTTTTACTTTGAATAGTTCGTCTTTCATTGTTATAATATAACACGAAAAACCCTGTTTGTCAAGGGTGAACTTATACAAAGTATTCACAAAAGGGGCTTGACATTGTGAATAACTCGGGGCCCCCGCCGAGGCGTCAAGCTAAAGTTATCCACAGGCCTACCAGTCTGGGTACTCATTGGCATCATGCCATGCATCATCAGCGGGTGAGCCATAGCCATCCTCCATGCCGTCACCACAGCACCCGCAGCAAGGCGCATCCTCGCACCGCCCATGCTGCTCCCTGTGGGAGGGCTCGGGCTGGGGCTGCTCGGGCTCATTTGCCCAAGTGGCAGGGCCCATGTCCTCGGTGACGGCTTCCTCGCAGGAAACCCGAATCATGTCATGTAGGTCATTCATCATTTGAAAAGTATATCAGATTGGTTGAAAATTACAAGGAAAAGTTATTCACGAAAAAAAAGCTTGACTGTGAATAAGTCGGCGGGGACCCCGCTTGCGGGTCCCCGATTTTCGCCTTATTTGCAAGGGTTATTTATTTGGAGCTATTACAAAATTGGGAGTTATTTAATCATCATACAATCCTTTTTCCTCTGCCTCTCGCCTTCTATCAAACTCTCCTCCTAAATTTTTATTAAAGTTGTCTACTACTATTTGACAAAGATTTTCTATATCCTTCCCTTGCACGGGATAGTCGATTTTATCACCTAGGTAGGTGTCAATATCCTCTTGAATTTGTTCTCTAGTATTAATAATATCTATTTTTTTCAATAGTATTAAATCTTTTATTGATGGTTCGTGTTTCATAAAATCGCTTTTACCTCTCTGCCCATTTTGCCACAACCGAATACGACAACCTTGGCTTTATGTATTGGCTCGCCTGTGTCTACGCGCACAAAGGTCTTGTACTTGTAAGGGTCGTAGGTAATGGTGACTGTATTCGGGTCATTAACATAATTGCAATCTGGGCCAATGTACTCCCACCGTTTTTCTTCCTCGTTCCAACACTCCCTCCCTTGAATATAAGCGTGAACATTTTTGCGCTTCTCGTAGCACACACGTTCATTGCCCTTTTTGCCCACACGAAAAGTACAGTCATGTATAACAAAATGACAGAGATGTTTTTTTACTAACCCATCATTGCCGCGCACACTATACACGGGTTGGTCGCCAACTACCTTGGGGTCGATTCCATTGCCGACTTGACTGCTCAACTTCTTGTTGAGGTTGCGGTATACTTGGACGTAGCCTTTCATTCGCCCTCCAATCCGTCTAATGCTGCGGGTGGGACGAAAAATCCGGGGATAGCGTGAGAACCTTGGCCAACTTCGGGTTCTTCCTCCACGCCAAAGATTCCGTCTTGGCACGTTTGGCACAGAGCGGAGATGCCGAACTCCTTGCGAGAGAGTTCGTCGCTAAACGAAAGGTCGAACTCTCCGCACTTCACACATTGACCACCGGCCTTGCAAACCGATGGGCTACGACCAAACAGCGAAAACGCCATTTCCTCTTTGAATTTATCCATTGCGTTCATCTACCTATAATATAACACCATTATACCTATAAGTCAATACCTAACTTACTCACACTGTTCACAATTTCTTAAAATCAACGAATTTCACATCGGAGAAAGCGGGGGTAAACAAGAAATTTTCAGGCACTATACCCCACAAAAACAGTGTTATTCTTCAAAACAATTACCCTCATTAAACGCGATTAAAGGGCCTAATTGATTGACAGATAACTTGACTCACGCTTGACTAACAAATTAGCCGATCACGAGTGATCGACAAAAAAGTTTGACGATCAAAAAGCGCGAAAAATGATTGACAAAAAAAGCTTGACTTGGCGGGACCCCGCCCAGCCCCCTGTGTCAAGCGTATTTCTTATTTATTTCGCCAACAATTGCTTCAAGAATCTCCTCGCTCTTATGGGTATACTTTTGCCCGCGCACCGCTTTTGCCAGAATCCTCATGGCCGAGTATTGCCCCTCAACCTCTATCCATTGCTTGAGTTTCTCGCTCCAGAAAAGAGTCTGTTGCCGGTTGTCGTTTTGTATTATTCCGTATCTCATTTTTTGTATCCTGTTAAAAAGTTCAGAATGTCCTCCACGCACATCACTAGCAGCGCAGCAGGGATAAGAAGGGTTACGGTTATATGTAAGATTAAAAATGTTACCACCATTGCTTTGTTTCCTTTCTTTCCGTGTCATTGGAAAACTCTTGTCGTTCTAGATACTCTTTTAATTTTTTATCGCCTTGAGTGATAATTTCATCCTCGCTTGGTTCAATCCATTTAGTTTCGTCGTCAGGCTCGCCCACGACCTCAAACTCTCCGACCTTATTCCCGTTTATATCTATTACTGCGATATACGAGCCAAGGTTGCAAGCGTTGTTGTTTTCTACGTCATCCGCCAAGTTACGAAGAAGGCGGGCAAGTTCTAGACCGCCTCCAAGCTGGAAGATGTCATTATCTAGGTTGATTTCGATAGTTGCTTTCATGTTATTATTATTACATAATTATAGTTGTCAGTCAAGTGCTTTGCGGGTGATTTTCCTGCCCACTCATGGAGGGAGGCCGTCGCTTGTGCGCGAGAAGCTGCAGATGGCGCGACACCAATTGAGGCGTAAGCCAACCCAAGACAGTATCATCCCAGCCAAGGGGGTCGCACATACTGCCATTCGGGCCAAAAATGCCCATCTCATACAGACCTTTTTCGCTGCCATACGAACCGCCATGTTTAACGATGGAAGCCTCATAGCCGTTCTCCATTTTCACCCAAGCCTGTATGGAGTCAGCACCGTGGGTCTTGCTAATGTCTTGGAAATCCAAGTTCTCGAATTTGTGTTTCATGTCTCGTTCAATCATGGGTATAGTATAACAGGTTGAGAGGTAATAGCGAGCTAATTCGTAAAAACTTATTCACAGCCTTCAGTAGCCTCGGCCAGTTCGGACAAGAGTTCAGATTTATTCAATTCCCAGATGCCTTCAAAGTTGTCGTTTTCCATGACAAAAACCCTACAGCCCTTGAGGCCGTTGGGCATTGACTTGTCAAAAAGGTACTCTGAGAGTTGGGCTTTAATCGTTAGCTTTTCATTCGCTGTCATGTTTAAAGAATACTATCATTCTATCTTTCATGCAATACAAACTTATTCACAAAGAAAGGGCTTGCCTGTGAATTAGAATTACCGTATAATTGACACAGATGAATACAGTTATGTACAGAGCTAAAGAGGGGCCATATATCAATTACAATGGCAAGAGCAAATACTACTCCCTAATCATACCAGCAAAATACTGGTATTGGGGTGAGGCAAACGACGATTTTCCTGTAATAGTAAACCGCGCCAAGGATTACTCTTACATCAAAAAGAAATTGAAAAAAATCTTGACTCAAACATAGAATGGGTCTATAATAGATAAAGTGATTGGGAAACGCTCAATCCGCTCTTTGAAAGAAAATTTTAGTTTCCGAAAACTGCGCTTGAAAAACAGCGCGATTAACGAAACAACCGCTTGAGTGCTGGATTACAGGCTCAAGCGATTAGATGCCGAGTCGGGGCCAACTGTTCGCAGAAAATGGCCCCTGAGAAACGCCTCCATCGCCCTTTCGGTTATGCAAATAGGCCGCTGGGGACAGGGTTGGTAAGACAACTTACGGTTTATCCATCATGGCGGGTGGACATCTATAAATTTAACGGTGAAATTGGTGCTTCTAACCTTTGAGCTATTAAGCTCTCAGGGTGAAGCAGCCTTATCAGGAAAGCCGCCGCTGGAGATGCATTGAAAGTGGATGGTGAATATTGGTTTGGTGGGGTTCGAATCCCTACACCGTTACCAATTTGGAGTAGCGACGGTTGCTCCTCGGGTATTGCCGAATAAAGGTTTGCAAGAGCCTTAAGGCATCAGAAGCGAGAAGGGGGAGACGACCAATCTCTTGGGCCTGAGTCGAGTTGAGAGACTTTGCGATGTGGATGAGTACGAAGTATTGTAGGGTCTATGAACATTGATCTAGCTCCGAAAGTAGTTGCAGGTAATCAAGAAGTCCTGTTACCCATTAATTTCAGTTTTTTTGCTAACCCAAATCGGGTTGGCATAAAGGGTTGGAGAATTCTACGGCTTGGCTTAACTGTCGGGTTGTCCATTAAAGTGCATTGACCACGTCAATCCGCCCTTTTCTTATTAAAAACTTATCCACCTCCGCCAGCGGGAACCCGAAACGGCAAGGCCGGGGCCCCGCCCCGCGGATGTCAAGCCTTATTTGTCCCCCGCCCCTAAGGCCCTCCCGGGCCCTAGGGGTTTCTATTTGGATCTTCTATTGCTGCGCCGCGCCCAACGGATTTGATATTGAATCCTGCCGTGGTGTTGGCAACGGCGGCAATTCCCTGTCAGCAATTGCGAAAACATTTTCGAGCCACTTCTTTTCACCACCTTCGGCGGCAATCCGTCTCTCGACCTCTTCCGATTTCATTGCGTTCCATTTCGGGCTAGCCTGAAGATAGCCGTCCACCTCTTGCCCGTTTGCAAAACGCAAGTTGTTGCACTTGTTTGCTTCTGGGCTAGCGTCATGACTGGTAGTCCAAACACGATTAGTATTTAGCGTGCCGAGCATGCGCTCCACGCGTTGTGATTTGGTGTTGTAATACAGAGCACCGTTTTTTAGCTTGTTTGCTGTTAGCTTCATTTTATTTTTCTTTCTTTTGGTTAATTTTATTCTTCGAACATTTTTCCGCCTAAGGCGAACATACACACCATTGCAACAATTATAAACTCTTCTATAGCATCGCCACCTCCTTTTTATATCCTCCCTTGCCAGCTTTACGCAGCTTGGACAAGGCTTTAGATGCTTTTGAACCTTTCGGTTGCGTACCATGCAGAAGGAGAGCAAACGACTTTTTGCCAAACGCCGCAAGCGAATCGTCGTGGTCAATCTCTAAACCTTTTTGCGCGGCTTCTTCTTCGCTAAAAACAACCTCGGCGCACTTGTATGCGTTTTCTTCAATCTTGCTGTCGAACCAACCACCACGCGATGCGGTTAAAATCAGATTTGACGGTATGCCATTGGATGCCTCCGCCAATTCCCATAGGTGGGTGCTTTTAGTGTAGGAGTAAAACATCTTTTCAGGATTGCGCTTGGCCACTTCACACCATGCGGCAAGGTAACTCAAATTGAAATAATCCCCGCCCACGTGGACGCGCAAAATATCAAATTTCTTTGGGAGGCTGGCATGAATCAAATCGGCCAACGCCAAATGTCCATCGTTAACTTTTGCCATGAGCAAATCGTGATTGTGCCAAACCATTGCCCGCAGGGAAGGATAAAGAGCTTCCGCGCTGGCTTGAAAGCAACGGAATTGAGTGTGCTGTCCATCCTCGATTTTTCCCGTCTCACGGTCTGCGCGTGAATGGCATTCCTTCGCCGCCGGACACGTCCAGCCACTAGGCAGCGAAAAGGTTTTCAGCACCATGTTGAAACGCTTTGCCAAGGCTTTGAGCTTGGCGTTTGGATTCCCGAACTTTAATGTCATTTGCATAATCTAATTATCTCCTGATTCTAGGTTAATGTCAATACGCTTTTTTGGCCGCGCCCTTGTCCGTGAGTGTGTCCAAGGTCTTTTTCATTATATCAAAAGAGCGATTGCGTACCGCACTCTGATAATTTAGGTTGCAGTTATCGGAAAATTCTGCGGTGATGGTTCCGAGGGAATACTCCTCAAGAGTTTGGTGGGTGTAAACTAATTGAGATTGGCGTGGCATTTCACGGAAACGGCGTTTGCCAAGGTAACGGGCAAGAGTCAACGCGCCGCCCTTTTTACCTTTGAACTTTTCGGGATAGTTCTCAAGAATGTAAAACAATGCGCCATTGATGAGAGCTTTAACAAAGCGTTTTTCGTCAGTCCAAAAATAGGCTCGATACGGCATTGTCCACTTTAGTTCTCCGTTGGTTGCGCCGTGATTCCAGAATGAATTGAATTGCAGTTCAATATCTGCATCGTTTCCAATCATGCAAACGGCAAGGTTGGTTCCGGTGTCTTGGTAAGTTAGTTCTACGTTGTTCAGTTTCATGGCGATAATTATAGCAGGTTGAGAGGGAATAGCGAGCAAAACTTATTCACAATTGCCCCTGTGTTTCGGGTTGCGGCGAAAAGAACCCTTGCCCCTTTTCACGCGATGCTCACGCGACGCGCTACCCATAAACCCTTCGGGGCTTACGCGGACTTTTATTGGCTTGGCCTTTCTCGCTTTCATTCTTATAATATAACACAAAAAAGACCCCTTGTCAACCCTAAACTTATCCACAGGTTATTCACAGCCGCGGCGGGGACCCGATTACATTAGGGGACCCGCGCCCCCGATGTCAAGCCTTATTTACTCACAACAGAAAAAGCTGGCCGATTTTTAGAATCATGGTATTATTGGGATAGTGCAAATAACTCAATCAAAAGAAAGTTTCAGTTATAGCGATTTTAGGCTTGCATGAAAAATAGAATAATGCGATAATCTTAATAGTGAGATTGAAACAACAAGAGAAAGCAAACAAATGCCAAAAGTAATAAAACAAAGCACAGACGCGAGCTATCGCGTATCGACCCGCCGTCTCTACGATTTAACTGACGAGCAAATCGCCACGTTAAACGAGGATGGAAACGACCCAACATTCGCTGGAGTTTACGGTAATTTCCGTAAAGGCGTAAAGACTGCCCTCGGCAGTTGCAGCGAAAGGTACGGCATCGTACAAACCCCTGACGTAATTGACGAGATTGAAGGAATTTTGTCGGACAAGGGATTGGATAAGTGGGAAAAGACTGTTCGCGTTATCGGAAACGGTGAGCGTAATTATGTCACCTACGACCTCAAAGATAAAAACCACCAACTCAAACGGCGCGAAGATAGGCGTGTCGGTGATGAGTTAGGTTTGCGTCTTACTGTAAAAAACTCCTATGACCGCTCTCTACGTTTGAGCGTTCAACTAGGATTCCTGCGGTTGGTTTGCACCAATGGCATGGTTGCGCTGGCGAAGGAGTTTGAATTGACTCGCCGCCATCAGTCTGGCATCGACATCGGTTTCCTTGGCGAAGGCATTACAAAAGCCCTCGGCATGGCAGACGAACAAGCCCTAGTGTTTGACCGTTTGGGTGAAACCGAAATCAAACAATCCCAAGGCGCGACGATTCTCGCCAACCTTGAGAAGAAGAAAATCATCACCTCTGGCAACATGAAGGACAGCATCGAAGCAATCTGGAATGACCCAAGCTACGGTGAAGATAATGGTCGCAACCTTTACAACCTCTACAACGCGACAACGCAACACCTGACTAGGGTTGTTGAACCGAAGCGTTACGAGTTGGCGAACAAGGTGAACACCAACGTACTACGCAAGCTCAATAAGATGAGTCTTGACGAGAACACTCTGAAGTCGTTCCTCCTCCCGATAAAGGTGGAGAACAACTAAAGAACCCCCTTGCCCTTTCAGTTTTGGGAACGAACCCATATGATTCTGGAAGGGTAAGGATTTATTAAAACAAGATACATATACTAAAGACATGAAAAAACATATACAATACATTATCAAAGGGTCAGGAAAAGACCACACACTACCGTTTAATGTGTTTTATGTCATGCAGAGCAAGGAAAACCCTCATCGGTTTACAAAGCTCGGCTGGACAAATAACATAGAGCGGAGACGAGCAGAGTTAAGCACGCAATACCAACTCGAAATGGCCGTTGTGTACGATGGCACTCCCACGAATGGGAACGCACCGAAAACCGCCGCTATTGACATTGAACGCATGGGAAAGAATTTCCTTACCCGTCATGGTCTTAACGGTTACTTCACCGACAGATACGGAAAGAATGGTTACGAGTGGTATGAAAGCGTGCCGAATGAAACGCTGGCAACGCTTATCATCAACGCCGAAGTCGCGACTTGGAAAGAGGTCGAGTTCCACGAGTTCGCCAACTACGCCCCGCGCAAGACAACCATTGAAGTTACTATCGCAAGCATCGAGTTAGTTCAAAAAACTGCTGCTGGCACAAGTAGATTATACTACGGTGTGGCGCAACATGGTATATGGTTGAAGGGTCGAGTCAACAAGAAGTACGGCGGACAGCCAAAAGATTGGAACGGCGACCTCGGCAGGAGAGTTGTAGTCCGACCCACGCAACGCATCAGCATCCAATTCGAGGCCCAGCATCCTCGTCTGTGCAAAACGAAGAAAGCATCTGTTCAGACTGCCTTGTGCAATCTTAACTAGGGGGGTGGGAGCAAACCCGCGACCCATCGGCCCTTTTCGGGGTCGGTGGGTTCTTTTTGCTTGACAAAAAATCGGGGACCCGCAAGTATATCGTCCACCTACTAATATCGGGTTCCCGCCGATTTTGGCGAAAAGTCAAGCTTTATTTATCAACTATTTATCGACAGGATTTTCCCTCTCATGTAAATAAAACGATATCATATGTATATTTGCATCATTGGAATATTCGGACTTCTTTTACTATTTGCACTAATTGAAATAATCCGACATTTTTGTCTATTTGAAATAATCTATAAAAGTGGGCAAGAAAAAGAGCGACAGCCCCAAGAGGAAGGCTGCCGCCCTAGGAGGAGTGGTGACATACAGATGAACGGAGTCACCAACTACCATTAACTACATTTATACTAAACTAATTCTATTTTCATGTCAATCACAATAATCTTCACAAGTCCAATTTAATAAATCTAATATCTGCTTAAATGTTATTTTTTTTACGCAATATATAAGTTGGTCATCGAAAGCTATTATTTGAAAACTATTTGCGCATTCATATTCTGACTCCCCCATTGATAAAGATAATATACCATTAGTATAAAGAAACATTATCATGTGGTTGCCTTTGATGGGGTGGGCAAGCCATTTCCCTTCCGCAACCTGTGCCGCAGACGCAAGGCGACAATCACCTTTAATTACGTCCAGACTTTCATTCGCAATCTTCAACATGGCGCATTAAATACTTCAGTCCGAATGCAGTACAACTACGACCATCGGTGCTGATTTCCATTAGATTCATTTTTTGGAGATACAATTCAATGTCGCGTTGAATTACCTCTTTTGACATACCCAACTTCGCGCTGATGCAAGTGAGGCTCGACGCCTTCTTCTCTGACAAGGCACGGAGACACAGAATCTCGTTTTCGTTTAAGCCCAAAGGACGGATGCCAAGGTGGTGTTTCATCCGCTCCCAATCCTTTCTTGTGAATTTTTTGGATTTCTTTTTGGTGAGAAGATTACGAATGTTGTTTGCCATGCGTTGTGCTTGACGCGCATTGCTACGCAGCACGGTGGAAATTTCATCCAATACGCCAGCGTCAAATTCAGCATTAACAAGATTGCGCCGAATAATCTCCCCAAGATGATGATTCTTGTATTCCTCTAAATCCACACGGTCAAGCCTATCCATGAGAGCATGGAAAACCTTGTGTGCTTCGGTGGTAGCGAGCAGAAAGGTCTGGCGCGTGAAATCAAAGTCAATCGTATAGTCCTCATACGAAAAAGTGTTGCGGTTCTCTGGATTGGGATTAAGGATGGTCAGTAGTGCCATCTCCACATCGCGGGGGAGTTCGGATGCCTCGTCCAACAGGAGAGTACAGTCCTTGTTCTGGATATAGGGGATAATCGTCCCGTTGATGAACTGGTTAAGGTTCTTGATGGACGCACAGTTCACCACACGACCTATCTTGCGCGGCGCGTGTTCTTTCATGGTCGCCGCGAGAAGCGTAGCCAGCATGGTTTTGCCACACCCGCGAGGCGCGACGAACATTGTGTTTGGGAGTACGCCAGAGCTTTTCCAATTATCTAAAAAATAAGATAACTTACGCTTGGCCCGTTCTTGTCCCACAACCGTAGGAAAGTATTCTGTATCAGTAGTCATTTGTAGTATATGTAATTTTAGCCCGATTCTAACTAAAAGTCAAGGGCTTTTTCCTCTGGGATGGCACTCATTTCCATGTCCTTCACAACGCCTACTTGGTTGTTGACGAATGCGTAGGTATCATACCCCGCCTCAACCCTCTTGCTTTTGAGATGTAGCGTGTCAGCAAATTTGCGACTGCACATCACCATAGCGGCTGGACGCAGAACATGATTTAAGTCGTCCAGAGATACTAGGACGAAACTTGTTGCACCTTTGACTTTTCCTCTTGCCATACCTAATAGTACAGGAATTCTAACCTTGAGTCAATCTCTTTCGCACCTCTAAATCAATTTTTTCATTAAGTAACCCGCCCTCGCGGCTTTGTGGTTTGTTTCGTATAATAGATTTAATACTATCATCTAAATCATCATACATCTCCTCAAATACAATTTTATGTATAGACCAATAAACACTATCTTTTTCAATCATTGCTTAATATACCTGTCGTTATGGGCTTGTTGTCTATCTCCGCAACCAGCACAGCCTCCTGCGCGAGGGCAGAGGCGAGTCTACCTGTCGGATCGTCAATAACTGCTGCTTGCATCCAGCGCGGCGACTCATAATAGACTTTATGCCATGCTTGCTCGTATCTTTGGGCCATATTGGTATTCATATCATATAATAATTACATTTTTATAGCAATAAAAACGAAAAAAAAGCCATTTTCTAATTTTTAATAAATGAAAATTCATCTAATAGGAATAAAATCTTTATTATTATACAAAAAAGCACAAAAATCACTCAAAAATGGGTTTTTATCATAGGAAAACGGAGTCGCGTGGCTTATTTGCATCATTGAAAAATCGGGACTTTTTTTATATATTTTTAATTTCAAATTATTGGGACTTTTTTCTTGACTTTTAATATAATTATGCTCGTCGTGCCACTTATTTATGGCTCAAAATGCTGGGACTTTTTTTCTACTATAAATGTTATTCTTTGAAAAGATTAAACAAAGTAAAGCCAAAGCTGCAACCAAGCATAAGTATAATAATGTAACCAATATCGTCCATGTAATTTCTCCTATCATTTTAATTTTTTGCATTGTGTATATCTCTTTGTATTGTGTTATATGTTGTATAGATTGTAAATGGGAAGCTAAATTGATTAAATTTTAATAAATATAAATATGAGGCACTCCATTTCAACTCATTTTCAAAACACTTTAACACTCTATTCTTTATACTCTCTCCCCCTGTAACCTTAATAAAAGCATAGTAAAAGGGGCTTTTTCTAAATTCATTGTTCTCTATACCAAATAAACACAACATAAATGAAAAGAGAATAGAAAGAGCCGCAAAGATATATGTAAAAGAAGGGGTATCCACGGTGTTCAACTCGCCACAACACATCTAAAGGCTGTCCAAGACTCTCTCTTGGCTCTATTCCGTAAATACGCCAAAGTAAATTCGCGGTGTTCAATACAGGCAGACATTTGCCTTGACCGTAGCTCTCTTACGATTCTATTCCGCGAAAAATTCATTATTCCAAACCCTTATCGACATCACACGCGCCCACATCGGGCCTTTGGTATCCCTGTTCAATCGCTTTTGCCGCGAGGCTCTGGACTTCCTCCTGTGGGAAATCGCTTGTGGCACACACGCTTGCAATGGCGAACATGGAGGTAGCAACAAACTCCTGACCACTATCGCCTTCGTCCCGCTGCCTTGCAGCAAGCTCGACTATGTTTTGCATTACTTGTTTGTTAGTCATTTTCAATAAATAGTTAAATCTAAAAACCCCCCGAAATGAATCGGGGGGGTTTACCTACACACTTGGGTCGTCCATACTGTCTACTATGTCCTGTTTGGCTTTTTGGTAGCCAGCGAACCAACCTTCGTTGTACTCGTCGCGCCCAACCTCATCGGCTTCCTCATCATCGTAGGACTCGTAAAGAGCCTCATCCAAGGCGGGAGCTTCAATGGTTTCGTACACCGCAACGACCTTATACTTGCTTGTACGCAATTTCTGACAATCGCTACAAAGCGGAACGCTCACAACGTCAGAAGGGTCAATCTCGACCACCAACAGATGCCCCCCGCCAGAGGCATAGCCTTTGGCGTAATCGTAGCTTCCAGCGTGGAAACCAGAGGAACAACCTTTGTTGAGGTCATCACACACGCCATTTCGACGCATCTCAAGAACCTCTCCAACCTTATTGGAGAACTTACCGGAGTAGAAGTCGGTGAAGTCCGAGTTCACTCCCTTATAGGCGAGGAAATTGCCTTCGGGGGTCAGGGGCATATTCTTATGCTCCAAAAACGAGTAGAGTTCGTCCACGGCGCGATGCGAGGGGTTTTCCATCAACTTGCCAAGGAACTTAACAAGAGGTTGGTACGGTAGATTCTTCCGCATGAAGTCGAGAATCTTGTCAACCACAAGGTTGTGGACAATTTCGCCATTGTAGTGAACCGCTCCGTCCTTGACTTCGATGTTAGCATCATTGTCGAAAAATTCTCCGACTGCCTTGCTTACATCAAACATATTCTTGAGCTTATCCCAATTTTCATCTTTCAATGCTTCTTGAGCTTGGAGGAACGCTGGATGGGTATTCGCCATCGTGTGTGCCTTGCCTTCGATTACTACGGTGAGTGAGTTGTCTGTGAGTATATAGGGTATCATTTTTTCTTTCTGTTAGCTTTGTTTAACTGACTATCCCTAGTTTAATGGAATTCTAACTTCCATGCAAGCATATTCGTCACTTTTTTTGCAAAAAGTCTTTCGCATCACTCAAATGAGAATTGATGGTGCGTAACGCAACCTGTAAGCGGAAAAGCTCGCGGCGAGCATCACGCTTGTTGCCCTTCCCGCCCCGATATTCGGGGTCGGTGGACTGCTCCCGCTGTGTCTCCAAATGTTCTACCAATTTTTCATAAACATACAGTTTTGCTGTTTTTTCATCATTGGGAAAATTTTGCACTTTTTTGATTGTTTGTGGGTCTACCATTTTAAGAAATTTTTCTCGTAAGAGAAAAAGGATAAATTACTTTTTATATTCGCCATAGACTTCCTCGTATTGCGTAATGACAATAGCATCATGGATGTTCTTCCAGCCGTGACAACCCTCCCATAGAATCTTGTGGACAAGTTTATTCTTCTTACTTAATACGCCTTCCGATTCAGCCTTGCAAAGACGCTCACGCATATCGTCAATGATGTCCTTGCTGTATAGCTTAACCTTGCGCTGCTTATGCTTCGTTTTGATGCTCATAAAGTGTCTCTACTAGCGTTTCTGGCTCAATTTGCATAGGGGGAGGCGGGTTCAAGTCTCTAGCGGAAACCTCGCTGACCTTCTGCCAGTTCTTCCCGTCTAGCCTAAAGACGCTTCCGACTTCAATCTCTCCAAATGTTTTGGCATTGTGCATCTACTATATTCTAGCCTCTATAAGTAGAAAGTCAACAAGTTTTTTATTTTTTAATAAATTGAAATACGCAACAAAAGAACGGCGGCTCCCTCAACTTGAGGAAAACCGCCGCTGTGAAACCCGCTGCCTACTATTCAGCGGGAGAACTGCTACAAATGTCTATCACGTTAATGTAGTTGGCGATGTCCGTGAGGAACTTTTTCTCCCCGCTTTTCCAACCGCATAAGTGCTGATAATCTAACCAAGCAATCATCGGGTACTTATCCATCAGCTTTTTGCCCAAGGCAAGCAGATTGTGGGTAGTCTTTTGAGCCTTCGGGCTTTCAAAGTCTTTCGTCAGACCGAAATCCTTCGCCAAACCGCGCACAACGTCTACTCCTTTCGTATCTTCCACACAACCGTGCATAAAGGCCAACGCATCTGCGAACTTGGCAAAAGTGCCATCCTTGTCTGCGAGCTTATTATCAAGACTGTTCCATTGCTGCTTTGTGGTGAGGAAAGTAGACAAGTGGTTCAGATTTTCGAGTCTGTCGTTCCTGCGAGTATTAACGAACTCAAGAGCGGCAGTACGGTCAAGGAACCTTTGCGTAAGGTCTGTGGTTTCCATGTGCAGTTTCAACTGCTTTTTCATGTAATCCCAAAGGGTAGTCCATTGGCTTTTACCTTCGACCTTGTTCCTCTGTCCGACCTTGAAGGCGTAAACAGTTGGAAAAACAATCCCCGCTTCTTTGCAGGAATCCTTGAGACTGCTCATTCGCTTTGGTTCTTGGTCGTAGCCTTTCAAGCCTCTGACCATGAACTTGTCGATGAGAATATAGACCCCGCCAGCATCCATGTCTGCTTCGGCAATGTTCCAGTATTGAGACTTTGCTCTGCTCCAACGATTGATTTTATCTCCCACATCATAGTTGTAGGTGAAGCATTTCGCGGAATGCTTAACGTCCTTCGCCGCTCCACTACCATCGGGATTTCGGACAGGGGAATAGCCCTCAAACTCGCTCAACTTATGCTTTTCCAGTTTTGATAGCAGGGTCATTTTGCCGTCCCAACTCACCTTTTTTACCCATGCCGCTTTCACTTTTGCGTTAGGAAATTGGATGATAAAGGGCTTTTTGCCTTCGTCGAGAAGCAGGGGTAATATGCGCCCCATGATGCCGCGACGATGCCCAATATCATTCTCAATAACCACCGTCCCTTTCGTACAACTGATGCTGTTTGATTCCTCGCATCTAAACTTACTGCTCCGATAATTTTTGTTGAAGGCGTGAAGGTACACGCTTTGGTCTGATTCCGTTTTAGGCCAAGTAGCACTAGGCACACTATAACTGTCGCTATCCACTTGTTTACCATTCCAAAGCAACTTCTTCGCTAGGATGTTCCTCAATGAGTAAAGGGGGCTTGCGTAATCAAACACGCTACCAAAAAGGCATTTCGCGTCAAACAAAGTCCCGCATTGCTTAAAGTCCTTGCTCACGCTTTCTACGAGTCCATCCTTCACCGCTTTCAAGTGGCGAACCAAGTTTTGGCGTGTGTAGTCGGTGTATTGAAGTTTTTCGCGTGATGCGGAAATCTCCAAGTCACCAATCGGAACATTCATAATGAGGTTCTCTTTCAAGAGGGGGGCAAGCCCATCCTCATGGGAAAGATTAAGGGCATACTCATCGACGGGATAACCAATGTTTCCCATCACAACAATAGCTCCATCGGAATTACTACGGTAATTACGTTGGTCTTTGACCTCAATCCACTTCCAGTTGTCGCCAGAGAAGATAACATTTGGGTTCTCGTACTCAAACTTTCTGCTGTCTGCGCCTTTTACTGTGGGCTTAACGGGGAAGTGGCGAAAAAGAACATGAGCCTTTTCCTCAAATTCGGTGTGGTCGTCATTGCGTACAGGCACAATGATTTCGATACCATTTTCTTCGCTGGTGTTTTCCTCACCAATTTTGGAAATTTGACCAATTTGCGATGGGTCAATGAAGGCGTTGTAGATGCGCTTCTTGCCGTCGATGTAGGAATTGATAACAAAATTGTCACCGTAAGCAAAAGCCGATTTGGAGCCAAGTCCGAGTTGACCAATCATCTCATTGCTTTGACGCTTGGTGGATTCACCATAGAACGCATACACATCTTGAATATCACCATCGGTAAGTCCCTTGCCGAAATCGCGTACCTTGAACTCTGGCAGCAAGCGAGTGGGAAGGGACACTACGATAGGGAGGTCGCGCTTATCATCATCAATGTGAGCATCTACGGCATTACAGGTATATTCCCGTACAACTGCCATAATTTTGTCGGAGTATAACTGATTCCGCAAGACGTTGAAGATGTGAGCAAGACCAGAAGCCTTGATTCCGAATTTAACGGTGTTTTGAATGCCGTGTGATTGTAGCGACTTTGGATTTCTTTCGATTTGTTTCATAGTAGGTTTTTCTGTTTGACTGAAATACTATGATAAACCAATTCTAAAAGTGAGTCAACTACTTTTTTTGCGTAATTACGGTTTTCTAAATTCTAATAAATAGAACTGCATGAACTGCTAGTGTTCCCTTCGGGGGAAAGAGTTGTTATCCCCGTAATCTTCATGCGACTCGCCGTGTTCTTGTTGCCATCGAAACCTCTGAAGGAAAGCCTCATATTCACCATCTTCCCACTTTCCGGTGTGTTGGGGGGCGTTGTATTTTATTTCATCATCCATGTAGCATATCTCCCCCATCTGGCCCGTCGATACTTGTCTCAATAAAAAAGTCCTCTATTTCTGACCCATCAAAAATGTTGTTTTGTGCCATATCCATAAAGGAATTATACGCCGCCTTGTGCGCTTCCTCGCGTGTGTGCGCCTTTACTGTAAAGTATTTGCAAGCCTTGTAAATGAGCTTGACCCTTATTTCTGGCTTATCAAAGTCGAGTGCGGTCATTTTTTCTCCAGTTCATTGATTCTAAAGACATGATAGCGTTCACGAATCTTATTGCAAATCTTTTTCGCTAATAGAGTCTGCGTAAAGTCTGACGCGAGGTTTATTTGGGCGTCCTCGTACTCCGACAGTATTTCCTTGACTGATTTTTCTAGTGAGTTATCTACTTTTATTGTCATATTTGGCATTTATTTGTTTAATTTTATCAAAGCCCCATTTGTAAGCCTGTTCTGGTGTGGGGAAACTATTACACTCCTGCGTTATCCAAGAGACTTTCTGCTTTTTGTAAACAGATACTACCCAACACTCATTTTTAGCGCGAGCCAATGGGGAACATGAAATCCAGTATTTATCCTTTAACTCAAAAAGCTCCCTCATGTATTCTTTCCGTAAATCTCATTCGACTGCTGCGTTACTCTCACAAAAGTAGCGCACTTGGGCATATCCTTTAGCCTTCTCGCTCCAATATAGGTACAGGCAGACCGTAAGCCGCCGAGGATGCTCTCTAACGTGTTTTTAACAAGCCCCCTGTGCTTGACCCTCACCGTTTTGCCCTCCGCGCTCCTATATTTGGCTACGCCGCCGCTGTGTTTTTCCATAGCATCCTTGGAACTCATACCGTAGAAGGTTTTGTATTTGATGCCTCCTATTTCTTCCTCCTGTCCTTCGCACTCCGTATGTCCAGCCAGCATCCCGCCAAGCATGACAAAATCAGCACCTCCACCAAAAGCCTTGGCAACGTCTCCAGCACAGGTACAACCGCCATCAGCCATAATATACCCGCCAACGCCATGAGCGGCATCGGCACACTCGACCACCGCGCTAAATTGGGGATAACCAACACCAGTCTGAATGCGAGTAGTGCAAACAGAACCACTTCCAACACCAACCTTGACAATATCTGCTCCATTTAGAATTAACTGTTCTGTCATCTCTCCCGTGACAACATTCCCAGCTATTATAATGAGTGCTGGGTGTTCTTCTCTAACTCTTTTTATGAAGTCACAGAATCTTGCTGTGTATCCATTTGCCGCATCAATACACACGAAACGTGTGTGATAAAAGTTCCATGTAATGTTATTGAGATAATCTATATCATCGGCCTTTTCTGGGTCATACTTAATACCAATAGAAGGAGAAATATGCTCATAAATTCTATTGTGCGAACACTTTGAGTTTGGGTCATGCTCCCAAACCGTGCCGTCTTTTTGCTCTTGGTTTTTATAGACTCCATAACCATTCAGCTTGTGTAGCCATCTTTTTATATCATTGTGCTTGCTGATGCAAGTAAGCATACGGTATTCGGCAAGTTTTTTAGCCATCTCAAAAGTTCCAACCGTATCCATATTTGAAGCTACGATGGGAACACCTTTCCATCCATAGGCTTTAGGGTCAGCACCCTTCCCCCCAGCATGAGGAAAAATAAACTCACGCATCAAGTCAACATCCTTGCGGGACTCTAGCGTAGAACGCTTTGGGCGCATAAGGACATCCTTGTAGTCTAGCTTTATGTCGTTCTCTATCCTCACTTAATAAAAATTAAAAAATAGTTCGCGGTGTTAATGAAAGGATGAAGTATAGTCCTGTGCGCGGTTCTCTCACGCCTCTATTCCGCAAACAAATTAGCTTAAATACTCGTCAACCTCACTCTTTCCTATTTTGCGTACTTTCGCGTCCATTGGAATGTAAAACCATGTGTCGTGATGTTTCACGGCGAAAAGTAAATCATTGTATTCGCCCATGAATCTAGCAACAATGTCTATTCCTTCGACCTTGTAGAGTCTGCCCATTACCATGTCCTCTGGTAATATCACTTCGCCAGCGTAAGCCTCCTGCTCACCTTTCCAGCCTGTGTGACCTTTCGGCCCTGTCGGGCCAGAAAACGCTGGGGCGTCTAAATCAGATACCTTCGGCCATCCCCCCAAGGCCGCGAAAGTCTTGTCCAGCCCGAAAGGATTGTCTTCCTGCTCGTCCACGCAAAAGCCTCCAGCAACATATTTGCCAGTATCTATGTCAACCCCTGCATCATCTACAATCTTGTGAGGGTTTTCTTGCTCTAGGTAAAACACGGTAAACTCGCTACCGTCTGCTGATAACATTTTTGCTTTTTTCATAAATTATATTAAATTAAACAGTTTCAATAGAATAACAATCTGGAGCGTCACGGTAAATAGCGCAAGGCAAGTTCTCATCAATTCCATAATGTGATTGTATCTGTCTAGCTTTCTTTCAAGACGAAATACGGATTCGGGGGGATAATCGGTCAGATTTTCTAGCTTTCCCCCATACGGGGAGGGCGCACAATACTTCGGGTGCGACTCGGCTTGGTTGGGTGGACGGTATTTCGTTTGCATTATTTTAGCTCCATCGCTTCTTTTACTCTGGTCACTACATTGTGAACATCTTGCCAATCATAATCTTCGTCAAGCTCACCATTTGAACTCATTGCAAAAGGCTGTCCACCCCAAATGCCAGCAAGAGTTACTCGGCAGGTCATTGCACACTCATAATCGTGACCATTCCATAATTTTCGTTGCTTTGATTTGCCGCGAATGTGGACGACAACATAAGGAACCTTGTCGCTCAACTTCTGCATCCTTACCGTAGCTACCTCTGCTGGAAATTCATCCGTTCTGCTTCGTGGAAGAACGTCCTCCTCTTTGATTTTGCCTTCCGCCGCGAGGCGATTGACTCTGCTGTTCTTTTCCCATTTGATATGTATTTTCTTTTTATTCATTGCAATAACAAGCTTAAACGAATTCTAAAATTGAGTCAATCCTTTTTTCGGCTACGATACATGAACCCTAATTTGCGGAGTGCCGTGTCCTCAACTTGCCGTATCCTCTCGCGGGTTACGCCAAAGTGGTCGCCTATTTTTTCAAGAGTCTCTTTCTCCAACCCCTGCAAGCCAAAACGATGGCGAATAATATATTCTTCCCTTTCTGGAAGGTTTGAAAGCATTTCTGATAAAATTTGAGTTTGTTCCTTCCGTTCTAATTGAAGTGATGGGCTAAAAGACTCCATATCACACACAATTTCAATGAAAGGGAGCATCCTGCTGTTCTCCCCATCGGCCCCCACCGACGAGTCGAGTCTAAAAATTGGAGCAGTTATTTCAAATAATTTTTCGACCTTGGCTACTGTAATGCCGAACTCTTTAGCTATCAGTTCGTTGCTTGGCGCATCATCGTGTTCAGCCGTATATTTCCCCATGAACTTACGAATGTTCATGTATCTCTGCTTTAGGTAAACGGGAAGTCTAATTAGGCTGCTCTTGTTGTTTAAGGCTCGTAGTATCTTTTGTCTAATCCAAAAAGAAGCATAAGTTGAGAATTTTGCACCCCTATTCGGGTCAAATTTTTCAGCAGCAACCATGAGGCCCATATTCCCCTCATTTACCAAATCATCGACTTCTACTCCAAGATTGGCGTAGTCTTTTGCCATTTTTATGACAAGGCGAATGTTTGATTCAATGAGCCGACATTTTGCCTCATCCTTCTGCTCGTCTGTTCCATTGAGAAGGGTTTGGCCCAACTGCTCCGTTTCGCTTTTGTCGAGCATCGGGGGAAGGTTACTAAAATCACATCTATCGTTCATCGTTTGCCGTATTTTATTAAAATTTAATGGTGGGCCTTGAGGGACTTGAACCCCCAGCCAATACATTATGAGTGTACTGCTCTAACCAGTTGAGCTAAAGGCCCAAATTCGCTAGTTTCGCCTCGACTTCTTCTAGTGTTTCTTTTACGTCAATGGATTGTTTTCCAAAGTGAATCTCAACATAATCATCACCGTAAACACTTTTGCTTTCCTTGGCAAAATCTACATTGTCCCAATTCACCATCATTTCTCGCCCTGTGTGATTAACTGTTAGTGTTATATTTTTCATTCTAGTGATTCAACGGTTCCATCTTCCCCGATTACTAAACCGCGATGCCGCTCATCCTCTCTACGAGCATCGGCCTCATACCAAGTCTTGCTAAACTGTCCAAGTGCTTTGGATTGTTGCTGTGGGTCGTCATGCTTCTGCCATTCTTGTTCAATAAAGTCTTGGCAGTCTTTCAGGCGTTGGCGAGTGTGGTCAGGATTTTCGTCTCGACTATTCGCCTGTTGTATCCAACGATATATCGTTTCTAGTATTTCTTTATCTGTCATAGCTTAATCAAGTCCCATCTTACTACTGTTCTTTGGTGAAGTCAATGCTTTTTTCAATATATCGTCCACCTATAATCTTTTTTATTTATTAAAAATTAAAACCTTACTCAAGGGGGTCATCACTTGAACCTTCCTCTGAATCCTCATGGCAAGCCTCGCACATTAGAACCTTGCCTCTTGGCAAATCGTGAACGTGTGTCAATTCGTGAACGTGGAAACCACATTCGGGACATTCGATTAAGTCTTGAAAATACATGATTACCACGCGCCTCCTGTACCACCGTCCTCCGGTTTGCCCCAGTATTTCTCCGTGGAAATGCTTGGGTTCTTGCCCCACCACTCCAGAAAATTTCCAACTGTACGGTAAACTCTTTCAGATACTTCGTCGAGTGCCTGTTCGTCAGTCCACCAGCCTTCATGCGTGTCGCCGTGAATGTTCTTCATCTCTTGAACGAGTGTCTCTTTAATGCGCTTTTTCATTTAACATTCCTCCTTGCACTCGTAGTCTTTCTTCGTGACGCTCTTGTACGCTAAATTTTCATACTCTTTTTCAAAGAGAAGGTTGTCGTACATGGGGTGTTCCTTGTTTGTGGCGCAACCCATAAGTATCGTCACTACAAATAATACTAGGAGGAACCAAGCTACTGTTAGGGCTATTCGTTTTGCTATTTGTTTATTGTTCATAAATTAACTGTGTTTATCGAAAAGTTTTTTTAACTTACCCGCTTCTTCTGTTAAATCCATTGTCTCTCCATCTTCTTTGCTGATTAAGCTCAAAATAATCAAGTCATTCGGACTCAAGCTGTCTGCACCTCCCGCAAGCATCGTCCATCCCATACGATTCTTGAGTTTGTTCTTCGCCCAATCGTCTAGTTTAACTTTAACAATCATTAAATGTCCCATTCGTCCAACGCTTCGGTTAACGCTTGCTCCATAGTTTTACCATGCTCGTTGGCCTCCGCTGCTGCGTTTAACGCACTCCACATAACCTCCGCTTCAAGTTCATATTCTCTCGCTGCGTCAAGGGTCTTTCGTACCAATTCTAAATTACTCATAGTCTCTAATTGCAATTACATAGGGGAAGCGAGGCACACCGTCAGGCGTGAGGTTAAAATACTTAACTGTTGCCTCCTTGCCTATCAATTCGTCTGCTTTCTCTAGCAGTTCCGCCATGTATTCAAACGAGCCTTTGACGTTTGAGTTAAAGCCTTTGCCGTTTTTGTTCTTGAACTTGAAGTGCTTAATGGTTCCAATACGGTTGCCCTTGCCTTCCTCGTAACCAAGAATGGTGTATTCTTCGTCAACGAACTCCTTGCGCTTGAGCAGTTTGGATGAGCGTTTGTTCTCGTAAGGCCCGTCGAGTCGAATCATTTGACCTTCATAACCAACCTCAACGTAATCCGCATACAACTCATCAAGATGTTCTCTGCTATTTACTTCGGTAGTCTCTACGATAACAAGAGGATTGGGTTCTCCGTGAAGTGAGCGACCATCTATTCCTAAATTGGCAAACTGTGCGTCCAGTACGGAAGTCCTATCCGAAAACAAATCCTTCTCTGTCCAACACTTATCCCCTTTGAATACCCCAGCAATCACGGGAGCATCATAAATGTGATACTGAATCATTTCCTTGCTCTCTGCCAAATGCTCATCAGTAAGAATCTGCTTGCGAACAAGGTGAATGATTTTGTTGAAATCGTCCTTGTACGCATGGTTATACAACTCACCATCAAGAGTAGCATTAGGATACTTTTCAAAGAAGGGTTCCAACGCTTCATGGATGTGAGGTACAGCAGTAATGGGCTTGCCAGTACGAGTAAACAATCCCTCACGCATAGCGATACAGCGTATGCCATCTAGCTTGGGTTGAGAGAACACGGCAGCACCATATCCAGTTGTGTTATCTGCTTCTGAACCAATTTCAGTCATTACTTCTTTCTGCCGATTTTTGTTCTTGAAATCTTGTGCAAGCATAGGCTCATAGAATCTTTTCTTGTCGATGTTCTCCACGTTCAAATGGTATCCGCCTTCCAGCTTCTTGTCGTGCTTGGCTACGGCTTCTTTGATTGCCTGTTCATCGCCAGTAGTTGCGTTTGCGCGGCCAACATTTTTGGGCTTACAAGTCGTCCACTTGTTCTGAATCTTTTTGCCATCCTGTTGACCAGAGACGGTGCGATATTTGTCACCATCGGTGATAATCTGCCAAGTTTGTGTCTTGCCTATTGTGGTTTTCTTATATAGTGTTGGTAGCTTCATAATTTTTATCAGTCCATGTGGTTATCTTGGTGAGGGTATTTCCTCATTTCTTCCTTCAAACTTTCAAAGGTAGGTACAAAATCGGTAGGGTTTACGATTTCGGGGCGATGTAATTCAATCAAATCTATGATGTCTTGCGTCCTGTCAAATATCTGGTCAATGGTAAGTTCCTTGGGATACTTCGCCATATTGGGACATCTGTCGTAGATTGCTTTAATTAGTTCGTAGTTTCTCATTTAATCCTCCAATCGGCGTTCACTCTGAAGGTCAATGCCTTTGGTGAAATGGCGAGGATGTATCGCATCCGCGCAAGCGTCATCTGACAGTTTCTTAAAATTGTCTACTACGATTTGACAAAGCTCATCTACTATTTCATCGCGGGGCGTTAAGCTCCCGCAGCAAACGTCTGAATCAAGGTAACTTCTAATGTCCTCTTGGACTTGTTCTCTTACTTCTTCTTTGGTCATTTTAATTCTCCTCCATGTAATCATCTTCGGTGTAGCCTCCCGTATCCTCAAAGGATGATAGGAGAAATTCTACTTCTTTAATTGCTTCTTCGTCTTGCTTGTCTTTGTGCGGGAAAAATCGAGCCATCCTCAACACAATATCTAGTGCTTGTCCTGTCAGCATTTTATTCCTTTACAAAATCAAATTCCATAATCAAGTCTAATTCACTTACAGGAACAGTAAACCAATGCCTATGCGTTTCGCCAACGGTTACTATAACTGCTTTGTCTGTTGAGCCGATAGGGTATCGAATAAACCGATATTCCCTCTTTCTCCACATCACGGGGTCATTTACTTTTAGTTTTAGTTTTTTCATTTTTCTTTTATTAGTTCTTGCAAGTTGCAACTTCTAAATTGTAAATTGTTAAACAAAAGGCGACTCAATGTATCAGCAAATCTAGCTGTCTCCGTTTCTGTCTTGTCGTCAAAAAAGGCGTGTGTCACTTCATGTATAACGGTGTTGAAAATAATTTGATTTGATTCGCTTGGGCTTACTTCAATATCCGCTTTACCGTTGTGAGGGTAATAACAAAACCCAGCGCATTGACCATGCTTACGCGCATCGGGCTTCTTAAACTTGATGGAGTATTTAATGCCGTCTTGATTTTTGAATTTTAGTTTCATAATTTATCCTTGCGCTAATAATACCATTGATTTAATCCATACCAATCCGAGCAGGAAGGTGACGAGATATTGTGTGCGTAGTTTCATTTTTAGTTTGACTCAAATTCGTAAAGCTCTACAAACTGTTCGACAATCTTTTCGTCAGGCATATTCTTCCAGCCTATACAACCGTCCCAAAGGACTTCGCGTAAGTCTCTGTCTTTCAGCCCTTCCCATTCGGAGTCTGCAAGTTGCTCTCGCATATCGTTGATTTCTTCTTTAGTATATTCTTTCATTTTATCCTCCATAAATTAAAGAGTTAATTTCTTTTCCTACATTGAATATGATAATCCAATTAGTACATATCAAAGTTGTTTCAATAAGTGTTTTCATTTAATTCTCCAATGCGTTACGATGGTTGAGTCAGTGGCATTATCACCAAAGGTATCTGACGGAACCGTGATTATTGTCCTCCAATACATCAACCAAGCGAGTCAAATCATCAAAATCCTTTACGATAACTTCATCACCAGTTTCTAATTCCCACTCTTGCGCGTAGGTATCCGCTGGATGAACGTCCCAAATGGTTTCTCCCGCAAACGCTGCGACAAAATCCCAATCACCATCTTCTCTTGCTTTGTATATTGCTTTAATCATAATTTTTTAGTCCTCTCGAATGTTTCCGTCGTAGTCCATATAAGTTTCTGCAATTTGAATTGCCTCTAGGAGTTCGTCGGGCATATCGCAAGTTTCGGTGCTGTTACTTTTTGCTGCGTTTAGGATTAGCTCAAAGGCTTGTTTGTTTGTCATTTTATCCTCCGTTAATTAGTTTGGTTAAGTGACCACCATTCCAATCCGCTCCATCCCACCACGATTTATAGTGAGACGCACAGGCAGGAACCCACTCGACGGTTTCTCCGTGGTCGATTGATTGTGGGGCCATCACGGTTGCCACACGCCCATCGGAAAACTGCCCGTTTTCTTCGCAAGCCTTGCAAGTTGTTTTAATAAGTGTTTTCATTTAATCCTCCAATTTTTTTACTCGGTAGTTGTTGCTGTCGGTATCGGTATGTG
>Ga0310122_10000025_pt1 | contig 125670 bp, 110 predicted proteins | sample CB6_Bottom_1051__FD_203503 | JGI IMG/M metagenome (GOLD analysis project Ga0310122, IMG submission 203503) | Marine microbial communities from Western Arctic Ocean, Canada - CB6_Bottom_1051 | ecosystem: Environmental > Aquatic > Marine > Oceanic | place: Canada: Western Arctic Ocean... | reverse complement strand
CAACTTGGCTTACGACTGCCAATTTAAAGGCAAGAGAATAATCTCGTTGAGTACGTCTACTTGTTGTTTTCATGACACTCTCCAATTTCATGTTGGAAATGTGTCAACCATATTTAGGACGGTACAGACTCTAATAAGAAGGCTCCGAAAGGGGCCTTTTTTGCGCCTGAAAGAATTGTTTGGAAGCTAATTCTGATTTGAATATAGACAAAACCGCCCATGTAGACGGTTTTGAGTCTGACTAAAGTTGGTTTTCAAGTTCGCTGGCTGTCGCGACATTGCAGTAGCCAAAGCTCAGTGCTGACATGAATGCGGCATGGACATGCGCAGCTGGAACCTTAATACCGTTGAATTCCATGTCTAAGGTAGTGCAAGCATCATGCGGTACGTGGCATTCATAGCCTAAGTCGGTTGCTGCACGAGTTACAGCATCAATACACATGTGGCTCATTGCGCCAACGATGATCAGCTTTTCAACGCCTTGCTCTTTTAGCACTTTGTTCAGTTCGGTGTCTCTAAAGCTATTGATTTGATGCTTTACTATGACTGGCTCACCGTCTAGCGGAGTCACGCTTCTGTGGATTTGAGCACCGTCTGAATCTGGCAAGAAGAAGGGTGCTTCATTGGTTGGAAATTCATGGCGTACATGAACGATTGGTAGTTGCTTGTCTCTGAAAGCCTTTAATAACTGTGCACCTTTTTCGGCTGCCTTTTCTGTTTCAGACAGTGCCCACTTTGCACCCTTGTATGAAGGGAAATAGTCATTTTGAAAGTCGATAAGTAGTAATGCAGTGCTCTTCATAGTCTATACCTTTGTATTTGGTGTATTTGGTGTATTTGGTGTATTTGGTGTATTTGGTGTATTGCGGTGTAGGGATATTATGAATACTCTGTAGTTTTTATCGCACGTCAAAAATGACAAACTCTATGGCAATAGTGACAAAATCAGTAATGGTCGAAATCATCGACTATCCAGGCTCTCTGCAAAGTGCCGTGTTTGGCGTGAAAGAGTTTCTGCAGATGGCAAATTCTCTTGAACCTTCGGCTGAGAAGACTCAATTCAACGTTCAGATCCAAGCGCATGACAGTGTTAGCGTATCGAACGCCGATATCATCATACTCCCACCGAATTTAGATGGTTGTTACTATCTAGAGCCGAGTGACACCTTGCTTGAGTACCTGATTGAGTCTCACCAAAGGGGGGCGATACTTTGCTCAGCTTGTGCGGGCGTGTTTATTTTGGCGAAGACGGGGCTACTGCAAGGTCGAACCGTGACAACCCATTGGCAAGCACAACAAAAGTTCTCGGATCTCTATTCGGACATCGATGTCGATATCGACAAAATCTTGATTGATGACGCTGACATCATCACAGCTGGTGGTTTGATGTCGTGGATGGATCTGGCTTTGTTTATCCTGACTAAATACACGACACCGACTAACACTCGTAATCTAGGTAAATACCTAGTACTCGATACGGGCTTGAGAGAGCAGCGCTACTATCAGAGTTTTGTGCCGAACTATGCTCACGGCAATGGCAAGATTGTCTCGGTGCAGCGTTTTATTCAGAAGTATCATCATTTCCCTTTGTCGTTAGATCAATTGGCGGAAGAAGCGTTCATGACTCGAAGAACCTTTATTCGTCAATTTACCAAGGCGACCAGTTTTACGCCTATCAATTATATCCAACATGTGCGTGTTCAAAGTGCATGTGAGTTATTGGAAAGCTCCCACAAACCGGTAGAACAGATCAGCTACCTAGTGGGCTATGAGGACGTGAACAGCTTCCGAAAAGTCTTCATGAAAATCATCGGTTTAACACCATCAAGATTTCGTTCTAGATTTCTTTCTGAGGAATGATTTACCATAGATTGATATTCAATACTTATCACTCGCACTGATTCAATGGTTCACTTACTGAATATGTGACGTGATATTGAAATGATCTTTTCTCGAACATAAATGGAATTTTGATGCTCGCTATTCCCTTGCCATTTGTTGCTGCTCTTTTGTTATTTATCACGGCCGTTTTGCTTCTATATCGTTACCCACAAACAAGTCAAAAACCATTTTGGTTTATCATGTTGTGTGCATTGATGATTACTGTCGTTGGGCTACGTTGGACGTTTGATATTGCACTGTTCCGTTTCTTACAACCGGTTCTAGGGGCAAGTGTACCGGTGGCTGCATGGCTCTGCTTTGCGGGATCTCATCGAAGTAAACCTTTGTCTCTTTTGCATTGCTTAGGCCCAGTCGTTGTTCTGGTTGGCTCCTTTTCTTATTCGTATATTTGGGATGGAACGATTGATCTATTGTTGATCTCGCTATATCTCAGCTATGGCTGCTTGTTGTTGAAATCATCGTTTAACTTCCCAGAGCACGTCAGGCTGAGTGATGTATCGAATGTTTTGTATGCTGAGCGTACGGCAGGTATAGCCTTACTGTTTTCGGCTCTCGTGGATAGCATTATTTCGTATGATATTTTGCTGCTTAACGCACAACACACCGACTTAATTCTGTCTATTGGTTACCTAGTTCTTATTCCCGCAATTGTTGGGGCTGTAGTCGTTGTGAGTACTAGCACGGCACCAATTCAGGAACAAAACCAACAGCAGAGTGAACTGACAACGTCAAACCATTATCCTGAAGCAATTGATGTATCTCCGGCATCGTCGACAAGCTTAAAAGTGGATGAAGAAGTCACGCAGATCGTCGCTAAGTTTGATGCATTAATGAAGGATTATCAGGTGTTCAAAGATCCAGATTTGTCCCTGAATCGAGTGGCGCGAAAGCTAGGTATCCCAGCTCGAAAAATATCGTCTGCGGTTAATCAAACTCACCACCAGAACATTTCAAAGGTGATTAACGCCTATCGAATTGAGCACGCTAAGACTCTCCTGATGCAAAGTGATGAAGCGATAACTGACATCTTCCTTAGTTCAGGCTTTCAGACCAAGTCCAATTTCAATCGCGAGTTTTCAAGGATAACTGGGCAAACTCCGAGTGAGTATCGAAGTTCGCCGCAAGTGTTAGATTGAGTGTGTTTGCTTTCCGTTTATCAATTCAGAAAGCTAACGATGTCGTTTAAGATCAATTGATGTAGCTGGTCGCGTGATGTACCAACGCCATCTTTACAAATAATGCCATCGCCTGGCACTTCTTCTTCAAGCATCGGTACTGCCCCAGGTTTGCAGCTTTGAATGAAGCTGAAATGGGTAGCGCTTTCATAGACCTTATAACGTCTTAAATTAAGAGGCATGTGCTCAGCAATGTAGCCAGACTCTAATGCCTGAGGTAGGTCCCCAATATCAATCCCAGCCGCCAATATTAAGGTTGGCACTGTAATGTCATTTAAGTTGCCGACTGAGAAGTTGCGAGCAAGCCCCAGATCAAGGCTAACTACACGTTGAATTCGAGGGTCTGAAAGGTTTTTATTGCTTGGTTCTGAGGGTTGGACTTGTGATAGCCCTAATTCATCAGACAGCCCACAGGTACGCGGGTTAGGGTATATAAGACACTCGGCTTCAAAGGTCGCTCTATCTATTTTCGCTCCTGCCAATTGCATCACTGTCCAGCCTCCTAACGAGTGTCCGATTGCAGCGATATTGTTGGCGTTAACAGCTTGCTGCCATTGAACTTCGCTTAACAGGTAATCGATGGTTCGAGTGATATCTCGCGGCCTTTCCCATCACTTGGCGGCTTGCTCTGGAGATTGGTCGAAAGAGGTGGTTCCCGGATGGTCTGTGGCCGCTACGATGTAGCCACGACTCGCAAGTTCGGTCGCCAACCAGTTTTGGTTTCGCCAGTTTCCTCGGTATCCGTGTGATAGAAGTACTACTGGAAAAGTGCCTGATTGAATCTCAGCATCTTTGATGATTTGCGTACCGACGAAGGCTGGGTTATCGCCAATCAAGGTTGTGTCTGATACATCTTGTGTGGGATACCAAATGGCAGTGTTTAGCGGGCGATTAGGATCGTCAGTTAAGGTGACCTGAGTGAATCCGACACCGGAAGCGATGGATGAAGCGCAAAGGAAAAGTAGGGATGTGAACAGTAAATGTATCCATTTCATGGTTTAACTCCAATTGAGGTGATTGGAGCCAATATGCGCTAAAGCCAGTGAGGGCGAGACCTCAAACACGATCGAGGACGCCTTAAATCGTGTTTGAGTACAAATTTAGCTATTTTGGATGTGCCTAATTCAGCTTATTAATCACGAACTCTTTGTTTCTGACCATCAGCCACATCAGGCCGCCTAGCGTACCGACGGATAATTGAATAAAGCCTAGGTTTTCAATCAGTGACTCTGGGCGTATTGAAACCAACACCATGCCAAGCGAGCCACAAATCATGCTGAAGAACTGTATCAGTGCGACGGCAGAGCCCGTGTCATGATCTTGTTGGTTCAACATCAAGTTGGTGCCCGGTACTCGCATGATGATCGCCATTAATGTCGCTGGTGCAGCGATGAACATGAAGAACCAAGGGGACAGGTCGCCAATGGTTAGGGTGAAGATTCCCGCAAGCGCTAATAAAGCAAAACATCCTGAGATGACCTTTTGAACCGGCATTCGGTAGGACAACTTCATGTAAATTGTTGGACCAAATGAGGCGCACAATGCATTGAATGCGAACGCGTAACTAAACTGTTGTTCGGTCAATCCAAAGTGATCGATGTAGATATAAGAACCCGCCGCAAGAAAGCCCATCAACGCCATCGGTATGATAGAGAAAATGACCAGCAGCTTGACGAACGAGCGGTTTTTCATGACCACGCCCATTCTTCCCCATGAGTGGAATATAGAACCTTGGTATTTGTTTTCGAGTGTTTCTCGGTAGCAGCAAGCTAATACTGATGCAAATGCACCAAAAATGGCGAGCGTGACAAACATCATTCGCCAAGAAGCAATTTTCAGTAGAAAGGCACCAAATACAGGCGCAACCATTGGCGCGATGATCACCAGTGACATGATAGTCGCCATGATCTTTTCACGTTCTCGGCCGTCATAAAGATCTTTGACAATGGCAGTCGCGATAACGGTGATAGCACTACCAGCAAAGGCTTGGAATACACGAGCGCCAATTAACTGTTCGATGCTATTGGTCATCGCGCACAATATGCTCGCGACCATATAGCCCGCTAATCCAATTAATAGGATCGGTTTACGACCAAATTTTTCGCTGAGCGGCCCCCAGAACAAAAGACCGATGGCGTAAGTAACGAAGTAGCTGCTCAGGGTTAGGTTGACCATTGATCGGTCAGTATTAAACACCTCGACCATCTGCGGAAGCGCAGGTAAGTAAAGGTCGATGGTCAATGGAGGGAAAGCACTTATTATGACGAGAAAAAATAGCATACCGGTCTTTCCCAGTACTGGTTGTGGTCTCTTCAAGGTGGCTCTCCGTTGTCCAAGGTAGGTTTCTAATTGATGTGATATTGATATACAGCAGGTTAAGGCACGTCAGACAAGAAGGATAGAGTCGTTCAAGAATATGGTGAAAGTATCGATGAACTTATCTCTATGAGTCCGAATCTACGAAGTCGGCCTGCGCACTGAATTGTATTACAAAACATTATTACTTTTATAGCTAACGAGTTCAATCAGTTAGTAGCAGGGTGGCTTGTGATCGCCAACGACACATTGTAATGATTATCGAGTTGGCTTGTTATCTTTTCTTTGGTCGTTTTTCGACTAAACCGTTACGCTCTAAACCGCGTCTAACACTGCTGCATAGCTTACCAAAACGGCGCAGTTCTTCGAAGTTGGGGCCTTGGCCAATTGAAATACTGTGCTCCCAGTACATCAACTCACTGTCGACCATCTCTAGTAGCTTTTTAGAGCAACCCGAGCAGTTTCCTTTTGGCCCACAGATAAACGTCTCCGATTCGTAAAGTGGGAGTTCGTTTTTAACTTCTTCAATTAAGCTTAGCATTGCCAAATTTAGATTAGGCTTTTTGGTTGCTAGTGGTTTCAAGCTTGGTGCTTGCGCAGTTATCAAAGAAGAAGTTTGTGTGTTGTGGTGCAAATTCAAAGCAGCTGATGACATATCAAAGGCCTCAAGGAGAGAAGAAGGTGGGCATGCTACTCTTCACAACAAAGTGAATCTTGATGTAGTGCAATAAGCGTGGAGATATACCCAAAAGAGGTAGGAGCCACAAGCGGTGTGACTCCTTTTTTAAAGCTCTGTACTAATGAGAGATTTTAGAATTCAGCGTCGAACTGGAATTCCATCCACTCTTTGGTGACTGGGTGGTGCAGTGCAAGTCTTTCTGCGTGTAGGTGCAGTCGGTCGGCTTTATTTCCATATAGGCCATCACCCACGATAGGCATGTTAAGCCCTTCTTGGTGTGAACAGTGAACACGTAACTGGTGTGTACGGCCTGTTTTAGGGTGCAGGTAAACCTTAGTGGTTTGCTCGTTTCGCTCAATCACTTCCCATTTGGTTTCTGCAGGCTTGCCGTGTTCGAAGCAAACAATCTGACGAGGGCGGTCATACAAGTCGCCACGCAATGGCAGTCGAATATAGCCTTCATCTTGGTCTAGCACACCTTCAATCATTGCGACATATCGCTTCTCAACTTCACGAGTAATGAACTGCTTCTGTAAGCTTTTGTTCGCACGTCGTGTTAAAGCAAATATCAGAATGCCAGAGGTCGCCATATCCAAACGGTGGATAACAAATGGCCCTTCAACATCTTGGTGCATTTCTTGAACGCGTGTGTAGGCCGAGTCTTTAATGTTTTTACCCGGTACGGATAGAAAACCTGCTGGTTTGTGTACCACAACGATGTGATCGTCTTGGAACAGGATATCGAGGTCTTTGCCTTCAGCTGGGTTTTCTAGTAATGGGTTGGGATCGACTTCTAAGCCTTTCATCATGTGACCTAAAATCGGTACACACTTACTTTGGCAAGACGCGTAGTATTTCTTGTGTTTACGGATTTCCGATTTCGGTGATCGACCCCACCAAAATTCGGCCAGTGCCAATGGTGTGTAACCGTTTAAATACGCGTATTGCAAAAGCTTGGGTGCGGCACACTCGCCAGAACCTGCTGGTGGTATCTTGTTTGGCGTGTCTTCAAAGATTTGGTTCAGATCCTCAATGTTTCCTTCCGCATTCTGGAAAGCGTATTGTGAAAACAGTTTGTGCTGAAGCTGATGAGAAAGGAGTGCTCTTTGCTCTTTGAGTTCAGCTAATTGATTAGTGAACACATCAACTTTGATTTGTAACACTTGCAGAGCCTGTTCCCAGTTAAGCTTTAGGTACTTCTGCTGGTTCTTGTCAGCAACACTGGCCTTGTTAAGCTCATTATTCAGTTGTTCGAAGGCTTGTTCATCAAGGTTTTCTTTGCCTTGTTCACGTTGTTCTTTACGTGTTTTTCGGCCTTCTATAATCAACAAACGTTGCGCTTCGATCTCCTGTTCTGCCTGTGCTTTCTGTTGTGCTAACTGTTCACACAATTCAAGGTATTCAGCGTTTGCTTGCAGCGCTTTAAATTTCGCATTTACAGCCATCATGTCGGCTGTGTCTTGATGGAAAAAGCTGTCGCTGCTCAACATGTCGAATACGGGTGGCACAAAATGGGGCAGTAGGTTTTGGTCTGCGATTTTTCCAGAGAAAGCAGAGAAGTAACCCAATTCACCTTCTGGGCTTTTCACCAGTAACACACCAAACATTTTGCCGCGACCAGCGTCAGAATCTAGTCCGAAGTCATGCTGCCAGTCGGTTTGTGTTTCTAGATATTGTTGAAGCTGATGAGAAGCGATTTCACACAGTGCGTGTGGTTCATAATAGAACGGGAAGGTGAAACGCTCAGGCAACGAATATGACTCGATCGGCTGTTGAAAGCGAGTGAAGCAATGCTCAGGTGTGTGGCTGTTTTCTGAGTCGTGCGTAGGTTTGGATGAGTGCATATTGTCGTCTTACTACTTATATCGTGGTGATAAATGGTTGTGAGTCTACTGTGTATGTTTAAAGGCTTTAAACACAGTACAAGGCGGCGATTCTACTCTTTATCGAAAAGCGCCTCAAATAAGAAATGGCTCTATTACTGGATAGCTAAGCGAGATGGTTAACACTGAACTCATGAGCTATGGCTTGAACTTCATTAATTGATGAGTAACTTCTCGTTTTTAATCATAGAAGGTAACTTCACAAACGAAGGGTGGTAGCCTTGCCGCCCTCTTGTTCAACCTAAGGTAACGTTATGATTCCACTCAATACTTCGATTGTATCCGGTGTCGCTATTTCAGAGATCGACGGACAAATGAAAATGCTACTAATGAAGCGTGTGAAGGGCGAGTTTTGGTGCCATGTCGCAGGCTCGATTGAAGCGGGTGAAACAGGCTGGCAGGCTATCGTGCGCGAGTTTGAAGAAGAGACCCAAATTAAAGTGGAAGCTTTGTATAACGCGCAGTTTCTGGAGCAGTTTTACGAGGCGTACGTGAATGTAATTCAGCTAATCCCGGTCTTTGCAGTGCTATGCCCGGCCAACCAAGCGATTGAACTGAATGACGAGCATACCGAGTATCGTTGGTGCAATTTAGAAGAGGCAAAAGCGTTGGCGCCATTCCCTAACCAACATGCCGTCTACGATCATATCTGGTCGTATTTTGTCGATAAGCCAGTCAATCCGCTTTACCGAGTGAAATTGAACTAATACTGGTTGTTTAAGATCTAGGACTTACCAAGGTAAGGGGTTAAAAAGGCGCTCACTTGTTCTTGGCATAGTCCTACATCCACTTTCACTCCGTGTGATTCAAGTATCGCCACACCACGACCATTATTGCGAGGGTCAGGGTCTAGCATCGCCACCACTACGTGTTTTACACCGGCTTTAACCAATGTATTAGCGCAAGCGGGTGTTCTGCCAACAAATGAACATGGCTCTAAAGTTACGTAAGCGGTAACCCCTTCCATTTCTCCGTCCAATCCGCCGTCATAGCTATTGAGTGCTTCAACCTCGGCGTGGTTTCCGCCGACTTTTTGCGTGTACCCAACAGACACCACCTTATCGTTCTTTACCAAAACGCAGCCTACTGGCGGGTTTGGTTGGCAATCGGGTAGGGCTTGGCGCGAAGCTTCAAGAGCTTGCTGCATGTATTGTTGGTTCATGGTCGTTACTCAGTATGACGAGAGAGCGCAGCAGTTAGTGGTCGCGCGCGGTTGATGAGTTGATTAGTTACTAACTAACTTAATAAGCTAATAAGCTAATAAGTTAACAAGTGGGGCATGTTCGATCTGATTGGGATTTTAGTCAATGGTTTTAGCGTTTGAATTCGAAAGCTAGTTCACTGCGACTAATCGTTAACTTGGGCCACTGGGTCAGCCAGTTCTTGGATTGTACTCTTTGATCAAAGATATCTCGGTTACGCTTTGGGTTGGGTGTGATTTGCAAATCAAACAAACTCCCTAAACCAAAAGACGAAATACATTCGATGTCTCTATTGAGGCTTTGCTTTATGGCCACTGCGGTCTCTTTCTCTGGCCAGTAACTCATCGCATCCAATGAGCCTTGGTAAGGTTCATCCCCATTTCTGGTGTGCATGCAGGCTTGATTGCGAACTTGCCAATTCAGTTCAGGTAACCGTTGTTTAAGCAGAGCCTCGTATTGAAGATCCGATTCGTAAGAGGTATCAATGGGATCAAAGTAGATCACATCAATATCATTGAGTGGAGTCGTGGAGGCATAACCATGTAGGTGATCCCAAACGAGGTTTCTCACAAAGCCCGCAGCAACATAGCACTGCGGCAAATCCAGCTGAGCGACACAGTCTAAAACCTGCATTCGTAAGGGATCTTGTTTGATCAACGTGACGATGTGGTTGGCTAGCGGATGTATCATTATGATGTCGGAACATCGGTGACTTGATAATGACGAGTCACGTTCTTGGAGATTTCACCCCATTCAGACGTTTTTACTCGCTGTTGGTGCGCTTCGAATGCTTCTCGGCTAGTGAATTCTTCATACACTTCAAAGCGATTAGGTTGAAGCGTGCTCTGACTGACTCGAAACACGATACAACCAGGTTCTTCCAGTGTCAGTTCTTTGTGTACAATCAAGGCTTGTGTCACGGCTTCTAGGTCGTTGTCTGGCACGAGAATATGCCCTTGCAGAATTACTTTACTCATAATTACGTCCATTTAATTACGTCTATTTAATTTTGTCCACTACGGCTTTTTTCTATAAAAAGCTTTACCCGTTACAAACATAATCCCATTTTGATGTTGTGACGTATAGGCTAATGTGGCGATTAATTGTTCACATTGAATATAGACCTAGTTACGCTGTAACTTTGCGGGTAATAAAAGATAAGATGCTGGAACTAAATCCGCGTTGGTCCGGTCTATTAAATTAGTATCATTGAACTGTATTGATACTGAAATGAATTTGTCATCTGAGAGAACTAACCTTAATTTTGAAGAGCGGCTCATAGGATTGAATTGAGCCATAGTTGATATCTAGGTCATACTTTGATGTAAATGGTACTCAAAACTCTATAAATTTTGTGATTTGTATCATTGATCTGGACATCAAACACCGTTAGATTCGAATGGTTGGCAATAAAAATAGCTCATGAAGAGCAGTTAAAGAAAAGGAAATATCCCTTATGAAAAAAATGAGAAGAGCACAGCTTCATCGCGTTCGCATCCAATACTGGAAAGACACAGCGAAAGAAGCTTCAAAGAAATAAGCTTTAAATCGTAAAGCTTTAAGATAAAAAAAAGCTGAAAAGCTTAATCAAATGTAAAACGCAACAAATCGATTTCATTAGCACTCTCAAGGACCTTCATCTGGTCGGCGACTAAAGAAATCATCCTCCAAAGAGCTGACAGGCATTAACAACAATGCATTCAATGTCAGCTCATTAATACCTCCTCTTAGATTCTCTTGTTGCTTCACTCTATTACTCCTAACTAAAACCCTTTTGTCCCTTTGTTCTTGTTACCCATCTCTGTATTGGCAAAGTCGTGATCAAAAAAAGCTCCCGATTTCTCAGAAGCTTTGATTTAGATTTTGATATCTGATGTGGTTACCTGCTCGGGAGAGATAACACCAACGTCAGGAGCGAATGCGTTAACGTTGGAAGAGCGTCTTCAAACTGACATCATCGGTTCGGTTCAGCTTTAGGCTCAGAAGATAGCCACCAACACCGATCAGTGCGTAAATACCTAGAGATAAAATCGGCGCTTCTGCAATCGCACTTAATGGGTTGCTTGCTATGAGCACATTCATTGGCAATGACGCGATGAGAGATAGGAAGTCATTGATGCCATAGAACCCAAACACGGCGACAGAGAGGAACTTAATCGCATAGCTTGAGATGAAAATGACAAGCAATGGAGAGTTTACCAGCTGCGAAATCGCTAGAGTGACGGTTGCCAGTGGCAATAAAACCAGTGCAACTAACATCATTCGTCCAAAAAACACGACCCAGTTGCTCAGCACATAAAACAGAGATTGCTGCTCAACCAATAGCGCCAATTGTTGTTCACTTGAGACGTTCAATATCCAGAATAGAAAATCTGCGAACAGCACTAACAATGCACAGATAGCCGGAATAACCACTAAACCGAATCCTAGCTTCACGCCGTGAGTCATTGCGTTAGATACCGGCATACTTCTCCAAAACATCGAACTGCCTTCTTGGCGTTCTTTACGCAGCGTTTTAGGGATATATAGCGTTGACAGGATCAGTGAAATAAGGCCCGCGCCAAAGTAGATCACTGAGTTGAGATCTTGTGCGAACTCTCTGTGGATGTCGCTCACGTCACCGTTCACTTGCATTTCAAAGAAAAACTCATGTTGCGCTGCGCCATTAAAGAACAGACCAACGAACAGTAAGAAACCACATAACGCGACAAACAGAGGCAATCGAGTGTTAACTTTGTGCTCGATGAGTTCTTTTTCTAGCATGTAAAAACTTGGATGCATTATGCCTTCTCCGTCTGTGTTGCAAGGAATAGATCTGCGAGACCAACGTTATAGATGTTACCCAGTGATTCAACCTGCGCTTTGTATTGACCTTCCAATAACCACTTAGTAGTGCCTAGCCCTGATTGTGAGGTCAGTGGGTTGAGTTTCTGAATCTCGCTTGAATGGTTGTTTGCGACTTCAATAATGAAATAGTCGCTCTCGATGTCTTCCATGCTTTTTTGCAGGACACAATGACCCTGCTTCAAAATCAGTACATCCGTTAATAGGTGTTCAATTTCTGAAACCTCATGGCTTGCAATGATCATGGCGCGTTCACCGTCGTGGAACCATTCTAGTAGGTGGCGATAAAAAGTATCGCGGTACAGCAAATCTAAGCCCAGTGTAGGCTCATCTAAGATCAACACTTGAGTGTCAGTCGCGATGATGATCGCAAGGTGAAGTTGTACTTTCATCCCTTTAGAAAGCTGCTTGATAGTAGAAGACAACTTAATGTTGGTGCTGCTTAATGTCTGTTCTGCTTTTTGCTTGTTGAAGCTAGGGTGCACACCTTGTGTGTATCGAAGCAGTTGTTTAACCGTCATCCACTCTGGTAACACGTTAACATCTGAGATGTACGACAAGTGCTGCATGAGCTCTGCGTGCTGGTGGATAGGGTGGTAGCCGTTTACTTGAATCTCACCTTGATAGTTGTGTCCACCAAGCAGTGATTTGATCAGAGTCGATTTACCCGCGCCATTGTGGCCCAGCAGACCAAGAACTTGCCCTGGCTTTAACTCAAAGCTGATGTTTTCGACACCCACTTGATTTGAATAGGTTTTGGTTACGTTTTTCACGGAAAGTAACGTACTCATGACTTGTCCTTTATATGTTGTGCTAGCTGTTTCACGAGTTCTTCGACACTCATATCAATGATGCCTAGCGTCTCAGCGATGGCTGGGATCTGTGTGTTGATGAATGATTGGTGTGCAGACTCTTTCAATTTTTGAAGTGCCCCTTCGGCCACATACATGCCTTGGCCGCGTTTTTTCTCTACCAAGTCTTCATCCACCAGTAACTGATAGCTTTTCATGACAGTCAGGTGGTTGATCTTGAGATCGGCAGCAACCACACGCACAGAGGGTAATGCTTGTTGCTCTAACCAAACACCTTGAAGAATTTGGTCACTGATCTTTGAGGCAAGTTGCCTAAAAATCGGTTGGTCGTCTTTCCATTCGGTCATAATTAAAACTGCATGGTGATATACATGTGTATAACACTAACCTTTTTATTCGAATTGGCAAGGGTTTTATGAAAATGGATCGGATATTTTTATATTTGGATAAAGCATGTTTGGCGGGGAGGGTACTTGAAGCCTACGTCCTTGTGGGCTCTCAAGCAGCTGTATGAGCGATGATTATTTGAATAGGAAATGGTTGCTCATCAAGATTTCTAATAGGGGAGCCTATTGCTCCTCTGAATCATTGGGCCGGCTATACAGATAGCCTTGATGTAAGTTGTAGCCTAGCTGACACAAGATATATTGCTGCCTGCGCGTCTCTACACCTTCATAAATCATCGTGATATTTGATAAGCGTCCAATCTCAGAGATATTAAGCAATACACCCTGATGGTGCTCTCCTGACTCGATATCTTTAACAAAGCAACGATCCAGTTTTAGATAGGCCGGAGAGATAACATTGATGATTTCGATGTTGTTATTGCCCGTACCAAAGTCATCCAGAGCGATAGTAATACCAAGCTTTTTGATATCCTTAATGTTATCGATAACCTCACATCCATAGCCAATGTTCGAATATTCAGTAATCTCGACGACAAATTCATTCGCTTCCATCGCGGCTAAATGCTCTCTGAGCCTTGCGAAGTTCGACCCCACCAAAGCGCTCGGACACACGTTGACACCATAGATCTCATGGCTGTTGTGTAATTTGGCTTTTCTGACCGTCTCGATGAGCAAGATAGTGTGAAAGGTGAGTAAATTGGTGCGTCTCATGGTGTTGATGAAGCTTAAAACGCCAACGTTACGCACACGAGATAGCAACTCGTAATACAGGACGCTGTTGTCTTCGGTGTTGATGATGGGCTCTTCTTCAAAGGAGATGTGTTTCCAACGAAACAGGTAGATCATAAAGCCCAGAATATAGGAGCGATAAAGTAGTGTGGCGAGAATCAGAGAAAGCGCAGTCCACAGTACGACAATATCGTCACTGTAAAAGGTAATGGTTGCGCCGGTTGGCAGTGGTGTTTGATAGATAGCTTTACTTTCTTCACCAAGGTTCAGAATGTAATAACCATTCTTCTGGATCGAGACCGAGTCGACTAACAGAGGCAATAGTGAGTTCTTGTATCGAGCTTCAATAGAGCGTGTAGAAATACGCACCGTAAGGTCAATGTCGTGCTTAGTGTCTGCGAAACGTGAATAAGCGAAATCGGCACTATCGTAAAAGTCATCAACTTGATCAAGGTCTACCATTTTCGATCGTGTTTTGGAGATATAACATGAACCATAAGACGTAGTCATGATGACAGAATCTAGGTTGAGCGAATGCCTTAATGAGTGCACAGCCCCTTGGTTATCGCAACCATAGAGCATGATTTCTTCAGCAATATGTTTGGTGTTTTCGCTGTATTCATCTGCAATCTTCGTCGTATAAAGGATTTGGAAAAAGTAGACAACGAAGAGGAAAAATGAAGAGAGGGTGAACACGGTTATCAGAGCCTTAATCAGTTCTCTATGATAGGTGTTGAACATCATTTTCAACATTTCTATCTGACTGGGCTTGAATTGATTGATGTCGTACTTTGGTGCGACGCAGTTTGTAGAGCTCTTATCGAGATCGATGAAGTAACCCACCTTATAAAGGTTAGAGATAAGCTCGCTATTATTATCTACCTTTGCTTTTTTACATAAGTTTCGATACTTCTTTCTTATTGAGGCGATGATGTTTTTTAATGCATACAAACTAAACTCTTCATCAAAATGTAATTTAAAAGACTCTTCAACATCTCGTGCAGATTGAGGGTTAGATATTGATGAGTGCTCAATAAGGTATTTGAATACAAAACTCTCTTTACTATTAAGACTTTCCTCTGATATCTTATTGCTATTGTTCTTGATGTATATTTTTTCTTCATTGTAGATCAGTTGCAAGCTCTCATTATTGTTGTTTATATTGAAAGAACAGTGCATGGCTCAACTCCTAAGCGACAGTTATTATATTTATGTGATTGATGTGTATTGGCTGGGATTTTCATTCAACCTAAGAGTCCTTTCCAAATAATATAACCAAAATGTCACCATTTTCTCTTAAGATGTTGATACTAATCGCAGAATTTGGGCTTGAATGAAAGGTTATGGAGATGTTCATCCAAAAGTTGAATTTATAAATGAAAGCCAATGATTTACAAGGGGTAAAGGGGATTTATCCATTTGTTTTGGTATTTATCCATTTCACCGCTTCTATGTGGAAGGTTTAGCTACTGGATTTAGAGGTTTCTAATGTAGCTTTTGATGGTATTCATTCGGTTTATTGATGTGTGAGATTTATCAGAATTTTTCAGGATAAACTTAGATTATGTCAACTTATGTAATGTTAATATAATTTAATTGAGACATGATTTTAGTAATTTAATTATATGGCTAGATGATGGCATTGATAATATTGTATTTTGAGTTTGCTTTATTTGTATTCTTACGTCTTATTAAATAATTAAACGTTTAGTTGGGAAGTTTTAGATAGCACGAGGGTGCTATTTTTACTTATATTTATACCTATCTATTTATGAAAGATGTTTAATCAAAACACTGTTGATATATATCAGACATGCACCTATGTAGATCTTTATAGGCTAATTATAAAAAATAAGATATGAATAAGGTTCATGTTATAACGTAAACAGCACTTAAAGATGTAAGTAGCAACAACTTAACCCTATTCGTATTATTTTTGAACAAATTTATCGTAACCACATGATATTCAAAGAGCTGTCTCGATGGCTTAGCTCTAACTTCTGAATGAGTAAAATCGTTGAGTATTTAACATGCGCCATCAAGTACGACGATTTGAGGTTCTTTTTCTGGTTGATAGAGTACCTGACAAAAGTCACCTTCAGGTGAATAGGTGTAGTTATCTGCGTCAAAAGAGATAGCAGCTACTCTTTCGGCATTGCTGCCAGGATCGACTTCTTTGTTGATCACGTGAAGCTCTGTTCTGTCGATATTGAGCAGTCTTCTTAGTGAATCCACATAAGCTATTGGGTAACCATGACAGACGTAGTAGGTTTCAATTTCCGTTTTTTCTACATAGTTGCACTCTCCCTCAACGCCAGCAATCGCAGACTTGGCGTAGATCATATCGATACCGGTACGTAGGTTACCCGCTACGTCGTGTATTTTACTCGCACGGGCGCTTCCTTGAACGTTTAAGAACTTGGCCATAGCCGTGGCAGACAGGATAGCCAAAATTAAGACAGCGATGATAAGTTCTAAGAGAGTGAAGCCGTTTTGTCTTCTCATATTTACCAATTATTTGATCTGATTGAGGGGCTGCATGAGGGTAATCTAAATACCAAAGCCATTACAGAAGGTAGGTATATCTGTTATATGGCTTACAGGTCGATTTTTCTCAATAATTGCATAATAAACAATGCCTTAAATTCGGCTTATCGTTGTTGGCCGCAATGTAAGCATACGTAAGCGTTGATGCGGGTATCACTCTCTGGACTAAGTAGTGTTCAAAAACTCTAACTTATTGATAAATAAGTTTTTAAATGTCTATTAATTGACCCGTTAAAAATTGTCTTTCGACTTCATTTGACGGGATGGGCTTACTAAACAAGAACCCTTGAAGATACTGGTATCCACAATCGATCAAGAACGCTTTTTGCGTTTCGGTCTCGACGCCTTCAGCAACTACTTTTAGCCCCAGTTTGTCGCAGATGGCATGGGTGGCTTGGACTATTGCTTTGCTCCCTTTGTGCGAGCCATGGACAAAACTTTTATCGAGTTTAACGGTGCTAATTGGCAAGTCATGCAACATTGAGAGTGAGGAGTACCCTGTACCAAAGTCGTCAAGGTGAAGTTCTACGCCCAATTTTGATATATCACTTAATGCTTGTCTGACTTCGCCATGCTTGAAGATCATGGAAGACTCGGTGATTTCAAGGGCAACGCTTTGAGGTTGGATGTTGTAGAAGTTCAGCATTGCCGATAGTTGTTCGGCAAAGGTAGCGTGCATCTGAATGCTCGAGATATTGATGCTCATCATCAACTCATTATCAAACTCTCGTTGCCACATCGATAACTGTTTGAGTGCGGAATTGAGAACCCATTTTCCGAGAGGAACTATTTGCCCACTTTCCTCCGCTAAGGAAATAAATTCGTCAGGAGCGATGTCACCAAGTTCTTCGTCCGACCATCGAAGTAAGGCTTCAAATCCTTTCACCTTGTCGCTGTTAGTGTTCATTATCGGTTGGTAATGAAGGTTGAGGTCGTCGTTCTCTAAGGCATGCGTGAGTCGATGACGGATCTCTACCTTGCGGTGAAGGGTTTGTGCTAAGCAAGGTGTAAAAGTTTGAAATCGATTTCGTCCATTTGCTTTGGCCATATGCATCGCCATACCCGCTTGCTTGAGCAGTGACTCTTGATCGACGGCATTATCAGGGAAATGAGCAGTACCAATGCTGCAACCAACAGACAATGTGCCAATTCCTCTGATGTGGAAACTCCTGTTCAAGGCTTCAATAATACGCGAGCAGAGCAGTGGGATATTGTGATTTCGACAGGCGTGGGCAATCACAATAAATTCGTCGCCACCAAATCGACCGATCATGCACGTCTCGTCGACGAGGTGTTTAAGACGTTCGCCAACCTGCTTAAGTAGTTGGTCACCGACACTGTGTCCATAAGTATCATTGACCAATTTGAAGCCATCAAGGTCGACAAACATCAACTCAAAGGGCGAGCGATAGGCAATACTGGTTTCCAAAAGGTTGGTGATACCGCGGCGATTATAAAGCTCAGTTAAACAGTCGTGCTCAGCGTTGTATCTGGCTTTGATCAGTTTCTCTTTTTGTTTGGTTGTACAGGTGAGGTTTAACAGAAGCTCGCTTTTATCAAATAGCCATTTTCCTTGAACGTCAAAGTGATGGGTTTTGTTATCTATTTCGCAGCTGACTTCTTCTAAAATCTCGCGGCCTTTACGCGCAGCAAACAACCATTGTGCTGCTGTCTCTTCACTTGAAACGAAGTCGGATAGAGTACTAAACGGTGAGCCATAGTTTTGAAAGAATGCGGAGTTAGCACTCACTACGTTTCCTGAGTTCTCAAATAGAAGGGATAGATTTGCGCCATCAGAGCAAGCTAAGTCGTGCTTTAGGCTGCCTTCTTCGGCAATGACTTGTACCAACATCCCGGTTCGACCATCGGGCAATGGGATCCCCGAAAATAGGCATAATGCACGTTTGGAAATGTAGTTTGGCGTGAAGTTCCACCATGTTTTGATGCTTTCGTTACGTAGAAATTGTCTTTGGTATTCTTCCAGTGTTGCTTCTATCGCTTTTGACATCTCGACACTAAAGTCACGTGATGTCAGCTCAAACATCGACTCAGACTCCCAGAGGGGGAGGGCGTTACTATTTGCCCAAGTTATTCTTTTATTATCAATGTCATATATCCAAATAGGACACTTGAGATGCTCGAAAGGTTGATAATTGGTCATCATATTGAACTCGGTGAACTGATGTGTTGGTCGAACAGTGCCTACCGAGATCATGCATTCAGTAGGCGCTTATCAAATTGAATTCTGGTCTTCAACAGCCGTTAAAAAGCCGTGTTGAAGAAGAAAAAAGTGCTACAGAAAGGAGTGCGCTATAGAACTCACAGTTGAAGGCCATCTTTTGACGAACGCTATTTTTGGCGCGACCTGAATGTTTATCCAAGAAATGACCTGCGCTTGAATCGGATTCACTATTTCTTGTTTATTGCTATCAGCTAATAACTGCGTTGAAAATAAAGCGGTGCTGGTCAGTAACAGTGAAAGCGGTTTATTCATCTTAAAGTGGACCCTGTGAGGTAGTGGTGATTAGCAAATGCTGGATCGAATTATCAATTTCATGAATATTACTTGAAGAAGATATTGCTTAATAGCGCCTGCCGAGGCCCTGAAAATGTAAAACACTGGCTGGTGGTTAACGTAATCGATTTCCTTCGACTGTTGAACGCTAGAGTTGGATTTTAAAACTATAAACGTGTCATTTGTCAGTGATATTAACCGACAGGTCATTACTATTTGGAGGGTTGATTTGATTGGGTTTTGTAAATGCCTTAAATGTAAGTGTGAGTAAGAAAATAAAGCAAACGTAAGCGTTGTATAGGCAATTAAAACACCGTGAATATCGAGTTATTGATGGCCAACCTTCTTAAACCAAGGAGTACTGGTGGTTAAGCACTGCGTTTTGTAAACGTGTATGTACAAAAGTGATTACAATGTTTTGCGTACGGTAAAAGTGAGGCTCGAATCACAACATTGATGATATATGAGCAGTATATATACTGCCCTCGCTTTTAATAAATACTGGTGATAGGAATGTCGAAAACCAAAGTGCTCATTGTCGAAGATGACCAAGAGATAGCTCGTTTAACTACGCTTTACCTAGAAGCTGAAGGCTACGATGTTAGCGTTGTTCATGAAGGGAATTTAGCACTTGAAGCGATCCGCAGTATTGAACCTGATTTAGTGCTGTTGGACTTGATGCTTCCAGGCATGAGTGGCGCTCAAATTTGCCGTCAGGCTCGAGAGTTTTACAATGGAATAATTTTAGTGTTGACCGCCTCTGCCGATGAAATGAGTGAGGTAAGCTTATTTAAGTTTGGCGCGGATGATTACGTTGCAAAGCCTATTCGTGGCCATGCCTTGTTGGCGCGAATTGAAGCGTTATTACGTCGAGCTGCTCCTATTGCTATCGCGCCGGAAAAGACGGCTGAAAAGCAATGCGATATTGTGATCAACAATATTGCTCAAAGTGCCACTCTGTATGGGCAAAATCTTAAGCTTACTTCTGCCGAGTTTGAAATCTTAAACCTTCTTGTGAATAACATCTGTCAGGTCGTGACTCGAGACCAGTGCTGTCAGTTGTTTCGAGGAATTGACTATTCGTTTAACGACCGCTCGATTGATATGCGAGTGTCTGGTTTACGCCGGAAGTTACGTATTCACGCAAAAGACAAGCAGTTGATCCGTACGGTTCGCAATAAGGGGTACATGTTGGTTGCGTAAGTTCATTGCTACGAAACTTCGCTCGGTTTCGATGTTTGCTCGTTTATACCTTGGGATTGTGACTGGGATGTCGGCAACGATATTCTTGTTTTTGAACCTTGGTGAAGGGCATATGCGACGCACTGAGATCGAAACGTTCCTTAACGATGGCATTTACTTTGCTGAGCAGTATGTTCGCCAACACCACCAGGAAAACTCGCTATATAAAGAGCTCGATAGAACAGGCTACCAACAATTCTATATCTTCAATTTACGCCTGTTGAAAAATTGGTCGGGAGAGGCACCTTGCCAACGATGTGAGTTATATACGACTTTGAACGGTGTGCCGATATACCTTAGTGACAACAATCTCTATTCGGCGGTGTTTCAGTTGCCAAATTCAGAATCTAGCTTTGCGTTCAGTGAGGTAGGGGACTTCTTCTCTCCTGAGATTGAATGGTATGAGGATTCAGAAAGGCACTTTTTGTTAGGGCTGTTACTGGCTGTCATTGTAGCGATTGGCGCAAGTGTTTACTTACCTGTAAGACGTTTTCAAGAAAGAATAGAGCTATTGGTTGAGAAGCAAAAGCAATTTGGTAAGGGGAAGCTCAGTACTCGATCTGACTTGGATGACATCCACCCCGTTTCTGATTTGGCCAGAAGCTTTAACTTCATGGCTGAAGAGATAGAGAGCAAAGTAAAACAAAGCCATATCTTTGCGCAAGCTATCCCTCATGAGGTACGTACTCCGTTGAGTCGTATTCAGCTGGCGACCGATATTCTGAGAAGGGGAGCCCCCGAGAATCAGCAGGTTCTTTTCGATGATATTGATACCTACATTGAGGATATCAACGAGCTCACCTCAGAAATTATCATGTTGTCGAAATTGAATGTCATGGATAACTCTTTCTTTGAACTGGTAAAAGTAAGAGCGAACTTACTTGAATATTGTTTAGACCGGATTCGTTACTCCGAACTGGATAACGTGACCTTCGAATCAAATGTAACGCAAGATTGCGCCATTAAATGCGACTGCTCGATGGCGCGTTTGGTGTTTGATAACATTCTTAAGAATGCAGGCAATTACACGCAAGACAAAGTATGGATGACTCTGGATGAGAACTCAGAAAATTGGCTGGTTCTCATTGAAGATAACGGTTCTGGAATTCCAGAAGATAGGCGTGACGAAGTATTCCTTCCGTTTTCTCGCTTGGATTCTAGCAGAACCTCAACCACCGGTGGTTTGGGTTTAGGCCTCGCGATTGCGATTTCAGCGGCTAAAAAGCTTTCTTGGGATATCAAAATCGACGACAGCAACCACGGTGGTGCCAAGTTCAGTATCGTGATTCCTAAGACCGTATAACTGGGCGCTCTGAGAGTTACTTAGGTTCTAGGTTCGTAAAATAACAAAGCCACGGTTGAATACCGTGGCTTTTTAGTATGCTCATTTACATAATAGTGGCTGCTTAGGCTTAGGCTTAAGCTTAGAGCTTAGAGCTTAGAGCTTAGAGCGATGAAGTCCATAAATGGCGTGGTCTACGATGCGGCCATTCAAGTTCTCATTACGAGTTATAATGCCTTCTAACGTGAAATGTAAGCGCTCACAAACTTTACGGCTGCTCATGTTCTCAGTGGCAGCTGATATTTCAATCTTTTCCATATCTAACTCATTGAAAGCAATATCAATCAGTTTTTCGACCACACGGGTGACTATTCCTTTACCTTGGTATGATTCAGACAGCCAGTAGCCTATCGTGACTTTCTGTTTGTTGTGGTCAATGGTGTTGAAGCTACAGTTACCGACGATATTGTCTTTATACACAATCGCACATGTCATGCTTTGGCCTTCCGCATAATCGTGTAGCGAGCGCTGGATGAAGATCCTAAAGTCTTGCTCGGTTTTACAATGTGGCGGCCACACGAGCCATTGGCTTAGGTACTCATTCTGACTTTGTGAGATTTCCGCATAGTGAGAAGCGAAACTCTCTTCAACCAATGCGATGGATAGTTCATCATCGATAATCGTTTTAAACATGTCTTTCCTTTTCTTTTAGCTGATGATTTAGTGATTTTTGGTCGGCAGACTATAATGTCGCATGATTTTCAATATGCAACCACTTGTAGCACGGATTTTTCGTGATACGTTAGTTCTATCACGAAACTCATTAAACCTTACAATAGTTGTGTATATAATCATTAGCTATGCATTAGTATTAGCAGCCTAAATATATAAAAACTATAAAAATGCTAGGCTTAAATAATGATTCAACATTGCCAAGAGGTAACCGTAGACCTGAGAAAGGCTCTATTTGGTATTGCTAAGGCGCTTGATAACGTCGGTTTCGAAAGCAAAAACCATGGACAAAGGGTCGGTTATATCGCGTATCGATGTGCACTGAGTGTGGGATGGGAAGAAGAGCAGGCGCAACTTGCGTTTTCATTGGGGTTAATTCACGACTGTGGCGTATCGCAAATTGATGAGCAGCTCAGCTTAACTTCTGGGTTTGTGCCCGACTCGAGCTATCACCATTGTCAAAAGGGCTACCAAATCTTAAAAGAGTGCCCAGTTCTTTCTATATTCGCTAAGCCGGTTCTTTATCATCATACCCCGTGGGTTGAGTTAAAGGCTATTCATATCAGCGAGTTAGAAAAAGAGCTGGCTGCCATCGTAATGCTTGCCGACAGAGTCGATTATCTATACGGCATCACTTCTTCAGATCGTTATGGAAACTTAACACCAGATGGAAAAGCGAGCATTATCGAACGTTTGACTGAACAAGCGGATGAGATGTTCGAAACCAACCTTGTACAACACATGTGTGAGTTGGTCGATCTGGATGATTTTTGGTTCTCGATGGAAATCCCTTACATCGAGAATATGAGGGATAACTTTGAGCCTGTGCCATTCTTTTCTCAGCAAATGTCGCTGGACGAGACGGTGGCCTTTGCCGAGTTTATCGCCAATGTTGTTGATACCAAAAGTTCGTTTACTTTTAAGCACTCGTTGAAGGTCGGGCAGCTTTCTGAATATCTCGCCAAGCAGTTGGGTTATTCATACACCACTCAGCGTAAACTCTACCTAGCGGGTCTAGTTCATGACATCGGTAAACTGCAAACACCTAATGACATTCTTCATAAGCCAGATTTGCTGACCGAAGAGGAGTATTGCTGCATCAAACGCCACGCAACGGACACTCGATTCGCACTGCAAGAGCTGTTTAGTTCTCCTCAGGTATGCCAATGGGCATCCAATCATCATGAAAGGTTAGATGGATCAGGTTACCCAATGGGTAAAACGGCGGAAGAGCTGGATCAACCGAGTCGGATCGTCGCTGTGGTAGATGTATTCCAAGCATTATCTCAGTCACGTCCGTATCGTGCTGGTATGACGTTAGAACAGACGATGGCTATTTTGATAAACCATGTTGAAAACTATAAGTTGGATAGAGAAGTGTTTGAATGTCTTGAAAAACACGCACAGTACTGTTTTGAATTATCGACCGATAAAAGAATGTACGCGTTTTAACGCTAGTGAATGCTGATTGGTTGTGAGGCGTTGGCGTGATGCATTTGTAAGCCATACATTTTTGTAAACCATGAATTGGCAAGCCATGCGTTTCAATTCATGCTAGAAATAAATGACTAAGCACCAAAAACAGAAAAGCGATAGCCTCGGCTATCGCTTTTTTAATGGGGGCTTTCAGGAGATAAACATCAGCAGGAGCCAAAGGTTAGGACCTAAAAATTGAGGCTAGTATCGCTTTAAGATCTCGATGATCGCTTGCTCTGTTTCCGCCGCGATAATGGCATCAATGTCATCATCATTTTGGAACAACTCTGATAACGCCATAATAGTATGGATATGACTATCTGAGTCCATCGCTGCCAGAGTAATTGAAAGGTAAACGTCACCGTTGTCTTCCGACTCTAAATCAACACCCTTCTTGAACACCGTCACTTGCAGAGATGCTTCGTTCACACCATCTTCAGGACGAGCATGAGGCATCGCAATCTTTGGTGCTAGAACATAGTACGCGCCAATGTCCTTGTGCTTTTGTTTGATAGCTTCAACATAGCTAGCTTCGATTTTGTTGCTTGCTAGCAGTGTTGAACAGGTTAAATCAATCGCAGCATCAACCGTTAGGTTTTCTTCAGAGTTGATGATAACGCCTTGGTCACCGATTAAATCGAATAGGCTCATGAAACAATCCATCCTAGAATCAGACCAACTACACCGAAGTCGAAGTCAGCAAACGTTGTTGCTTCAAGACCCAGGCCACCCAGTACAGGAAGTAGCAACATCGGTAGGAAAGAGATACATAGGCCTTGCGTGAATGAACCTAGAATTGCGCCACGTAAACCGCCAGTTGCGTTACCGTAAACGCCTGCCGCACCACCTACGAAGAAGTGTGGAACCACGCCCGCTACAATGATTGTCCAGCCAAGTGCACCTTGTACTGCCATTGCTAGTAGACCAGCAGCGAAAGAACAAAGGAAACCGATAAGTACCGCGTTTGGTGCTACAGGGAATACCATTGGGCAATCTAGAGCAGGTTTTGCACCCGGAACTAGTTTGTCAGAAATACCTTTAAAGGCAGGAACGATTTCAGCAATTAGCATCTTCACACCTTGCAATACGATGTAAACACCACCTGCAAAGATTAGAGATTGCATGAAGGTAAACACAACCCAGTTTTGACCGCTTGATACTGTTTCTACAAACTCGCCGCCCGCAATAATAGACGCAAGCATGAAGAAGATTGCCATTGTTGTTGCTACGGCTACTGGCGTATCACGCAGGAACATTAAGCTTTTAGGAACTTGGATGTCTTCTGTTGATTTTGATGTGTCACCGAATTTGCTACCAATGAAGCCAGACACAATGTAAGACAATGTCGAGAAGTGACCGATAGCCAGTTGATCAGTACCCATTACTTTTTCAGTGTACTTTTGGCCTAGTGCTGGCATCACAACCATTAATGTACCGACAATGATAGAGCCGATTGCGACTAGAGCAGTGCCTTCAATGTTTGCTGTAGACAGAATTACTGCTACTAGCATAGACATGAACATTGTGTGGTGACCCGTTAAGAAAATATATTTTAAAGGAGTAATGCGAGCCAATAAAATATTCACAACGAATGCGAAGAACATAATTAGAGCCATTTCATAACCGAATGCTTCTTGTGCTAATGCAACAATTGCTTCGTTATTTGGAATAACACCACTTACGCCGAATGCTTCAGTAAATACAACTGAGAAGTTATTTAGTGCGCCAACAAGAGCGCCAGCACCAAAACCTAAAATTAGGAAACCCATTACGGTTTTAATTGTGCCTTTTAGAATGGTAGAAATATCAGCTTTTTGTGCAACAAGGCCAATGAAAGCAATTAAGCCTACCATGATTGCTGGCTCTTTTAATAAGCCGAGCATGAATTCGAAAAAGTTTTGCATAATTTTGACCTTACATGAAAGTTTTTAGTTGTTCTTCGATTGATGCTTTGTCAAAAATATTTTTAAGGCTGATGATGTTCTCTTTTCCACCGTCTTTCAGTTGGTTAGCAACGTCTGTTGCCGCGACCCAAATATCCGCATTGCTTGATGCTGCAGAAGATAGATCTTCGTGATCAATCTCTGCTTCGAAACCGATTTTTTTAGCCACTTCTTTCACTGCCATTTCCATCATTAGTGAAGTACCAAGGCCGTTACCGCAAACTACAAGAATCTTTTTCATAATATTTGTCTCAATTGGATTTTAGGGGTTGAGAAACTGCGTTCTCTTATTGTGTGAGAGCATAATAATGGAAATATTCAGATTTCAATAAGATCTCCATCACAAAGCTAAAATGAGATTGTGATGGAGATCTCGTTAATTTGCGTTAAAGATCCAGAGTGAGACTTTGATCAAATTTAACTTTTCACTCGAATATGCAACGTATCTAATTGATAAAGGCAGGAGTCAATGTATTTATTTTTCGGAAGACAAATATTTAGAGGATTTGTGAAATAAAATAGATAACTAATCGTATCGACCGTAATCGGTAAGCATTTTCTTAAGCATACTATTGACGTCTTTGGTCTTTTTATTTCTTTTTGTTAATTGACTAAGAGAGGTTGGTTTTGGAGCCTCAGTTTTATCATTCTCAACATCTTCGACCTTATCTTTCATTTTTTGTACAGCGGGCAATAACATTCGAATTTCTTCGTTATTAGTATTGGTTAGTACCACAATATTTTCAGATTCAACTTGGGTAATGGTCAATATTCCATGTTTAACGGATTCAACCTTTTCACCAATCATAATTGATTCAGGTGCGACAGAGCGATCAGTTAACTGACCTGTACGTAATTTCGCCGCACTGATAGCGCGGATATTTCCGGTGTTTTCAAACGCGACAATAACAGTATAGGTATTATAATATTCAACTACTGTCACATAGCCATGTCTATTTGTTTTGAATTTAGCTCCATTGTTCATGTCGTGCGGAGCTTCCATTTTCTTCAAGTGTTTCCTCTCTTAGTCTCGATGGCTGTTATATCTAATCAGCTCTATTAGTATTTTATAGATAATTATTTGGTGAGATCATACAAAGTATATACGCATCTAAACTTAAGATGAATCTTGAAGTATCGGGAAATGAGGCAGAGCACAGAAAAGTAGTAAGAATCACACAGAATTAACCGAGTGATTACGCTCGTACGTTTAAAGGCTTAACATTACAAATTCAACTTCTACAGGTTGTTTACAGTTTTTATGCACACAAATGACGATAAACACAGCGTTTTGTTTAATCCTTGACCGCGCGATCGTTTGCGTCAAAAAATGTGATGAAAGTCTCACTTAACTGTTTATACTTCTTTTCCGGTTTTAAGCCGGTGCTTAGCCAATACAAGCCGTCACATGGATATGTGAATGACCCCACGGACCGGACCAGCTACGTTCCACTGCTTGTATAAGGTGATTTTTACATGAACAACTCGTTGTTACACTCGCTAACCTTGTTAGCTCCTTCATCGCGTAGCGTTTTGCTTGCGGTTCTTTGTCCTATTCCTTTGATGTCATTTATTTGGCTCATGTTCACTCTTTAAGGATTACTAGGACACATTATGAATATTCTATTTGGTCTTGTCGGTGTTATTGCACTGATTGCTTGCGCATGTCTGCTATCTGAGAGTCGCTCTTCTATTAACTGGAAAACCGTGTCTCGTGCATTGTTACTTCAAATTGGTTTTGCAGCCTTAGTGTTGTATTTCCCATGGGGACAACTGGCACTAACGAGCATGAGCAATGGTGTTTCAAGCCTGCTTGGTTTTGCGGACGCTGGTATCGCTTTCCTATTTGGTGATCTGGCTACTGAAGGTTTCATTTTCGCGATTCGCGTACTTCCAATCATTATCTTCTTCAGTGCTTTGATCTCTGCGCTTTATTATTTAGGCGTTATGCAGAAAGTGATTCAAGTTCTTGGTGGAGCGGTGCAAAAACTGCTGGGTACCAGTAAAGCTGAATCTCTAGTTGCAACAGGTAATATCTTCCTTTCTCAGGGTGAGTCTCCTCTTCTTATTCGTCCCTTTTTAAAGTCTATGACTCGTTCTGAACTGTTTGCTGTAATGGCGGGCGGCATGGCGTCAGTGGCCGGCAGCGTGCTGGGTGGCTATGCAGGATTAGGTGTTGAGCTTAAATACCTTATTGCAGCAAGCTTCATGGCGGCTCCGGGCAGCCTATTGATGGCGAAGATAATTGTTCCTGAGCGTAGTACTCCGAGTGACTACGACCACATTGAGCTAGATAAAGCTGACCAAAGCAACGTGATCGATGCATTGGCAAGTGGCGCAATGAACGGTATGAAGGTGGCGGTCGCTGTCGGCACTATGTTGGTTGCATTCGTGAGTGTGATTGCAATGGTCAACACGGGTTTAGAAAGTCTAGGCGAAATGTTCGGTTTTGCGGGCATTACCCTGCAAGCTATCTTCGGTTACCTATTCTCACCTCTTGCATGGTTAATTGGTATCCCGAGTGATGAAGTATTAATGGCAGGTTCTTACATCGGTCAGAAGATCGTAATGAACGAGTTTGTTGCTTTCATCGACTTCGTTGAGAACAAAGCTCTGCTGTCTGAACATAGCCAAGTCATTGTGACTTTTGCATTGTGTGGTTTTGCCAACATTGGTTCTATCGCGATTCAATTAGGTTCGATTGGTGTTATGGCACCAGAGCGTCGTGCAGAAGTGGCAAACTTAGGTTTGAAAGCGGTAGCGGCTGGTACGTTAGCAAACCTAATGAGTGCATGTTTAGCGGGTATCTTCATCCTGCTTTAAGCTAGATTAAGTTAAAGTAGCTAGATTCAATAAAAGCGCTTAAATTTAGTAAAAGCGGGTATCTTACTTACGGAGTTTACGTAAGAGGGTGTCCGCTTTTTTGTGCCTGCTCGTTAGGTTGATTAAGGTTCTAGTCACCACTTCTCATTGTTCTGCAGTGTGTTAGGCTCACTCGGAAGAGTAATAGAGCAAGCTCCTTTTATCCGATATACTTGAATATCATCAGGTTGCGATTAATATCGTTCGGTTTCGATTAAGAACATTCGATTTCGACTAAGAATAATGGCAACCAAGTCCAATAAATCAAAGGTCTTCCCATGAACATGCGCGTTCTCATCGGTCTTATCACTGCCTTTATCGGCTTGTTTGCGATGGTTTATCTTATTGCTGGTGGTACTCAGTTCCCTATCTCTCAGTGGCCGCAAGAGGCTTACCACGGTTTAGTCTTCAGCATCGTATGGGGCACTGGTGTAGCCGCATCGGTGGGGCATTTCTTCTCGGCATTGGTGTTTGTGACTATCGCAGTGGTTTGTTATGCGATTGGCTATAAAATCGGTGGGTTCTTTTCAAGCAAGTCAGAAGCGTAAATCAGAAGTTTAAACGTACGCTCTATGCATTTTCTTTAGGGTTAACGTTCGCCTTAACCCTCTCTTAACCCCCAGCTCGTTATCTTGTCTCCATTCTTACAGGAGACAAGAAGATGAAATTGAATCTTCCTTTAAAACATTCCGTTATCGCGCTCGCTTTAATTGGTTTGATCGGTTGTACTTCAACCAGTCAGGCTGACTATGTTTCGCTAGCTGAGCAAAGCACTAATCAGACACAACAAAGCTTACTCGCAGAGCTGATTCAACAGGCTTCTAGCGATCAAACGTCTACTAAACAAGATCTAGACGCTGAGAATCTACAACTCACCGATTTAGTGAATGCGCCGGAGCTCGATCTCTATATCGAGCGCGCTCTGCAGAACAGTCCAAGCCTTCAACAAAGTATCACAGCACTCAAAATTGCCTATGCACAGCAAGGTGTGACGTCTGGCGACCGCTTACCAACCGTCGATGCGAGCTTTTCTGGTCAAGCTGACGAAGGCACTAACGGCTCAAGCACCACTGAAACCTATACCACGGATGTCACGGTCGGTTGGGAGTTGGACTTATGGCAGAAATTAGCAGACACAAACAACGCCGCGTTAAAAGATATTGCGACGTCTCAGGCTAACCTTCAGGGCGCTCAAGATCTTTTGGTCGCGAGCGTGATGAGAGGTTGGCTTGATATCAGCTTGAAGCAACAGCTTGTCGATATCGAATCGCAGCGCTTAGTGATTCTAGAAAACAACGAAGAGCTTGTCTTAGAACGTTATCGCGCAGGGCTAGGTAGCCTTGAAGATCTTGATAATGCAAAAACCAGCAGCGCATCGACTCAAGCAACCTTAGCCGATTACCGCGAGCAGCTTGCACAAAGTCGACGTGAGTTGGTTTTGTTAACTGGGCAGTGGAGTGGTGAATCTGATGAGCTATCGCTTGCTGAGCTCGGTTCGTTCCCAACCATCATTAATCCGCTAGATAACATGCCGACACAAGATCTGGCAGGTCGTCCCGATCTTCAAGCGGCTTTCTTTAATATCGAAGCGGAAACTCTGCGCGCTGATGCTGCATACAAAGCGATGTTGCCGTCTATCAGCTTATCAGCAAGCCTAACTGATATGGCGGCGTCTCCTAGCGAAGCGCTGCTTACCGGACCTTTGTGGAGTGCGCTTGGTCAAGTGTCGGCACCATTGTTTCAAGGTGGCAAGCTGAAAGCTCAAGCAGAGATTGCTGACCTAACCACAGAAACCAGTTACTGGGCTTACCAAGAAACACTGCTTAGTGCGGTGAATGAAGTGGAAAACGCGATGGGACAAGAGTCGTCACTAACACTTCAACAGCAACACCTAACGAACGCCTTGGTGAGCGCACAACGCAGCTTCACCAGTTATGAAGAGAAATACCGTCAGGGTTTGGTCGACATTTTTGATCTACTTTCTGTTCAGCAACAAACCTATGACCTTGAAGCGCAGCTAACACAAACCATTTATAACCGTCTCGTAAACCGAATTGATTTAGGCCTAGCTCTGGGCTTGGGAGTATCTTCATGAAACTGAATACCATCACAATCGCCATCACTCTAGTGGCTGGTTCAAGCATCTTTGCAGCCCTTGCTTACAACGGTTCTCAAGTGGCTCCTGCTCCTGAAAAGGCCAATGAACTAATGGTTTCAGAGCCTGAAGCGAGGCCTGTTGGAACTAAATCTATCGAAACGACGACTTTGCCTGCATCACAACAGCAACAAGTGTCTGTGGTACTCGCAACATTGGGTGACTATCAAGCCGAAGTTGTGGGTTATGGCGAAGCGAAGTCGCGTTACGAATTGATGTTTTCAACGGAAGTTGGCGGTCGAGTAGAAACAATAAGTTCACAGTTTGAAACTGGGCAAGTGATAAGCCAAGGCGAAGTGATCGCCAATATCGATTCGACCAGTTACCAACAAGCGGTGACGCAAGCAAAGGCGAATGTTGCTCAAGCTCAACTGGATTTATTGGAAGAACAAAGACAAGGCGAGCAAGCTAAATCTGAATGGCAACGATCTGGTTTGTCTGGCGAGCCGGATTCACCTTTGGTGTTGCGTGAACCACAACTGGCACAAGTAACAGCGGCCTTAGAGAACGCCAAGCTTGAATTGGTAAAGGCTGAGCAAGACCTCGAAAAAACAACCTTGGTTGCCCCTTTTGATTCGTTGGTCGTGAGCCGTGATGTTCAACCGGGAAGCTACGCACAAACGGGCGCTCAGATAGCCACGTTATACAGCGTTGATGAGGTTGAGGTCTCTGTTCCTTTGTCTGAAAGCCAATGGTTGAGCTTACCCAACAGCGATAACTCGCAATTGAAAGAGCAGTCGTGGCCAGTGACTCTGTCGAGTTCTGATGGTCAATACCAGTGGCAAGGTTATGTCGAACGAGTAGAGCAGCACTTACAACAAGACACACGTCAGCGCTCGTTGATAGTGAAAGTCGATAACCCTTTGGATCAAGAGAAAGATCTTTATCCAGGTACATTCGTACAAGCAACGATCTCGGGTAAGCAGTTAACCCAATTATGGGAGCTTCCTGCTTCAGCACTTTCGCAGCAGGGTGACCTGTGGTTTGTAGACGACAACGGTCTGCTTTCTAAATCAAACGCGAATGTTGAGTTTGAAAAGGGCGGTTTGATTTACATCGACCCAACCAAACTGAGCAACTCTACCGAGCTAAATAGCCTTACAGAATCAAATAGTGACAGTGTGCAAGTGGTCAAGCGTCCATTAAGCAGCTTTAAATCAGGCATGGTTGTGCTGGCTAAGGCGGAGGGTTAGTTATGTCTAACGAGCTGAAACCTAATAACCAAGCGCACTGTGATCACCAAGTGCACAGTAACCAGACGTCGAGTAAGTCACATACTGGCGTAATCGCGTGGTTTGCTAACAACTCTGTGGCAGCGAACTTACTGTTAGTGGGCGTGATCATCATTGGTGTGTTGTCGCTTAACACGTTACGTAAAGAAGCATTCCCGAGCCTAGAACCCGATGTTGTCACTGTTTCAGTGACTTATGACAGTGGTGACCCTGTTCAGGCGGAAGAAGGCCTTGCGATTAAGATTGAAGATGCGTTAGAAACCGTACCGGGCATTAAGCGTATTACATCTACTTCTGATGCGAACGGAAGCCACGTTTCGATTGAGAAAACGAGCACCTATGACCTTGATACCCTGTTAACCGACGTTAAAACTAAGGTTGATGCGATCAATAACCTGCCTGCAGGCGCTGACAATCCTGTGATTGATAAGGCTCGCATGCAAGATCATGCTTTATGGGTGCAGCTCTATGGTGACGCAGACCGAGCAACGCTGCAGAGTTTAGCCGAGCAACTTAAGTCGGACTTACTGAGCCAATCGGCGATTCGTGATTTGGAAATCAAAGCCAAAGCCGATCCTATGATCTCGGTTGAGGTTGATGAGAACAAGCTCCAAGCTTATGGGTTAACACTGACTGACGTTTCTGAAGCGATCAATGCGGAATCTTCTGCAGCTATCTCGACCAGCCTTCGCAATGGTGAAAAAACGGTTCGTTTGAAGGTATCTGAACAGGCGTACGAACTGCAAGATTTCAACGCGATTCCGGTGATGACGACCACTGATGGCACTCAAATTACATTGGGTGACATTGCTAACGTTGAAGACATGTTTGCCGATGACACCTTCATGCTTTCTCGTTACAACCAACAGAATGCGATGGCGATTCAGATCGTGATGGATGAATATGGAGACGTCGTCAGCATCGTTGAACAGGCTCAACAAGTGGTGGAGCGCTGGGGAAACAGCAACATGCTGCCTAATGATGTCGAGATTGAAACTTGGTACGACAAAAGCACCATGATCAAAGATCGCTTGAGCCTGTTGGTGAAGAACGCGCTCACCGGTATCGCTTTGGTATTCATCGTGTTAGCGGTATTTCTAAACGTGCGTGTCGCTTTCTGGGTAGCCGCGGGCTTACCGTTTGTATTCTTTGGCACCATGTTCTTCATGACAGACACCTTTATGGGGCTAACCATCAATGAGATGACCACCTTTGGTTTCATTATGGCGCTCGGGATAGTGGTCGATGATGCCGTGGTGGTCGGTGAAAGTATCTACTCCACCCGCAAGGAAGAAGGCGACTCGATCGGCAGTACCATTCGAGGCACTATGAAGGTGGCATCACCGACCATATTTGGTGTGTTGACGACGGTTGTTGCCTTCTTAGCGCTAGCTAACGTTGAAGGTAAAATGGGGCAGATTTACGCTCAGTTCGGTACGGTTGTGACTATCTGTTTGTTGCTGTCTTTGGTTGAGTCTAAGTTCATCCTGCCATCGCACCTCGCACACATTAATACCAAGCGCAGCGACAAAAAGGGGCTTTGGGCTCGTGTTCAACATGCTGCCGATACTGGGCTAGGTTGGTTTAATAAGCGCATCTATTGTCCTGTGATTGAATGGGCGCTGAAACTGCGTTACGCCGTGGTGATGGTTTTCTTGTCACTGCTTATCTTGGTGGCGGGGCTGCCAATGACTGGGGCGGTACGTGTGGCATTCTTCCCTGATATGCCGGGCGACACCGTGACTGCTGACATGTCGATGCAAAACGACGCGAGCTTTGGTCAAACACAACAGAACTTGCTAGTGCTTGAAGCGGCGGCAACACAAACAGATGAAACTCTGAGAGCGCAATACGGTGCTCAAGATGAAGCATCGGAACTGCTGAGCCTTCAGGTTATCGCCGATGCTGATGATTCTGGCCAAGTTAAAATTGAATTAGATAGCGACAGTGTCTACACATCGAACGAGTTTGCAGATGCTTGGCAAGAGACTGTGGGCCAGATGGAAGGGGTTAAGAAGCTCAAGATCTTGTCTAAAATGGAGATGGTCGACAACTTCAAAGTAGAATTGAAAGCGTGGAACGAAGAATCTGTTTCGGCGGCGGGCAATGAGTTCTTAAATAAGCTTCAAGCGATTGACGGTGTGAGTGGCATTGATCATAACTTGGATCTGGGTGAGCCTCAGTATCGTTTCGAATTAACACAACAAGGTCGCGCGTTGGGGTTTGATACGGCAAGCCTTTCGCAACAAGTACTACAAGCGTTTGGTGGTGACATTGTTCAGCAGTTCCAACGTGGTAAAGATGAGGTGAAAGTCCGTGTTCGTTATCCTGAATCGGATCGTCAAACCATTGCGGATATCAAACAATCGAGCGTGAGGACCAACGACGGTACCGTGGTGCCTTTGAGCACAGTCGCTAAAGTATATTCTGATTACCAAGTATCAGAGATCACACGCATTGATAGCCAACGTGCTGTGTACATCAGTGCAGTATTGGACAAAGAGGTGGTTGCGCCTGCTGAGCTTGTTCATCAGTTGCAAGACACATTAGTACCCGATTTAGAAGCGCAATATCCGGGGCTAACGGTCGACTTTGCTGGCGAAACGGAAGAGCAAGAAGAAACCGCGAGTTCAATGATGAGCATGTTTGTACTCGCCATGATTGCTATCTACACGCTGCTTGCTATCCCGCTGAAGTCTTACATTCAGCCTGTGATTATTATGACAGCGATTCCATTTGGTATTGTTGGGGCAATCTTAGGGCACTGGTGGAATGACTTAACAATCAGTATCCTATCGCTAAACGGTATTCTAGCGTTGAGCGGTGTGGTAGTGAATGACAGTTTGTTGTTGGTTTCTCGTTTTAACGAGCTTATCAAAGAGCAGGGCAAGTCGGTTCACGATGCGATTGTTGAAGCGTGTTCTGGTCGACTAAGAGCCGTGTTACTCACATCGGTCACCACGTTCGCAGGTTTGACGCCACTATTAAGTGAAACGTCTCTGCAGGCTCAATTCCTGATCCCAGCAGCGGCGGCACTAGGTTACGGCATTTTGTTTGCGACGTTTATTACACTGATTCTGACGCCTGCATTGTTAATGATTCAGTGTGAGATTAAGTCTCTGATCCTTAAAGTCACAAATCGAGTCAAAGGCGTTGAACAAACGGCTTAACAATGGCTAAGCTAATGATGATATCTAGGCTGATGAATGCCGAGATAGTCTCAGCAGCACCTGTTTAGGTTCATTACAGTCAAAGCTCCATAGCTAAGGCGTTACAGAACCGCGCATTACAAGCCACAATATAACTAAAATAGAGGTCGTCATGATGGCAGAATCCGTCACTAATAAACTCACAGATAAGCTTCAATTGCTTTTGGTTGAAGACGACCTTGATTTAGCCACTGCTGTTATTGATTACCTCGATTTAGAAGATATCCAGTGTGATCATGCAGCAAATGGTTTAGCTGGACTCAATCTCATAGAAACTAATCGCTATGACGCAGTCATTCTCGATCTCAATTTGCCAAAAATGAATGGCTTGCAGGTTTGTGAGAACTTGCGGGCACAGGGGATCGACACACCAGTATTGATGCTGACGGCGCGTGATACGCTCGATGATAAGCTGGCTGGCTTTTCAAAAGGGGCTGATGACTACTTGATCAAACCATTTGCGATGGAAGAGTTGATTGTTCGAGCTCAAGTATTGGCAAAGCGACGCAGTGGTCAGGTTAGACGCTTATCGGTGAGTGATCTCGAGATCGACCTCAAACAGCATCAAGCTTATCGTGCGAACTCACCTCTCAAGCTTTCCCCAACTGCACTCAAAATTTTAGAAGTTTTGATGCGATCTAGTCCTAATCCTGTTTCACGAGAGACGATCATGCAGGGCGTGTGGGGTGACGAACAACCCGACAGTAACAGCTTGAAAGTACACATCTTTAATTTGCGTAAACAAGTGGATGCAGAACAAGACAATAAGCTACTGCATACTATTGCGGGCAAAGGTTTTGCGATTAAGGAGTTACGACAAGAATGAAGATCAGACCAAGTTTAAGGATCTACGTCTTATTGGCGATTCTGGTCACTGGTGTGACGACGATTCTGGTTCTTTCTGCATTGAGCGTAAATTACTTTGTCTCCGGGATGGATATCGCTATGCGTGGCTCTATGATTGCCCAAGCACAACAAGATGCGGTAAAGCCGGGCAAGCCTATGACCAATCAAGAATTTACGGTGGCGACCCAATGGAGCGACTTGCCACAAAGTATTCAGAACAACCTTAACCAGAACGAACTGCAATTCAACCGCATGACCAAGATGATCATTGGCAAATCTATTTTCTCACCTCCCGAGAAAGGCTATTTCGCCATGAAGGTAATGAAAGGTGATGAGGTTCGTTATGTTTCTGCGGTGTTTACGCAAAGGCATGACCAATTTATGAAAGATGATGGGCTTCCGCACTTTGTGATGATTTTATTGACCGCATTGGGTGCGATTGTATTGTTTTTCGTTATCTTGGTTTTGGTGTTACGTAAGGTGGCATCGCCTGTTGAGCAGCTAAAGAACTGGGCCAAATCGTTAGATAAAGATAACCTCAATGAACCGACACCAGATTTTCACTTCAGTGAACTGAACACCTTGGCTCACATCATTCGTGATAGTTTGAGTTCGGTTCAAAACAGCTTAGAACGAGAGCAGAAATTTTTGGGTTATGCGAGCCACGAATTACGTACCCCTATTGCTGTCACAAGAACCAACAGTGAACTGCTAGAGAAGCTGATTCAAAAGGGTAAGAGCCCAGAAAAGCAGCTTGAAGTGATAGACCGAATTAAGCGCGCGGGTTTTACCATGACAGACCTGACAGAAACTTTGTTGTGGCTCACCCGACAACAAGACAAAGACCTGCCTCTGGAAAACGTACATCTTGGCGAACTGTCGCGACAGATTACCCACGATTTAACCTATCTGTTGAATGGTAAAGCGGTGGTTGTGAATCTTGAAAGCGACGACACACAATGCCAGTTACCAGTTGGACTAACCCGAATCGTGCTGACCAATTTGATTCGCAATGCTTTCCAGCACACAGGAAGCGGTACCGTGGATATCGTTCAAGTGGGTTCAAAAGTCATCATTGTTAACAACAACACTGATGGCACGGCAGAAGACAATCATTTGGGCTTTGGTCTAGGGTTAGAGCTCACCGAAAAGCTGCTTGCGCAATATCAATGGCAGTACGATAACCAAGAGCTGGCTGGTGGCCGTGAAGTGTGGGTGGATTTCTCGTAATGCACTGGCTCGATCGTTTTAAGGTGTATTGGTATCACCGAAAACAGGCTAACCGCTCGAATGGCGACAAGGCTAAAGCTCTAGGTTGGACTAGTGAAGAGAGTCAATTGTGTCGCTTTGAAGTGATCGCTCGTTCGGCTGATTTCGAAAAGAAGCGTGTTTTAGATTTGGGTTGTGGCTATGGCGAGTTGTTTGAACTGCTCGACAGCATCTATCGAATTCAATCTTACACCGGCGTTGACCAACATGCAGGCTTTCTAAAAAAGGCTAGGCAGAACTACACAGAAGATCGTTGTCAGTTTTTGTCGGGTGACATGAGCAAAATGAAACTTGAGGTGCATGATATTGTTATCGCTAGTGGTTCACTGAACTACATCTCTCGTGATCCTGACTATCTGACAAACATGATTACTCGTATGTTTGAGTTGGCGAATCAGACGGTGATTTTTAATCTTCTCAACTCAAGCCAATATCCTTCACGTAATACCTTGATGAGTTATCACCCTCAAGGTGTCTATCGTTTCTGTAAAACCCTCTGTGATGACGTCTCTTTAATAGAGGGCTACGCAGAAGGGGATTTCACGATAGTGATGAACAAGGTCTGCTCCTAAACCTAAACCTAAACCTAAACCTAAACCTAAACCTGAGCCAGAGCGAAGTGATGGTGTGGAAAGAATTAAAAAAGCCGCAGGCCTTGAAAGGTATGCGGCTTTTTGGGTTCTATGACCAACCTAAGTATCTAAGACCAGCCTAGGTATGCTGCTAGTTCTTCGGTGGTTGGTTTTTAATGAGTCCGTAAGGGATGTTAGTAAACACCTTAGGGTTGCCTTCATAGGTCGGCGCTTCATTCACTTGCTGCCAATCGAGTAGCATGATTGCTAGCACGTTGCGGTGTTCACCATACTCAAGATCAAAATCACCAGTGATAGAAGGGATCATGCCTTGTTTCTCATCGATAGAAGCTTGAATCGCGAGCCGAGTTTTCTCGACAACTGGGTCATCTTCTAAACCTGCCAGTAAGAAGGTCAATCCAACCTCAGCAATCACATCCTCTTTCGCACGCAGCAGAATCGTATCGATGTTTTCTCTGAAGTAATCGTAGATCCATTGATGATCTTGCTCGCTCACTTGATGCTGATAGTACTCGGAATCGCCAAAGATGACGTGTGTCATGCCATAGAGTTTGTTGCCAAATTGCTGACTTGAAAGCTTCTTATCTTCATCGTCTGGATACGTTTTCTTGAAGGTGTCGACGAACTCATCAACGACATCTTGTTCACCCAGTTGGCGTAACCAGTAAACCTGATTCGCTAATTGAGCCGCCCACGCTTTCACCATGTCTTCGTTGGTCACGTATCGTGAGAAGTCATAGCGACGAATGATTTCGCGCAGCTTAGCATCGTTCTTGTGCTCTAAACCGTATTCATTAGCACGAGCCAAAGAGCCTAGGAGGTCAACACCAAGGTAGAGATATTCTGGCATGTGCTTGGTGATGTTGTAACGTCGAACACTGCGCTCATCGTTATCGCCAACATAAGAAGCAACGCGCTTCTCTGAGTAGAGTACGATTTGTTCCATGGTATGAACGTCATTAGACAGGGTGCTGAGCTTACTTGCCACTCGTGCCATGTCACTCCATACCGCAGCAGAATATTTATCGTCTAATGTTTGGCGATACATGCGCAAACCATAGTGACCCTCTTTGAAGGCAGGAAGGGTATAGAGTTGGCTTTCGTAGGTAGTACGAATGAGGTCTGCAGATTGTTTGAAAGATTGTTCATGAGAGTTAAGAGAATCTGCTTGGGTTTGAATACTCGGTACATTTGTCGCCAGAGCGTTCTCTTGTGCGTGAACAGCGACCGTAACTGAGGCTGATAGTAATGTGCACAGTGTAATCGTTTTTAGCTTCATGTCGTGAGGTACCAAGCTGATTAATAGTCTATGTAAAATAACATCGATGAATCCATTAATGTAAGGTTTGAGTCAATACAATGTAAGCTTTATAAGGTTCACTAACCCTTTTTGATTAATCAATTAGTATAACCAACAGGCCTGAAGTGATGAATGGCACAATATTTGATAGATAGTAGACGTTAGTATAGATTTTTAGTGACTTAGCGGCATACTGGAGCAATAAGCCAGAAATGAGCCGTTATAAGGCAGTATATAGAACAAAAGTGTTAGAGGTTCGTAAATGCCAAGTGGTTCTAGCAAGCAGTGGTCTGCTAAGGTTGTATCTTTTCTTTTTTTCCTTGCGATAGTGAGCGCGATTGAGTTCTTTCACGCCAAGCAATTAACTTTTCTTAAAAATGAATCGTATTCTGAGGGAAAAAAACAATTATCCATTATTCGTTCTCGGATCGAAGCCGCGATCGTGTCAGATATGTATATCCTCAACAATTTCTCGACCTTAGTGACCATCAACCCTGATGGTGAGGTGAAGAATTGGGACAAGATTGCTGAGAATATCATTCAAGATGGCTTCCATATTCGACTTATTGGGCTCGCCAAAGACGACATTCTAAACTTTGTTTACCCTATGGAAGGCAATGAGCAGATTCTTGGTATTAATTATCGCGATTATCCCAACCAATGGGAGTCTGTTGAGATAGCCCGTAATCTCGGTAACACTTTTATTGCTGGGCCTTTTGAATTGTTTCAAGGTGGTCAAGCCCTCATTACGCGAACTCCGATCTTTCGAGACCCACCTTTTAATCAAGACTATTGGGGGGTATCCAGTGCTGTTATTGGCTTAGATGAGTTGTTTGAAGATGTCGGAATTGGGAAAATCGAGAACAAGTACGAACTCGCAATTCGCGGTGCCAACAGTTCGGGTAAAGATGGCCCTGTTTTTTATGGCACCCAGGATGTGTTCGATAATGCGTTTGCTACCGAGCAGGTGAGCTTTCCTTACGGTGGTTGGTACCTTGCTCTCTCCGGTAGTGAGCATGTATTGATGGACGTGCCTTGGTATCGAGTTCAAGCGGTAAGGCTGGTGGGCTACTCCATAATGTTAGTGCTAGCGATTGCCTTTATGACTATTTATCGCCTGTATCTAATTGCTGATAGCCGTTCTATGCATGATGAGCTCACGATGTTACCGAATCGTCGATACTTCATGTACAGCCTCAAGCAGGCATTTAAAACCACTCAAAAGCAGAGAGCGAGAACCTTTGCGGTTGTCAATATCGATCTCGATGGGTTTAAAGCGATCAACGACACGTTTGGTCATGCGGCCGGCGATCAGGTGTTAGTTGAATGTGCCAAGCGTATAAAGAGTGAGTTGCGCGGTTCAGACATCGTGGCAAGGATAGGAGGCGATGAGTTCTTAGTGTTATTGCCACGCATCATCGATGACCAACATGTATCGTCGATTGTGGCTAAACTTCGTAAGGTGATATGTACGACACCAGTGGTCTACGAGACTCACTCAATTTATCTTCGAATTAGTGTTGGTTGGGTTATTCATAACAATAACTACGATGATGTCGATGCACTCTTGAAAGCGGCTGATGAAAAAATGTACGAACAGAAGCGGCAAGTTATGTAGGTTGAATTGGAGCTGTGATTAGAATTTAGTTGCTGAATGTGGGGAAAAGCCTCAGAATACCGCGCTTTGCTCCTTATCAATCCAATTGATGAGCGAAAGCTGTAGCAACGACTTCTTTCTGCGCGTTGCTCATACTAAATGTTATTCAACTGAGAAAATAATCTATGAGTTTTACCTCCCTGGGCCTTTCTGAACCGATCCTTAAAGCTATTGAAGCACAAGGTTACGATAAGCCATCACCAATACAAGAGAAAGCCGTACCTGCTGTCCTAACGGGCAAAGATGTTATGGCCGCTGCTCAAACAGGTACAGGTAAAACTGCAGGCTTCACGCTACCTATTCTTGAAATGTTGTCAAAAGGCCCTCGCGTACGTCAAAACCAAGTACGTGCGCTAGTGCTAACACCAACCCGTGAGCTTGCTGCGCAAGTAAATGGCAGCGTAGTGAAGTACGGTATTAACTTACCTCTTACTTCTACGGTGGTGTTTGGTGGTGTGAAAATTAACCCTCAGATGCAAAAACTGCGTAAAGGTAGTGATGTACTGGTAGCAACACCGGGTCGTCTACTTGACCTATACAACCAAAATGCTGTGCGTTTTGATCAACTAGAAATTCTAGTGCTAGATGAAGCTGACCGCATGCTAGACATGGGCTTCATTCGCGATATCCGTAAGATCTTGGCTTTTCTACCTAAGAAGCGCCAAAACCTACTGTTCTCAGCGACGTTCTCTGATGATATTCGTGGCTTGGCGAAAGGCTTAGTCAACAACCCAGTTGAAATCTCGGTAAGCCCTGCAAACTCAACGGCACCAACTGTTGAGCAAAGCATCTACCCAGTAGATAAAAAGAAAAAAAGCGCAATGCTAGCGAAGCTCATCAAAGATAATGATTGGCGACAAGTGCTTGTGTTTAGCAAAACGAAACATGGCGCAAACAAGCTTTCACACTTCCTTGACGAGCAAGGCATCTCAGCGGCGCCTATTCATGGTAACAAGAGCCAAGGCGCGCGTACTAAAGCCCTGGAGAACTTCAAAACGGGTAAGGTACGAGTATTGGTGGCGACTGATATCGCAGCGCGTGGTATCGATATTCCGCAACTGCCTCAAGTAGTGAATTTCGACCTTCCAAACGTATCAGAAGATTACGTTCACCGTATTGGTCGTACTGGCCGTGCTGGTGAAGTGGGTAAGGCAATTTCATTGGTTTGTGCTGATGAAGTAGGTGAACTGTTTGGTATCGAGCGCCTTATTCAGCAAGTGCTTGAGCGCCGTGAACTTGAAGGTTTTGCACCTGTAAACAAGTTGCCAGAATCTCGTTTGGATTCGCGTCCGATTAAGCCTAAGAAGCCGAAAAAGACGCGTGAACACTCTGATGGTCAACGTTCTGGTGAGAATGCTCGCGGGCACAAACCAGCAGGTAAGAACAAGCGTCATGTTTCTGGTTCAGGTTCTGCTCCTAAGCGTAAGCCTAATGCGAACAAGCCGAACTCAGGCAACAAAGCTTCTGACAGCAACTCAACAGTTGCGGGTGATGACAAATCTTTAAGAAATAATGGCAGTAACTATAAGCGTGGTAATGCGGCAAACAAGCCTTCTACGAATAGTTCTGGTAAGCCTGCTGGTGCAGGTAAACCTAAGAAGTCTGGTTTCGGTGGCGGTAATGGCTCGAGCAAACCAGCAGGTAATAAGCCTACAGGTAACAAGCCTTCACCATCTAGAAGCCGTTCTAAGCCTGCACCTCAGAAATAGTAGCTCTTTGGTAGACCAAAAGGTTGATAAGGTAGCTTTGTAGCGGTTCAGCAACGAGAATTACTTTTTAAGAAGGTTCTCGTTTATTAGCGAATTTCTGCAATTTAACTCGAATAAGCGCGAATATTGAATTTCAATGTTCGCGTTTTTTTATGGGTATTATTTGGGGAATTAGAAGTGATTTCTTGGCCGTAAAAACGACTGAATCAAGAAGAAATACGCTATTGAGAGGAAAGGTAATGATTCGTTAATGATTTATTAATAACAACATAATCACTAGCGTTTTTGTGGATCTTTGCAATTTGCAATTCCAGTTTGCAAAACAAGCAGGGATTTACGGCCAATACGTGTTCAGATGCTTAGTAAATACGTGCTTTAAAAGTTGGCACGTATGCTGCATTAGTAATGGTGACCCTTCTTAAGCCGAGGGTCACCTAGCCAACTGACGTTGTTAGTGAACCCATATTGTTCACACAAAATATATGACCAATCACCTTTATTGTGGTTGGTTTTTTTTTGCCTGAATTTTGAGTTCTACTTGTTGGTTTTACTTTTTTACTCACCACACTTCGAGTAACAGCTTGGTTGGCGAGGGCACTCTCCACCTCTGGAGCAGATAAGCCTAGCCTCTGTCTCAATCCCACGTTCAATCCAATTTATATTTAGAATCTTGGCTATTGTCGTGAGATCTTTCTTGATGTTACGTGGGATTACCACAGAGCCACCATTGTTGACGCATGACGCCTTAAGCTGCTCTGCAATATCTCTTGAATTACCGCCTTGAGCATCAATCGCTGGGTTTAAGTCTATACCAGCACACAACACACGATTGTTACCCGCAGGATCCGTCATATTGATGGATTCACAGCAATAGATTCTTGGCTCATCTCCTACATTTAAAATGGAGATCTGAGCTGAGCTACCCGCCCGAGGTTCTGATAATCGACGGAACACTGCCCAATGTTGACATGGGTCGGCGACCGTTCTCATATTCCCCCAAGGCAGTGGAATCCCGTTCCCGCGGTATACTGCCTTGAGCTTCCCCGGCCCATAAGCATCAAAGTAGTGCCAGTGAGGGTAGGGCGATACTACCGTCATTCTACGCATCGCAACAGAGGGGGAAACCCCCGCTCTCTTATGAACGTCTATTTCGTAACCAGTGCGGTCTAGCAGCTGTCTAAACGGGACTTTCGGGCACAGAAGTGCTCCTGCAAAGAAACTGGATTCAAAGTCTCGCCACGCTTGCAGAATGTCTTGAGAGTTCAGCTGTGAAGAGCCTGAAATCTGGTTGTCATCCCATGTGTTGTTGTTACCGACCGACAACACACTCTTTAGGCCCTCTTTACTATGCAGAATGCAATGGCCGATATAAACCGAGAGATCGTATTTCAGACGAGTGGGGTACTCTTTGAGAATTTCGTTTAAAAAGATCGTACCGGGAGGCTCAAAGAATGAAGTAACCAGTTGCTTGGCATTAATTCCTAGCTCATCAACCACGTCCTGCGGCGTGCGCGTAACCCAGCGGATGTTAATACCAAGGGTTCTAGCGATGTCTATCAGGTCTTCTACGCTCAGGTTAAGACGTTTTAGGCCAACCTCTTCTGCGGCGCGCTCAAGGTCAGGGAAGTGGTTCTGGTTGCTTTCTTGGTGTGCCCTAATCAGGAGGTGCGCAAACTGACGGCCAGAGATCCCCGTTTGTGACAGCATTTCAGGAATCGCAATCTGCAGGATGTCGTTGGAGAAAAGAAAGCTAGGCTCGAGTGCCATGCCACTTATCCCACCACGATTCCCTTTGTCAGGTGCAATGGCTTGTTGTTCTGATTCGTCGTCAAGGAACCACGTTGGGGTCTTCTGAAAAACCTGCGCAATCACTTCCAGCATGTCGATGCTTGGCACACGCTTTCCACGTTCAATCATTGAAAGGTAAGAAACGGAAGGTGCGTATTCTGGGTTGATTCGAATACAACGCGCAGACAGATCTTCCATCGTTAAATGGTTACGTTTTCTTAGGTTACGTATTTTCGTACCTAGGAAATGAGACTGACGAACTAAACTTTTTGACAAGGCCATATTTGTAAAATTCACATTGTAAAATTTTTGTTGTGAAATTGTATGTAAAAAAGCGCTAATCTACAAACTAAGCAATTCACAAAATGACAAATAAGTTAAACGTTAGTTTGGAATAATTGCTCTAGGACACATTTTTGCTGTAGAAATCGGTGGTTATCACCGGGCTAGTCAAGAGGGAAAGACTATGAATATGCTTACATTCGATAAAACAGAAATCCAAAAGCAATCAAAACCATTTATCGCTGAAGCTGTCTTTGCCGTGGAGACAATCAGTGCCAACCAGCAAACAGAGAAGCAAGTGAAAGCGAAACAGCTGCTTGATCGACTGTTCCCACTAGAGAATGGTTCACATCAAGACGTAACCAGCTACGTAGTTGATTACCGCCATATCATGGCTTACTTTAAAGATGGTCAGCACAGCGGCCTAAAGCACCCTAAACAGTTTGTAGCGTACATGGGTGAGAAGAATGACCCAGACTCTATCTTGTTCCGAGATGGCAGTGGCAGTCACTTAGAAGTGATGTTTGGATGTCATAAAGGGACGGGGTGTATTGAATTGGTAGAGATCGATGATATTCAGTTAGAATCATGCACCACGTTCGGTCAATCGCCAGTGGAAGCAACTACCACAATGCGCGAAGAGACCATTGCAGCAATGCGCCACTGGATCAGTTTGATTCAAGGTGATGCAAAGGGCAAACCAAAGGCATGCAGCGAAGATAAAGAGTTTAGAGCAAAGAGTGGTGAAGATTACTGTCTGAATTACTGCTACCAGCTTTAGTCGTGTGAAACAAGGTTTGGAACGCTGAAGGGGTTGAACCCAATAAGTACTAAGCCGATACACATAGCCAACAAAAAAGCCCCAAAGATTAACGTACTAGTTAGTCTTTGGGGCTTTTTGTTGTTTTTTAAATGTATATCAATTCGCGTTCACGGGTTCTCATTGAGCAGAACCAGCGGTGAAACCTTAAAGAGGCATGACTCGGTTGCGGCCAAGTGATTTCGCTTCGTAAAGTAGCTTATCAGCTCGTTCGATCAGTGATTGCGCCGACTCACCGGGCTCAAGTTCAGCGACACCAAACGATGCGGTGATACTGCCGACTTGTTGACCACTGCGACGATCTTTAATAGACAGCTTTTCTAGAGAGCGTCGATTAGTATCAGCGAGCTGACGAGCAATACGCAAAGACTTGTTTGGCACGATGAGTGCGAACTCTTCACCACCAAATCGATACGCAGAAATACCCTCACGGCAACTTAACTTCAGCTTGCGAGCTATCCCTTTAAGAACCATATCGCCAAACAAGTGGCCATAGGTGTCATTGAAATTTTTAAAATGATCGATGTCGAGAAGAATCAAACACAAAGATTCTTTCGCTTCACACAAGGTTTCTATATCACGGTCGAAAGAGCGACGGTTATAGAGTGTCGTTGTACTGTCAAAGAGCGCATCTTTCTGCACTTCTACAAGTTGGGTTTTAAGCTTGGAAATTTCTGATGTAGCAGAATGCAGCTGAGAATTCAGAAACTGAGTAGAGTGACGAATATGACGAGACTCAGAAACCAACTGACGAACCAACGACATGACTTCGTCGATCGATAAACTTTCATTATCAACACGAGCCAAATCCTCGAAGCTTTGATCGATCATGTCGGAGAAAGCTGAGGTATCGGTGAGAGTATCATTCATTGAATTCGAAACTTCAGAAACTAACAGTTCTAGGTTAGCGCGAAGGTCGTTGATATTGGTTTCAGATTTGCTCGCAACGTAATTGTTGTAAAGCTGTTCACCAACGGCTGGAGGACAAATGCCGTAGTGTTCTAAAACACCATCCATGTCTTTAGTTAGCTGTGGGATAGCATTATCGACATAGGTGTACCAAAGTGCGTAATTTGCAGGTGTGGTAGACACTCTGTTCTTCATCATAAGAGGTACCGCTTTTTTTAGATTAGCGGTGGATTTCTGGAATTCGTCTTTTTTCATTATTTTTACTGCAGATACCAAACTAACTCAAGCCACTTGTGGACAAGGTTAGCGGATTTCGGAGGTCTTTGCTTTAAAAATTATATGATTAATAGATGAGGATTGGATAAATAACTCATTTTTATTATGAATATCGATTGCGTATTCATAAATGGTGTCTAATGGATTGTTCTTTAACCATATTTTTGGTTATTCACTATGGAACATAAGTTGAGTTTTGTATTAAAACCTTAGTTCGGGAGAGCACTGTGATCTCAGAATCGATTGGAGAAGTGACTCGATTGGAGAAGTGACTCGATTGGAGAAGTGACTCGATTGGAGAAGTGACCCAGAAATTTGAATCGAGAGAGGGGGGTGATGAAAATATTTATGAGCAGATACAAAAAAGCGCCGATAAAAATCAGCGCTTTAAAATTCTTTTTAGCTAAAAGCTAATTATTGAGCAACAACGTTTGCTGCTTGTAGGCCTTTTTGACCGTTTTCAACTTCGAAAGAAACCTTTTGGCCTTCTTTCAGAGTTTTGAAACCTTCTGAAGCGATTGCACGGAAGTGTACGAATACGTCAGCACCGCCGTTGTCTTGAGAAATGAAACCGAAACCTTTCTCTTCGTTAAACCATTTTACAGTGCCAGTATTTGTGTTAGACATAATTTGTCCCTTATTCATAAATTTTCTAAATTGTTGATTGCATTACTGCAATGCGCTGATAATTGAATTATTTAATGTTGCTAAGAAATAAGGAAAAACTACTTACAAAAACGGGTAACGATTTTACATGTCATTTTTTACTATTCATCTAACTTAAATAACTCCGGCTAACAGAGCGAGTGCATGTTAACACAGTCTTTCCGGTTGTACACTCATTGATTGAGAAATCAGCGAGTTTTTTTGTCATGTTGTGCTCGTTAACAAAACCACCTGAAATAGCTGATAGTTTTATAAAATCACATACCATGACAAAGTAAAAAGGAAGCCTAAGCCTCCTTTTCATCATTAGTATAGACGATATTATCGTTTGAAGTTGATATCTTCAGTTTTATCTAAATTAATTTTTGTTTTCGCTGGTTGAGTCTCTGCGATTACCTTGCCGTGGCGGATAGAGTACTGCACTGGTACTTGGCGGCGCACGGCATCAAAGCCATCGTCAGCAGGAAGAATTAGCAGGCTTCCTGGCTTACCTTCCTCAATACCGTAGTTGTCTTGGATGTTCAATGTACGAGCTGAGTTCTTGCTGATTAAATCAAGAGAGGTGTTGATTTGGTCGTAGCCCATAACTTGTGTTACGTGCAGTCCCATGTGCAGAACTTGAAGCATATTCGCTGTACCCAGCGGGTACCATGGGTCAAACACATCATCATGGCCGAAACACACGTTGATGTTAGCTGCTAGCATCTCTTTAACACGAGTCACACCACGACGTTTCGGGTAGTCGTCGAAACGGCCTTGTAAGTGGATGTTCACTAACGGGTTTGCCACGAAGTTAATGCCAGACATCTTTAATAGACGGAATAGGCGAGATGCATAAGCACCATTGTAAGAACCCATTGCTGTAGTATGGCTTGCCGTTACCTTTTCACCCATGTCGAATTTGTGCGCAAGGGCTGCCAGTGTTTCAACGAAGCGAGATTGCTCGTCATCGATTTCATCACAGTGAACGTCGATCAGGCAGTCGTATTTGCGTGCAAGCTCGAACGCATAGTGCAGAGATTCAATACCGTACTCACGAGTAAATTCGAAGTGTGGGATAGCACCAATAACGTCAGCACCGATCTTTACGGCTTCTTCAAGCAATTCTTTGCCGTTAGGGTATGAAAGAATGCCTTCTTGAGGGAATGCAACGATCTGGATGTCGACCCACTCTTTCATCTCTTCACGAACTTCAACCATTGCTCGTAACGCAACTAACGTTGGATCAGATACATCAACGTGAGTACGCACGTGTTGAACACCGTTAGCAATCTGCCATTTCAGTGTTTGTTTCGCACGAGACTTTACGTCTTCAATTGATAACAATTCTTTACGCTCAGCCCAACGCTCAATACCTTCAAACAAAGTACCAGAGATGTTCCAGTTAGGTTCGCCAGCCGTTTGCGTAGTATCTAGGTGAATATGCGGTTCACAGAAAGGAGAAACTGCAATGCCACCTTCAGCATCAAGGATGTCACCTTGATGATTGACTGGTGCATCATTATCGAGAATGCGAGAAAATTGACCATTTTCAATCAGGATTTGTTTCAAGCCGTCTTGGTCTTGAAGCTTCGCGTTCTTGATTAATAAGGTTGTCATAGTGTGTCCTTAAGCGGCCTGAGATTTCAGAGCGTTTTTATTCAATAGAGGGTTAAGCACGAGGTAACTGATTGCACCACCAAACACGGCATTCAAAGGAACGATGCCAGGAAGGAAGTGACCGGCGGCTACGCCTGTTGCTACCGCGATAATGCCAGCCCAGTTAACGGTTTGGAACTCTGCTTTTGCAAAATCTTTGTAACGTTTACGGTTCGCAAAGAAGTCGGCGATGATTACGCCACCAATGGGTGGAATTGCCAGCGAAAGGAAGGTTAACCAGCCGACGAAGTTGTTGTACAACCAAAGCGCGAAAATCGTACCTACGATACCGTTAATGATAGACATTGTAGTACTTGAGCGACCTGTGATGTTAGATAAACCAAGACCTGACGCATAAAGTGCGTTTTCATTGGTTGTCCAGATGTTCAAGCCTAGAACGATGATGGCTGGAAGAAGTAGTCCTTGCGCAATCATCACATCTGAAATGTCAGAGAGACCCGTCGCTGCTGCACCTGCCGCGCCGAAGATGAACATCAGTGAGTTACCGATGAAGAACGCGACCATGGTAATTAACACTGCGCTCGCTGGCTTTTTACCAAAGCGAACGAAATCGGCAGTTAACGTACCCGCACTCACGAATGAACCGACAACCATTGCTAACGCCATTGAGAAGTCCATTGGTGTTTCCGGCTCAATCAGTTGTAGCTGTTCTAGCCCGCCAACACTGTCTACCGCAGTCAGTACTGAGTAACCACCCAGAATTGCAATGGCAGGAACCGCAATCGCTGAAAGCACCATGAGTGCTTTAATTCCGAAGTACACCGTACCTGTCATCAACAAGCCTGATACAACAATCAAGGTGTTGGTATCAATGCCCGTGGCTTTTTGTACCGGAATCGCAAACATGGCAACGCCCACACCAAACCAACCGACTTGTGTACCGCCAAGTAGAGCAGAAGGAAGCCATGAGCCTTTAGTACCGAAAGAGAAACGAGCAAGGAGGTGAGTAGAAAGGCCAGTAGATGAGCCGATGTAGCCAAGAAAAGAAGTGTAAATACCGAGGATTAGGTTACCGATGAGAACGGCGAGGAAGAAATCGTTGAATGAAAGACCTGTCCCGAGTGAACCACCTGTCCACATACTTGCAGAGAAGAAAGTGAGTCCAAGCATTACCATGGTGAGTGAAGCTACTCCTTTCCTAGCCGATGTAGGAACCGGCCCAAGACTGTAGTTATTATCAGCAGCCATTTTTTACCTCCGCAAATGATCAAAATTAAATTTAACGGTCGCCGTATTGCAGGCAAACGTGCGCATTATGGTGATATAAATCACGTAGTCAATGCTAATTTCGTCAATAAAAGTGGTATTGAATCAGTTATTGAACTAAAAACAATATAAAACATAAGGTTATGTTTTGCGCTTTTTTAATTAAAATAAATAGAAAACGTTTTCTATAACGCATCAGGTATCTGTTGATCATAGTTGGCTATGAATGTTGATTATTATGTTTATGAATGGGTATCTGTATATTGGGCGGGCGATGTTTCTTAAATGACAGGCAAAAAAATGGCCAATCGCAATATTCGCAATTGGCCTATATATATCGTGAACAACAAAGGTTCACTAACAACGTCAGTTGGCTAGGTGACCCTCGGCTTAAGAAGGGTCAATATAAACATTGCAGTTAGTGTGCCAACTTTTAAAACGACGTAAAATGGGTGTTTTATAGCAATTTGGTGCGTATTTAAGCTAATTTTTTGCGTTTTAAAATTGTGATTTCGCAAAACGAAAATGCATTATGCAAATGTGGATGAGTTGTCTAAGCTGTGTAATAAGAGCTATTTTGTATTTTATGCCGACAGCTAGTACTAACTCGTCTTTGTTCTTCCCCAAAAAAAGCCAGCATGCTTTAAGGGCATACTGGCTTTGTATTGATTGACTTGGTACTTAAGTTAGATTGAGTAAAAGAAGTACAACTGAGATTTCATTCGAATGATAATCCCGCGTATTACGTCTAGGAAGCCCATAAAGCCAATTGGCTTCTCACCGCTTACCCAAGCTAGTCCAACGGAGCCGACAGGAATATCGTAACCTTCCGTTTCGTCAATTTTTAAGCGGACAAAGTGGTGTTTGTTTTGGAGGTTTCTGCCTGTGGTAACGCGAACCTGTTCATCAATACCTAATAAGCTAGCTTGTGCTTCACCCGTCGCTTCAACAATGCCTTCTACGGTTGCAGAGAATATTTTCCCCGGGTATACCGCGGTCGAAAATTCTGCTGGTTGACCCACCTTAACATTGCGAATCGCTTGGTGATTGACTCGCATCAATACGTACTTCTCTTCGGTATACATCTGGATACGAGGCATCATTGAAACGCGTTGACCCTCACGAAGGATAAAGTTCGTTACAAAGCCGTCAGTCGGTGCCGTGACTTTGGTACTGTTCAAGTCCCATTGTGCTTGTGCCAATGTTGCTTTTGCTGAATCGACCTCAGTCTGCTTCTTGCTTACATTGGTTTCAGCTTTGTGGATGTTTAATTTCGCATTCTCGGCATCGACTTCTTTCTTGCTAAGCTGAGATTCCAATGTGGTAACGTTATACGTCGCTAAGTCTACCTTTGCTGTTTGTTGGTCGATGTCAGTTTCTGTAATCGTATGTTCTACGACACTGTTTTGTTTCTGGTAACGGTCAAGGGTCTTAGATTGCAACACTAGATCGGTCTTTGCTGACTCTATCTGTGCAATAGATGTTTTGATGTCTTCTAGCGCCGACTGATAGCTAATTTTAGCAATGCTGACTTCTTGGCGAGCGGTATCTAAAGCGACTTTTGTTGACTCAAGTTGAACGCCTGCTTTGTCTCTCGCAATCACATACTTAGTGTCATCAATTTCGTAAAGAAGTTGCCCTTCAACCACATCTTGGTTTGGGCTGATGTGAACCTTTGTGGTTTTTCCTGTGACCGCTGTTGAGTCCGGACGTAATTGAATATGTGGAGACTGAACAACCGATCCTCCAGATAGGTCCATCGGAGTAAAGTTGATTAACCCAACCCATACGAACATCAACCAAGATGTACCACCTAAGTAAGCAAACGCTTTGGTGCCTTTATTCCAAGGCATACCGACCAGTCTCAGTAAATAAATGAACAGTGCCCAAATCGCTAAACCTTCTAACATACTGGGTTCTCCTCATTTTTATCATTTTGTTCCGGCGGTACATCAGACTTTGGCGGCGCTTTCCAGGTGTCTCTCAGATTGATGATGGCTTTTTCCATATCAACAAAGGCCAAGATGACGGCGAGTACCCATACCCAGTGCCAGATAAAACCAATCCAAGTTAATGCGGTGATCAAACCGAGTTGTTGGTGCTCTTTGCTGTGAGCTTTATTGATTGGTAATTCATGCACACGCCAGAACCCGTAACATGCAGCAGCGATAGTTGCGATCAATACAACGCCTGCTACAACGTGTAGAGCGGTATCGGCGCCGGTGCCGACAAATGGGACACTCACTAAACTCATTGATAAACCCTAGGTTAAATTGAGCACAGAGTGTGATTGATATCAGATTTAGAGGTTGAAAATTTACCAATTACTTTAATAATGATGTCAATATGATTTGATCTGTAATAGTGACTTCTAAGTATGGTAGCTAATGAACAATTGTAACTTCTTAAGAGCATTGGGAATTCTGGGTATTTACCAACACGCAACGACCAATAAGTTCGTGAATGTAGAGCAATTAGGTATCCCCAAGTCGGTATTTAACAACCCGATGAGCCTTATTCCCGTTAGCGAAGTGGACAAATGGTATGGCTTACTTGAACAAAAAACAGGCGATTCCGATATTATCTTGAAGCTTGCTGATAGGGTGGATATTGAAAGGCTAGGTCCCCTCTCTAACTGGTTTTTTTCTGGGCACGATCTGGCTTCTTCTATTCGTCGAGTTAACATTGGCCTGCACTGTTTGCAGTCTGGTGCTTTTCTCTATGGCGCTCAAGTCGGTAAACTCATCAAGTGGTGTTACGACAACCCTGCGTATTCTGAGACTGGTAAAGTTCATGACTCGATTCGAGTTGCCATCTTTATGATGAAGATATTGAGACGATACTTGGGAGACGATTTTACCCCTGCAGCCGTATCTATCGCTGGTTATCGCGAAAACACTCAACTTTATCAGGAGTACTTTGGGTGCAACATTCAGTGGGGTCAACCACGGACTGAGATTTGGATACCGAGCCACTTGAGGTTGTCGATCAACCAATCACCTTCTGTCGGCAAGATGAGTTTGGCGATGAACTTTCATGATTTAGACAATTACCTCAACATGCCCGATGCCGCGGATGAGCATAAAGTGACTTATGAGATGATCAATTATAGTCGCCATTTCGGCCTGCCAACGCTGCATAAAGTGTCGAGTTTACTCGGGCTATCTGAACAGCAGTTCCAACGACGATTACACAAATTGGGTGTTAACTTTTCTACCATCATGGGATACGCGTTAAGTAACGTGGCGGTGGAGCTATTGTTGTATTCAGTGCCAGTGGAAGAAGTGGCGACGAGGTTAGGTTATACCAACGTCGCGAGCTTTAATCGGATGTTTAAAAAACATCGAGGCTTGACGCCCAAGCAATATGTGGAGCGCTTAAAAAACGGTCTGTAACTATGCTGCCTAACTTGCCTTAGGTTCTTGCGTTAGGCCAGATAAGTAAACCACGACCCAAGTACTTAAAATAAAAGGCGCGGTCAGTGGTAGCAGTGACAGTTCATGAAAACCAAGTGTGATTACACAGCTTAATAGCATGCCTAATAGGGTTAACGGCCAAGGGATTCGCGGATAGAGCACAAGTGCTAAAGTGGCAAGAATGGCGTTGTACCCGTAAAGACCTTGCGCTACCAGTTCGCTAGAAGCGCCAATCAAACCGCTAAATACGGTGCTAATTATTACTGCGAGCATAATCCAAATGGCATGCTTGATATTGCTGAGTGCGATGGCAACCAAGATTACGAGCCCCGACAATGCATTTTCGATGAAGCTGACTTGGCTTATCCCTTTTAACAACGGGATTACCACTGTCGGCAGTTTAAACAACGAGTTAGCCTCAATACTGATTAGTGGCATCAGTGCGGAATCAGGTGCAGAAAATGCCGATAGATCCAAGGTTGATTGGATAGCATAAATCAGCCAAGAGGTGAGGATAAAGGCGCTAGTGTAACCGCGATATTTTTTAAATCTGAATACAATGTTGGCAATGGGAATTGTGAGTAATGCGCCTAACACAGCCACTAGAACCAATAATGGTGTGACACCAAAAAAGTTACCGATAAACAAACCAATTAAAGCCCCATTTAACGCATACATACCGCTATCAATATCGTAAGCTGCCTTGTTGGCGTTGGCGTTGGCGTACATATAGCAACAGAAGGCTAGTGCATAGCTGCAACTGGCGCCAAGCAAGGTAAGAAAAGCTAGCGCAAGTGACTCAATAGAAATGGCAAGTAATAGCAGAAGCGACGTCATAACAGACGGTGTGAAATAGACTTGCCCAATGCCATTGAGCAAGCCTTGAAATGGTTGAATATCCTTATTCGTTCTCATCGTCTGATTACATTATTATGTCATGTTAAATTTTTGTAATTCAGATTGTATACAATTTTATTAAGTTGACCATCTTTGTGTATCAATTCTGATACCAGCGCTCACCATAGGCTTGTTGGTAATCTGGTGTTTCAATGATGCCTTCTTGCTCTGGAACCGTTTCTAATGGCCCTACGATCGTTCGATAAGGTAATACGCCAGCCCATACTGGGATATCCATATCGGTTTTATCATCATTCACACCATGTTTACCAATCTTCACGGAGGCTTCCGTTAAAGGGATCGCTAATAACTCGGTCGCGGTGAGTTCTTTTTCATTACTGAGCCTCACTTCATCGGTTCTACCCGGCGCGATTTGCTCAATAAAGATGTTCAACAAGCGGTCCTTTTCTTGATTGTCATCGATGACTGAAAATGACCCCAATACCACAGCAGAACGATAATGCGCGCTGTGATGAAATGCCGAACGAGCCAACACCCAACCATCGAACAAAGTGAACGTTAAGCAGGTTGGATCTCCCTTTTTCAGACCTTTCAATAAGCGACTGTTTTTAGCCCCATGAATGTAGACCATGTCATCGACTCGCCACGCGAGCATCGGGATAACCATTGGGCCTTGTTCGCCCTGCAATGCAATGTGTGCGATTAAGCTCTCATCAATAATTTGGTGCAGTTTCTCTTGTTCAAATACGGCTTTGTGAGCCCCTTTTTTAATCGTGGTTCTTTTCGTGTTAGATAACATAATCGCTCCTTAATCATTGCCTTTTGATTAATGTAGCGATTAACTGGTCTATTAAATAGAGCCACTTTTAAACACTATTTGGATCCAGTTATGCAGCCTATTGATGTCGGTGATCTACAGTTAGACGAACAACACGACACGCGTCAAACCGCCTTGTTCCACGCGATAAGAGAGAAGATCGTTCAAGATTTATGGAGCAAGGGCAGTAAGTTACCTTCAACACGTAAGTTGGCTGTCGAGTTATCGGTGAGTCGAAATACGGTGATTTATGCGTACGAACAACTGGTCACCGAAGGCTATATCGAGAGTAAGCAAGGCTCAGGGTTTTATGTCTCGGTTGAACAACCAGAACACTTTCTAAGTTTGTCTAAGCCAAACAGTATTCAGGATCCGAAGGTTAAACAAACAGTCAGTAAACCGACTACAAACATAGCGACACCTAACGATATTAACCGCAGCTTTGCCCCTGGAGTTCCTGACTTAGATGCCTTCCCTTTTGCGAAATGGCAGAGGCTGCTGCAACGTCACTCTACACGTCAGAACATTGCGGGCAATCAAGAGGTTCAGGGAAGCTTAGCCTTGAGGGAAGCGTTGAGCGGGTATCTTGCGAGTAGTCGCTCGGTTCACTGCAGTGCCGATAGAATCATCATCACGGCAGGCGCACAGCAAGCCATTTCAATTGGCTTAATGGCAACGTTGGCGATGGGCGACAAAATTCTTGTGGAAGAGCCCGGCTATCGACAAGTGCATAAAATCATCGATATGTTGAGGCTAGAGCTAGACGGTGTGAGTGTGCGTGAAAAGGTTGGATTAGATATTGAAAAAGTGTTGTCCAGTAACGCCAAGGCATTGTACGTCACCCCAAGCAATCAATACCCAATGGGCACGACCCTCAATACTGAGCAACGCCTCAAGTTGATCGATTGGGCTAACAAACATCAGTCATGGATCATTGAAGATGACTACGACAGTGAGTTCCAGTTTGCTCATCGTCCTTATACCAGCATGCAAGGTTTGGCGGGTAAGTTAGGGTTCGATGATCGTATCATCTATGTCGGTTCCCTGAGTAAGGTGATGTTCAATGGCCTTCGACTAGGTTATTTGGTGGTGCCAGAAAGTCTGGTGGCGAAGTGTCTTGAGATTAAAGATGCGCTCACGGGAGACACGGCTTCACATACACAAGAAGCGCTGGCGGATTTTGTTCGCGAAGGCGATTTATTGCGTCATATTAGAAAGATGCGTCGTTCATACAAACTCAAGCATGAAGCGATGATAGAAGCGATTAAAAGTGAGTTTCATGGCGATCTTGAAGTGATTAGCCAAGCGGCAGGGCTACATGTGACCGTGAAGTGGTATCAAGGCATATCTGAACATGAGTGGAGCCGTAGAGCAGAGCTTGAAAATATCATCATTCGTCCTTTTGACTTTTATGAATATAGATCAAGTGATGCTCGTGATTGGAATGGGGCGGTGTTGGGGTTTGGAAATATCCGTTTGGTTGAGATAAAGCCGAAGATCAAACAGATCGCTCGGCTTTTTTATCAGTAATATTGGTAGGGCTTGCTTACAGTGTGTCGATTCATCATTAATCGAGTTATAACTTGTCGATAGATACGGTTTTACCTTTACCTAGCCACTTACGCCAAGGGAGTGACAATGTCACAAAAATAGTGACGGCATAGAGCATCGACCAGCTTAAACAGATAAACACTAATGTACAGATGACCAGTGAGAGCATGGCGGTGTATCTAGATGCGCCAGTCAGTAATCGGCAAGCCGCTAACATTGCAAGCAGATAAACCAGAACGAAAATACCGTTGGCGAGTTTAAGAAAGAATTCGAGATCGAGATTAGACAACTCACCAATCACACAAGAGATAAGCGCGACAAAGCCAATTGCTAAGGTTGGGTAAAGTGGCACACCACGGCTATTGAGTTGAGCCATTCTACTTCCAGGACTGTGTTGGCGAGCCTGAGCCCAAATCATACGAGACAAGCTTTGTGTGTAAAGGTTTAGGCTAGCAAAACAAGCAAAGAAACCAAGCACACTGATGACGGTTTTGAAGCCATTACCAAACAGTTGTTCTGTTACCCATGGGATGGATGCAGCATCAAATTCAGGTGAACCATAAGCGCCTAGCTTGATAATAACCACCGAACAAGCCCAGTACACTATGCCCGCAACGAAACACCCTGCAATGATTGCGATGGGAAAGTCACGCTGTGGATTTTTAAATTCTTCTCCCATGTGAGCAAAGGCTTCTATCCCGACAAAGCACCAAAACATCACCGCTAAGGCTGCGCCAATCGACCACATCGAATCGGACGTCATGGTCGGAACTGCGATGTCAGCTGCTGTGATGTCAGCTTTCCAAACAAAGGCGCTAACCAAGGCAAAAATCGACAACGCAATCACCGTTTGTAAGCGACCAGAAGACTTACTGCCCATCAAATTGACGGCAATTAGCAGGGCTACAGTAAAGGATTGAGCGCCAAGTGGTGTGTCGAGTGGTGCTGGCAATAGTTGTTGCGCAAAACCTCCAGCCAATGCAATCGCAGCCGGAATACCGACAGGAATTACACTCACAAACAACCAAGCTACGCTGGTTTCTAATCGCTCACTGAATGCCTGACGCACAAAATAGGCCGTGCCACCTGCATTCGGGTAGCGTTTCCCTAATGCGGCAAAGGTTAGTGCAATCGGGCAAATAGCGATAAACAGGATTAACCACGCGAGTAGTGACAACTGTCCTGCAATGCCTGCTGCGATCGCAGGGATCATAAATAATCCAGTGCCTAGCAAGGTAGTCGAGAGTTGTCCGATTCCTGAAATAAGCGTGATTTCTTGTTTGAGTTGTGTCATTCGCTCTCCTAGCTATTGGCTTATCATATCGGCCTTCTTGTGCCTGTCTTCTGATGTTTGGGTGATGCTATGAATGAGAGCATACATTGTCGACATCAATAATACAGCTAGCGAAACGTCTTAAGACACCGTCAATTTAACGGAATTAATTTGATTAAACGTGAAAGTGTCGGCTGTCATAATGGCTGTTATAAGTAGGAAAGTTGTGTCAAATTAGGCGTTATAAATAGAACAATAAATGGAAAGAATCAGAAGCATGGATAAATTTGATCGCCAGATTTTGGATATTCTAAAAACCAACGCTCGATGCTCTGTGAGCGATATCGCCCGAGATGTCAGTCTCTCGCGTTCGGCGGTGAATGCCAGAATCAAGAAACTGGAAAGCGACAAAGTGATTACGGGTTATTGTGCACAAGTGGCAGAGCCCAATCAAACGAAGAATGTGTGCGCTTACATCTTGTTGAAGTTCGACATGTCGAGCAGCGACCATAGTTGTGAGTCTTACGCGACACGAATCCAGAGTATTGATGAGGTGCAATGGTGCCACTCTATTAGCGGTGAGACTGACATGATGCTGTACGTGGAAGTTGAAAGCATGGACCGTTTGAATCAAATCCGCGATCGGCTGCAAAACTATCCAGAGCTTCGACACCTTATGACTCATACTGTCTTGAAGGAATTTTTCAACAAACAGAATGCGACGGTGCATTCATGTTAGGCAATATCAACTTAAACTTACTGCGCTCTCTGCATGTACTTCTTGAAGAGTGTCATGTAAGCCGTGCCGCCCAACGTTTGCATATCACACAATCCGCGGTGAGCCGTCAGCTCAGCCAGTTACGAGATTTGTGTGGCGACCCTTTACTAGTCCGTGACGGCAATAAACTGGTGCCGACCAACCGTGCATTGCTACTCAAAGGCAAGCTCGACGACCTGCTTGGCGAGTTTGACCACCTGTTAGATGATAAACCCTTCGAGCCGCAAGACTGGCAGGGTGAATTGGTATTGTCTTCGAGTGACTATGTGGCTCAGTATATTCTTCCTGTTATTGTTGCAGAGGTGTCCGCCGAAGCCCCGAACATTAATTTGGCTTTCCGCTTGTGGCAGCCAAACTACCTTGAAGCTCTGAACGAGTCGGGTATTCATTTGGCTTCCAGTATGTTTCCCACAAAGCCAGAACATGTATCAAGCATTAAGCTTGGTGAAGATAAATCGGTGTGTTTAATGCGCGAGTCGCATCCATTAGCCCACCAATCGGCTTTGAGTGCAGAAGATATCGTCAGCTACTCTCACATCAAAGTGACAGGTGGCGGAGATAAAGACAGCTACGCGGACATAGCATTGAAGAAGCAAGGGCTGAAGCGAAGAGTGGCTTTACAGGTCCCGTTCTTTTCATCCGCTGGCACCGTGTTAATGCAAGACGACTATCTGATGATCGTGCCAGAACATATCGCCTATAACCTAGGTCGACACCTCGATACTACCTACTTTTCGTTGCCATTTGATACGGAGATGCATACCTATTGGTTAATGTGGCACCCTAAATATGACAACGACTCTGCCCACAAATGGGCGCGAGAAAAAGCATTCCAAGCCATGCAGAAGTCGAGTTACAATATCAGTATGACTTGAAATCATAGATGTAATGATAATCTTTGATTTCAAATAATACCTTCTGCGAATTATGGTAAGTGCCAAGTATTGAGTATTAAGCGTAGAGCATTCAACTGGAACGCTTTATTTATTAGGAATGGAATGATGACAGTAACAATTTGGTTTTCTTTATTAGCGATTTGCTTATTGGGTGCAATGTCTCCGGGCCCAAGTTTGGCGATGATCGCAAAACACAGTCTGGCTGGTGGCCGCATGAACGGGCTTATCGCGGCTTGGTCTCACGCCGTAGGCATCGGTATTTATGCGTTCGCAACCATTGTTGGTTTAGCCGTTGTACTTGAGCAATCACCTATGTTGTTCAAAGCCATTAGTTTAGCGGGTGCAGCGTATCTGCTTTATCTCGGCGTGAATGCGTTGCGTTCGAAAGGTGGTGTTGCCGCGAAATTGGAAGCGGGTGAGCAGATGAGTTACATGCAGTCTGCTCGCGAGGCTTTCTTGATCTCTATCTTGAGCCCAAAAATCGCGCTGTTCTTCATCGCTCTGTTTAGCCAATTTGTTGCGTTAGGTAATGAACTGACCAATCAAGTGATTATCGTATCAACACCGCTACTTGTAGACGGTTTATGGTACACATTTATCACCTTGGTGTTGTCTAGTCCTTTGATTCTTGAACGTATTCGTTCGAAAGCTCAGTTGATTGATCGACTATCTGGTGTGGTGTTGATTCTACTTGCTGTGCGTGTGGTGTGGATGATTTAGTCATCACTAGACCTTAAGATCTAAAACGGCTCACAAGAGGTTATCTTGTGAGCCGTTTTTGTTTCTACTTATCTAAACGCCAAACGCCAAACGCTAACAGTTAACCGCTAAAAGAAGTTAGCCTGCTGAGTTTAGAACCGAGTCTAATTCTTTCATTGAGTCAGCAAAGTAAGGGTTATAGGTCAAACGTGCATGGTTTTTTCCATCTTCACGATATCCCCATGCTGAGTACCAAACTTCACTTGTCGCGTTGCACTGTTCTTCAAAACCTTCCTCTTGACCATTGGAGCAGATCTTCTCGCTACCATTGATTCCGTAATACGGATTGTTTGGCGAGAACAGTAAACCCATGTGAGAACCGTTCGAGATGCGTTGCTCCGGGAGCTTCATGCTGTACTGAACCGCTCGCGGATCATCGAGTGTCGTCTCACCTTGCCAGATCAACACATTGTTTGGGTTGGGCATCGATTCAGTAAACGCTTGTTGAACGAAACTGGTGTCAATCACGCTGTCGCCTTCACTCATCATAATAAACACCGGTTTATCGAAGTGCTTATCTTGTAAGTCATCACGAACGACTTCTGATGTCTCGTAGTAAACCGAGGCACCGTTCATTGGCAATGAGTTGTAACGCAACACGTTGTCTTCAGGATCTTGATCAGCCCAATTGAAAAAGTAGCTTGCGAGCCCTGCGTATTGAACGGCAGACGAGCTTGGTTGAAACGCAGGAGAAAACAGCAGTAATCCGGAGATCTTTGGATCGTTCATCGCTTGAGAAGTGACGAGATTTGCGCCTGTTGAATAGCCGCCAAGCCAAACAGAATCATACTCTTGCTCGAGTAATTTGGTATGGTGAGCGACCACACCTTGCCAATCTTCTAAGCTCGGTTGCATTAGGTCACCCACACGACTGCCGTGACCCGGAAGCAATACAGTTCTCACTAAGTAACCTTGCTCAGCCAAATGGGTAGCGATGTCTTTAAACGAATAGGGTGAATCACCTAATCCATGGACCAATAATACCGCTTTGCCGTTTGGTGAGGCTGGTTTGTATTCAGTCGGGGAGTTCAGTTGAATCTCAAGCTGCTTGTCTTTTGTCATGAACACGCGGTTTTTCAATAACCAATTTTGGGTGTCATTGACGTAGGCATCAAAGTTGTCTTGCTGATAGCTAGGCAAGTCTGGAGATGTTTCGTAAGCGGGTATAGTTGTCTCGTTGGAACAACCAACGAGACTTAAAGTCGTTAAGGCGAGCAGCGTTAGAATGGTATTTCTATGCATTTTTTAATGTTGTCTCTGTTGTGCTTTCACTGTGTTTGAAACTTAAGTTTAGATTACTTTTTGCTTGAAAGGTCTTCGTATTCACCTTCAATAACACCGGCATCATTGGTTGATGACTGACGAGTGTTCATATGAGCTGCGAAACCTTGTTTCTTCATTTGATTCTGAATGCGTTTGCCAGTGATTAAAGCTGCAATAGCTAAAGGAATAGCAAGGATCAAGCTAGTGAATAACGCCAATAGGCCAGTAAACAACGCAACAATCGTAACTAATATATTTTTCATATTCATTCCTCTTTTTCTATGTTGTTACTATATCGCTTCTATTCTGAACGAAACATGAACACCACCAAATAATTCTAGAGAGTCACTATGACACAGGTGTGTGTGGATTGAGAGTTTATATGTAGTCATAATCACGCACTAAAATAAGGGAATAAAGACAAGGCCAATAAAATCAATGAGTTAAAAGTTGGCACGGTTGATGCTCTATAGGGTTTGGAATAAGTCACTGTAAGCAAAGTACTTACAGTTAACTAAAATATTACTGGAGCCCTTATGTTCTGTATTCAATGTGAACAAACAATTCAAACCCCAACCGTAAAAGGCTGTTCTTTCGCACAAGGTATGTGTGGTAAAACATCGGAAGTATCCGACCTTCAAGACGTGTTGGTGCATTCTCTTCAAGGTGTTTCTTTCTGGGCCAATTTAGGCCGCGCTTGCGATGTTATTGATACTGAAATTGACGAATGGGCACCAAAAGCGTTCTTCGCAACACTGACTAACGTTAACTTCGACCCTGCTCGTATTATCGAGTTCGCACAACAATCTCACGAGTTTAAGCAGCGTTTAGAGCAACAGGTACGTGCGGCTGCTACGTTGATCGGTTTTGAAATCCCAGCACTTTCGGCTGCTGCGCAATTCGATCTTCCTACAGATTCTTCAGAGCTATTGGCGCTTGCCCCTCAAGCTGCGGTAAACCGTGGTCACGACTCTCAACATGAAGATGTGATTGGTCTTCGCCTTCTTTGCCTATACGGTCTAAAAGGTGCGGCAGCCTACATGGAGCACGCTCGTGTTCTTGGTCAAACTGACAATGCTATCTTTGCCGAATACCATGAAATCATGGCTTTCTTAGGTACTGACCCATCTGACCTAAAACAACTGCTAGATACGTCTATGCAGATTGGCTTGATGAACTACAAAGTTATGGAAATGCTGGATAAAGGTGAGACAGATACATTTGGTCACCCTCAACCAACAACCGTGAACGTGAAGACTAAGAAAGGCCACTGTATTCTTGTTTCTGGTCACGACTTGCATGATCTAGAAAAGATCCTTCAACAAACTGAAGGCAAGGGCATCAACGTTTACACTAACGGTGAGATGCTACCTGCACACGGTTACCCTGAACTGAACAAGTACCCACATCTTGCGGGTAACTACGGCAGCGCTTGGCAGAACCAGCAAAAAGAATTCGCTAACTTCCCTGGTGCCATCGTAATGACATCTAACTGCTTACTTAACCCAGATGTAGGTTCATACGCTGATCGTCTATTTACGCGTAGCATCGTCGGCTGGCCTGGTGTTGATCACCTTGAAGGCGATGATTTCAGTGCGGTAATCGACTGTGCTCTTGCGCAAGAAGGCTTCAAACATGACGAGATCGAGCAAATGATCACTGTCGGTTTTGGTCGTAACGCACTGATGGAAGCGGCACCTGCGGTTATTGAGCAAGTGAAAGAAGGCAACATCAAACACTTCTTCCTAGTCGGTGGTTGTGACGGTGACAAATCTGAACGTAGCTACTACACAGACTTCACAGCTCAAGCGCCAGAAGATTCAGTAATCCTGACATTGGCATGTGGTAAATTCCGTTTCAACAAAAACCAATTCGGTGACATTAACGGTATCCCACGTCTGTTAGATGTTGGCCAATGTAACGATGCTTACTCAGCGATTCAGCTTGCTATCGCACTGTCTCAAGAGTTTGATTGTGGTATCAACGAACTTCCGTTAACGCTAGTTCTATCTTGGTTCGAGCAAAAAGCGATCGTTATCCTGCTTACCCTGTTCGCTCTTGGTGTGAAAGGTATTTACACAGGCCCTACAGCACCTGCGTTCCTAACTGAAAACCTACTTAAGATTATGCAAGACGAGTTCGATATGCGTTCTATTTCAACGCCAGAGCAAGATCTTAAAACAATCTTAGCGGCTTAATTTAAGCCAACTCTAAGCCCCGTTGTTGTGACGTTTTTCTAAAACAGACAACGGCGGGGCTTTTTCGATTTAAATCTTTAGTCATTTAATCATCTAGTCATTAGCAAGGTACACGAACTATGTATGCATGGTCGGATAGCGATTCAATCAATTTAGTGTGTTTAAAGAAATGGCACGAGACGCCGGATACGGTCAGCTTTGAGCTTGGCAGCGTTCCACAAGACTTACATTTCAACTTTAAGCCAGGGCAATTTATTACTCTGGGTTTGGATATGCCGGCGAAAACGGATTACCGTGCCTATTCTGTAGCGTCTTGTCCTGAAGATAACCGCCTGAAGCTGACGGTAAAGCGTGTGGAAGGTGGTTTGGTTTCGAACTTTATTGTTGATGAACTTGATGAAGGTGATGAGGTTTCTGTATTGAAGCCTGCTGGTGCGTTTAACTGTATTGATTGCATGCCAACGACGACAAAAAAAGTAACGTTAGTGAGTGCGGGTTGCGGTATCACTCCTGTGATGGCGATGGCAAAGTATTGGTTGGCTCAAGGCAGTGATATTGAAATCGATTTTGTTCACATGGCACGTAATCGACGCGAGACCATCTACTTTGAAGAGCTTAACCAACTTGATGAGACACACGCTAACTTTAACCTTAAGTTGCTTCTGAAAGACAGTGAAGGAACAACTGCTCCCCAAGGTCGTCTAGACAAGAACTGGTTGGTAACACTCAGCCCAGACATCTTAGACAGAACCGTATACTTGTGTGGGCCGGTTAGCTTTATGCAAGACATAGAGAACTACCTGAAAGAACTTGAGTTCAACATGGATAACTTCTATCAAGAAAGTTTTACTCCCGCGACTCAAAGTAATAATTCACTAGCCAATAGCAATACTGCTTCAGAAGAATTACAAGCAGAAGCGTCTGCAGATTCAAATAGTGCCGTTAAGGTGTTTGTTCCTGCATTTGGCGCAGAAGTAGAAGCGGAGGCGGGTACACCACTCGCTGATTCATTAGAGAAAGCAGGCGTTCCAATTATCATCGCTTGTCGTAGTGGGATTTGTGGTTCGTGTAAGTGTAAAGTAACCAAAGGTTCGGTGGAATCAAGCAGCCAAGAGACATTGACACCGGAACAGATTGAGCAAGGTTATGTACTCGCGTGTTCGAGTGCGATTCAGTCAGATGTTGAGATTGAGTTGTAACAGACGTGAAGTGAAGCTTTCCAAGAGTGACGAGGATAAAGTTCTTGTCATAGCGATAATAGTTAGCTTTCTAGATGTAAAAAGGCCACTTAGATCAGATAGAGAGAGCAGATCTAAGTGGCAACCTTCCTGTTTATACGGGGGAGTAAAACAAGAAGGGTTGCAAAGCCCATTACAGACCTCGCAGATATAATTATTATGTTGTGGAGCTGGTTACCTAAAACTGTTTATAGAATCTAAGGTAATAGAATCTAAGCAATTTACAGGCTCTAAGCAGTTTATACTTCAGGGTAAGTCTTGTAGCGCACACCCATCATTTGTTCCATACAGTGAACAACCTGACAGCTGTAGCCAAACTCGTTGTCGTACCAAATATACAGAACAGCACGGTTGTCTTGTGCGATAGTCGCAACACCGTCAACCACACCAGGGTGGCGAGAGCCAACCAAATCCGTCGATACAATCTCAGTCGAATCTGTGTAATCAATTTGTGCAGACAGAGAAGAAGACAGCGCCATTTCACGCAGGTACTCGTTTAACTCTTCTTTGTTTGTGCCTTTCTCAAGGTTTAGGTTTGCTACTGCCATTGAAACATTTGGCGTAGGTACGCGAATCGCATTACCTGTTAGCTTACCTTCCATTTCTGGCATCGCTTTTGATACCGCTTTAGCAGCACCAGTCGATGTCAGAACCATGTTCAATGATGCAGCACGACCACGACGATCGCCTGAGTGGAAGTTATCGATTAGGTTTTGGTCATTGGTAAATGAGTGAACCGTTTCAATGTGACCAGACAGTACGCCGAATTTATCGTGAACCGCTTTCAATACTGGCGTGATTGCGTTTGTCGTACAGCTTGCAGCAGAGATGATCGTGTCTTCTGGTTGAATGACATTCTCGTTCACACCAAATACTACGTTCTTGATGTCACCTTTGCCTGGCGCTGTCAGTAGTACTTTCTTCGCACCGTTACATGCAACGTGTTGGCTCAGGCCTTCAGCGTCACGCCATACGCCTGTGTTATCAACCACAAGTGCATTTTCAATACCGTAAGTCGTGTAATCCACTTCTTCTGGCTTGTTTGCGTAGATAACTTGAATGAAGTTGCCGTTTACGATGATTGCTTTACGTTCTTGGTCAACTACGATGCTGCCGTTGAACTGGCCGTGAACAGAGTCACGACGAAGTAGGCTAGCACGTTTTTCTAGGTCGCCGTCTTTGCCACCACGTACAACGATTGCACGTAAACGAAGTGGGTAACCTGGGCCACTTTTCTCGATCAATAGACGAGTTAGCAGTCGGCCAATACGACCAAAACCGTACAATACAACGTCACGAGGTTCTGTCATTGCATCGCCTTGAAGCGATTCTACAAGTGCAGTTTGTAGAAAATCATCCAACCCGTGAGTGTCTTCGCGATCTTGCCAGAATGCATGGGCAAGGCGACCAACATCAATACGACATGGAGACAAGTCCATAGAGAGAAGGTGTTGAATGATTGGTTGAGTCTGTTCTGCTGTAAGAGGAGAACCAGTGTAACGTTTTGCGATACGGTGAGCTTTGATGATGTCGATAGTTGTCGCGTTAACCAGGGTCTTACCGAAGAGGATAACTTCTACGCCTTTTTGACGGTATAACTGACCTAAAGTTGGAGCGATGGATTCAGCAATAGTTTGACTAGTTTGCCAGTCTAGGAGGTGCTTTTCGGGACTCATCTTTACTCGGGACCTTTCACGTTAAGTTTCTGCATTCATGGCGGTTGTAGGGAAGCCATGAATGCATAGGGGATTTGAGGCATCAGGCTGTGGTCTATATTGCCACTTAAATGTGCTTGATATGCCTTGTGTGCAACTTGTAATTTTTATGTGGCAGGATTGTAAGGTACGACGGGTTATTCTGCTAGGAAAAATAAATGCAGACAAATTATCTGTAAGTTGGCTTTATATTAGCCATAAATCAAGTTTTTAGTGTCGATAAAGGCTATTGACTTTAACAATCTGTAGCACTTATTTTTCGCCAAAAAATACTCAAATCAAAATATTATATGTAATAAAAGTCATAGTGATCATTAAAGGTGTGATCGTTAGCTCAAGTTACACGTAAACAGTAAACGACAAATAAGGTGATTAATGCGTTTTCTTGTTCGACCTTTAAATACGTCGAATTCGAGTGCGAAAAGTGCATGACGCAAACGATTGGATCTCACAAATTTCACTTAACTTCGGTGTTTGTTGGTTTATAGAGTCATTACTCCCAACCTTGTGGAGCCGAGAAGCGTGGCCGTTTGCTTATTATGCGAGTGATAATAACTGGATAAAGCTTGCTTCGTTAAACTTCACTTGTTCATACCTCGTTTGTTTACTGCTCTCTCATCTATACTCCTCCTGTTTAAACATCTTGTGTCTAGAGCTCGCGTGTTTAAAGCACACTTGTTTAGAGCACAATTGTTCAAAGCATATTTGTTTTAAGTCTATCTGTTTAAGTAACAGCCCTCCTTTAAAGCCTAAACATGGAGGTAAGTTGATCATAATTTACCGTTCTGGGCTCAGAGTATCGTTTGTTCATATCCAATTTGATCAATAAGTCCTGTTAATGTCCTATTCTTAACTTGGGCTAGGTAAAATTACTTTCGGGAAGGGAGTCGTTATAAAAATGATAAACATGTCAATTAGATGGCGTCTTATATTTCTTTCCACGGTTTCTGTATTCATCATGTTTGGTTTTACAGTCAATGAAGTGCTCAAGAACGATAAGAAGATGAATCACCTTGAAACAACTCGTATTAAGGTTGAAGCGCTTCAATCTTTTAATACCGTTTCCAGCGATGCTTATCGATGGTTGGTTCTGTCTAATGACTCTCCAGAGAAAGAGCTGCTGCTTTTAAAGCTGCAAGCTGATTTAGCTAGACTCGCTCAGTACGAGAAACAGCTTCGACAGTTCGACAGCAATTGGACTGTTGAACCACAGTTGGTTGAGCTTAAGAGTGTGTTAGCGAAACTCGCTCGCGTAACCTCCAGTATGAACAGCGACGCAACACAGATTACTGACAACAACACGCAACTGACAGAGCATGCCTTCGACTTGCTAAAAGGCGTGTTAATGGAGCTATCTGAATATCGCATTAACATCGTGGACGAAAAGATCAGTCAAGCTGACGCGATGTTTATTAATCTTACTCACTACGTGTTTTGGACTCAGCGAGAAGCGTGGTTGAGCTACCGCTTGTATCGTTCTCCAGAGCTGATAGATCAATATTTATTGAGTTATGTTGGTGCTTTAGAAAGGCAGCAGCAGTTATTAGATACGTTTTTCCGTTCTGGAAGCCGTTCGCCTGAAATTAGAAATCTATTAAGTACGTTTTCTAAAGATGACTTTCAAAACCGTTTTACAGCTCGAATCCTCAAAGGTGATTTCTCGTCGCCTGAAATATATGAACATGTGGAAGGTTTAGAACGAAAGAAGTTAGCGATTTCAAAGGCAGTGGGTGCTTACACTAAGCAATTACAGTTTGATCTGACCAAAAATATAGCGCTGCAAAAAAGGCAAACCTTAGTTATGACATTGCTTATTCTTGTCGTGTCAGGTGTGTTGTTATGGCTTGGTGTAGCGACATCTCTTCGCTTAAATCGAAACCTATCGATTATTTTGAAAGGGGTGTCTGAATGCGCGGATAGCTACGGCAAGCCCAAGGTCATTCATATTCAAGGCAACGATGAACTTGCCGAGTTCACTGAAACTTTGAATCGAGTGATGGAGCGCAACTATCAACATAACAAAGAGTTAGTAGAAGCAAAGGAAGATGCAATTTCGGCTAACAAGGCCAAGAGCGCATTTTTAGCCAATATGTCCCATGAGATACGTACACCACTCAACGGGATTATTGGGATGGCTGAGATCTTATCTCAAAGCCAGCTGAGCGCGAATCAACAAGAAGTGTTAGGAGACATCGAATCGTCTTCTCACTCATTACTGGTTCTGCTTAATGACATTCTTGACCTCTCCAAAATCGAGTCGGGCAACTTAATGCTATCGCCACACAATGCTGATCTGAGAGAGGCGGTTTACGACTCAGTCAGTGTGATTTTATCCAAAGCGATAAGTAAAGATATCGAACTCGACATCAATATCGATTCCCAAACCCCACCGCAGCTGTTTTTCGATGAGTACCGTGTAAGGCAGGTGCTGACCAATTTGCTGTCTAACGCCATCAAATTTACGTCAAAGGGCACGATTACGACGGACATTGCATACACACCTATGTCTTTGGGTAGAGGCAAGCTTGAATGCAGTGTGTCTGATACTGGAATTGGGATTGAGCCAGAGAAGCTAGAGTCCATATTTGAACCTTTCACTCAAGAAGATGGCAGCATTACTCGCCAATTCGGTGGGACAGGGTTAGGCCTTGCGATTTGTCGACAGCTTGTTGATTTGATGGGTGGTTACATTACCGCGCGTTCAGTGAAAGGAGAGGGCTCAGCGTTCACTTTTTGTTTGTATGTCGACACTGTCGAAACTCATGTTCAAACCTTTGACAACCTAAGCCGTGCGACTATTATCTCGAATTCTTTCAATTACCTCGATCAACTGGTCAAAGAGTGTGAACGCTTAAATGTTCGACCTCATGTGGTGTCATCCATTTCGGATCTTGATGAAAACCTGAAAGAAAGTGACTTCATACTTTATTGTCATACGCTGCATCACTCCATGGATAAAGATCTTGCGACGCTGAAGGCGTTATACCCTTTGGCTCGCGTTATCGTGTGTCAGCATCATCTCTTTAAAACCAATCTAATCACAGAAACGGTTCACTCAACTCATACATTGCCATTCTTGGGTCGCCGATTCTTAAACAGCTTACAATCGCTTGATGTTGGTGAAGAACAAGCGCCGACGGTGGAAGCAAAAGATGAAGAGGTTCGCTCTCTGAATCGACGTATTCTGATTGTTGAAGATAACCTAATGAATCAGAAGATAGCGAGTTTCTTCCTTGAGCAAGCGGGTTATGAATATTTGATTGCCAGTAATGGCCAAGAAGCGGTGGATGTCATCACTCAAGGCGCTCAGTTTGATGCCATCTTAATGGACTGTATGATGCCTGTTATGGATGGCATAACGGCGACCCGTGCGATTCGACAGTGGGAGACTGATCAACAAGCCGCACCATTACCCATCATTGCTTTAACCGCTAGTGTGCTGGAAGAAGACATCAAAGATTGCTTTGAAGCGGGCATGAATGCCTACTTGCCGAAACCTTATAAATCCCACCAACTGTATGACCTTTTCAGTAGCCTTGATATTGTCTAACTGGCTCATTATCAAGGCTAGCACTGTACGATTTAGCGAACTTCTAACCCAAGGTTGTATTGCGCAAGGCAGCGACCGACATAACTAATCTTTAGTAATGCAGCCACTAAGATCGTGCTGATGTGTGCGACAATTTGAATTGGCAGTGAGAAGTGATCGGCCATCGGATAAGCAACAATAATACTGAGTAGCATAAGCAAGGCGGTGGTTGCTAGACTGAAGTTTGAAACAGAAAGTAGCGTTTGAAAGCGTTGAGTCATCGTCTTCATATTGAATTCCTAATTGCTATTAATAATTATGATACTCGTTATCAATAGCAATTAGCGTTCCAGTTTTATTTTAATCATTAAATCAATTGGTTAAAGTATCCTACTAATTATTTAAGTCATAATGACTTAGATAATTATCGAGTCTTTATGACGCTGTTGAGTGATTACCACTGTCTGAATCCGCAAGTATCGATGTGGAATCGAACACCAGAATACAACCCCAGCCCAACGTTATTTTTTTGCCCAAATTCAGCATGAACCTTTTTAAGTTTCACGTGTAGATCTTCGCGAGTAATATCATTCGCAGGTACTAAGTCTAAGGCGCAGAATTCCAAGTGTTTACTTCGCAGTGCGCCGCCAGCTTGTTGATTGTAAATATTGGTTCGCTCTCCGGACACAGGGATAACAACGCCAATTTCAGGCTCAATATATTGTTGTATGTACTTAAGGGTATTGATCATGTTTGGCACATGTTTCTTATTGGGAAGGGTAAACAGGGTCGTATTGCTCATTGCCCAATCCGTGCCTTGCAACAAGACTAAATGCAGAGGCATGCTCTGAGTGATGCCGTTGTCTTTGAGTTGTTGACCGATCGCTTTGACTTGATCTTGGGCGTGGTTAAGGAGCATCCAACCTCGAAATGCTGATCGGGTCGGAACCTTGTAGCCATGAACATCCACCACGAGATCGTCATAAGTAATTTCGGTTTCTTCGGTATAAAGTTTCTCAAATTTTTCAGGGTAAGGTTGTGTCGTTGATAACGCCAAGGTAATCAGAATACTTCCGTACATAAAGTCTCTCCATCGCTAGTGTACACTCGTTATTTAGTTTGATACTGCTGTTGAGTTTCATTCATTTTTGCTTAGGTACGCTTAAGTCTAGACGGTTAGGTTTAGATGCTTAGGTCTAGATGCTTAAGTATAGACGCTGGAGTTTAGGTACAAAAAAACCCACTACTAAGAGTGGGTTACTAACATTGTTACAAGTAAATTAGCGAGGTTAGATTACTTCTTACCTTGAGTTTGCTTGTCTTCTTCTGTTAGTTCACGAATGCGGCGGCTGATGTCGCGACGAGCTTTAGAGATCTCTGCACTCTTGATGATGTGATCATCAACGCGGTCTTCGTAGTCAGCTTTCATGTTTTTGATAATGCCTAAGATCTCGTCGTGAGTCATCTCTGGCTTGATGTAATCAAGTAGGTTATCAAGAAGGTCGACACGCTTGCGGTTGTCGCGAACTTTCTTTTCGTTGTCTAAAAGTTCACGCTTAAGTTTGTTCTTACGTCGTGCTTGGTTAACAATTTCAAATACGCTGCTCATAGATTCCTTTTCCTAATCGTCAAATACGTTGTCTGGTTCTGATTAAAGCACATCAGTTAGTGTTGTAACAGTCTTTAGATCAAAGCAAAAGTAAGGTTGTATAATTATTCGGCACTCTCGCTAAAGTGCGATTGTTTTTATCTAACTGTTCAAGTTAGTATCCAGTATAGACACGGCATTGATACGAAATGTGAAATGAATCAACAACAACTGGAAACAGAAGATTTGGGCGACGATGTCACTGAACCTTCGGCAGAGCAAAACAAGCTTCGTGATGCGTATGTACAAGAACGTACTTATTTGGAAGTCGTGGAAATAGAGCTAAATCGTTCTAAGATCATAATGATTGATGAACAAGGCAGAAAGAAACGAGTACCGATTTTGTCTGAGCATTAGCCATTACTGGCTGCATTGTTAAATGTTGAGATGGAATTATCAAAATAATAAAAAGGAAAAACGATGAACACAGTACTTTCCCCAATTGAAGCGAGAATTATCGGTTGCTTGATCGAGAAAGAAGTCACTACCCCGGATCATTACCCGTTAACGTTAAACAGCTTAACGACTGCATGTAACCAAAAGAGTAACCGTGAGCCAGTTCTCTCTCTGTCTGAGTCGGACGTTTTAGATGCGGTTGATGGTTTGATAGCTCGCCGCATGGTGAGTGATGAGAGCAGCTTCAATAGCCGTGTTAATAAGTATCAGCATCGTTTCTGTAATACTGAATTTGGGGATTTGCAATTTACAGAGCAAGAGCGCGCAATCATCTGCTGTATGCTGCTTCGTGGGGCGCAAACTCCTGGCGAACTGCGCACTCGTACTGGTCGTCTTGCTAATTTTAGTGATGTGAAAGAGCTTGAAGCGACACTCGATAAATTAGCCGTAAGAGAAGCGGGTGCTTTAGTCGTGAAGCTACCACGTGAAGCGGGTAAACGTGAATCACGCTACCAGCACTTATTGAGTGGTGAAGTGGATGTTGAAGCGTTTGCGACGGCATCGGTAAGTGCGGTTGCACCCTCTGCGACAAGCGAAAAGTTTGAAGAGCTTGAATCAGAAGTCGCAAGCCTACGTGAAGAAGTGGCAGAGCTTAAGGCTCTGGTTGAATCACTGCTTTAGATGTCTGAGTCTGATAAAAATGCGGATTGGGTCGTGTACTTAATCCGCAATCGTCACAATGCCCTTTATTGTGGCGTGACGAATAATTTAGAGCGTCGATTTGAACAACATCAAACGGGTAAAGGTGCCAAAGCGTTAAAAGGTAAAGGCCCACTTAAGCTAGTTTGGAGTTTTGGTGTTGGATCAAAAAGTGAGGCGTTGAAAACCGAATACGCGATCAAACAACTACCAAAATCTCGCAAAGAAAAATTGGTATCACTCAAACTAATTATTGAGTGGCAACAAGACAGAATTCAATATATCGAAGTCTCATAATTCATAGCTAAAATGTTTGTTATTGATTAAATATTAATAATGTAATGGACTATGATAAATCAATGTAAGCTCATGAATTTTAACGGTAATCACTCTTTCTGTGAAGAGGCTGAAATCATCATTGAACTCGTTGTTCTTAATCTCCATTCCAAATTAACATATTGCTCATTTAGAATGTCGTTCTAATTAGTGTTAGACGCTATCATTTATCATCGTTGTCCTACATAATATCTTTCAGCCATACAAAGAGATGGTGTCATGCTAGGTTAAAAAATGAGCCAAAGTAGCTCATATAAAACGAGAAAAATATGAAACGTTTACTGATGTTGTTTGGACTTGCCGTATTTTCTGCGTCCGCTCTCTCCCATGGTACTCATGTCCTCAATGGGTACTGGGAATACCAAGATTATCTTTCCAAGTTTCCAGAGCAAAAAGCACTGACCGATAAAATGGTCGAAGCTGTGCAAAATCACCCTGTGCCATTGAGACGAGCTCAGAATGAGCCTATTACGATCTCAGTGGTGTATCCGGGTCAACAGATCTCCGACTACTGGGTTCGTAACATTCAAGCTTTTGAGAAACGCCTCGATAAGTTGAGAATCAACTATCAAATAAATCAGGTGTTTACCCGGGTTAATGCTGATCTCACGCAAACAAGTATTTCATTGCAAGAAGCGATAGAGAACAAAACGGATTACTTGATTTTCACATTAGACACGACGCGCCACCGCAAGTTTATTGAGCACGTGTTGAGCTCTACTGACACCAAACTCATTCTGCAAAACATCACAACACCAGTGCGTGCTTGGGCTGATAGACAGCCGTTCATGTATGTGGGATTTGATCATGCGACAGGCAGTTTAAAATTGGCAAATTACTTTAAAGAAGTGAGCAAACCAGACAGCAAATATTCTGTGTTATATCGCTCAGAGGGCTACATCAGTGATGCTCGTGGAGATACCTTTATCCATGATGTGAACACCGATACGAACTTTGATCTTAAGTCTTCGTTTTACACGAAATCAGACAAAGAGAGTGGTTACCAAGCGGCTAAAATCAGCATTGCGAACGATAAGGACCTAGACTTTATCTATGCATGTGCAACCGATGTCGCTCTGGGCGCTGCGGAAGCCATTCGTGAATCTGGTCGAGATATCTTAGTTAATGGCTGGGGAGGCGGATCTGCAGAACTGGAAGCCATTGCAAAGGGCGATTTAGATGTCACAGTCATGCGTATGAATGACGACACCGGTATCGCTATGGCAGAGGCGATCAAGTGGGACCTAGCCGGATTGGAAGTTCCTACGGTTTACTCTGGTGAATTTGAAGTTGTGACCAAAGATGATTCACCAGAACGTATTTCAGAACTTAAGCAGCGAGCATTTAGGTACTCAGGTCAATAATGAAGAAAAGCTACGCCAGTACACCTAGGAACACCTTAGCTAAACTCATTACGCGTATCATTATTTTAGTGATAGGCGTGATGGCACTTGGCGTACTTATTCATAATTATGAAACCAGCAGTAATATCGTAAAGCAAGAGACGAATCGAACGGTCCAGCAAACCTCTAGCTTGATCCAAAATATGTTTGATTACCGTTTGTCGGTGCTGCAAATTCATCAAGACAGTAGCTCACACAGTGAAACACTCAGAGAGTATTTTGATACCCACAATGAAGAGGCTCTGAGCTATTTCTTTTTTGGTGTTGACCAAAGAGAGCCGGATCATGCGCCGGATCTTCGCTTTGTTTCTACTCATGACGGTTTGGCCTGGGAAGATGGCAACGGTCAGTTTTATGGATTGGATGAGTCCAACCTAAAACATATCTCTGATGAGGTTTCATTTAGTAGTAACTGGCATTTTATTAAAGTGATAACCGATATTGGTAAGCGTCATTTGTTGGCTCGCCGAACCCCTATTGTGGATAACAAAACAGGGGAGGTTCTTGGCCAGCTCTATATCGCGATCGTACTTGATAACAATTTCTCTCTGGCTGAATCTATTCAGAAGGGCAGTAACTGCGAAAATATTGTTATCGAAGCGCACGGTACACCGGTTACGTCGACATTCAGTGGCGATGAAAGTTACACAATAACGGACATCCTCAACTACAAAATGTACGAGCAACTGCCTCGTCATTTCGTCACCATCGCAACCATTAAGATCAATGCCGTTGAAACGCCTCTTACCATTCGAGCTGTCCAAAAGAACACTAACTTCATTGCGTTAGAAGAGAACTATGAGCGTGCGATCATTGTTGTAATTGTGGTGATCATATTGATGTCTTTCTTTGCGCGAGCTTGGATTCAAAGGAAGGTGGCGGCTGAACTCGATAAGTTGATGGACTTTACTCGCTCAGCAAGTGACGGCGAAGAGTACAACAAGTTCGATGGCTCCAACATTTTCGAGTTTCATCATATTGGTTGCACCCTTGAGGACACTTTTGAACGTTTATCTGAACAGAACCAAAAATTCCAAGATCTCTTTAACTTTGCTCATTCACCTATCTTGGTTTGGTCTGATAAAGGTGACTTAATTCAGATGAACCCCGCTGCTCGTATGGCGCTATTTGACGCCGATGATAACTACGGAGCGGTGGCTCAAGAGTTTGAGCATCGCATGTTACCGAATATCCATATGGTGGTTCAAGGTTCAAAGCTGACGGGCATTAACGTTCCCATTGGTGAAAAGGTGTTTCGTTGGAACATGTCAGCAATTCGCGTTGAACACGGCATCACAGGTGTAGTGGTACAAGGCCAAGACATTACTAAGCTCATTGAAGCTGAGAGGCAGGCTGATCGAGCAAGAGAAGAAGCTGAGCACCTTGCGAATGTGCGGGCAGATTTCCTCGCTAAGATGAGCCATGAGATTCGTACACCGCTTAACGGTATTCTTGGTGTTTCTCAATTACTGAAGCGCTCTATACACAGTGAAGATAACCGTGAACAAGTGGATGTACTGTGTAATAGTGCGGAACATTTGCTGGCGGTACTTAACGATATCTTGGACTTCTCAAAGATAGAGCAAGGGCAGTTCAATATTCAAAAGAAAGACTTCCGCTTAGGGGAACTGGTTAATACATTAGACAGTATCTATCGTCCGCTTTGTGGCGATAAATCGATCGCATTTACTATTGTGAATCACTTGGCTGATGACATTGAAATAAACACCGACCAAGTGCGCTTGAATCAAATCATGTTTAACTTGGTGAGTAACGCTCTTAAGTTCACTCACCAAGGCGGTATTTCCGTTAGTTTTGAACTCGAAAGTATCTTTAACTCAGACCATGCGAGTTTGATCGTTCGAGTGAAAGATACCGGTATTGGTATTGATGAAAGCAAGATTGACGCTGTATTTGAACCCTTTGTTCAAGCCGAAGAAACCACGACTCGTGAATATGGTGGGACAGGGTTGGGCCTAACGATTGTAAAAAATCTGGTCGATATGCTAGAAGGGGACATTCAAGTCCGCAGTGAGATAAACCAAGGTTCGGAGTTCATTATAGAAATTCCAGTGGAAGTGCACTCTAAGCCGCTATTGGACATGAAGCAACAAGCCGATATCGAACCAGAGGCGTTGTTTAGTCGATCTTTGAACGTATTGCTGGTGGAAGACAATCACACCAACGCCTTTATTGCGCAGGCTTTCTGTAAAAAATATGGCATGGTAGTTACTTGGGCAAAAGATGGCTTAGAAGCGCTAGAAATGGCTAAGGCGACAACCTATGATCTTATTTTGATGGATAACCAACTTCCCAATCTTGGTGGCGTTGAAACGACTCAGCAACTTAGGGATGATATTGGCGTTACAGCCCCGATTTATGCGTGTACCGCTGATGCTCAAGCGTCGACAAGAGACAGCTTTATGGCTGCTGGGGCTAATTACGTGATTGTAAAACCGATTAAAGAAGAGTCGCTCCACCAAGCGTTTGTTCATTTTAAAAAATCACATTGGGATGTAACGAACCACTGATCTAAACCTTTGAAAGTGCGATAGAACAAGTGCTGTGAATAAACTTTACTTGAACACGCATTTATACAAAGCCGGCAACAAAGGCTTGCTCCAACAGCAGCGCTTTTAACTCGTCACTCATATCTAGGTGTTCAGGGAACTGAATGCCTAATAGCCAACCTTGGCCTTGTCTTTTTTTGCTCACTACGTTGTAGACCTGTTCGCTATCTAAGTACTCACTTAAGACAGAGTTTACTTGTATCTTCCAACCGACATCGATATCGGATTGCTGGGTAATATAGACGCCACAGCCTGAGACTGAAAAATCGACCAGAGTGGCATCTAATGACAAAGTATCGAAAGTGACTTCACAGCTGAGTCGTACCTTATATCTTTCGTGTTCACGGATAGGCTTGGTCGCAAAGCTTGAAGGCGGACGAAGGAAAATAAGGTGTGCTGGCGAGGTGATATGAGCCAGTACGTTGGTTTTAAACGCGACAATGTGTCCAAGTTCGGTGTCGGTGATGGCACGAACAATAATATCCACGTTGATGAGTTTTCTGAGCGTCAGTGCTTCTGTCGCTTTTTGTGACAGCTCAAGGATAAGGTATTGTTCTTCTTTGTGTCCGATATAGAGTGTAGTGATCTGGATCGAGTCGTCTGGGCCAAATTCCAATACACCTGCTGTTTTTGTACCGGGTTTGAGGTATCTAAACAGTTCTAAGTTTTTATCTTTATGCATATTCGTTACTGAACAATGTTAATCGTCTGATAAAATAATATAACGTCCTGATAAAACTATGTCATTAGTTTCATTGAGGTAATTTGCAGTATTTGTTCAAAAAGTGAATCGTTGTCCCAAGTAAACAACGGCTTACTCTTGTCGTAAAACAAGATACACTGCTGACAGATATATACTTGATGGAGAAATAGTAAATGGAACTGGAAACCTTATTAAATACTCTGGCTGAAATCCCAGAAAGCGTGCAATTTGAAGATACAATGCAAGTGATCGAAGCTCACTATGTTTTTGCGGAGAGTGAATTTCGCAATGGTGAAGTGGTGAATACCGCAGGGCAGAATAATGGTTCGTGTAAGATTTTTGCTTTTGGTTTAGAGCAAGGTTTATCAGCGGAGCAAACACTTGCTTGTTTTGGTCAATTTTATCGTAACGACGTGCTAGGTTTTCCAGAGAACACCGACCATCAAAATATTCGTAACTTCATGGTTCATGGGTGGAACGGTATACAGTTTTCTCAGCCTGCGCTGGTTGCAAAAACGAAGTAGGCACTAACCAAATAAATCTCAGTATTTTTGAAGCGAGAAGCAATCTCTCGCTTTTTTGTCTATGTTGAACCGGTACGTAACCTGCGGAATAGGTTCTAAACTACTGAACAGGTAACCTACTGAATAGGCAGTTCAGACAAGCATTTACGGCACAGACATACTCCAGCTTTTGGAATATCGCTAGTATCACGCTTTTCTAGTTCAAAACACCAACACGTCTCTTTACCCGCACTGATATCGCATTGAGCTGGCTCATTACACTGCGGACATTGGTGAGTCGAACTAACACCAGTAAGATTATCCATAACCGACGTTTGCTCTTCTTCAGATAAGCCTTTCCAGCCTATAATTTCATCCATTGTTCGAAAGCAGCCACTGCACATTCCGCCATTATTTTTACAAGCCGCTCGGCAAGGTGTTTTCATTTATCTAACCTGTGATTCATTTGGGCTGAAATGTAGCATATTTGTTTACCTATTAAGAGCCGTTAGGCTAAGAAATTACTCAGTTAAATTTAGAAATGACCTCGTAATTTTTAGGCTTTTCATGTAGCATCTCGCCCCTTTTGTTGAGTGGGGGATATTATGTTTATTGGATTTGATTATGGAACAGCGAACTGTTCTGTCGCGGCAATGGTTGATGGAAAACCAAGCCTGTTACCGCTAGAAGGTAACAATCACTATATTCCCTCAACCGTGTTTGCACCTACTCGTGAGAGTGTTTCTGAACATCTATTTCGCCATTTGAATATCAAACCGAGTGATGCTGTTGGTGAGCAAGTGTTACGACGTGCTATAGCTTTGAATCGAGAAGAGAGTATCGATTTAGTACCAGAAGATATGGCGTTTGGTCAGGCGGCGTTGGATCTTTACTTAGAAGACCCTCGCGATGTTTATTACGTAAAATCCCCTAAGTCTTTTCTTGGCGCAAGCGGGTTGCATGATGTTCAGGTGAGTTTCTTCGAAGATTTAGTGTGCGCCATGATGGCAAATATTAAACACCAAGCAGAACTCACGACTCAAGAGCAGATCAAACAAGCTGTTATCGGTCGACCAATTAACTTCCACGGTCGAGGTGGTGAAGAAGCAAACCGACAAGCTGAAGACATACTCTCACGCGCAGCTAAGCGTGCAGGCTTCCTTGATATCGCTTTTCAATTTGAACCAGTAGCCGCAGGCCTTGATTACGAAAGTACCCTGACTGAAAACCAAACGGTATTGGTTGTGGATATTGGCGGAGGTACCACCGATTGCTCATTGCTAGAAATGGGGCCAACTTGGTCGGGTAAAGCGGACCGAACCCAGAGCTTGTTAGCTCACAGCGGGCAAAGGGTAGGGGGTAATGACCTTGATATCTACCTTGCCTTCAAGCAATTGATGTCACCTTTTGGTATGGGCAGCAAAGGCATTTCGGGTATCGATATGCCACTGACTCAATTCTGGAATCCAATTGCGATCAATAATGTCGAAGCTCAAAAGAACTTCTATTCTCGCGAAAACCTAGCGGCCTTGAAGTTACTTCGTAAAGAAGCTTCAGACCCTCAAAAGCTAGAGCGTTTGATGAGGGTTTATCATGACACTCTAGGCTATAGCATTGTACGCAGAGCGGAAGAAGCCAAGATTGCACTAGCAGAATCTTCTCAATATCGAGCCGCGATTAATGTTGCTTCTGAATTGGTCGAAGTGGACATTTCCGTTGAGCAGATGGTTGAAGCTATTGAATCGCCAAAGTCTAAGATGATTGAGTTGGTTAAAGAAGCCATGCAACAAGGCCAGAAAAAGCCAGACGTAATATACATGACGGGTGGTTCAGCTCGTTCACCTATACTTCGTGAAGCCGTACAACAAGCATTGCCGAACGTACCGATCGTGAGCGGTAACTACTTCGGTTCAGTAACCTCAGGTTTAGCTCGTTGGGCTGAGGTTTGCTTCAAATAAGAGTCCAATGATGAGTTATGAAGGGCAACCAGTCGCTGATTGGTTGCCCTTTTTTTGTGTTTTCTCTAGTGAAATTTTAATTGAGCGATTTTTTCTAGCTTAAATCGAGAATTGTTTCACAAAGCTAAATATTTCAACCCACTTCATAATGTTACAAAATGTTTCAATATCGAGGGTGTATCTCTCGATGGTCTGATGAGTGATTTTTCGATTTGATTTTTAATGCTTATTTGTTGACTGTAAAATCAAAAATAGCCGAAGGTTTTGTCTAAAAAGATAAAAAAGATCACCAGTAATTATCTACTTATCTTGTTGTTTTAAGGTTATTTTTTGCTTTTTATAGTGCGATTTTTTTTATTTTATATATTTTAATGCAACTTTTTTGTCATTCGTATATTAGTGTTTGCCTACTTGTTAAATGCAGGTAACAACTTCTCCGTAAGCACGAGGTTGTTAGTGAATAACTCACCCAGTTACATAATGGATATGACAATGAATAAGAAACTTTTAGCGCTAGCAATTTCTGGTGCAGTATTTGGTACACAGGCAGTTGCTGTAGAACTTTACAACGAAGACGGCACAACATTCTCTGTTGGTGGTCACGTATCAGTTGCAGTTGGCGACGTAAACAGTGGCGATCGTCTTAATGAAGACGACATCGGTGTTGAGTCTGTATCTCCACGTATCAACTTCGGTGCAACTCACGATCTTGGCAACGGCTTCACTGCTGATGCTAAAGGTGAATGGGCGCTAAACATGCTTGACGGTGGTGATGAGTCATTCACAACTCGTCTTGGCTACGTTGGTCTTTCTCACGACGATTACGGTCGTGCAGCAGTAGGTACTCAATGGGCACCTTACTACAACGTTGCTGGCGTAGCCGATATGCCAATCGCATTCGCGAATGACTTCATCTACGAAGATCACGGTAACCTAGGTACTGGTCGTGGTGAAGAGATGGTGAGCTACGGCAATGCTATCGATTTCGGTAACGCAGGCTCTCTAAGCGCAGCTGTTGCATGGCAAGGTCGTAAATCTGATAGCACTGGTTTATTTACTAAGAATGAGTACGGTAACCGTGGTCAAATTGCTTTGAACTACGCTATTGCTGACTTCACAGCAAACTATGCTTTCAACAGCGGTGATGTTAATTACTCTGGTGTTTCTGGGTCAAAAACAGCTGATTCTCACGTATTAAGTGCAACTTACGGTTCATACGGCGCTGAAGGTCTTTACCTTGCTGGTGTATACGCAATGAACGGTTACATGAACTCATACAAAGGCGATGTTCTTGAAGAGACTGTAGCGATTGAATTACTAGCTTCTTACGCTCTTTCTAACAGCCTGAACTTAAGCGTTAACTACGAAGCAGTAGAAGACGACAAAATGAGTGAGACTGTGTACAGCACAACTGCTTTACAAGCTGAATACAACTTCACATCTCAGTTCGTAGGCTTTGCTGGTTACCAATTTGATCTACAGGGTTCTGGCTCTACTTACAAAGAAAAAGCTGATGACCAGTGGCTACTTGGTGCTCGTTACTACCTATAAGTCGCAGACTTATTTAGCATAGTGTTTACTCCTTAAGTTTACCTTTTAGGATACTGTCCTAGACACCATGCTAAGCCCTCTCCAGCCTTTTGGTTTGAGAGGGCTTCTTTCGTTTTAATGCTCTTCAAATTTAACTGCCTACTTTAGTTTCATTTTCTCTAATTTATGTAAGCCGATGACTCGATTTCTGGTGGGTAGGTCGAGATATACACCGATATTTACCTAAAAGTATTCAAATCAATGAATTGAGCTCAAGATCAGAATTTAGAGATCGGTAATCATCTTGTCGAAGACTCTCATTTTATGATGCGCTAAACTCTGCTCTCTAAAAATAGTTCAGGGATAAACTATGAGCAGCGTTGTAGATCAGAAACAATTGATGAATTCGAAACGAACAGCAACCCCAACAAAAGTACTGTGTGTTGGGCGTAATTATGTCGATCACATTGAAGAACTTAACAATGCGATCCCTGACTCTATGGTGGTTTTCAATAAGCCGAGCACCAGCGTTACTTCCTCTCTGTCTTCTTTTCATCAAGAAGCGCTGCACTACGAAGCAGAAATCTGTTTTATTGTTGAAAACGGTGAATATTCTGCTGTGGGATTCGGCTTAGACCTTACCAAGCGTGAGTTGCAAAGCAGTTTAAAAGCCAAAGGTTTACCTTGGGAGCGTGCCAAAGCCTTTGATGGTTCCGCTGTCTTTAGTCGCTTTGTTCCCGTTGATAATTTTGATCTCTCTGACTTAAACCTAGAATTATTTATTAACTGTGTCCGCGTTCAAAAGGGTCACGTTGAGCAGATGCTGTATTCTCCACAAACTATCCTAGAAGAGCTCTCTTCTTACACGACTTTGCTTGATGGCGATGTCGTAATGACAGGTACCCCAAAAGGTGTTGGTGAGGTCCATCGAGGTGATATCTTCCTTGGCCGCCTAAAGTGTGGTGAAACGACATTGATTGAGATCGAGTGGGTAGCAAGTTAAGTAGTCTTTTCTATTTGGTTAATAAATTTGCTTTATTGTTCGTTGATGGTATTTAATTCGAATATTTTACCATCCTACAACCAATTGCATCTGGAAGGGTGTTGGTAATTGATATAAAATCCGCCTCCGTTTTTATCAATACTGAAACCCATGATCGATTTAACCATCCTACCTGTTTACCTGACTGCCGTTGTTGCACTTCTCCTTTTACCTGGCCCTGATATGTTACTCATCGCGAGCTCAAGTATGAGCTATGGCCGCAAGGTTGGTGTGTTTGCAAGTTTGGGTAACGCGACTTCTGGAATCATCCTGACAGTATTAGCAGCAATGGGTGTTTCAGCATTGATTGCGATGAGTCCAGTGGCTTTAAAAGCCCTTCATTTGTTAGGCGGTACCTACTTATTAAAAATGGGGTGGGATTGTCTTCGAACAGAGCAGGGCAATGCGCCTGAGTTAAGCGACAACTTTGCTGCAAAAGCCTACTATCAACGAGCATTGATTAGTAACCTGCTTAACCCTAAAGCGTTGGTTTTCTTTGTGATGTTCTTACCACAGTTTGTGTCGACGAATGTTGAAGCGACTTCTGGTGAGCAGATGCTCGTTCTGGGTTTATTGTTGAATGTTCTCGGCTTAACGTTCAACTTTTTGCTAGTGGCTTTAGTGGGTACGATTGGTAAGTCTCTGGTAGAAAACGCGAAATTTCGCACCTATCAACAGAAAGTGATGGGAGGAGTCTTCATCGTGTTGGCTATCTGGATGTTGTCTTCTTTCTTTACTTCGTAGACGAATCAGCCCAAACATCTTCTCGCGGTTAGCCGCTGAGACAAAAATGGACGCTTCGAGCGTCCATTTTTTATATTTAACCGTTACATGCTGAACATGTTAACTGCTATGAGTTCAACTCTTGTTGATGCTGTTCAATCAGTTTATTCATGTCTTCTTCACCACGCAGGCGAGTGTCTTCGTATGTTTCTGTCCCTTCGAACTTTGTTACCGTCTCATAATAGACTTTCACTTTTGGTTCTGTGCCTGAAGGTCGGACGATAATGCGTGTGCCATCTTCTAGGTGATAGATGAGAACATCACTTGAAGGCAGGTTAATCGCTTCAGTATTGCCACCAATGACGAAGCGTAAAGAAGACTGAAGATCTTCAATCACAGAGATAGCAACACCGTTTATTGCTTTAGGTTGTGCCGCTCTGAGTTTAGAACCAATCGATGGTGAATCTGGGTCAAGAGCAATGCTTCGCTGCGCGTTGGTATGAACACCATGTTCAAATGAAATTTGAGCGAGAAGATCCCAAACCGTTCGACCTTGAGATTTCAACTCTTCAACCAATTGAGCAAACACGACGATAGCAGACAGCCCATCTTTATCTCGCACCTGAGTGCCGATTGTGTAGCCTAACGCTTCTTCATAGGCGAACAAGAACTCGTTCTGCTCATTCTCCAACTGCATCCCAATATTCGCCAACCATTTAAAGCCCGTTAGCGTTTGGAAGTAAGTCGCACCGTGGGATTGAGCCACTTTTTCAAGCAGAGTTGAAGATACGATACTGTTACCAACTAACTGGTTTTTGGTATGGGGCTTCGACAACAAGTAATGCGCGAATAGCACACCGACTTGATCGCCCGTTAGCATTTTATAGGAAGCATCGTCAGTTTTAGCTTTATCATCGGTTCTAACCGCAACGGCAAATCGGTCTGCATCTGGATCATTGGCGCAAGCAATGTCGGCATCAACACTTTTTGCTAAGTTAACCACGAGATCCATTGCCCCTTTTTCTTCTGGATTCGGGAAGTTCACGGTTGGGAAGTTGCCATCAGGCTCTCTTTGTTCGGCTACACTGAAGACTTTGTGGAATCCAGCATCGTGAAGAAGATCTTCCGCCATTTTTGCTCCCACCCCATGCATTGCTGTGTAGGTGATGGTGGTATTCGCGGATTCAAGAGCGTTATTCACGTACGGACTTTGATTAATAGCAGCACGGTACGTTTGATAATAACCTTCAGTTAACCACACTAACTTACCTTGTGTTTCAGCGTCACTTAGGCTCATTAAAGGGATCGGCTTGGTCGATGCGACATCGATTTCGCCGGCAATACCTGCATCGTGAGGGGGAATGATTTGAGCGCCATTCTCCCAGTATACTTTGAACCCATTGTATTCCGGCGGGTTGTGGCTCGCCGTAACAACAACAGCGGCAGCCGCATTGAAATGCTCAATACCAAAAGCAACGATAGGTGTTGCAGCAACATCGGAGGTTAGGTACACCTTAATGCCCAAAGCGGTGAGCACAGAAGCCGTATCAATCGCGAACTGCTTTGAATCTAAACGCCCGTCATAACCCACAACGACGCCACGAATCGAGGCATTGGCGACATGTTCAATCAAGTAATGGCCAAGGCCTGTCGCCGTTTCTTGTATCACCAAGCGATTCATTCTATTTGGACCGCATCCTACTTTGCCTCTTAACCCTGCGGTTCCGAATTCTAATCGTTGAGTAAAGCGGTCTTCTAGTTCGTCGTGCATTCCCTCATCAATGAGGTGTTGAAGCTCTTCACGAGTTCTTGGGTCTGGGTCTCTCGCTAACCAGTTCATTGCATCTTGCATAATCACTAAACCTTTTAATGTCGGTATGACTTACTGTTGATCTAATTTAAGTGATATTGATTATCATTTCCATGAAAGCAATCGTAAAACTCAATATAAAATAATTTATAACGGCGAGGGCGCGTGGATTAAGCCACTCTCAATAATTGACTGTTTAATAAGTAAACTTACCTTGAACAATTGGATATCACTAACTAGCCTTTTACATAAATATAACAAAATTTAACAAGTTCGCCGTTTTTGAGTCTTTCATGGAAACTTCCAACGCTTATAAGCCGTATTAGCTCTTAGGTTGAGATGAGGTCAGCAGCCCTTTTACAGGCTAGTTCCATGTGAGTTGTAGATTGAGATTCAGCCTTTCATGTGCATTTGGAATAACAATGAATGTTGTTCAGCTCGCAATGACATATAGCTCGTAATGAAACATAGCTCGCAACGAAATAGAGCTCGCAACGACATTTAGGTCGCAAGTATCCAATTAGGAAGGATAAGGAGAGATCTTTTGAAAAGATTACTGGTTAGGCTAGGGTGGCTTTTGAAAAGTTTTGTTGTGGTTTTGGTATCGCCTTTGGTGCATGCCAGCACTGAATACAACATGACTCAAGGTGTCACTGAGATCAGCGGTAAGGTATACGAACTTCATATGCTGATCTTCTACATCTGCTGTGCGATTGCTTTTGTTGTTTTTGGTGTGATGTTTTATTCAATTCTGAGACACCGAAAGTCGAAGGGGGCGGTTGCTGCTCATTTTCACGAAAGTACGAAAGTCGAAATCCTGTGGACTATCATTCCTATTATTATCCTCATCGCTATGGCCATACCCGCGACCAAGACTTTGATTGCGATGGAAGACACCTCTCAATCAGAACTCACAATCAAGATTACAGGCTCGCAATGGAAGTGGCACTACAGCTACTTTGGCGAAGATGTTGAGTTTTTCAGCCTTTTAGCGACCAGCGATAAAGAGATTGAAGGCATTGAAGTGAAAGGCGCGCATTACCTGTTAGAGGTTGATAAGCCGCTTGTACTGCCTGTTGACCGTAAAGTCCGTTTCTTGATGACTTCCGACGATGTGATTCACTCATGGTGGGTGCCAGCATTCGCCGTTAAGAAAGATACCATTCCGGGTTTTATTAATGAGGCTTGGACAAAGATAGATGAGCCCGGTGTCTACCGAGGGCAGTGTGCAGAGTTGTGTGGCCGCGCTCATGGTTTCATGCCGATAGTGGTGCATGCCATGGAAGAAGACGAGTTTGACGCATGGCTAGCAGAACAGAAAGAATTGGCGATAACCGCACAACAAGCCGCGCAAGATGCATTAGATGCGTCACTTTCTTTGGCAGAGCTCAATACTATTGGCGAAGAGGTATATAAAACTCGTTGTGCAGTTTGTCACCAAGTGAATGGCGAAGGTATCCCTGGAGCATTTCCTGCCATCAAAGGAAGCCCTATTGCGCTTGGCGATGTGGGTGTTCATATCGACACCATTGTTTATGGTCGTGGCGGAACGGCGATGCAGGCGTTTGATAATCAGTTAACCGAGAAAGAGATCGCAGCGGTAGTGACCTACCAACGAAACGCTTGGGGTAATGATACGGGCGATATTGTTCAGGCTTCAGATGTAAACGCTTATAAAGCCAAGCAAGAAGGCGGAGGCCAAGCAGCTGACGAACAAGGTTCAACGGACGAAACGCAAGGTTCAACGGAACAAGCACAAAACGATGCTAAGGAGCAGTTATGAGTTCACCAATCAATAAGCCGGTGAAATCGGCTCCTGCAGAAGACCAAGTTCTGAGCCATTCTGCGGAAGGTACGCTGGGCAATGATGATTTGCCTGTTGACGATCACGACTCACATGCGGCACCTAAAGGCTGGGCTCGTTGGCTTTACTCAACCAATCATAAAGACATCGGTACACTTTATCTGTGGTTCAGCTTTGCGATGTTCTTAACGGGTGGTGCCATGGCAATGGTGATCCGTGCTGAGCTATTCCAACCCGGGTTACAACTTGTTGAGCCAGATTTCTTCAATCAGATGACTACAGTCCATGGTTTAATCATGGTATTCGGTGCCGTGATGCCAGCATTTACGGGCTTGGCTAACTGGATGATCCCGATGATGATCGGAGCTCCAGATATGGCGTTGCCGAGAATGAACAACCTCAGTTTCTGGATCTTGCCTTTTGCGTTTCTAATCTTGATCGGATCTTTGTTTACTGAGGGAGGTGGGCCGAGTTTTGGTTGGACATTTTATGCGCCACTTTCGACAACTTATGGCCCAGACAGTACGGCATTGTTTGTGTTCTCAGTTCATATTATGGGGATCAGTTCGATCATGGGGGCGATTAACGTCATCGTAACCATAGTGAACATGCGCGCACCGGGTATGACTTGGTTCAAGCTACCGATGTTCGTATGGACATGGTTAATTACCGCTTTCTTACTGATAGCCGTGATGCCCGTGCTCGCGGGTGCGGTGACCATGGTGCTGACCGACAAATACTTTGGGACGAGCTTCTTTGATGCCGCAGGTGGTGGGGACCCGGTGATGTTCCAGCACATATTCTGGTTCTTTGGGCACCCCGAAGTGTACATCATGATCTTGCCGTCTTTTGGTATTGTCTCGGCGATCATTCCTGCATTCAGTGGTAAGCGTCTGTTTGGTTACCACTCGATGGTGTACGCGACCTGTAGTATCGCACTGTTGTCATTCTTGGTTTGGGCGCACCACATGTTCACCACGGGTATGCCAGTATTTGCAGAATTGTTCTTCATGTATTGCACCATGTTGATCGCTGTGCCGACCGGTGTGAAAGTCTTCAACTGGGTCGCGACCATGTGGCGAGGGGCTTTGACTTTTGAAACTCCAATGCTGTTTGCGATTGCCTTCATTGTTCTGTTTACGATTGGTGGGTTATCCGGATTGATGCTCGCTATCGTGCCAGCTGATTTCCAATACCACGATACCTACTTTGTTGTGGCTCATTTCCACTATGTTCTGGTGACAGGTGCTGTGTTCTCAATTATGGCCGCCGCCTATTACTGGCTGCCGAAATGGACTGGGCATATGTACGACCACAAGCTCAGTCTGTGGCATTTCTGGACGTCGGTAATTTCAGTCAATGTACTGTTCTTCCCGATGCACTTTTTAGGGTTAGCGGGTATGCCGCGTCGTATTCCAGATTACGCGATTCAGTTTGCTGATGTTAACCAAGTGGTATCGATTGGTGGTTTTGCCTTTGGGTTGTCTCAGCTGATTTTCTTATGGCTGGCTATTAAGTGCGTAAGAGGGGGAGAGCCTGCTCCAAGCAAGCCTTGGGATAGAGCTGAAGGTCTTGAATGGACAGTACCAAGCCCTGCACCTCACCACACCTTTACTCATCCACCTAAAGTGGATTAGAGGGCAGACCCATGAGTGATAAGCAAAGCGACCCCAATCAAGATAAAAAACAACTAAAGCGCCTGTCCAATAAGCGATCGACTAAAAAGCTGACGGGCTACTTGGTGTTGAGTGTAGTTGCGATGTTTGGCTTCGGTTTCGCTTTGGTGCCGCTCTACGATGTGATGTGTGAGGCTTTAGGGATCAATGGCAAAACTAATACCGTTTCAGCAGTGCAACCTCAGGGAATGCAGCCCGACTATTCTCGTACGGTTCGCGTTGAATTCATGTCCCACATCAAGCCAGATATGCCATGGCAGTTTTCGCCTGAGGTTCGAGTGTTAGAGGTTCATCCTGGAGAAGTGGTTCAAACTAACTACATAGCTAAAAACCTATCCGGAGCCTCATTAGTTGGCCAAGCAGTACCGTCGGTTTCTCCAGGTATGGGGGCAACTTACTTCAATAAAATGGAATGCTTTTGCTTTAATCAGCAGCCATTGGACGGGCACAAGAGCGCAGAAATGGGTTTGATATTTTACATTGAGCCAGATATTCCAGAATCGATACATACGCTTACGCTCTCTTATACGCTGTTTAACATCACGAGTCAGGTGAATGTAGAGGCAAGTAAGCCTGAAGTGACCACATCAACATTGAGCACACTCGCAAGTAACTAGGGATTTACAGAACCAGTATCAACATAAGGAGTTGAGCGATGAGTTCTAAAAAGGAAGTTTATTTCGTTCCACATCAAAGCCACTGGCCATTAGTGGGTGCCGTCGCACTATTTTTGGTCGCGGTTGGCGCTGGCTTGACGGTGCAAAATATGGGCACCGACGCTGCTGGCGGCGTGTTTGGAAAAGCAGTTCTGTTAGTCGGATTTTGTGTGTTGCTTTACATGCTCGCAGGATGGTTTAGTAATGTGATCACGGAATCATTAAGTGGCGTTTATTCTGAGCAAATATCCCGCTCCTTTAGGCAAGGCATGAGTTGGTTCATCTTCTCTGAGATCATGTTCTTCGGCGCTTTCTTTGGCGCGCTTTTCTATGCTCGAATGATTTCTGTCCCTTGGATTGGTGGGGCGGGCAACAATGCTATGACCCATGAAGTGTTGTGGCCGATGTTTCAATCAATGTGGCCGTTAACGACGACACCTGATGGCGTGACGACAGAAGCGATGTCTTGGCAAGGTATCCCGCTTAAGAACACCATTATCCTGCTGCTTTCCTCTGTGACGCTGCACATGGCACATATTAGTCTTGAACAAAATAAGCGTATGGCTTTGATTGTGTGGCTAGAGATAACCATCGTTCTGGCTGGCTTCTTCCTGTTCTTCCAAGTTGAAGAGTACCTTCATGCTTATCAAGAGATGGGACTAACACTTCAATCCGGTATCTATGGCAATACCTTCTTCTTATTGACCGGATTCCATGGTTTGCATGTCTGTTTGGGAACGATTTTTTTGATTGTGTTACTGGCAAGAGTTGCGAAAGACCACTTCACTCCGAAAGACCACTTTGCGTTCCAAGCGGGCAGTTGGTATTGGCACTTTGTTGATGTGGTTTGGTTAGGGCTGTTTGTGTTTGTTTATGTGCTTTAACGGTTGAGCCTATAGGGGATTAATAGGGGCGAGGGTTGGGAGTTATCACTCCTGAACCTAAAGCCAGTAACAACAGTAGCACGACAACGGCTGACCACATGACTCGACGACCCAAGAAGTGACTCAGTCTTTTGCCATTGTGTTTGCCTGAGGCGATTTGGATTAGACCTTTCATCAAATTGAAAGCGATAAAAAACAGCAAAGCGACCAATACAATTTTAAACAACAACACAAAGGTAGATGACGCCATAGTGATAACTCCAAACCGATTGATTGATGATGAACACAAGTTCCGCAGTAAAGGTTTTTGGATAGCGGTTGTTTTAACTGTGGTTTCAGTCGGCATTTTAATCAAGTTGGGTTTGTGGCAGTTAGATCGAGGTAACGAGAAATTACGCTACGAACAGCAACTATCAGAAAGAGCGCAGCAATCGTCTAGGTCATTGGACACGGTTATCTCTGAATGGAAGGGCTCGCGTACACAAGCGCAAGGCTCATCTGAACTGCCGTCTTTAAATGGTTTGAGAGTTGACGTGGAGCTGGAAACACCCAGTGGTTTAGTGGTCTTGTTAGACAATCAGATTAACCAAGGAACGGTGGGGTATGTGATTTACATGTTGGGTGAGGTTCGCTTTAAAGATGAAAACAATTCCTTAGTGGCTGAAAAGCAGTTATTGATCGATCTTGGGTTCGTTGCGGCAAGTAATGACAGAAGAGAGCTTCCACAACTAGGAAACATAACACTACCAACCAATATGTCAGGGCGTTTGTACACTCGTTCAGTGAATCCTCTAAGTCATGAGTTGGGTTTAGAAAACACAACGCCTAAAAGAATTCAAAACATCAACATAACAGCGTTATCAGAGTACACAGGACAAGCCGTTTTACCCTTTATCTTCCAACCGCAAAGCTTAGAATCGTGGCCTTATGAGTTGTTATGGCGACCGACTGCAATGAAATCTGAGAAGCACTTCGGTTACTCATTTCAATGGTTTGTAATGGCAGCGGTACTTTTGTTTTTGATGTTGTTAATTGGCTATCGGTACCTAAAAGCGACACCTATCACGGAGAACAACGATGGATAAGTCTCAAGCACAAGTGAACAGGGAAAGTACCGAGGCAAACATGGCTGAGCTCAGAAGCCGTCGTATTAAGGGACGCTTGGTATTAATCGGACTCGTTTTAATTTTCGCTTTGCCAGCCATTATCGCCAAAACTGTGTTGGATCAGAATTGGTATACGTCAGGTGTCACTAACTCAGGCGAATTGGTAGAACCAAGAATTACACTAGCGGATTTCGGCGTAACGGTACCCATGGCAGGAGAGGGTTGGGTTGTGGGTTATATCGCTCCCACAGAGTGTGAAAGCTTATGCGAACAACAACTCCATTATTTGAATCAAAGTTACTTGGCGCTAGGGAAAAACAAAGAGCGAGTGACCGCCGTTGTTTTCGTCTCAGAAGGTAACTCGTTGTCGGGTTCGCTCAACAAGCCTGATTTATCTTTGTTAGCAGGTGGTGATCAATTAAGTACTGAGTTTGCACCAGCTTCCATTGTCATAATTGACCCACTCGGGCAATTGGTTATGGAATACAAAAGTGTTTCTGATCCTTCGCAGCTAGTCAGCCAATCTAAAGGCATGATTCATGATCTAAGAAAGCTGCTTAAGCTGTCACGAGTTGGGTAGTTAATCAGCTTAAGTTGATAAGCTTGAGTTGATGGTCTTTAGCATATTGCGTTAATGCTGAGTGTTGTTAGCGAAAAGGGAATAAGTATAGGGAGATAAACGATGCAGAATAAAGCCCCTGATTTACTCATGCACATGATGAGATTAACTATCTTGTTAACCCTTACCGTGATTGTACTCGGCGCTTATACCCGTTTGTCTGATGCTGGCCTTGGCTGTCCTGACTGGCCTGGGTGCTATGGAAAGATTACCGTTCCCTCGAATACCCAAGCAGTTAATCAAGCCAATCTACAATTTCCAGAACGAGCTCTCGAAGCAGACAAAGCTTGGATAGAGATGATCCATCGCTACTTTGCAGGAACATTAGGGCTGCTTATCTTTGTCGTTGTTGCTGGGTGTATTAAAAAGAATATAACAACTGCTGGTCTTCCGTTACTTATCTCTGCAACCGTGATATTTCAGGCTTTGCTTGGAATGTGGACGGTGACTCTCAAGTTGATGCCCGTTGTGGTTATGGCGCATTTGATGGGGGGCTTCACGTTGCTGTCACTGTTGTGTTTGCTCTACTGTCGTTTGTCTCAATTCCAAAGTCGTTTTGGTGAGGCTGCCTATTCTTCACAACTTAAAGTCTCGGCACTATTCGGATTACTCATTGTGGTTGGGCAGATACTGCTTGGTGGCTGGACATCGTCTAATTATGCCGCTCTGGTGTGTACCCAATTACCTATCTGTGAAGGGAACTGGACAAGCTATTTAGATTTCAAGAATGCCTTCGATTTTGCTCAACACGGTCATGATAACTATGAGTTTGGAGTGTTGGAATATCCCGCAAGGCTTACCATCCATGTAATGCACAGGTTCGGGGCTATTGTGGCGACGTTAACGGTGCTGATGATCGTGTACCAGCTATGGAAATTTGGCCAAGCGCCTCACCAAAAGCTGAGCGTGATTGTCGCAATAGTCCTGTTTACCCAAATCAGCCTTGGGATCAGTAATGTATGGTTTCACCTGCCAATCTCAGTCGCGGTTTTGCATAACCTAGTCGCAGCGATGTTGCTCATCAGCATGGTTGTAACCAATTTTGTCGTGTGGCAACACAAACCAAGTCAGAGCTTGGTGAAAAACAGTGTATTACAAGGAGGTAATCATGGTCAGTAGAACGTCAACACAACATGAAGTAGTGGTTCAAGACGCATCCTTAATTCATAAGATAACAGCCAACAATGACACAGCTTTAAGTAACGAAATAGCTGCAAAAAACAAAGCAACTTGGAAAGTTTATTTAACGCTGACCAAGCCGAAGGTGGTGGCTTTGATGCTGCTAACTGCACTGGTTGGAATGTGTTTGGCTGTGCCTAATGGATTGCCTTTGCAACAAACTCTATTCGGGATGATTGGGATAGGGTTAATGGCAGGTTCGGCAGCCGCGTTTAACCATTTGATCGACAAAAAGATCGATGGACAAATGACTCGAACAAATCGACGACCTTTACCATCCGGTGAACTGAGTAGTGTGCGTGTGTTCAGCTTTGCCGCGGGTATCGGCTTACTTGGCTTTGCCACGTTAATGGTGTGGGTCAATCAACTCACCGCTTGGTTAACCTTTGCAAGCTTGTTGGGTTACGCAGTGATTTATACCATGTACTTAAAACGAGCGACGCCACAAAACATTGTGATCGCAGGGATCGCAGGCGCAATGCCACCGCTACTGGGCTGGACGGCGGTTACCAATGAACTGCACTCAAATGCTTGGTTGTTGGTGATGATCATCTTTATTTGGACACCTCCTCATTTCTGGGCGTTGGCAATTCATCGTCGGGACGAATATGCCAAGGTGAATATCCCCATGCTGCCTGTGACCCATGGTATTGCTTACACCAAAACATCGATTCTGCTCTATACCTTGTTGCTTAGCATCGTATGTATATTGCCGGTGTTGGTCGGCATGAGCAGCTGGATATATCTGAGTGCTTCATTGGTGCTCAACGGTGGGTTTGTTTACCACGCTTGGGTACTTAAGTATCGTGATGAGCCTAATATGGCGATGAAGACTTTTAAGTTCTCCATCTATCATCTCATGATCTTGTTTGTTGCTCTGTTGGCAGACCACTATCTACTTTGACAACTGGCGTTTCTACTTTTACTGAACAAGAAAACGGATGCTCTGGGCATCCGTTTTTGTTTGGTTGATCACTGAAACGCACTTAATACAAAGTAAGTTTCTAGCGAGTACTTAGTCCACTTTGTTCCAAGCACTTTGCCAGTGTGAACCGACACCTGGTTCGTACTGAGTTGCTGTTGGAGCCCATTGAACACAGTAGCCAGAGTATGGGAACTCTTTACACTGATAAACGCCACCATCGCTGCTCAGAACCTTTGTTCCTGCTGTGTAAGACTCAATGCTTTCTGGGAACACGAAGTCGTAGTCGCCTGCTGGTGGCGGTGTTTGCTCGTCCATTAGGTGGAAATCAAGCGTGTTCTGATCCACTAAGTTACCTTGGTCATCTTTCGTCACAACCACAAGCATGTGGTGGCCAGCTTCAGACTTAGAAAGAGTCAGTTGAACACCTTCAACTTGTCCGTCTGTTAACTCAGACTTCTGAGATGCAAGTGCTTCACGGTGATGGTTGTACACGGTCAATTCAGCTTGAATATCGCCTGTTGCCGCTAGCGTAAGGTCAAGCTGAGTAGGTTGGCTCTCATCGATAATGTACTCTGACTCTAGACCTGTTACTTCTAGCTCATGCTCTGGTTCTGGAGTGTCAATCTTGTAGCCGATTTCCACACTGTTAAAGCCAGAACCTGCTTTTAGATAAACCGGGTTCGTGCCGTATACTGGCGCAAAATCGCCTTGGTCGTTCAGCTGACCTGCTTTGATTTGCGTTTGTTCTTTGTTGATCTTAGAGGCAAGCGCGTAAGACCAGTTATTTGCTTTGCCTTGCTCGTTGCTCTCAATGACGAGCTCAGTGCTGTATGAAGCGTTCTCACCCGATTGATCGAAGACACGAGTGTAGACAGCATCACCAACGTTTAGATCTTGAGTTGGGTTGATTTGACCGCCTTGATCCCAATCAGGGATGATAGGGCCGTCGCCATCAAACTTCACATCGATAACGTTGTAGAAAGCCGCAGCAGTATCACCTACATCCCATACCGCAAGGATCACTTGATAACCTTCGCGTTCTGGCACATTACACAAGTGGCTTACTTGCATCGGTGGCTGTTCCATATTGCCTTCAACAACACAGAATGGCGTTAAGTTGAAAGAGCTGCGCGCCAAAGGTTGGTTTGGGTTCCAGTCGGGTTGAGTAATGTAGTATTTCCAGTCGCGAGTCTTGTGATTAGCAGTGAACGTCCACTCGAAGTATTGAGAACCAGACTTGATCGGGCGTTTAACCCAGCGATCGGCTGTCTGTTCGTCAAGCGCTGCTGCTAAAGATGATTGCGCGCTGGCAATTTTTCCATCTGCAGGGCCGACTTCAGGGAAGCCTTCAGGGCCTTCCACACTTTGTGGCTCATATTGGATACCACCACAGTTGGTGTTTTTTTGTTGTGTATCACTCGCTGGGAACTTACATAGGGCGACACGACTCTCAGCAACGCCATTATTGTATGCCGAAACATAACCGTGACCGAAGCTTGCTCCACTTACGCTAAGTAGCGATAGTGCGATGAGCGATTTTTTTGGGAGTTGTTTCATTATTTGTCCTTACTGTATTTGGCCGACAAAAAAGAGAACACTCCAGCATGCATTGACACTTAAATCCTATTAAGTGGCGGCCCCGCTATCATAGACAGAATATTTGTCGACAGACCGGTGGCTTTGCGTCCTATTCTTTCAAATAGTTTGCCAGAAGTGCGTTTGAGCAAGCGAAATGTAGCCAACCAGTTTTATAAATGCGAATCAATAGATTGAAATGTGGAATGCCAATCTCGAACTTTTAATTCTTAATACAAATTAACTTGCTATATGTTTAGTTCGCTAACGTATAAATTATTGATATAAATGAAGAAAGTATTTGCTCTAATTGCTTTTGTGAATGCTTTTCGATTGTGATGTTTTGTTCTGCACGACAATTGCGCGCATATCAAAACCAAACCTTTGGTTTCCACTAACCAAACCCTGACATGCTATGTATGAAAAGCCGGACAATTGATTGGTATGAATTATATAAAGGAGTCGGTATGGAATTCACAGAACTAGATAGAGACGCGTTATATCAAACGTGGATGTCACAAAAATCGAGAATGCGTATTACGCAGATGGAGTTTTCAAAAAAGCTTGGAATGAACCAGCTTGATTTCTCTAGAGTGCTAAGAGGCGAGACGCCATTAACGATGTCTTTCGTTAGTCACTTTTGTCGTTTACTTCATTTAGAGCCTAGGAATGTGTTTCCTTCACTTAAAGAAGGTAATGAGTCAGGGCCAAAAGTGGTCTACCTGAAAAGTAGAATGAGCGTTGATGGTGAGATCCAAAATGCTTATATCGAAGGAAATCAGGTAATCGTAGAGTATGCACACACCGTTCAGCATGATTAATTTTAAAGCTAGCTCTGAGTTTTAACTCCCCCTTTTCTACAAACTTTTCATATAAGGTATGACTTACTCAATTAAATTCCTTAATTTTAACTAAGTGCGTCATGAAACCTCTAAAAGCTTTTTGCTTGTTGCAACCAGCATCTTCTTGTTTGGTTGTGCAGGCGGCTCAATTAAAACCGCAACTAAATTCACCAGTTATAAAGATTTCCAGCCAGTCCCTGATGGAGGCGTTGACCTAGTTTGGGCAAGGATTGGGCTACGTGATGCGCAGCGATTGAGCTCCAAGTTAGACGACTATGATTCTGTGGTGATCGACCGTGAAGCGGGTAATAAAGACTTTTCAACCATGATTGACTCGCTTGATGATGCCAAAGATGCGATCAACTATTGGGTTGAACGTTTAGGTGATACTCTACAGAATATCGATGACGCTTAGAAAGAGCCTGTAATGCTAGAGAAAGAGAACCTGATTAAACTTGCTAGAATGCAAATGCCATTTGGTAAATACGCTGGTCGAACGTTGATTGACTTGCCTGAAGAATATTTGCTGTGGTTCGACAAAAAAGGGTTTCCCTCTGGTGAGCTAGGTGACTTATTAAAACTGTGCCTTGCTCTGAAAATTGAAGGGCTTGATAGCGTTGTCAAACCATTGAAAAAAATGTAATTGAATAGAGAGCTTGCGTTAATCACGTGAGCTTTTTTTGTTTTCAAGTGCTACACAATGCTACATGTATGCTGAAGCTTGAAGAATAGCTGCTCTCTTGTCTTCCTTGAAATTACGCAATCGATAGCGTGTAAATAATGCTATACAGGGTGTTTCTAATATAAAACACAAAAAAAATTGCGTTTATTTTCAATTAGTGATTGAAACTAGAGTTTTTACTAGTTAAGTTACAAGGAACAAGAAGATTAGTGCTGAAAGAAAGTTACGTGAGACAACGTACATTCAGCTCAAGGATAGAAAAAAGGAAGAAGTAAGCAATGTTCCAGACTGATGATGTAAGAATTAACAAAGTAAAAGAGTTATTACCACCTGTTGCTGTTTTAGAAAAGTTTCCAGCGACAGAAGTTGCTTCTTCTACAACCTTTGAAAGCCGCAAAGCGATCCACAATATTTTAGAAGAAAGCGACGACCGCTTGCTTGTTATTGTTGGCCCATGTTCTATTCATGATACAGAAGCTGCTCTTGAGTACGGCAAGCGTTTGAAAGTGTTGCGCGACGAACTTGGCGATAATCTTGAAATCATAATGCGTGTTTACTTCGAAAAGCCACGTACAACCGTTGGTTGGAAAGGTCTAATCAATGACCCGTACATGAACGACACGTTCAAGCTAAATGATGGTCTTCGTCTTGGACGTAAGCTACTGCTTGACCTAACTGATATGGGAATGCCGACGGCAAGTGAATTCCTAGATATGATCACACCTCAATACGTAGCAGATCTAATCAGCTGGGGTGCAATCGGCGCACGTACTACGGAATCTCAAGTTCACCGTGAATTGGCTTCTGGCTTATCTTGCCCAGTTGGATTTAAGAATGGTACTGATGGCAACATCAAGATCGCAACAGACGCTATTCGTTCGGCAAGTGCTTCGCACCACTTCTTATCTGTGACTAAGTACGGACACTCAGCAATTATTGAAACAGTGGGTAACCCTGACTGTCATATCATTTTACGTGGCGGTAAAGAGCCAAACTACAGCGCTGAGCATGTAGGTAAAATCAAAGAAGAACTAGCTGCGTCAGGCCTTCCACAAAAGGTAATGATTGACTTCAGCCACGCAAACAGCTCTAAGCAGTTTAAGCGTCAAATGAATGTGTCTGATGACGTTAGTGCTCAAATCTCAGGCGGTGACAAAGCTATCTTTGGTGTGATGATTGAATCTCACCTTGTTGAAGGTCGCCAAGATCTTGTTGATGGTAAAGCTGCAACTTACGGCCAATCTGTTACTGATGCATGTATTGGTTGGGCAGATACTGAAACAGTACTTCGCCAGTTGGCAGACGCTGTTGAAGCTCGCCGCAACAAGTAATCTAATTATTACGGCCAGTCACTAAACGACTGAAAATTCAAAGCCCTTATTAGCAATCGCTAGTAAGGGCTTTTTTGTGGTTCTTAGTTGTAAGCGGAAAGTACCTTGTACTCTTAAATGAGAAAAGACAATAACTCGTCGACTTTAAGTGACAGTAAAGTTCTATCTTGCTTGGTTTCCACGTTGAGGCGTATCAACGGCTCTGTATTGGACTTTCTTAAGTTGAAGCGCCATGTGCCCATATTCATGCTGAGCCCGTCTGTGTGACCGATCTCAACGGCGTTATCTTGATAGTGCGACAACATATAGGCCATGACTTGTTCTGGGTCTGAAACCCTACGATTGATCTCTCCTGAAGAGGGAAACCTATCCATACTCGAATTGGTCAATTGGTGAAGAGATTGTTGAGTTTTCGACATCAGTTCGATAACAAGCAGCCAAGGAATCATTCCTGAATCGCAATACCCAAAATCACGGAAATAATGGTGCGCACTCATTTCACCACCGTACACAGCGTTTAATTCTCGCATCTTCTCTTTGATGAGCGCATGTCCAGCCTTGACTGCAACAGCCTTCCCACCAAGCTTATTGGCGACTTCAATCGTGTTCCATGTCATACGCATATCGTGCAACACTGTGGCGTTAGGCTCTTTTAACAAGAAGGCTTCTGCTAGCAACCCGACAATATAGTAACCCTCAATATAATTGCCTTTTTCATCAAAGAAAAAGCAGCGGTCAAAATCACCATCCCACGCAATCCCTAGATCGGCCGAATGTTCTAACACAGCACTTCGAGTCGCTATTTGGTTTTCTATAATCAATGGATTGGGAATACCATTAGGGAAATTTCCGTCAGGAGTATGGTGAACCTTGATGAAGGTGACGGGAACATTGAGTTTATTGAAACGCTTCTCCAAAGCATCAATGACATGTCCTGCAACGCCGTTTCCTGCGTTAACCACAATCTTCATTGGTGAAAGTTTAGAAGGTGTTATATAGGAGAGTAGGTGGTCTACATAAGGGGCGAGAATACTAGTTGATATGCAGGAGTTATTTGATTGAACATGAACGATCGGCGAATCGGCGTTCAGCTCTTGATTCAGTACTTTAATGCGTCGTTTGATTTTATCTAAACCACTGTTTTTACTGATGGGGCTAGCGTCAGCACTGACCAATTTCATTCCGTTGTAATGGATTGGGTTATGGCTGGCTGTGATTTGTATTCCGCCAATCGCTTTTAGGTGACGAGTCGCAAAGTAGACTTCTTCAGTGCCAGTCATCCCAAGATCAATGACGTTTATCCCGGACTCGATTAAGCCTGCAGTAATGGCTTCTTGCAATGACAAAGACGTTTCACGGTTATCTCGACCAATAACGACTGGATGCCATGCACTTGGGGTCTTGGCATTTCCTGACAGGAGATATTCACCAAACGCCTTTCCAAGCAGATAGGCAAACGGCTCATTGATTTGGCTACCAATGATGCCGCGAATGTCGTTGTTCTTAAAGCAGCTAAGATCTAATGTTGGTTTCATTTGATTGAAGCTGCTTCTATTTCGATTTTTTGTTCTGAGACGAAGAAGCTTGCTCGCTTCGAACATCTCGCCCATAGCTGTCTTGATATCGAATGATATCGTCTTCACTTAAATGGCTGCCGGTTTGAACTTCAATCATTTCAAGAGGTGTCTCGCCAGGGTTCTCTAGGCAGTGGATGTGACCTAAAGGGATGTAAGTCGATTGATCTTCTTCGACGAGATAGGTTTTCTCATCGTTGGTCACTTTCGCAGTGCCAGCTACTACTACCCAATGTTCTGCTCTTTGATGATGCATCTGTAGTGAAAGCTGATGACCCGCTTTTACGGTGATACGCTTAACTTTGTCTCGCTTTCCTAAATCAATCACATCGTATTTACCCCAAGGCCTAAAGACCTCACGATGATGAATATGCTCTGTTCTACCTGCTTGACTTAGTTGACTAACAATCGATTTAACACCCTGAACCTTGTCTTTATCTGCGACTAATATAGCGTCTTTGGTCTCGACAATAATCAGGTTATCGACACCTACAGTAGCAACTAGCTTGTTTTCAGCATGAATGTAGTTGTGTTGAGAGTCGACGGTTAACACGTCACCTTCAATGACGTTGTTATGCTCATCTTTGTCGCTTACATCCCAGATAGCAGACCATGAGCCAATATCATTCCAACCGACATCCATCGGGATCACAGCTGCGTGCGAGGTTTTCTCCATCACGGCATAATCGATGGAATCGCTTGGGCTACTTTTGAATGCTTCAGCGTCGATACGGATAAAGTCGAGGTCGGTATTTTGCTTTGCAAGAGCGAGTTTACAAGCCGCTAATATCTCGGGGTGGTGTTCGGCGAGTTCTTCAAGATAGCGTGATGCCTTAAACATGAACATGCCACTGTTCCATAGGTACTGTTCTGAGCGAATGTATGCTTCTGCGGTTGCTTTATCGGGCTTTTCTACAAAGCACTCAATGTTGTAAGCATAATGGGTTGGTTGGTCTGTAGTGTTGGTTTCTAGTTGTAGACTAGAGACAAGAGGTTGCCCTTGTTTGATGTAGCCATAGCCAGTCTCTGGAGCATTTGGGGTTATACCGAATGTCACCAGTTTGCCTTGTTTTGCATAATCAACACCACGGTTAATCGATTGTTGAAATTCAGAGGTTTTAGCGATGTGATGGTCGGCAGCAAGCACTAATAAGATTGGGTCAGCCGCTTCTCCTTTAGTGTCATGAGACTTGGTCAAAGCTTGCAAGGCTGCAAGTGCGATGGCTGGCGCAGTATTTCTACCGACAGGTTCTAACAGAATGCCACCGTGTAGGACGTTAGCTGAGCGAATTTGTTCAGCAGCGATAAAACGATGCTCTTCATTACAGATGATGAATGGCGCATCGCAGCTGCTATCCGTTAGGTGTGCGTCGATACCTTGCAGGCGTTGAAGTGTTTGCTGAAGCATCGATTGTTCGCCAGCAATATTCAGGAATTGCTTAGGATAGAGCTCTCGAGACAGTGGCCAGAGGCGGCTTCCAGAGCCGCCAGCTAGGATGACAGGTAAAATCATAGAGTGGTAATTGTGTGCATTAGAATACTGCCATCATATTACCACGCTTCACGCTTATTACTTATCGATAACCAAGAAGGATGTTGACTATCGATGACCTTCCGTAGGGGAGTTCAACATATCTTTGGGATCGCTAACATTCTGATTATCACCTAGGCTTTGAACGCTGTTATGACCTTGAACATTAGAAAAGTCTTGAGGGTCAATCTTGAGTGTCTGTGTTGGGAACGCGATGTCTGCATTGTGTTTATGAATAATCGCCAGAACCTGTAACAGAACGTCTTGCTTCACTTTGTGGTACCTGATCCAGTTGACTGTTTTTGTGAAGGTGTAGATAAAGAAGTTCAGTGTTGATGGCCCAAATTTGTCAAAGTTAACGATCAACGTTTGTTTGGCATCAATATCTGGGTGGGTCTCGAGCATGGTTCTTACATCATCAACAATGAGCGCCAATTTGTCTGCATCTTGATAACGAAGACCAAAGGTTTCATTGATTCTACGATTCAACATTCTCGATGGGTTCTCTACCACAATACTACTGAACACCGAATTTGGAACGTACAAAGGACGCTTATCAAAAGTGCGGATAATCGTCATGCGCCAGCCAATGCGTTCGACAGTACCTTCGATTTGACGATCGGGAGAGCGTATCCAATCTCCGACTTTAAAAGGGCGGTCGAAGTAAATCATCATGCCGCCAAAGAAATTCGACAGTAGATCTTTAGCGGCTAAACCGACGATTAAACCACCGACACCACCAAAGGTAAGCAAGCCCGATAGGCTCAGCCCAAACGCCTGCATGATGGTTAAGCCACCCATCACCATAAAGAACAGTCGAGCCACCTTTGCGATAGCCTGTACTGTGGTTTCGTCTCTGGTTTTTTGCTCTAAGACATACTCTTCAGAGTTACTGATCATTCGCAGCGTAAACCAAACAAACGTAGATATGATCAGTATGTGTTTAAGTGTTCTTAGCCAGTTGATTTCATTGCCAAACTGGTCTTGAAGAATCAAGCCAACAGACACGGTAGCAGGCCAGCACCAAAGCAATGTACTGACAGGTGTTTTTAAGGCCTCTAGCAGTAGGTCATCCCAATGAAATTGGGTTTTTTTGACCAAGATTTCCAGGCGATTATGGATAATTCGCCAAGCGACCCAAGCGAAAAAGCTCGCAATAGTGATGAATAGGACGCTATTTGCCCAATCGCTATGGCTCTGGTTGATGTAGGTTTGTACTTGGGTTATGAATTCATTCATTGTGTGTACTGCCGCAGAAATTATGGGTTAGAAATTAGCAGAAATCACTTTTGTTCTCTACCTTTATAAATCAATCGATTAGCTGACAATTGTATCTCTATATGGATATATAGTCGTTTTTTTGTATGAAGACAATTTTGTTATTTGTTTTCGATGCTACGTAGCTTTGTAAGTGGAGTAATAAATGAGTGACAAACAATATGCAGTTATCGGCTTAGGGCGTTTTGGGTTATCTGTATGCAAAGAGCTACAAAGTTCAGGGGCGCAGGTGCTCGCTGTCGATATTGATGAAGAGCGAGTGAAAGAAGCGGCCAATTTTGTTTCACAAGCGATTGTTGCGAACTGTACGAGCGAAGAGACAGTTAAAGAACTAAGGCTGGACGATTACGATATGGTGATGGTGTCGATTGGTTCTGATGTTAACTCCAGTATTCTAACGACGCTAGTGGTAAAAGAATCAGGCGCAAAAGCCGTTTGGGTGAAGGCGAACGATAAGTTTCACGGCAAGATCCTTTCTAAGATTGGTGCCGACCATATCATCATGCCGGAACGAGACATGGGTATTCGTGTTGCGCGTAAAATGTTGGATAGACGCGTTCTTGAGTTTATCGACCTTGGTAGCGGCTTAGCGATGACGGAAATTGTTATTGGTTCTAATTTTTTGGGTAAGAAACTTGGTGACCTTAAGCTGTGCAAAGAAAATGGTGTTGAGGTACTTGGTTTCAAGCGAGGCCCGAACCTAACTAAAGCACCTGAACTGGATGTGAGTTTAGAAATTGGGGATGTGGTGATCATCGCTGGGCCGAAAGAGACCTTATCTAGAAAGCTACGCAATTGGTAACTGGTAATAAGTAATTGGTAATAAGGTAACCGTATGAATTCGTTGAAACGAAAAGGTACTTTCTACACGCTCAAGACAGATAAAAAGCCGCGCAAAGGCTCAGAGCCAAAGATTATCCTTACGAGTTTCTTAGGTGTTCTTATCCCTTCTGCAATCTTGCTGACGCTACCCGTGTTCTCTGTGACTGGGCTTAGTTTTACAGATGCGCTGTTTACTGCCACATCCGCAATCAGTGTGACAGGCTTGGGTGTTGTCGATACGGGTGAGCATTTCACTCTGGCGGGCAAAATACTGCTGATGTTTTTGATGCAAGTCGGCGGTTTAGGGCAGATGACCCTGTCTGCAGTGCTGCTCTATATGTTTGGTGTTCGGCTAAGTTTGAAACAGCAAGCATTAGCGAAAGAAGCATTGGGGCAAGATCGTAAGATTAACCTCAGAAAGTTAGTGAAGAAGATCATCATTTTTGCATTGGTGGCGGAATTTATAGGTTTCGTATTGCTCTGTTTTCGTTGGGTTCCTGAAATGGGATGGGCAACAGGGAGCCTTTACGCGTTATTTCACGCGATTTCCGCATTCAATAACGCAGGGTTTGCGTTGTTCTCAGACAGTATGGTGAGCTTTGTTGACGATCCACTGGTGATCTTTACCTTAGCTGGCTTGTTCATTTTCGGCGGATTAGGCTTTACTGTTGTGGGCGACCTATCGACTAACTGGCGGAAAGGCTTCCAACATCTGCATTTACACACCAAGATTATGCTAACGGCGACACCGACGTTATTGGCGGTGGGCACGGTGATGTTTTGGTTATTGGAGAGAAATAACTCAGCGACGATGGAGGGCTTGTCGACACAAGGGCAGTGGCTGGCGGCATTTTTCCAGTCAGCGAGTGCTCGTACTGCTGGTTTTAATAGTGTGGATTTGTCTCAGTACACTCAGCCTGCATTGTTGGTGATGATAGTACTGATGTTGATTGGTGCCGGTTCAACTTCCACTGGTGGTGGGATTAAAGTATCGACCTTTGCGGTTGCATTTGTTGCGACTTGGACATTCCTACGTCAGAAAAAGCATGTCGTGATGTTTAAACGTACTGTGACCTGGCAAGCGGTAACAAAGTCATTGGCCATTATTGTGGTAAGTGGGGCGCTATTAACCACTGCAATGTTTTTGTTAATGCTTACTGAAAAGGCGGCGTTTGATCGAGTGATGTTTGAGGTGATTTCAGCCTTTGCGACGGTCGGATTGACTGCTGGGTTAACCGCAAACTTAACTGAACCGGGGAAATACATCATGATTGTGGTAATGGTGATTGGACGAATCGGACCTTTGACTTTGGCTTACATGTTAGCTCGCCCTGAGCCTTCGTTGTTGAAATACCCTGAAGATACGGTGTTAACAGGTTAATAAGGTTAACAGGCTAAGGTTAACCCTTCTTGTTAGTGCGTTAGAAAAACAAAGCCAGCGAATATGCTGGCTTTGTTTTTTAGAGGTTCAGAGGTTTAAAGTAAGTTTCTGAATTCTTAGCCCTCGAACATCTCTACATATTCTTCGTAGCCTTCGTCTGCCAGTTTATCCGCTGGAATAAAGCGCATTGCGGCTGAGTTCATGCAGTAGCGTAAACCTGTTGGCTTTGGACCATCTTTAAATACATGTCCTAGGTGAGAGTCACCAAATTTACTGCGAACCTCTGTTCTCGGGTAAAGCAGCTTGTAGTCTGTAGTCGTTACGACATAAGCCTCGCTGATTGGCTGTGTAAAGCTCGGCCAACCTGTACCTGATTTGTATTTGTCTTTTGAAGAGAATAAAGGCTCACCCGTTACGATATCAACGTAAATGCCTTCCTGCTTGTTGTCCCAGTACTTATTGTCAAACGGGCGCTCTGTTGCGTCGTCTTGTGTGACATCGTATTGCAGTGAAGTTAGAGAAGCTTTGATCTCTGCATCAGACGGCTTGCTGTATGTCTTAGCATTGGCTGTCGCATTCTTACCATCGATGATCTGACGGATCGTTTGCGGGTTTTCTTTTCTATCATCGCCGAAGACTTTATCTAGGTACTGATCACGACCAGAAGCGTAGCGGTAGTAGTTATAACGAACTTTGCTCTTCTTGTAATAATCTTGGTGGTAATCTTCTGCTGGCCAGAATTTTTCAAACTTAATCAGTTCTGTTTTTAGTGGTTCACCAAAGATCTGAGCTTTGTCGATCTCCATCATGAAGTTTTGAGCGATGTCTTTCTGTTCTTGGTTATGATAGAAAATAGCAGGTCGATATTGTGGACCTCTATCTACGAAAGAGCCTTTGTCGTCGGTTGGGTCGATGTGTTGGAAGAATTGGTCAAGCACCTGTTCATAGCTGACCACATCAGGGTTATAGGTCACATTGATCACTTCGATGTGGCCAGATTTACCCGATGAAACTTGTTTGTAGGTTGGATTTTCTAATTCACCACCAGAATACCCAGAGATAACGTCTGTCACGCCTGTCAGTTTTTCTAGATCGGATTCTGTACACCAAAAACAACCACCAGCCAGTGTCGCGATTTCAGTTTTACCTGAATTAGCCGTTTTATCCATTGTATTGGCAGTGCCAGTCTGGCTTACAAACAGCGAAATCAGTGGTAGCGCAACCACGAGTGATACCAATATTTTAGATAATTTATTCATAGATACCTCATCTTGACGTTTTTCTCATTCGATTTTGAATGTACGAATAGAGACAGGTTTTAGATGGAAAAAATTACACTATTCATGAAAAAAATATCTTAAATAGAAAATCTTGCTCATAAATGCCGCCAGTAGTAGGGTGTAGGTATTGATATAAAATAATACCAATCAGAGTAAGTAAGTGATCATAAATAGCGCAGGAAAAAAACTCGAGAACAAGGCGGAATTTTCCGATAAGTAGTTATTCTACAATCAAAAATTCTAACGAAGTTATCGAAATTTTTAACAAGCTAGGATGACCAGTTATTTACTACGATTGGTATACCAAATAATGATGACGTTTTCGTACATCTAAGGAACAACATGCAAGCAGAAGTTAAATGGGTCGAAGGCTTTAAATTCCTCGGTCAATCTCAATCAGGCCATTCTATTGTTATGGATGGAAGCGGCGGTGCTACAGCGCCAAGCCCTATGGAGATGGTGCTCATGGCCGCTGGTGGTTGTAGCTCTGTTGATGTAGTGGATGGTTTGAAATCTGCGGGTCAAAGCATCACTGGTTGTAATGCAAAACTAGAAACGACACGTCGTGAAACAGCGCCGAAAATCTTTACTGTGATTAATATTCATTTTGAAGTATCGGGTGACAACCTTGATCCTGAGCTTGTTGCTAAAGTCTGTGCGGATTCATTAGAGAAATACTGTTCAGTATGTCTGATGCTAGGTGCTGGCGTAGAGATGACTCATAGTTGGGAAATCGTCTAGTCTTCTGATTGTAAAGCTTGGCGGTAGGCTAATCTTTACGGCTTACGGCTTACGGCTTACGGTTTATAGGCATAGCCAGATAAAGAAAAGGGCGGAGCACTTTAAAGTGCTCCGCCCTTATTATTTTAGCTAAGGTAGAGTGCTATTATTCAGCAGTTTCTACGATAACTTCTTCAACTTTGACTTCTTCTTGGTATTCAAAACCAGGGATCGTTGCGTCAACACGACGGTTTTGAGCACGACCTTCAGCTGTATCGTTTGATGCAATTGGATTCTCTTCGCCTTCACCTGAAGCTGTAATACGGTCTGCTTCAATGCCTTGCTCTTCGATGTATGCGGCTACAGCAGCAGCACGTTTCTTAGAGATCATTAGATTATACTCAGCTGCACCTGTTGAGTCGGTGTGACCAACAACATCAACTGATGATTGAGGGTGAGCTTTAAGTACTTCAACTAATGGCATTAATGCAATTTTACCATCTGTAGACAGTTCAGTACTGTTTGTCTCAAACATACCTTGAGAGAAGCTCTCAGTTTGCGCTTTAGTAACAACCACGGTTGTCTTCTCTTCAACAACAACTGCTGGTTCTGTGATTGGCTCAGATGGCGCTTGAGTCACTGCTACTGCAGAAGCTGTTGCAGCCGCCGCTGATGCTGTTGTGTTGCCAGTACCGAAGTTGTAGCTAACACCAACTGATAGTAGGTTCGAGTTCAGGTCTTGAACGTAGTTGTCGTCGAAATCATCAAAGTATTGGTATTCAACACGTAATGCCCAATCAGAAGATAGTTGCTTCTCTACACCGATACCAGCAGAAAGAACGACGTCATCCTCGCCACCGTGTGAAATGTAAGCAGGACCTGCTTTAAAGAATACGTCAAACTCTTGTTGTACTGCTAGGCGGTACATTGGAGTTAGCGAGATTGCGATCAGTGGATCGCTGAACGCAGCTGTTGTGCCGTTCTTTGAAAAGCTTGTCTTGTAGTCGCCAAGGAAGTCTGAGCTTAGCTCAATACCAAACTTGTCATTAAAATTGTAGCCAGAGTAGATGCCTGCACCAATTGCATCATCATCACACTTTTCACCGCTTACGCATGCGCTGTCTAGCCAGCCCACGCCCACTTTTGCACCCACGTAAGTCGTTGCAGCAATAGAAGGAGCTGCTGCTAGGCCTGAAGCGGCTACAACAGCACACATGATTTTTGACAATTTTTTCATAATTTTTTCCTTGGATTAACTCTTATTTTTATCTGAACTTACCAGTAAACGATCACTTATTGGGTTACGACACTGCTTATAATAAGTAAATCAAGGTGTTGGTTCAGGTGAACCTGTTTCTTTCTCAGTACTTATATTGTTAATCTGATTGCGTATTGGAGTCAATGAAATTGTTAAATATTATATATTTAAGATGCCTTTATTGTTGATTTTATCATTTGTTGGAATGTTTATGTTTAAGCTATAGCCTAGCCTCGTCTATTTACCAGTGGCGCCACGGATAATAAGTAAAAAACTTGCGCTTTATCATGCTTATAAAACAAAAATCCCCACCCAATATGTATAACTCGAATGAGTACATGATTGGATAGGGATTTGAATTAAAGCGATTAGAGATGTTTTTCACGTACTTTATATCACGTGAACATCTCGCTTTTGCTTATGGGCGTTCACCGGCTACCAAACGTTTTTCAATGTCTGCAATGACATCTGGTAGGTCTGCAATGGTATCGATTAGGTAGTGTGGGGTTGATTTGTTTAGCTTAACGCTTGCTTTTTCACGTGCAGCTGCAAGTGTTGCCTCGTCTGCATCTAAATATTCTTGATACGTTAAGCCTGCTTCGTTCCCCGATAATACAAGTCCAACTGTCCACATGCCTGCGTTGTGGCCTTCATCGATCCCCGGTGCTGCGTCGTCTACTTTTACACACGCAGCAACGCTAGTTACACCTAGGTCGATTACGTTTTTCAGTGCCATAAATGGAGCAGGGCGACCACCTTGAGGTAAGTCATCGGTCGCTACCACGTTATCTGGTCGGTAACCGTAATCTGCAGCAGCAGGAATTAAAACATCCATCACTTCACGTGGGTAACCTGAACAAGATCCGATCTTCACGTTCTTCTCTTTTAGGTTATTGACCACTTCTATCGCATTCAAAATAGGTGCTGCGTGATCGGCTACTTTTGCTTTTTGAAGAGGCATGAATGCCGCGTAGATCGCGTCAACGTCTTCACTTGTCATCGAACGTCCAAACTGAGCCTTCCAACGAGCGTCAACAGCCGGAATTCGACCTACTGCTTGGATGTGGTCCCATTTGCCGATCCCCATAGGTTCACGCGCTTCTGCTAAGTCGATATCAAAGTCGAAACCTTGTCTGAATGCTTCCACGAAAATACTGGTTGGAGCAAATGATCCAAAATCAACGATAGTGCCAGCCCAGTCAAAGATAACCGCTTGGATAGGTGATGCTGTGTTCATAATAATGTCCTATTTTTGTGTCACTGCCAGTTCAAGAGTACTGGGGGAATAATGATTGTTTTAGGTTATTGGTTGCTTGAAATTATTGCTTCAAGACATGCTTTAAAAGGTGGTTTAAAGGTATTCAAAGTCTTTGCAGACTTTTGCTATCGCTTTTTCGAATACAGACAGAGCGACTTGTAGTTCGCTGCGGCTGATGATCAATGGTGGGCTCAACTGAATCACATTACCTTGTGACACCTTGAAACTCAGGCCATCGTTTAGACACTGGTAAAGCACGGCTTCTGCTTCATCAAAAGCTCGGGTTTTGGTGATGTGGTCAGTGACCAATTCCACCCCCCAGAGCAGGCCGATACCGCGAACGTCACCAATGACTGGGTACTTCTCTTTCATTTGAAGCAGCTGCTCACGCACGAATACGCTGTCCGCTTGTACTTTTTCAAGTAGGTTTTCTTGTTCAATCACTTCCATGGTCGCGAGTGCTGCCGCGCAACCAATAGGGCTTTTCTCATGGGTGTAGTGACCAAGAGATACTTGCGCTGCCGTGTTGTATTTGTCTTTTGTGATCATGGCTGCGATTGGTACTAAGCCGCCGCCAAAACCTTTACCGATACATAGGATGTCAGGTTCGATATCAAACGCTTGGTGAGTAAACCATTCGCCGCTACGACCCATGCCATTTGGGATGTCGTCAATGATCAATATGACGTTGTGTTTGTCACAGATCTCACGAATGCGCTTCCAATAAGCCTTACTTGGCACTTGAACGTCTGTGTTACGAACCGCTTCTGCAATGAAGGCTCCAATGCCGCCTTCTTTTTCAATCACGTACTCTAGGTAATCCGCATAATGCACATCACGTGCAGTCTCGTTCGCATCGCCGGAGTTTTGCCCGCGAAGCGATAAAGAGTCATTAAGCGGGAAAGCACCACGATAGGAAACCGCTGGTGGAATGCGTTCTACGCCAGCCATTAATGGCCCCATGCCTTCGCGGAAACACGCTTCGCCACCTACTGAAATGGCATCGAGTGACGCGCCATGGAATGAGTCCCACAATGACACTACTTTGAAATTGTTGGTGACATGTCGAGCAAGTTTGAGCGCCATGCCGATCACTGATGTGCCACCGGGAGCAAACAACACGCGATTCAAATCACCACTGCAGATCTGTGTGAGTTTCTCAGCACACTGAACGGCCGTCTCATTGGTGAAGCGACGGGGTGAAAACGGCAATGACGCCATTTGTTGAGTCACCTTATTGATGATGTGTGGGTGACCATAACCTAGCTGGTGAACATTATTCCCGTGAAAGTCCATGTACTTCTTGCCCTTCGCATCTTGAATGTAGATGCCTTCAGCGGCTGTAAGTGTGTCTAGGCAAGGCGTTGACATCGCTTGATGAAGAAACACGTCAGAGTCACGCTTTAACATTGCTTGAGTCGCATCATCGTTTAGCGATTCGTTCCATTTTTCGCGTGCTGGCGTGGTGTTCACATCGCCTTCGCTTCGAAAGTGCGTTGCCTTTAGAACTGGCTTTGGATTGATCGTCGTCATTATTTGATGTCCCAGTACATAGCGTTTTTCACTGCGCCAATGAGAGCTTCAATGTCTGACGGATACACTTCACCGATGTTACCGATTCGGAAGCAGTCTGCGTTTGAAACCTTACCGGGGTAAATCACAAAACCTTGTTCTTTCAAACGATCATAGAATTCCTTGAATTGGTAATCGCTATGAGTTGGAGAATAGAAAGAAGTAATGATAGGTGAATGAAGATCATCGTTAAGCAGTGGCTCAAAGCCAAGAGAGCGCATACCTGCAACCAATGTAGTTTGGTTGGTTTGGTAGCGATTATGACGAGCGTCGATGCCACCTTCTTGCTCCAATTCAAGTAGAGCTTGGTAGAAAGCACGCACTGTATGAGTTGGAGAGGTGAAACGCCATTTACCATGGTTGCTTTCCATGCAGTGCCATTGGTCAAACAGGTCAAGGCTTAATGAACGAGCTTGGCCTTTGCATTTTTCCAGTTCCGATTGCTTCGCAATAACAAAGCCGAATCCAGGTACACCTTGAATGCATTTGTTTGCCGAGCTGATCATGTAATCGATACCTAAGTCAGCAATATCCATAGGGATGCCACCAAAACTCGACATCGCATCTAGAATGACGGTTTTGTTGTGCTGTTTTGCCAATTTGGCGATGTCTTCGATTGGATTCAACATACCCGTAGTGGTCTCACAGTGCACTATCGCAACGTGAGTAATGTCTGAATCCATAGCCAATGCCGTTTCCATTTTGTTCAAGTCAGGCTGTGATGTTTCACCTGGGGAAACGACATGGCATGGAATGTTTAAATATTCTGCGATTTGAGCAATACGAGCACCATACGCACCGTTATCGACCACAAGAAGCTTACCGCTGTTAGAGATAACGCTACCGATTGTTGCTTCAACTGAAGCAGTGCCGCTGCCTTGCATTAATACACTTGTATATCCCGCCTGCTTAGTCGCCAAAGTAACAAGCTTGCTACGAATCACTTCAACAACGTCTTTGTTGTATTCATCATCCCAAGTACACCAGTCTTTTAGCATCGCTTGGCGAACGGTTTCAGAAGTAGATAGAGGACCCGGTGTCAGCAGTAAGTATTCGTTTCTCATGTTCAATTCTCGTGATTTGTATTTTGGACTATACCAATATTCTCGGTTACTTTAACAACCAATTTAAACGGTCGTAAATAGCCCAAACGTTATTTTCACAAAAGCTTCATATTCAAATTTGTCACTTTTGTTGAGAAATTTTCCGATCTTTAAATTGCCATTTTTTGTTCATTTAATCGTCATAAAAGCCAGTTAGCTTAATACTCGAAATCTGGTACATACCAATGCAAAGGTGTGTGTTAACAACCTAAATGAATTTATGGATATAGAAGCCTCTAGATGGAGCTTCTAGCCTTAACAACTTTAACCTTGGCAATTCCTAACCTTGGCATCGGGCCTGACTGGAGAAAATGATGAAAAACCGTTTTATGAAAGGATCACTTGCAGCTTTAGTTACTCTATTGGCTGGTAATGCTTATGCAGCACAGGAAGTGACGGTTTACACCGCTTTTGAAACTGACATTTTAGCGAAGTACAAAAACGCATTTGAAAGTGAAAACCCAGACATCAACATCAAGTGGGTACGTGATTCAACTGGGATCATGACGGCAAAATTATTGGCCGAAAAAAACAACCCGCGTGCAGAGGTAGTTTGGGGACTTGCTGGTTCTTCAATGGCACTGCTTAAAGAAGAGGGCATCCTGAAACCTTATACGCCTCAAGGTGTAGAAGCATTACGCGCTAACCTTAACGACCCACAGTCTACTCAAGCTTGGTACGGTAATGATGCATTCTTCAATGCAGTTTGTTTCAACGAAGTGGTCGCTAAGCAACTTAACTTACCTGCACCTAAATCTTGGGATGACCTAACGAAGCCTATCTATAAAGGCCACATTGCTATGCCAAACCCAGCATCTTCTGGTACCGGCTACATGCAGGTTTCGGCTTGGTTACAAAACATGGGTGAAGACCAAGGTTGGAACTACATGCAGAAGCTAGACCAAAATATTGCTCACTACACGCACTCAGGTTCTAAGCCATGTGTTCAAGCGGGCATGGGTGAAGTCGCTATCGGTATTTCTATGGCGAGCCGTGGCGCTAAGCTGAAAACTCAAGGCGCTCCACTTTCAGTGATTACACCTGAAGGCATCGGCTGGGAATCTGAAGCGGTAGGCCTTGTTAAGCCTTCTGATGCAGCACAACGTGTTATCGATTGGTCTATTTCTAAAGCGGCAAATGAGCTTTACATCGAAATGTACCCAGTTGTTGGTCACCAAGATGTGACAGGCAAAGCAGAGAACTTCCCTAATGTAGAAAAGAACATGGCAAAAATGGACTTCGCTCGCATGGGCAGTGAACGTGCAGACGTTCTTAAAACATGGTCTGAGAAGTTTGACGCTAAATCAGAGCCAAAATCTTAATCTGCTGAGCTTTTTAGTTCATGAGCTCCTTGGTTAATTATCTACCGAGCTTATTAGACACATGGTTTATTAGATATATGGCTTATTAGACACGTAGTCCATTAGATATGCAGCTCATTAGAAGTTAGAGATCAGTAAAGGAAGGCTTCGGTCTTCCTTTTTTAGTTTTACGCCTTTAGGTTTTAAGTAAGGTACAACAAATGACAAAGCACTACTCATATTGGTTCAAGCAAGCGTTAGAACAAGAGTTTGGCAACATCAATGAGGGGCTAGATTCGGCGAAGTCGCTCCAAAAAGACGTCAACTGTGATATCGCCATTGTTGGCGGTGGCTATACGGGTTTATGGACGGCGATTTTAATCAAACAACAGCAACCCGAAAAGCATGTTGTCGTGATTGAAAAAGGTCTATGTGGTAGCGGTGCTTCTGGTGCGAACGGCGGTTGCATGCTGACGTGGTCAACTAAGTATCCGACGCTGAAAAAGCTCTACGGAAAAGAACAAGCGAAATGGTTGGTTAAGGAATCGGAAAAGGTTATATACGAGATTGAAGCCTTCTGTAACGAACACAAGATTGACGCGCATCTATATCGAAGCGGTACTTACTACACGGCGACCAATGAAGCGCAAAAGGGTGGAATGGAGCCTGTTGTTAATGAGCTGGTTAAGCAGGGTATCAATAGCTGGAAGAAGTGCGACAATTCTTTGGCTGATAAAGCGGGATCTGATCGCCACATTGAGGGTTACTACTCAGAAGCTGCGGGTAGTGTGCAGCCAGCGTTATTGGCGAGAGGCTTACGCCGCGTTGCGATCGAATTGGGTGTCGAAATTTACGAAAATACAGAAATGACTTCTCTTGATTACGGCTCACCAGTTCGCGTCCAAACTAAGGGTGGGACGATAACTTCCGATAAAGTGATCTTAGCGCTCAATGCGTGGATGCTCGATCACTTTAAAGAGTTCAAACGCAGCATAGTGGTTGTCTCTTCCGATATGGTGGTGACCAAGCCTATTCCTGAAAAGCTCAAGCAGTTTGGTCCAGAGAAAGGGGCAGCGGTGGTAGATTCGCGTATCTTTGTCCACTATTACCGAGATACCCAGGACGGACGACTTATGTTGGGCAAAGGCGGTAATAAGTTCTCGTTTGCCAATCAAGTTGAAAGCATGTTTAACCAAACGACCAACTACCTGCCGATTCTCAATCAATCGTTTCAAAAACTGTTCCCTAAATTGGAACAAAGTGAATTCGATTACAACTGGTCAGGAGGCTCAGATCGTTCGGTCACCGGTCTGCCATTTTTCGGTAATCTAAAAGGCCAAGGCAACATCTATTATGGGCTTGGTTATTCAGGCAATGGCGTTGCTCAAACCCGTATGGGCGGAAAAATTTTGTCAGCAATGGTACTCGATATAGACAATGCATGGACACGAAGTGGTTTAACCAAAGGCCCATTAGGACACTTCCCGCCAGAGCCATTTCGTTGGGTAGGTGCGATGATGGTGCGTGATGCGGTACGAAGAAAAGAGAACGCGGAAGATTCGGGTAGCAAGCCATTGTGGCTAGATAAACAGTTATCCAAACTCGCAGGTGCGGCGGGCAAAGCCGACAAGGTTGAATCATAGATTAATCTAGCGTTTAAATTAGAAGTTTACATTTAGGCTCTCAGTGATTTATGGGCAAGTCACTGAGGGCTTTCAACGTTGAACGAACTTTTAATGCTGAACAAATAGCAATCTTTAATGCTTATTATATCTGCAATATAACTGTCATTTAGCTACTATAAATTTGTCACTCAACTGCAATATTCTCAGTTTAAATTTGGTATATACCATATAGAGAGTGCTGTAGTATGAGCAACCAAACTTATTTGAATATTGAAAACGTTGTAAAGCAATTTGGCCAATTTACAGCGTTAAAAGACATCTCCCTATCGATAGATAAAGGCGAGTTCGTCTGCTTTCTTGGCCCGTCCGGCTGTGGAAAAACCACCTTATTACGTGCGATTGCAGGTCTAGACTTGCCAACTTCAGGTTCTATTGAGCAGAACGGTAATGATACGACCTTCTTGCCACCAGAAAAGCGCGACTTTGGCATCGTGTTCCAATCTTACGCTTTGTTTCCAAATCTCACTGTGGAAGAAAACATTGCGATTGGTCTAAAAAACCAAGGCATGTCGACCAAAGAAGCCCTTGAGACGGTTGAGTCTTGGTTAGAGACTATCGGCTTACCAACGTCTGGTCAGAAATTCCCAAATCAGCTATCTGGTGGACAGCAGCAGCGTGTTGCTCTGGCTCGCGCGTTAGCGTTGTCTCCAGGCTTGTTGCTACTCGATGAGCCTCTTTCTGCGTTGGATGCGAAGGTAAGAACACATTTGCGTGACGAGATCTGCCAACTGCAACGCAAGCTAGGTATCACCACTATTATGGTGACGCACGACCAAGATGAAGCCTTGACGATGGCAGACCGAATTGTGGTGATGAACCATGGTGTCATTGAGCAAGTAGGTGCCCCACAAGAGATCTACCAAAAACCTGTCAGTCGTTTTGTGGCTGAGTTTGTTGGTAGCATGAACTTCATTCAAGCTTCTGTCGCAGCGCAAGGCAAGATACGTATTGCTGAGTCGATGTTACCGTTGCCGGGTTTAGATAACCTCACTCCAAAGCTTGGTGATGTTTTCGATATTGCCGTTCGTCCAGAGCAAATCCAGTTTGTTGATCGTTTTAGTGAATCCTTGCCAGTGAGAATCGTATCAAGCGAATTCTTAGGGGCGTTTTATCGTGTTGAGTGTCAATTGCAACATGACTCAACGGCGAAAGAGATCATCGTTGATGTATCAGTCAAAGAGTTCAACCGATTGAAGCTGCGTCGCAGTGATATTCGTTATGTGGCGTTTGACCAAGAAGGCCTGAGAGCTTACCCATCGAAAAGCCTGCAAGTGATGAAAGACGAGGCGGCGTAAATAATCATGGAATCGACTCAAATGATGCAATCTAAGCTGCTAATTCAACGACGAGTACAGCCTTTTCTTGCTCGATTAAGTAAAGACAACGTAATCCTATTTGGGCTGTTGGCCTTTTTGTCTGTGTTCATGACGCTGTTTATCCTGATGCCACTGTGGGCAATGTTGAAAAAGAGTGTTCAGAACGCAGATGGCGAATTTGTAGGATTACAGAATTTCGCAACGTATTTTGCTTCTCAAAGCCTGTGGCAGTCGGTAGGCAATACGTTCACGCTTGGGTTGTTAGTGACCGTTGTCGTGGGAGTATTAGCGTTTGGCTATGCCTATGCTTTGACTCGTTCATGCATGCCTTTTAAGGGGCTTTTTCAAGTGCTGGGTTCTGCGCCTATTCTTGCTCCTTCATTGCTTCCTGCCATCAGTTTGATCTTCTTATTTGGTAACCAAGGTATCGCTAAAGAAGTCTTGGGTGGCAACTCGGTTTATGGCTTGATTGGTATCTCACTGGGCCTGATATTCTGGACGTTTCCACACGCCTTAATGATTTTAACTACTTCATTGAGAACCTCTGACGCTCGTCTTTATGAGGCGGCACGTGCACTCAATACTTCATCGCTAAAAACCTTCTTCATGGTGACGTTACCTGCGGCAAAATACGGCTTGATAAGTACCTTGATCGTTGTGTTTACGCTGGTGGTTTGTGATTTTGGTGTGCCAAAGGTGATTGGTGGTAGCTACAACGTTCTGTCTACCGATATCTTTAAGCAGGTAGTAGGGCAACAGAATTTCTCTATGGGCGCGGTGACTAGCATCCTATTGCTATTGCCTGCGTTGCTTGCGTTTACCGTTGACCGCTGGGTTCAAAAGAAACAAAAGAGCTTGTTTGATACTCGCTCCGTCGCTTACCAACCAGAGCCTAACACTCTACGTGATGGCGTGTGTTTACTCTATTGCACCGTAATTTCAGTGGCTGTTGTTATTGTGCTAGGCATGGCGATATACGGATCTATGGTCACTTTCTGGCCTTGGAATAAAACGTTAACGCTAAATAATTATAACTTCGCAGAGATGAGTACTTATGGTTGGACGCCATTTTTCAACTCTTTAACTCTCGGCGCTTGGACTGCGATCATCGGTACCGTATTGATTTTCTTAGGCGCGTACTGCATTGAGAAGGGCAGAGCATTTGGTCCTGTTCGTCAAGCAATGCAGATGCTCAGTGTGGTACCGATGGCTGTTCCGGGTATGGTGTTGGGGTTGGGGTATATCTTCTACTTTAATGATTTGAGTAACCCACTCAACTTCTTGTATGGCACGATGGCGTTCTTGGTGATTAATACGGTGGTTCACTACTACACAGTCGGCCACATGACAGCGTTAACCGCATTAAAACAGCTGCCTGAGGAAATAGAAGCGACGGCGGCTTCGGTTAACCTACCGCAATACAAGCTGTTCTTTAAGGTGACGGTACCCGTATGTCTGCCTGCGATTTTAGATATTGCGACATACCTGTTTATTAATGCACTTACCACGACATCTGCGGTAGTATTCTTGTATTCTACCGATACGATACCTGCGTCAGTTTCAGTACTGAATATGGATGATGCGGGGCAAACTGGTGCAGCAGCTGCCATGGCGGTGATGATCATGATATCGGCAGCGAGCGCGAAGTTGATTCATATGTTAATCAACAAGTTATTCGAGAAGCGCACCCAAGCTTGGCGTAAACGCTAGCGAACCATTTTATATTGCAGTTGGCCAAGGAGTGGCTGACGACAAGAACAAGAATAGAAGGAAATGAAGTGCAGTACGTAAAAATCAAAGATGTCGTCGTAGAGCAGATAGAGTCGGGGATGTTAACACCACGACAGAAGCTGCCTGCGGAGCGAAAACTGGCTGAATCGTTTGATACAACGCGAGTTACGTTACGTGAAGCCTTGTCTTCACTTGAAGCGGAAGGACGAATTTATCGAGAAGACCGACGTGGTTGGTTTATCTCTCCAGCGCCACTGCGCTACGATCCAACACAAACGCTGAACTTCACGAATATGGCTTTGTCGCAGAATCGTAAGCCGAAAACAGAGTTGGTGGCGGCGAAAGGCATTTTAGCGACCAAGGAAGCAACTAGGCTTCTTGAGCTGCAACCTTTTTCGGACGTTTATCGAGTAGACAGAGTTCGTTATCTTGAAGACAGGCCCGTTGTGTATGTGACCAACTACATTCGACCAGAGTTGTTCCCTAATTTGCTTGATTATGACTTGTCTAAATCGTTGACGGACATCTACCGTGAGCACTTTGGCGTGGTGTATCAGAAGATCCGTTACCGAGTGAGTACAACGTCTTTGCTTGGCGAAACCGCGCAAGCTCTGCGTGCGACTTCAGGTTCTCCGGCTATGGTGGTTGAGCGTGTTAATTACAATCAAGACGGTGATTTGATTGATTGCGATATTGAATATTGGCGTCATGACGCGATCAGCATTGAGTCGATCGCACAGCTAGAGCGCTAGTCATACGTTATAACGTTGGCATACCTGCAATTATGCAGGATTGCCCAATTGAAACGCCCAAAGGTCTCTTATTCGGAGGCCTTTTTTATCACCTGTTGTCAGCCGTTGTGCTAATTCATCAATAATTTAGGAATGAAATGGAATTCTCTGCGATTGTAATCGTGATCATTTCGGCTTTGCTTCACGCGGGTTGGAACGTTCTAGGTAAATCTAATCAAGGCTCGGGCTCGTCTTTCTTCTTAGCCTCTGGCTTTGCCGCCGCAGCGATATTGACGCCTTACTTGATCTGGTATGTTCAAAGTGTTGGACTGTCAAATATCTTACTTCCATTTTGGCAACTGGTTTTCTTGAGCGGGATTTGCCAAATCATCTATTTGATCGGCTTGGGCGCAGCCTATAAACAGGCTGATATCGGCGTGATTTACCCAATGGCAAGAGCACTGCCCGTGTTGATGGTGGGTTTAGGCACGGTGTTGATTGGATATGAGTTGTCGCTTAATCAATGGCTTGGTTTTGCACTGATCACATTAGGTTGTTTGTTTGTCCCGCTTAAGCAGTTTTCTGAATTAAGGCTCAAGGCCTACCTGAATCTTGGCGTACTGTGGGCGTTAATCGCGGCCATCGGTACCACGGGGTATTCCATTATTGATAAAGAAGCGCTTCTGTTACTCGATCCTTTGAGCACACCAGTTATAACTAACAAGCACACCGCGATTTTCTATCTAGGCATTCAGTTTTGGGCGATTGTGATTCCACTGAGCCTGTGGTTGCTCGTGTCGAATCAAAAAATCGAATTTCATAATGCTTGGTTATTGCATAAAAGAGCAACACTTGCTGGCATCATGATGGCTTCGACCTATGGCCTCGTATTATTTGCGATGACCATGACTGAAAATGTCAGCTTGGTTGTCGCTCTAAGGCAAGTAAGCATCATCTTCGGCGTAGTGATGGGGATCTACTTTTTAAAGGAAAAGTGGCACGTCACTCGCGGTGTAGGTGTCTCTTTTATTATTGCAGGCTTAGTTATATCACTGACTTAAAAGGTTTTTTCCTTTCCTTCCCTACTTACAATGTGACTTTTCAGTCACATTGCCCTTATTGATAGCAAACGTTTTACTAATGTTAAAGATGTGATCCTTCTCATAGACAAGGCTGTAAAGTTACCGGTAACATCCACCTCAACGTTACCGGTAACATATAATAACAAGCCGGACTCTGTGAAACTCATAAGGATACCCAAATGAAAGCTCTGACTAAAACGCTGATTGCCGCTTCCCTCACTGGTCTATTTGCTACTTCAGCAATGGCTGCAGACTTTAAACTTAAGATTCAATCTTCAGATCCATCTGGTGATTTGAACTTCAAGGTTCAGCAGAAGTGGGCCGAGCGCGTAGAAACGATGTCTAACGGACGTATCGATATCGATCTACTTCCTGTTGGTGCTGTGGTTAAGCACACAGAAACGCTAGGCGCGATCAAAATGGGCATCCTAGATGGCCACATCACAGCAACAGGTTACTTCTCTGGTAAAGATCCAGCTTTTGGTCTTATCGGTAACATGGTTGGTGCATGGTCAGACACAACACAGCTGCTTCAGTACATGAACTACGGAGGTGGTAATGAGCTAATGACTGAACTGTACAAGCCTTACGGTGTTCAGTTCGTTGGTGCTTCAACAACCGGCGTTGAATCATTCATTTCTAAAAAGCCAATCGACGGTGTAGCGGATCTTAAAGGTCTTAAACTGCGTGCGCCTGAAGGCCTAGTACAACAAGTATTTGCAGCCGCGGGTGCGACTCCAGTAAACCTGCCAGGTTCTGAAGTATTTACTGGCCTAAGCAAAGGCGTAATTGATGCAGCGGACTACACGGTATTCTCTACCAACCAAAAAGCGGGCATGAACGACATTGCAACACATCCAGTTCAACCGGGTTTCCATTCACTACCGCTTATCGATATCTCTATTTCTCAGAAGAAATGGGACAAGATGCCAGCTGATCTACAAACAATGCTGCAAACATCAGTGCGTGACTTCTCTTACGACATGACGACTCAGCTGAAAATGGCTGACCAAGCGGCACTGAAAGAAGCTCAAGCGAACCCAGAAATCACTATCCATGATTGGTCTCAAGAAGAGCGTAAGAAGTTCCGTGAAATCGCGAAAGGCCAATGGAAAGTATTTGCAGAGCGTTCTGATAACGCAGGGAAAGTTTACACCTCAGTGACTGTGTTCCTAGAAGAAAACGGCTTACTGTAATTTAAACTTAGTTTACTGACGGGGGAGGGCATTGCTCTCCCGTATTCTCCCAGGAAATTTGGCCCATGACAGACAAAACTCCCCATGCCCCAGCTGAAAACAACGAGCAACCAAGAAATGCGCTTGATCGTTTTGTTATAAAGTTCAGTAATCTCGTGAGCTGGTTTTTTATCTTTACTGTATTGATTTCATTTTATGAAGTTGTGATGCGTTACGCATTCGATGCCCCGACCACATGGGTACATGAAACAGCTTCTTTCATCGGTGGTTCTTTATTCATTATTGGTGGCATCTACGCGTTTGCTGCGAATAAGCATGTACGTGTGGTTCTTATCTACGATTCAGTGTCTAACCAAGCACGTAAATATCTTAATCTTGTTCACCACATTGTGGGTTTGGCCTTTGCAGGCATGCTCGCTTATGCAGCTTACTTCACTGCGGAAGAAGCGTGGTTTGCACCATGGGGTGAATTCCGCCTTGAAACATCAGGTTCAGTGTTAAACGCGCCTTATCCTGCGCTGCTGAAAGGCCTGATTTTTGTCGTTTTGTGTGTTCTTGTTGTCCAGTTTGTATTGCACCTAATCCAAGAGTTGATGGGTCTAAGGAAGAATGACGATGTTTGATTTATCTTCTATTGGTATCGCATGGGGCAGCTTGCTCATGCTGGTTATGATGATTGGCTTGCTACTGACCGGTATGCAGCTAGCGTTCGTAACAGGCTTTGTCGCAATTTTCTTCACTCTATGTTGGTTTGGTCCTGATGCCCTGCCTTTGATCGCAAGCCGTACCTACAGTTTTGCTTCTGGTTATGTGTTCCTCGCGGTACCGATGTTTGTATTGATGGCCGCTTTACTAGACCGTTCGGGCATTGCTCGCGATTTGTTTGATGCAATGAAATCTGTCGGCCGTAAGGTTCGTGGTGGTGTGGCAGTACAAACCTTATTAGTCGCGGTTCTATTGGCTTCGATGTCAGGCGTTATCGGTGGTGAAACGGTACTACTGGGTATTCTCGCACTGCCACAAATGCTTCGTTTAGGTTATGACCGTAAGCTTGCTATCGGTACAACCTGTGCAGGTGGCGCACTAGGCACTATGCTTCCACCGAGTATCGTACTTATCATTTACGGTATGACAGCGAGTGTATCGATTGGAGACCTGTTCAAAGCGTCTTTCTTGCCAGCGTTTATCCTTGCGGGCTGTTACATCGCCTACGTATTGATTCGCTGTAAGCTGAATCCTTCTCTGGCTCCTCTTCCTAGTGATGATGAGACAGAAGAAGATATCGCAAATCAGCCAAGCTACTTCAAGGCTCTGTTCTTCCCACTGCTTTCTGTAGCAACAGTTCTAGGTAGTATCTACACGGGTATCGCTTCAGTAACAGAAGCTTCGGCTTTGGGTGTGGTTGGTATCATGATCAGTGCTCTTATCCGTGGTGAGTTGAATTTCAGCATGTTGAAAGAGAGTGCCATCGCAACCATGCGTACCTGCGGCATGATCATGTGGATTGGTATCGGTGCAAGCGCATTGGTTGGTATTTACAACCTGATGGGCGGCATTGATTTTGTTGAAGAAACCATCCTTGCGCTCAGTGGCGGTAACGCGACAGTAACGCTATTAATCATGATGGCTATCTTACTGGTTCTAGGCATGTTCCTTGACTGGGTAGGTGTGGCACTTCTAACAATGCCAATCTTCGTTCCGATCATTACTGGCCTTGGGTTCGACCCAGTTTGGTTCGGCGTTGTGTTCTGTCTAAACATGCAGGTGTCGTTCTTGTCACCACCATTTGGTCCAGCGGCTTTCTACCTGAAATCGGTAGCACCAAAAGACATCAGCTTAGGTGAGATTTTCTCTTCACTACTGCCGTTCATTGCACTTCAAGTATTGGTGCTGGCACTGGTTATTATCTTTCCTCAGCTCGCGCTTTGGTGGCAATAACAGCAAAGGTTCCAGAGCGAGTTTAACGTTTAGGAACCTATCAACAGCAACACAAGTTTAACTATTAGATTCGATTGTCAGCCCCTGTTTTGGTTGGGGCTTAGGGAAGGCTTGCCTTATGAAAAGCAAAAAAATACTCGTGATGGGCGTATCTGGATGCGGGAAAAGCCTAATTGGTAGCCGTATCGCACAGGCTTTAGAGCTTCAATTCTTTGATGGCGATGACTTCCATCCGCAAAGCAACGTAGAAAAAATGCGTCAAGGTATTCCGCTGACTGACGAAGATCGTCAAGGATGGCTAGAAACACTGAATAAGCAATATATCGAACAGCCAAGTGCTGTGATTGCTTGTTCTGCATTGAAACCTCAATATCGCGACATTCTACGAAAGAATAATGAAGGTTTAGTTATCGTGTACCTACAGGGTAGCTTCGACACCATTTGGAACCGCCATAAAGCGCGCGAGAACCATTACTTCAATGGTCAAGAAATGTTGAAAAGCCAGTTCGCAACCTTGGTTGAACCGAATGAAGCCGATGCGTTGTTTGTTGATATCTCACAAGATGTCGAACAGGTAGTAGAAAGTGCACTTAAACAAATTAAGCAGATAGGCTAAACCATGACTCAGATAAAAAATGACATCGCGATGATTGGTTTAGGAGTGATGGGCAAAAGCCTTGCACTCAACCTACTGGATAACGGCTTTAACGTTGCTGGCTTTGATTTGAATACAGACAACATTGATCGCGCCAGTTCAGAAGCAAAGCTGCTTAATGAATCGTTTACTGGTAAAGGTCAGTTCACACAAGGGACTAGCCTTGAGCATGTGCTGCAAGGGCTCGCGAAGCCGCGTGTAATCGCTTTGTCGGTTCCTGCTGGAAAACCTGTCGATATCGTCGTCAATAGCTTGCTTGATGCTGGCTTAGAAAATGACGACATTGTTATCGATACAGGCAACAGCCTTTGGACAGATACCGAGGCGCGTGAAGTGAGCTACAAAGGCAAACTGCGCTTCTTTAGCACCGCCGTTTCTGGTGGTGAAGAAGGCGCTCGTGTTGGCCCTGCGCTGATGGCGAGTGGCGACCAATCAGCTTGGCAATATGTGAAACCGATGTGGGAAGCGATTGCTGCAAAAGTGGATGCTAATGGACTACCTGTTGGTCAGTTTGAAGCGGGTGAAGCATGCGCTGCGTATGTTGGTCCTTCTGGTACAGGGCACTATGTGAAAATGGTACACAATGGTATTGAATATGCCGACATGCAGCTTATTTGCGAAGTGTACCATTTCATGCGTGATGTGCTTGAAATGCCAGCTCAAGAGATTGGGCAAGTCTTTGAGCAATGGAATACTGGTGTACTTAATAGTTACCTAATGGAAATCAGTGCCGACATTCTTCAACAAGAAGATTTGGCGACGGGTAAGCTATTTGTTGATGTTGTGCTTGATAAGGCTGGCCAGAAAGGCACAGGCTTATGGACAGCAGTTAACAGCCTTCAGGAAGGGTGCCCAACTCCAACCATTGCACAGGCGGTTTATGCACGTGCGATGAGCGGTCAAAAATCACAACGTATTCAAGGGAGCAAACTGCTAAAAGGCAATGTTGCCGATGCGAGTCAGTTGGATAAAACAGAGGTTATTTCTGAGCTTCATGATGCTTTGTATTGCGCCAAACTGTCTGTTTATGCACAAGGCTTTGATTTATTAAAGACAGCGTCAGACAAAGAGGGGTGGAATCTCGATTTCACTCAAATAGCTAAGATCTGGCGAGCAGGTTGTATTATTCGTGCAGCATTCTTACAAGGTATTACATCGGCTTATCAACAAAATGGTGAGCTGGCGAACCTGTTGTTTGACGAGGTTTTCATCAAACAAGTGGAAGAGCGTGAGCTTGCTTGGC
>Ga0310122_10000024_pt1 | contig 126303 bp, 105 predicted proteins | sample CB6_Bottom_1051__FD_203503 | JGI IMG/M metagenome (GOLD analysis project Ga0310122, IMG submission 203503) | Marine microbial communities from Western Arctic Ocean, Canada - CB6_Bottom_1051 | ecosystem: Environmental > Aquatic > Marine > Oceanic | place: Canada: Western Arctic Ocean... | reverse complement strand
AGCGAAAGTCGGACGGCAGTTACCTTAAATTCCGTGAGATATTGTTGAGTTTTTTTACCTGATTTATAAGCTGGCATAAACACCTCTAATTGCTATTGAAGGTGTCCACTAGATCGGGTCAACTACATAAGCTCTGAAGGGTTGTTTGTTATCGATGATTGCTTTGATTAACTCGTCAGGTACTGCTTGGCCATCTGCATTAAGCGCGTATTGTTTGAGCCAATCGGCGTCATTCAACAAGCTGTCACAGAACATGGATTGCGTTTCGGCATAAGCCATCGAGGTTGGTGCAAATTCCTGAGAGAAACAAGGCGCGTTCATCTTAACGTTGGCGAAATGCGCTGCGTGGCCGCCCTCGTGAAATAGCGTGTTGATACCATCATAACCGCTGCCGATTTGGTCGGGTTTGGCGTTGCTCGTGAAGTTAACTTGAGCCGCTACCCAAGTGTCTTGATCGTAGAAAGATGGGATAGGGCCATGGCAGAAACCATTAGGGTACTTACCTTTACGATCAAGCAGATCCAATTTTAATGTCGCTTGAGAGTATTCGATGTTTAGGCGACCAAAAGATTCAATCCAGCGTCGAAGTGACTTTGAGAACGGAACATAAGGATCAAGATCATTCATAACGTCACCTGCAAAAGAGTAGGTAAAGTTGTGGGTTTGAAGTGCACTCTCGCCTTTCTGTTCTGCCAAATTGGCTAGGCTTTGCTGATGGCCATCACGCGTGCGTGCTTCGAAGTCATCCAGAATCGTAAACAGTTGTTCTGTCGTCATCTGTTCGGTTTTTACCACCGAGTAATCAAAGAAGGTTTTAAACCCCAGTGATTGAGCAAATTGGTTACGTTTTTTGATTAGCTCAATAAAGCCGTTAGCCAGCAGCCATTGCTCTAAACCTAATAGTGCTTGATGCGCAGAAAGCCTAACTTGTTCATTACCATTACTTCTAACGGCTGAACCTAAAACGGGCAGCGACCCTTCTGTTTCATCGCCTGTTTCATTTACGTAAGTCATCACATGATTTTGTTTTTTCTCAAACAGTTCAGCCTCAAACTTTATGAGTTCGGCTTTAAGCTTCTGTGACTGCTCAGACTCAATAGCGTGAGATCTAAAGGTCGCTAACCAACCATTCAAGCCTGTTAGCGTACTCTCTTTTTCTAGGGGATCTTGAATTTTATCGATAGCAGCTAGTTGAGTTTCGATAGCAGCAATCTGTTCGGCAGAGCTTAGAAATTCAGTCCACTGAGTCTGCGCGAGTGTCGAGCCATCGTGGTCGTCACTGATCCCCATATATGTATCCCAAAAGAAGTCTTCTTTCGCTTTATGAGTCGCAAGATACTTTTGATTCAATTGGTTGAGATAGTTCGTTGCAGTCATGACATTCCTTGAAAATTAACCAGTAATTTCAACATTATGACACATTCATTGAATGTATTTTGTGATGTTGCATATAGCGGAATGTAAGTCACAGCCTATTAGTTTACTTTACAGCGTATTAGTGATAATTAATTAACTGTTAATGATTTGTTGTTTGCTAGTATTAACTAAAGAGAGTGTGCTGATTTCTCCGGCTTTTTATTGAGTAAATTGATGTTCTCAGGTCAGCGTTTTTGTAAGGAAGAGGTTTAGGATGGATCCTATTTTATATATCGAAGTTGGTGGTGTTGTGTGGCAAGTATTCCCTGATGGGACTTGGCTTCAATTACCTGCTACGCAGCCAAAAGTTGAAGGCGTGCAAGTCGTCAGCATTGAACCTCAGAATTTACAAGAGGCTCAGCCCTTAACTGAACCACAAATCGCCGCTGTTGAACAACAGTTGGAAAAGGTGGTCACCGAACTCGTTAACAACATTGAAAGCGCACCTCAACAGCCTAACTCAGCGAATGACCAACCTAGTTCCAGTGCCTCTTTTATTGCTTATGTTCGTTCCACCTTAGATGAAACGCTTGCAGAGGCGGGTTTTGATACGCGTCCTACAGAATATGTCGACGAAGATACAACCACGAATGAGGGTAACCTTGATATTCTGTTACCTAGTGCACTATTAACCGTTGATATTTTGGATGGTGGAGACGGTTACGAAAACCAGTTTGAAGTACCAGGTGTCACGATTACGGGCACGGCTGTGGATGTTCGAGACGGGCGTACCGTTGTTCTGACCATCACTGATGTTAACGGAAACACAGTAACCACCACAGCCATCACAAGCGATGAAACGTATGTCGTCAATGGCGTCGACCTCTCTTCATTGGAGGAGGGTGATCTCCAAGTCGACGCGGTTGTTGCCGATGATTTTGGCAATAGCATTACAGCTAACGATTCCACAATCAAAGACACGCTAGCCAATATTGAGGTTGACTTCGATGGCTTTGGTGATGAGTTTTACAATCAATTTGAAATATCGAATGGGGTGTTAGTTGGTACGATTGCCAATGTAGAAGATGGGCAAACCATCAACATTTCAATTACCGATAGCCAAGGAACGACACAAGAATACACAACGGAAGTATCCGGCGGAACTTGGACTCTGACTCTTCAAGACTACTCAAGCTTTGCAGAAGGTGAGCTGACCGTTGTTGCCAATACTATCGATATTGCTGGAAACCCTACCACAGCGACCGACACGATCGTGAAAGATACGCTAGCGAACATCACCGCTGCAGTCGATGATGGCGGCGACGGTGTCCTCAATAGCTTCGAAATTCAGTCGGCTAAATTCTTTGGTACGGTACAGAACGTAGAAGATGGCCAAACGGTCAATATTCGTATTTCTGACAGCACAACGAATGTCATTGTTCTGACGGCAACCGTGATTGATGGTGCTTGGTCAGTTGAAGGCGTGGATCTAACCAGTTTTTCCGATGGTGGCATTCAAATTGAGGCTGACACTGTTGATGTTGCCGGTAACCCTGCTTCAGCAATAAATAGCGCAGGGCAAATTGTTATTGATACTGTTTCGCCTGTTATAGACATTGATACGCTAGATGGTTTTAGCATTTTGGCATTTCGTAGTGGCCAACTTACAACCATGCAGGGTACAACCAATGTTGCAGAAGGTTTACCGGTTTACATTGAAGTAAACGACGGGACTCAGACACTGGTGTTCGAGGGAGTTGTTGATTCCGCAGGTAACTGGGTGGTGGAGAATATTGATATATCTACCTTAAATTCTTCTGCAGAATGGACGATCGACGCAAAAGTTTTCAATACAGTCGGCAACGGAGCCATCGATGACATGCCGACGATTATTCTTCCTGAATCAGTGGTGTTTTCGGAAAACATCATCGGTATTTTTGGAGACGAAACACAAACTTCTGATATTAGGATCGATTTTGCGGACTTCTCGTTTAGCGCAGATCAAACTATAGCTGAGTCATTAACCTCTCAAAGCCTGTCGATCACTATCGCGGTATCGGCTGACAAGCAAAGCCTTATTGGAACCCGAAGCGATGGCCAAATAGTATTCGATGCTGCTATATCTGGCAGCAACGTAAATATCAAATTTTATAAGGCGATTGACCAAGAAGCAGGATTAGATTCAATTCAGACTGCGCTGGTTATTGAAGGTTTACAAATGGATGCGGACGGCACTACTGAGCTCGTCATCGGTCATCTACCTATAGTGATCAAAGACTCGGAACCACTCATTTTCGATGAGTCTTATGATGTGATAGAAGGTGAAGTCACGTCAGGAAATGTATTGAATAACGATATCGACCTTGATACACAACTGACAATAAAAAGTGTTGAAGTTGATGGGACGACACAAACAATATCCGGGAGTGCACCAGTTTCTTTTACTTTGGATGAAGGTGTTTTGACCGTTTTTGCCAATGGTCATTGGACGTTCGTCGCCAACAGAAATTTGGATCACACCGTAGCTCAAAACATCACTTTCAACTATGTTGCAGGCGACAACAGTAATGACTTCGGAAGTGGCACTGCGGTCATCGATATATTTGATGGTGATGTAGGGTTAGTTGTTGGTGGGACAACAACCAGCTCTGAAGGTGATGTGTCTGATGGAGTTCAAACTGTCGTTGGTCAGTTTACTGTTTCCGCAGGCTCAGATAATCCAGATCCCGCTTCGATTGTATTTAATGCCAATGCTTTAGTGCAGTTAGATGCTCTGGGCTTGACGACTGGAGATGAGGAGTTCCCTCTAATCTACACGCTTGCGAATGATGGTAAAACGATTACCGCGCAAGCAAACGGTGAAACGATATTCACACTAACGTTGAGTGCCGCCGCTAGTGGTATTGATGTTCTATCAGACGTCACTCTAGTGTTAAAACAGCCTATAAACCATGTACTTACCAAAGATTCTATTACTTTGCCACTTGTAATTGATGGGACGGATTTAGATGGTACTTCTTTAGAGCAAGGGCAATTCGATTGGATCATCCAGGATGGAGCCGACCCAATATTAACTTCAATCAGTAACGCGAGCATCGATGAATCAGATCTTGTTCACGGAAGTGCCTCTGATACAGGTACCTTCAATCTCAATGTTGGGAGTGATTACGTCGAATCTGTCTTTTTTGGTGCAGGAGATCAGCCGCAGTTATTTAGCGGTGGCGAGCAAATTATTTACGTGGTGTCGGCTGATGGAGATGAGCTGGTTGGTTATGTCGGCTCTGAGAGTAGTGAGAACAAAGTGTTTACTTTGAGTATCTCGCAGCCATCTGGTGAGGCAGATACTGACATTGTTTATATCTTTGAGCTATTCAAGGGGCTCGACCAAACGAATGGAACCGACCAAATTCCTTTTGTCATCACAGCAAAAGATGATGACAACGATGAAACCAAATTAGCCTTAAATGTGTCAGTGACTGATGGCGGTGAGCCAACGATTGGTTCTGGAACGGTTGAACTGAGTGAAATCCCTGTAGCTGATAGCACGCCGTCGGGAGTAGGTTCTATAGCAAACGTGAGTTTGGCAGTTACCGCTGGTAATGACCCTCTGGTTTTCTTAGGGTTGGATGTGATCACTGGCCAAGCTGTTCTTGATAGCGATGGTGTCGCGGTAACCAGCAATGGTGAAGCGTTGACTTGGCGTGACAACGGAAATGGTACATTTGATGCTGTTCTTGGCAATGGTGATGCTATTTTAAAAATCAAGCTTCCAGATGACTTTAGTCTTGAATCAAATGGTTCGACAAATGTTGATGTTGTTATTGAGCTATATCAGTCCATTGATCACGGCTCTGGTACAAAAGACACCGAGCTGACAATACCAGCTGCTATCGTCACGATTGACTCTGATGGATCAAGAGATACGCAAGAATCCGACATCAAAATATACGACGGTAAGGATCCTGCATTCTCGATTGTAGGCAGCATATCTGTCGATGAAGATGGACTCATTGGTGATAAGGAACAAACAGGGACTGAAGAACCAAGCCCATCGATAGCGATTATTCAAGGATCGGACGATATCGCATCCGTTTCAATCAACATCGATGCTTTTGATGCCCTCGGTTACAGCAGTGGCGGACGAGCGATATCCTTGCAAGAAGCGAATGCCGATGGTTGGTATTACGCTCAAGATACGTCGGGTAACGATATCTTCCGAATTCGTTTTAACAACGATGGCACAACAGAGTTCAACCTATATGCACCTCTTGATCATGCAAATGCTGATGGAGAGAATAATCTAGCCCTCAATTTCGAACTGACAGTCAACGATGCGGATGGAGACAGTTCTGATCCTGCCATTTATATAGTTAATGTCACGGATGCCATTCCAACTTCACGAAGCGGTTCTATTGAAATGGTTGAGGGGGATGACCTCAATGGACAGTTCCTAACGGAAGAGTTCGCAGGTGCCGATGGAGCAACTATTGTAAGTTTCGATTATCGCGGTACTACCTACACCTTTGTGGATGCTGATACTCCAATAACCATTGATCTAATCAACGATTTTGACAGTGGTAGCGTATACGGCCAATTTACCCTTTCACCTGATGGTAGCTATCAATTAACCACGAATCCCAATGTAACGACCAATCCTGCCGATCCTAAGATCGTCGATGATATTGATTATTTGGTGCGAGATGCCGACGGCGATGAAGTGGTAAGTAACGCGGAGCTCATACTGGATGATAACGAAGGCTTTATTCGTTATGAAGATTCAGAAACCACAGAAGATAACGACGCCATTATTGTTGTGAGTGTTTCTACCGGAGACGTGGACCAAAGCGAAACCGCTACTGCTATTGAATTCTCAGAAGATTCTTTGCAAGGCGGTAGCCTGTATTTAGATGGCGTATTGCTTCAAGTGGTTGATGGCAAGGTGACGCTTTCAGGCAATCAGTTAACAGCGATTGACAGTCAGTTTACCGGCCCGAATGGCCAGTTGACTTATCGACCAGCACTTCATGAATCGAATACGACCTCAACGGTTATTCTAGCGATCAACGCGATCATTAGTACTGACACGGTTCCAAAAGAGCTGACCGCAGATGTTTCTGTTTCTGTTTTACCCGTAGCGGATGTCCCGGATTGGTCCGATTCTGTATTTACATACCAATCCGTAGAAGACGACGCAGATCCAATTAAATTAGATATCACCGCTCAGTTGGTTGACCAAGATACATCTGAAGAACTGTCTTATACCATTAGCGGAATTCCAGACGGGTTGAATATCACCTTGAACGGTAGCGCCGTTAAAGAGGGTAAGGAATACACCCAGACCCAAATCGACAAAATGGAAATCAGAGCCGATGAAAATCTAGCGGGTCGATTCGAGTTTGAGATTACTGCGATTGCAACCGAAGCGGGAAACACCTTCGCTGACCCTGATGATAAAACGGCCGATATTGTTAATACCGTAGTTGTCGAGATTTCACCGGATGCGGATGCCCCAATTTTATCTGTCAAAGATTACAAAGGTCTGGAAGATGAAAGCATCTTCCTAAAGAACGTAATCAATGGTGCGTTGACTGATACTGACGGTTCTGAATCGTTAAGTTACCAAATTGAAGTACAAGACGGTTGGGTAATTCAAGGTGGATTGTTTGACTTAATTGGCCCTAATACTTATCTCGTGTCTGCTGAAGCGATAGAGAACGGTACTGCTTATTTAATACCAAAAGAAGACATCAGTTCCTTTACGGAAGAGCTGTTTATTAAGGTGACTGCCGTTTCTTATGAATCGACAGTTGACTCGTTAGACCCTGTTAATGTGACCGCACTTAGCGATACCAAAACCATCAATATTTTCCTCAAAGGTGTCGTCGATGAGCCGATTGTTGTGGATGGTGGCAATGCGCACTGGGAATATGATAGCGATACAAAAATTATCAGCAATCAATCTGTCCTCAATGAAGATGGTTTGATTCGTCTCGATTTTGTAGTCCAAACTTCTGATGACGACGTTTCAGAACAGATCAATATACTCCTGACCAATATTCCTGATGGCACCTTGCTGGTGGATTCGTTGGGTGAGCCAGTGTCGCTGACGATCGCGTATGTTGATGATGTGACAGGGCCTGTATTCCAAGTCTCTAACGCTCAACTGAATGACCTATACCTCAAGCCTGTTACTGATTTCAGTGGCGCGTTAGAGCTAACTGTTATTGCTATTTCAACAGAGCCAGATGGTGATTCGGGCGAGTTTCCGATGACGTTGAAAGTAGAGTTAGCACCGATTGTTGATCAAGAAGATGGTCAAACAGTTAGCACTCAAGGTATTGAAGACAGCCAAATTGGATTGAATCTAGAGCCATCAGTGAATCAAGATGTTGATGGTAGTGAGTCTTTAACGGGTTATGTGATTGATAGCCTTCCTGCTGACCTGACTCTCTATTTCGATGGCAGTGTTATTGATGTGCCGGTTTCAGGGTTAGATTTAGAAAGTTTATTAGACTCTACGACGCCAACACTGTCCGAGCTTTTAAGTAGCGGAAGACTATCCGTCACCGCTACTGAAGATTTGAGCGGTACATTTTCGATCCCAATTACCTACGAAGTTACCGACACTTCGCCGACAGGCTCGACTGATGTAAAAGATATCTCGGGATCAATCAGTGTCACCGTCGATGCGAGGGTTGAGTCAGATACTCGTTTAGAAAGCTCTGGTCAGCTATACATCAGTGATGACGGCTCTCCAGTCAACGTGTCTGATGCCGTTACTTTTGTTGACGCTGATATGGATGGCTCAGAATACTTAGATTATATCTTGATCGATGTGCCTGATGGTTATTCGTTGATTATCGATCACCCGAACGGAGCCGCTCAAGATGTTTCAGGAAACTGGATTATCTCTGCGAACGGTCTTACGAGTGACTCTATCCAAGAGTTGGCGCAAGAAATCTTGAGCGGTATGACGATCTCCAGTCCAAGCGATACTCCCGTTTTAGATATTGTGGTTCGTGCTCGTGTGATTGATGGCGAAGATTCGAAGTATATTGATACTTCATTCCAAATTCAGATCACTGGCCATGACGGCGGTGGCGGTACTTGTGACCCTGTTGGCCCACCAAGTCCCATTCAACCGGGTGGTGATATTAAGACTAATGAAGGTGAAGATATCGATTTAACGGGCTTGCTCAATACTAATGTAGCGAGTGACCCAGACAATACGATCTCTTTCTATATTCCTGCCGATTCTCTTCCTGAAGGCGTCGAGATTTCGGGTGATGGTGTTATTGCGGAATATGACGCGGCTGGCGAAGTAGTTGGTTACTCGATCACTGCCGATGGCCTCTCGAAATTGACGTTAACAGGATTGGACGAAGACTTCGCTGGGTGTATTGATTTCACGATAGAGACGATTGAAACCTCGCCGTGTAATGGTGAGACTGTAACGACAGCTCAAACTATTAGTATTCAAGTATTGCCTGTTGTGGATGACATCACCGTTGCCACGGATTCGACAACGATTCAAGAAGACATCGCCACTGATCTTAATCTTGAGCTTGTTCTTGGAGATAGCGTTGAAGACGGTCAGTTAATCACGGGTGAAGGCAATAGTGCTACTGGTAAAGAAACCGTTAACTCTCTGACCATCACAGTATCAAATGGAGGCACGTTATCGGAGAGTCCTGCTGATACTGGTTTGTTGGTTGATAACGGCAATGGTAGTTGGACGGTAACGGATCCTAGCCGCTTGAGTGATGTGTTGGTAACACCACCTGAACATTACAGCGGCGATATCACCTTAACAGTAACGGCCAATATTACCGATGAAGCGGATTGCGTGACTGAAACGGATACGCAAGATAAAACAACCGTAGTGACTATCACCGTTGAACCTGTTGCTGATGCGGCGAACCTGGTGACAGAGGATATAGTAGGTGACGAAGATAACTACATTTCATTGTCATCATTGAGCGCGGAGCTGATTGACCAAGATGGCTCTGAAAATATGTCCTTGGCATTGAAAGGAGTACCTGAAGGCGCGGTTGTTGCGATAAAGGTGGGCGACAGCTACGAATTAGTTCCTAACAATGGCGTCGATGGCGGTACCTTTGATGGTAACCCTACTTACGAGTGGCAGCTCGATCCAAGCCAGCTTGCCAACCTTGTAATTCTACCGCCGCGAGACTTTAGTGGCGATATTAATCTGTCTCTAGAAGCCATTACTCAAGAAATCGGCACCACAGAAATCCGCTATACCGAATCTGAATTTACCGTCGGTGTGAATCCTATCGGTGATAAAGTTGAGTTCTTCGATTTACCAGAACAGCTCACTGGAAGTGAAGATGATGGCATCGTGATTCCTCTTGATGCCAATAGCTTTGAAACTAACAGTGATGAGTTTTTAGCGATTACGGTAACAGTGAATGGAACTTCGGATCCATCAGGTTTAGTTGGACTAGATCGAATTCGAATTGGATCAGAAACCAGTTCTTTCACCAGTGTTGGTGGCATCATACAGGCGACTATCCTCGTTAAAGCAAGTTCTGTTGATGAGCTCGAATTCTTTGCAGGCGATGCGTTTGGTAACCTCGATATTACGATTACCGGCCGAACGGTTGATCAAAATACGGTACTCGGTGAGTTAGTGGTCGACACGGGTGACCCGAGCTCGCAAGACATGACGCTTATTATCACACCAGAGCCTGATGCACCGTTATTGAGCGTTGAATACTCTTCGATCGTGGCAGAAGCAAGTGGCACGATTCCTCTTGGTTTAGACCTTTCTCTTGTAAACCCTGCTGATTCAGAAGTGGGCTTCATTACAATTTATGATATTCCCGCAGGTTTGACGTTCTCACACGGCTCTATGGTCGATGGTCAATATGTGGTGGACTTGGCAGATGTACCGAATCTAGCGATTACAGGTGGCTATGATGGCGTTGACCCATTTGAACTCACCATCGAACCTTCTGCTGAAATAGGCAACAACCAAGCGGTAGGATTACCTCAAACGGTATCGGTTGAATTTGTTGCTGAAGGGGACTCTACGATTACCGCGACAGATGATAACGACCTGCTGATTGGCGGGACGGGCTCAGATAATTTTGTGTTCGCATCTTCAGGTTTAGGGAGTGCTGAAGCACCAAGCTACGATGTGATTCAAGATTTTGATGCGTCTCCAGATACTGATGCAATTGACCTCTCGGGTATTTTGGGAAGCCTAGGGCTTAATACAGGGCTAGGGGCAACACAATATCTAGATTTAGAAGAATCTGGTGAAGGCGTGACCATTTCTATTAAACCTAATGGCGACGAAGACGTTCAACAAAACATCTTAATAGCCGATGTCACGTACGACGATCTGTATCAAGGTGACAGTAGCAGTGCATTAGAAGCACAAATTTTACAAAAAATGATAGAAGACAATAATTTAACGCTGTAAGTTGGATGTACAGTCTATAAAAGGAAGTTTAGATTGGTAGAACAAAAAGACAGCTGGCTAGGTTGTGTTGAATGGTTATGTGAGCATTTTAATGTTCGCAGCCATCCTTCCAAAATAGTGTCTGGCCTACCTTTAAATGAAGGAAGGCTCAATGAATCCCTTTTCCCAAGAGCCATTGAGAAATCGGGGTTAACTTTGAGCCACGTTAAAAAAGAATTACTGACTCAATGTCAGTTCCCCGTTGTTGCTGTTAATTCTGCGACAGGGAGTCCCTTTGTCGTCACTCAAGACTCCGGTGGCCACTTTCAAGTATTGGATTGTGAAACCAATTCAAGCCAAGAAACATCGTTAAAAGACTTGGTTGCTCAAGTGGAATCGTATGTGTGGCAAGTGGGTGCTCAAGCGCTTGATGATGCGCGTGTTCAATCCCATGAACGTAGCGAGAATAAGTCCAACACCCGTTGGTTATGGCGTGTTGTCAAGGAAGTAAAACCCTGGTACAGAGACCTGTTTATCGCTTCATTCTTGATCAACTTGCTCGCGCTAGTCGTGCCTCTTTTTACCATGAATGTGTACGATCGTGTGGTGCCAAACCAAGCGTTTAACACGCTTTGGGTGTTGGCGGCAGGCGTTGGTATTGTCGTTATTTTTGATTGGGTGTTGAGAAGCTCACGAAGCTCTGTGACCGACATGGCTGGGCGCTATATTGATAACAAGTTGTCTTCTCAACTGTTCTCTAAAGTCCTTGGTATGAAGCTGGAAAATCGACCTCAATCGGTAGGCGCATTTGCCAGACAGCTTCAAGATTTCGATAGCGTGAAAGATTTCTTCACTTCTATTTCTTTGGTTACTTTAGTCGACCTGCCATTCACCTTGTTATTCCTATTCCTTATCGGCTGGCTCGGTGGTGCGATGATGTTCATCCCTGTCGCGATCATGTTGGTCTTGATTGTGCTGAGCATTGCGATGAAAGGCAAAGTAGAGAAAACAATCGATGAAACCGCACGTCTCTCTACACAAAGACAAGCACAGCTGTTTGACTGCTTAACAACCCTTCCGGACATCAAGCAAAACAACGCTGAGGGAATCACCCAGAAACGTTGGGAACAGACGATTTCATCGCTCTCTCAATGGCAGACTCAATCTCGTCATTACTCTAACATTGTGACTCATTCTATTCAGTCGAGTCAGCAGATCGTCACCATTACTCTCATCATATTCGGTGTGTATCAGATCTCTGAAGGCTTGCTGAGCATGGGTGGCTTGATAGCGGTGGTGATGTTGAGTGGGCGTGCTGCGAGCTCAGTGAATCAACTTTCTCTTTTAATGTTGAGGTTCCAACAAACCCGTTCGGCAGTTGAAGGTCTCAACCAGATCATGGACTTACCGCAAGAAGAATCTAAGCACCAAGTGATCGACAAGGGTGATTTTGCTGGTGGAGTTAGATTAGATGATGTCACGTTTACCTATCCTGATACTCAAAGCCCTGCATTGAAAGAGATTTCTCTTGATATTAAGCCGGGCGAGCGAGTTGGTCTTGTCGGTGCGGCAGGCGCCGGAAAAACCACACTTTTATCGATTGTGGCTCGTCAGTATTTACCAACAACAGGGCAAGCTTTTTACCAAGAGATTGATGGACAATTATGGCCTACCAGTGTCTTGCGTAGCGGTATGGGGTGGGTTGGACAAACCACTAATCTTATCTTTGGCAGTGTTTACGACAACGTTACTTTGGGTGCGACCAACGTTGATGAAGAAAAGCTAAGACAAGCGCTGCAACAGTCGGGTTTGAATGGTTACATGGGGCGCCTAAGCAATGGCCTTGAAACACCTGTCGGTGAGAGTGGTCGGTTGCTTTCTGGTGGTCAGCGCCAAGCTGTGGCTATCGCAAGGGCGCTTTATCGCTGTCCAAAATTACTGATCATGGATGAGCCAACCAGCGCACTTGATAATCAAGCCGAGATACAGTTCTTCAATGCACTTCAAAGTATGCCAAGAGAAACTTCAATGCTGATCAGCTCACACAAATCTTCATTCTTGATGATGTGTGACCGAGTGGTTGTGTTGGATAAAGGTCAAATCGTAGCTGAGGGTGAGCCAAAAGATATCCTCTCTCTACAGAAGAAAAGTGTACCTAAAGGTACGAGCCGCTTTAAGACGGTATCTGTGGTGAAGGGAGGTCGTCATGAGTAATGATATTCAATGGACCAACAACCACTTGGCATTCCGCTCTCGTAAGCTGATTTGGTTGAGTGCTCTACTCATTGTCTCAATTATCGGTTGGGCTACGTGGGCAACATTAGAAGAAGTCGTGATCGGTGAAGGTAAAGTCGTTCCAAGCCTTTCGGTGCAAACCATTCAGAGCTTAGAAGGTGGACTGGTTCAAGAGATCATGGTGCGACAAGGCCAATCTGTAGTGAAGGGGCAACCTCTAGCTAAGTTAGAAGACACACGTTTTAAGGCGGCTTTTTTAGAGTCGGCTCAACAAGCGGATACCTTACTGGCCCAACAATTAAGATTGAAAGCAGAGCTGTCGACCGTTGTTTTAAATAACGATGCAAAACAGTGGTTTGAACGAGTTATCTTGGTGCCACAAGATATTGTCATCGATGTATCGAGCCATCCGGCATTAATGAACGCCAAAGCCAACTATCGAGAACGTTTAGGTCAGTTGAAATCGGAACTGGAAGAGGCGGCACTTCGCATTGAGCAACAAGACCAAGCACGTGTCGATACGCTCAATAATATTCAGACTTTAGAAAGCAGCCTCGATATCGTTATTCGAGAGCGCAACATGTTGAAAGATGTGGTTGCTAGCGGTGCGGTTGCAGAAGTTGAGCTGCTGAAACTGAACCGTGATGTGGTCAAGTTGAAAGGCGATATTGCTAGTTCAAAAGTAGCAGCGCAAAAGCAGATAGCGGCTTACTCAGAATCGATAGCCGATCACCGCAGCATCGCGTTAGATTTTCGTGCAAAAGTACAAGGCCAACTGAACGAAGTGGCCAGCAAAATAGCGCAATTGAATGAAAGCCAACAGGCGATCGCCGACCAACTGAAACGAACACAAATCTTAGCGCCTGTTGATGGAACGGTAAAAGAGGTCTTTGTGCGAACCATTGGTGGTGTTGTTCGTCCCGGCGAACCGATCATTGAGATCATCCCATCAAACAGTGACCTGATTGTTGAAGCGAGAATCTCTCCGCAAGATATCGCATTTGTTCATACGGGACTGGGGGCAACAGTCAAATTTACGGCCTATGATTTTGTCATTTATGGCGGACTTAAAGGTGAGGTGATTTATGTCAGTGCCGACGCCTTACAAACGGAAGACGGAAACGCCTATTATCGTGCCCATATTCAGTTAAACGAAGACCAGCAACAAAACTCTGCCTTTAGCATTATCCCAGGGATGCAAGTCGCGGTTGATATCTTGACCGGAGAAAAAACAGTATTGAGTTATTGGTTAAAACCTATTTTACGAGCTAAGGAAAACTCGCTTCGCGAACGATGAAGTGGGTTAAAGCATAAATATAAAAGGAAGTGTAATGCATTCAAAATTCTTACTCTCTTCTTGCTTACTGATGAGCGGGCTGTCTCAAGCAGCCTCATTAGAAGAGTCCGTGGCCTTTGCCATCGACTATAGCCCAGAGATATTGGCGCAATACTCCCGATACCAATCGGTGGTCAGAGATGGAGACGCGGCGAGTGGTTTGTATATGCCGCAAGTCAATTTGTACGCGGCAGCAGGTTATGAAGAGACACGTTACAACAGTGGCAGCAAACTCGATAGCGATGATAGAGGCCTAACGAGAACGGAAATTGGCGTTAAAGTCTCTCAGTTACTATTCGATGGTTTTAAAACGACCTCGAATGTCGACCGATTAACCTTCGAAGCGGAAGCTGAGCGTCTAACTCTGATTTCACGAGCTGAAAACGTTTCGTTAGACGTGGTGAGAAACTATCTCGATATTCTTAAGGCAGAGACGTTACTTGAACTGTCTAAGCGTAACGTAAAAGAACACCAAGAGATCTATCAAGATATCCAAGACAAGAAGAGCAAAGGCTTGAGCAGCAACTCGGATCTGGCTCAGATCTCTGCCCGTGTTTCGACGGCGCAATCTTCATTAATCGCTGCTCAGAATAACCTGTTTGATTTACAAACTCAGTACCTACGTTTAGTCGGCAAGCCTGCTGTGAACTTGGTTTATCCACGTTTTGATTATGCTCTATTACCAAGCTCAGCACAGGTCGCGCTTGAACAGGCTGTCGAGAACCATCCTGAAATCCAAGCCTCTTTGCTTGATATCGAAGCCGCTCGTAAAGAAATGCGCCGCGAGAAAGGGGATTACTACCCAGAGCTAAAGCTCGAGCTTCATGCCAACAAGAATGACAATGTGTCTAACCCTCCGGGTGGTGTTGATGAAGATGCTCGACTGATGTTGACGATGGATTATGACTTGTTTAATGGTTTCTCTACTGACTCTAGAGTTGAATCGTCAGCTTGGCGAGTTGAAGAGGCAAGAGCGATCCGATTACGAACAGAGCGTGAGGTTAGAGAAGGTACACAACTGGCTTGGAATGCTTACAAGATGCTAGAGCAGCAGAAATCCCTACTTCAACAGAACGTGGATGCAGCAAAAATTGCAGAGCTTGGCTATATCCAACAATTCAATGTTGGCAGACGAAGCCTGTTGGATGTGCTTGACGCAAAAGTTGAAGTGTTCTTGGCTCGAAGAAACTTTATCAGCACTGAATACGATCAAACGTTAGCGGCATACCGCGTATTGAACGCGATGGGAATGTTGACGTATGCGTTAAGGATTGAACATCCAGAAGAGTGGCAAGGGGAGAACAAGTAATGAGATATTTTAAACTAGCGCTACTGAGTTCTATCTTGCTGATGGGGTGTGCAGAAACGCCAGATACGACGATGACTCGTCATCAAATTGATGACCTTGCGGATGATGACCGTGACGGTGTGATTAACCAACGAGACCTTTGTGCTGATACGCCAGAAGGTGTGACGGTAGACATTAAAGGGTGTGCAAACTGGAAAATTGTCGAAGATGTTGAAGTCTTAAGTGTGGCATTTGATTTCGATAAATATGTACTTAAACCAGAACACACAGCCGTTCTCAACGAATTAGTACGTTTACTTGGTGAGCAACCAGACGCCTCAGTGACCTTAGTCGGTGATACAAGTTCAGAAGGTACCAACGTTTATAACAAAGCATTGGCGAAGAAGAGGACTGGCGTGATTCGAGACGCTCTGATTGACAGAGGCATCGATGGGGAGCGAATCTTCGAACAAGAATTTACTCAGATAACCAGCTTAACTCAGCACCTTCACAAGCGTAAGCGTAGAACCATTGCAGTATTAAAAACAGAGAACATGGAAGTGAATCCATCTTGGAATATCTTTACCTCAGAGATGCAGCTCGACAGTAACAGCGATGTTGAATCTAAGACATCGATTGACCCAGTAGGAGGCCAGTAATGAAACGTCTATCTAATAAATCGGGCTTACTGCTTGCTGCTGTACCTGCGTTATTCTCAGTATCAACGTTAGCGAATGACGCCAGTGATATTGGTTTGGTTGCGATTGAGCCGAATATGCAGGGCCTTGTTGAAGATTTGCTTAAGAGCCAAGAGATCGACTTAGAGATCTTGTTGAGTGACAGTGTACCTGAGCAGATGATCATGCAACGCTCACGTGTTGGTATTACTTCCAAAAAGTGGACTGACAAAGAGATGGCTAGGTTCGACATGCGCTACGGTTACAGACCGACTGAGCTGATGTTTACCGCTGACGTGATTGCGATTCTAGCGAATGAGAATAACCCTGCAACATCCATCAGTGTTGCTGAACTTATCGATGTGTTTGGTTGTTCTAACGATCCCAAGCACCCTAAATGGTTACCAAGTAGTGATATTCGCAACGGTGAAAGTCTAGATACTCATATGTTGCCTTTTGCTATCGATCACAACCTAAAAGGGCACACCACCTTTTCAAGCTGGGTCGAATGTGGAACGGAAGGAGAATATGCTCATACTCAATTCTTAGCGGATTTACCTGACCTCATTAATAAGATTGAAGATGAAGAAGCAGCCATTGGTTATACGGTTTACTCGGACCAAATTTCTGATGTGAAATGGCTAAGTGTGGTTGATAATCTAGGCGTGAACTACGACTTGAACAAGGAAACGATTCTCTCAGGTCGTTATCCATTAGCAACGGTTTACTATATGTACCTGAATATTCCCGCGCATCGCAAAGGCTTTACGGAACAAGAGAAGTTCTTTGTGGGGCTTACTCTGTCGGAAGAGCATCAAGGCGTGTTGAACCAATACGGTTTCATCAGTTTGCCGCAAGAAGCTATTCAACGAAATAAAGTAAGGCTATCCCTTGAAGAACCAGCTATTGAAGGTGGGTATAAGTGATTCAAATATCGTGATGTAATCGTGAAGGGTTACGTTATTAGGCGATAAAATCTATCTAGCGGGCATGCATGCCCGTTTTTTTTCGCCTAAAATTTGTGCCTTGAGCGGTTGTTTGTTGATTGGTCACGTATAATGGGCGCTTCATACCGCGCGAATAAGCACAATTAATGAGAACTCTTCCTGTCTTAATCCTACCTTTGTTATTGGTTCTGAATACCCTTTCATTCTCTGCGCAAGCGAGTGAAAGCTGGTGGTTGCGAACGGTATTCAATAGCAGCCCAACTCAACCGAGTTCTCAAAACTATATTAACGATATCGATCTTATGGATTGTGGCGAAGTTGAAGGCACTCTGTTGTGCAGTGACCTCACTCAATATTACGATTTGGATGTTTATGTTGAACTGGAGTTGGGTGACTCAAGCGTCGAAGTGGTTCGCTTAAGCCTGCCATATTCAAATTTGAGTTACACAAAACTTCAAGCCTACCTTCGCCAAGATGGCTTTGCTCTCAGCTCAATTAGTATTGGAGAGGATGAGTTCGATGTCGTCGCTCAACTTGAACAAGCGAAACGTGAGGGAGTTGGTTACGACAAGGTAGATAAACAACTCGTCGAATTTCTCAATGCACCACATCACTCCTCTGAGCAAATGAGTTTATGGAATGTGCCTAGTTCTTCCTCATCTTCTTCTCGTTCTTCAGCTCCTTGGATTCAGCTACATAGTGATGGCGACAACTTAACGGTTGAACTAAATCGTCTTTAATTGCTCAAATTTATAGATAGTTTCGTCATTCATTAGAGTAAACAGGCCTTTCATAAGAACGGCTGAGGGGCAGACAGCAAGTTATAATTCATTTAAGTGTTCGTTTTTCTGTGGCTCTCACATTTTTAGTAAGCGTTTACCTACGCCATTTGTTATACGTTGAGCCTTCGGTAAAACGCGCTTAGGATACGTTCAGTATTGATAAAGGAGACAACCCATGGTTGCAAGAGTAACGACAGCGCCACAAGGCCCAGAACTTTCTGAGTTGGTGCAAGGATACTGGCGTACAGCAGAATGGGGTATGACCCCGCAACAACGCCTGACTTTCCTGAAGCAGCACATTGATCTTGGCATCACAACTGTTGATCACGCGGATATTTACGGTAACTACCAATGTGAAAAGTTGTTTGGTGAAGCATTAGCACTTGAGCCAAGCCTTCGTGATGATATTCAAATCGTCACCAAGTGCGATATCAACTTGTGTGGAGACCACACTCCAGATCGTAAGATCAATCACTATGACACCAGCGCGCATCATATTTACCAGTCGGTAAATAACTCTCTAGAGCGTCTGGGTGTAACCGAACTTGATGTATTACTGATTCACCGCCCAGATGTACTGATGGATGCGGATGAAGTAGCAGAAGCGTTCGCTGAACTGCATAAGGTCGGCAAAGTTAAGCACTTCGGTGTCTCTAACTTTTCGCCGCGCCAGTTCGACTTACTGCAATCTCGACTAGGTAAGCCACTGGTGACAAACCAAGTTGAAATCAACCCATTGAACTTCGAAGTGGCCCATGATGGTACGTTGGATCAACTGCAGATGAACCGTATTCGTCCAATGGCGTGGTCTTGTCTAGGCGGCGGTAGCATCTTCAGTGGTGATTCAGCACAAGCGATTCGCGTTCGTGATGAGCTAGAGGCGATTCGTCTAGAAGTGGGTGCAGACAGCATTGACCAAGTGATTTACGCTTGGGTTCGTCGTTTACCATCTAACCCAATTGCAATTATTGGCTCAGGTAAGATTGAACGCGTGAAGACGGCTGTTGATGCACTGAAAATAGAGTTGACTCGCGAGCAATGGTATCGCGTATGGGTTGCTTCTAAAGGTCACGGTGTGCCATAGGCAGCGATTCAAAATAGAAGCAAAAGCCAGCTAACAAAGCTGGCTTTTTTGTGTTCGCCTAACATGTTTCTTCAAAACTGTGATTAAGGTGGAATAATTTTCAAAAACACTCATAATGCACTCTGTTTTTCACCAGTTGGATATTTCCATTGAGCACTTCAAAATTCTCTTCAATCGCCCTTAAACCTGAGCTTCTAAATACGTTAGATTCTCTTGGTTATACTGAAATGACGCCTATTCAAGCGTTGAGTCTTCCTACTATTCTGGATGGCAAGGATGTTATCGGTCAGGGTAAAACGGGTTCAGGTAAAACAGCTGCCTTTGGTTTAGGCGTGCTGCAAAACCTACGCGTTAAGCGTTTTCGTGTTCAATCTTTAGTGTTATGTCCGACTCGTGAGCTTGCAGACCAAGTAGCAAAAGAGATCCGTACTCTTGCTCGTGGCATTCACAATATTAAAGTGCTGACACTATGTGGCGGTATGCCAATGGGCCCACAAATTGGTTCATTAGAGCATGGTGCACACATTCTTGTGGGCACTCCTGGTCGTATCCTGGACCACCTAGAGAGAGAGCGTATTGACCTGTCTGAGTTGAACACACTTGTGTTAGATGAAGCCGATCGCATGCTGGAAATGGGTTTCCAAGATGCACTAGATGCTGTTATTGAAGCAGCACCAAAAGATCGTCAAACGTTATTGTTCAGTGCAACTTTCCCTAAACAGATTAAATCTGTTGCAGACCGCATCATGAATAACCCTGAAATGGTGAAGGTTGAATCAACGCACGATCACTCAAGCATCCAACAACACTTTTACAAGGTTGAAGGTACTGAAGCTCGTGATGACGCACTAGAGCTAATGCTTCTTCATCATCAACCAGAGTCAGCGGTTGTGTTCTGTAATACGAAGAAAGAAGTACAGAACGTAAATGATGAGCTAAGCCACCGTGGTTTCAGTGTTATCGAGCTTCATGGCGACATGGAACAGCGTGAACGTGACCAAGCTTTGGTTCAGTTCTCAAACAAAACCATCTCTATCTTGGTTGCAACCGATGTTGCCGCTCGTGGTCTTGATGTTGATAACCTAGATGCTGTGTTCAACTTTGAGTTGTCTCGCGATCCTGAGGTTCACGTGCACCGCATCGGTCGTACTGGTCGTGCAGGAAGCAAAGGTGTCGCAATTAGCTTCTTTAGCGAAAAAGAGATGCACCGTGTTGCTCAAATTGATGAGTACATGGATATGCCAATCGAACCGTCTCAGTTGCCAGCTAAACCAATCGCTAAGCCGTACTACTCAAACATGGTAACCATCCAGATTGATGGTGGTAAGAAAGCGAAACTTCGCGCAGGCGATATCCTTGGTGCGTTGACAGGCCAAGGCGGTATTGATGGTAAGTCAGTAGGTAAGATCAACTTGTTCGCGATGCGCGCTTACGTTGCTGTAGAAAGATCAATGGCTAAGAAAGCATTAGGTAAAATCGAATCAGGTAAAATGAAGGGTCGTCAATTCCGCGCCCGAATTCTGAAGTAATTCGAGATTGTCTCCCTTTACTGCTAAGTCATGCTAGTGATAATGCAGTAAAGGGTGTTCCACAGCCAGTAACGTATCAAACGTTTATTCATCAGGTCTGATCGAATAGAAATCGTTGATATGTCTTCCTTCGCTAAGATACCAAGTCATCGCTTCCTGTCGATTATTAGCGGATATCGTAATTGTGGTTAGTCTTCCATCGTCAAAATAACAAAGCTCGTACTCTAACTCGCTTGTATAATGAGGAGTAGCGGCCATAGCTTACCTCCCAAATACTAATCATTTGAAAATAAATAAACCATTCGTTTATAGGGTTCGTTTACGTCAAATGAGCAATAAAAATCAAGTTACATCACTGCCATTAATTATTTTTAGTTTAATCATTTGCCGAAATAGCTAGATTAGCAAGTCTGAGTCTCAATTTATCTCAAAGTTTTTACAGCCACTGCTTATTAAGGCTACTTTTATAAGAGCTAGAACGAGCGTTATAAGAACTAGCGCTAACCTTAAAAGGGTGAGTTAATGGATTTTAGATTTGCTGAATATCGTGAGAGGGTTAAATGAGAAAGTGTCGATGGTTAGTCTTATTAGTCTGTTTTGTATTCGCTGGTTGCGGGACTAAATTTGCCTACAACAATATAAGCTGGTTTGCGGTTAGCTATATTGAAGACTTTGTTTCTCTATCCAACAGTCAAGAATCAGAGCTCGAAGAGCGCCTCGACTTATTACAGCAATGGCACAAAGAAACCCAACTTCTTCTGTATATGTCGCAACTGCAAGCGATTCAAAATCTAGACCGTTCTGATATGAATTCTGCTTTTATCATTGATCAAAGTGAACAAACTAAAAATCATATTCGCTCGATCGTTAATAAGTTCGCTCCAGATATTTACGCGTTAAGTATGCAGCTTACCCCAGAGCAAGATAACGAATTCTTAAAGAACTTTAGGGAAAAGCAGCAAGAGTATTACGAAGAAAGATTATCATTGAATGATGAAGATTCGAGAGAACGTTATCGAAGTCGAATTGAAGATCGGTTAGAGCGATGGCTCGGGTCGGTATCGAAAGAGCAAAAAACGATTATTTTGACGTGGTCTCAAGAGTGGGTAAATACTAACGACAGCTGGCGACAATATCAAAATAATACGTATCAAGACCTAACGACACTTATGCAGAAGAAGACCGATTTACATATTGCACAGCCAATTATTATGAAGCTACTTTTGAACAATGAAGATTATTATCCGCAAGAGCTGGAGTCTAAGCTTGATAAGAATATGCAGACATCAGCGAAATTCTTGGTGGATATCGCGGCAGCGAGTAGTGATAAGCAATGGTCTTATTTCATGAATGAGTTAGAGAGCCTCAAGTCAACGCTGGTGACACTGCAGGAGTAGGGTAGCTATATTAAGGCTAGTGACTGTTTGCTACTAGCCTTCTGACAAACCCCAAACCGAATGCAGAGAGTTAGCCTCTATTACTCATCAGCAGCTTTGGAATCGAGCTTTTAGCGGTCTTAGATATTTTCTGCATCAATTGAAAGCTCGGCTGTTGAATACCGTGATCACTTTGCAGTTCATCAATCATCAATAACCATAACCGTGCTGTCATTTCTGAATCGGCTAACGCTCTGTGGAAAGTACCGTCGTTGTCGATATTTTTGAAACGCACAAGGTCGCCTAACTTATGAGTCGGTGCGTCTTGGATTAGACGACGAGCGATCAACATTGAGCAAGCGAACTTGCCTGTGTAGTCTCGGCCAATAAAGTCTAATTCCGCATCGAGAAAGCGCTTATCAAACGACGCATTGTGAGCAACAAGTTGGCTGCCTTGGATAAAGTCTGCAAACTCATCCATCACTTCACTGCAACTGGCCGCTGTGCTTAACATACGGTTACTGATCCCGGTATAGCTTTCAATGAATCCACTAACGCGAAATCCCGGGTTCATGAGCTGCTGGAAGGTGTCGACGACTTCGCCATTCACGAGTTTAACCGCACCGATTTCAATCGCTCGGTCACCCATGTTTGGTGATAAGCCTGTGGTTTCGAAATCGAGAACGATAACGGAGTCTGCGGAGTTTGGAGCCATCGTGTTTCCTAATACTATTTGGTTGTATCGCTTTATATGGGGCGCTTAGTGTTGCTATGGGTCAATCTATTGCGTGTTGCTACTCATAGTGAGCTCAGTGTAACCCGTTGAATCGTCATGCTCTCTGTTGAAGGTCAAAGTACCGTAGCGGTGAACAATCAATTCAGCGGTGGTTGCGATAATCGTCTCTTCAAGCAAATGCCCACCAATCACATTTCCATTTTCATCAGCAACCGATATATGAACATGCTGGTGGTTTGGGGTTAGCGTTGCCATAAGCGACACAATTTCGAACGGAGCTGTGATTAGCTTGGTGTTGTTTGCATTAGCCAGACGAATGTTGAGTTGAGAAACACACCCGACACAAGACGCGATAGAGCCCGCTGAGATATTGTGCGCTGTCACTAGCTTTTGGAGCTCAAGCTTTAGGTCTTGGCCTCGGGTTAATCTCGTTGCGATAGGAGTGATCATCTTATTGCCTCAGTTTTATTTGTATTTCAAAGAACAAAACGAAGCCACATTGGGCTTCGTCTTATTTTTGTTTTGGCTAATGCGGACTTTCGCATTTTCTAAATCTGAAATTACTCAGGTTGCTGCAGATCTCTTTTCTTTTTAGGCACGAAGTTCAATACTGAAATTGGGACTTCTTTGCGTGGTTCGAAACCTTCAACAACGCGGCGCTCAATCAAGTGACCAAGACGTTTTTCGATAATGCACAGGTTCTTGAAGTTGTCTTTCGATAGGAAAGAGATTGCTTCACCAGATGCATCAGCACGGCCTGTACGACCAATACGGTGTACATAGTCATCCGCTGGGAATGGGATGTCGTAGTTGACTACGCGGCTTAGGTTATCGATATCGATACCACGAGCAGCAACACCCGTTGCAACTAGATATTTTAGACGACCTTTCTTAAAGTCAGCCAGAATCTTTTCACGAATCGCTTGGCTACGCCCACTGTGGAAAGCTTCAGCTTGGATGCCACGCTTTTCAAGTTGGGCAACTAACTTAGCCGCGCCGTGTTTGGTCTCGATAAAGATAAGCGCTTGGTCCCATTCACCGTCAGTGATCATGTGGCTTAATAGCGCAGATTTGCGGTCTTTATCGACGGTTACCAACCATTGCTCAATGTTCGCTTTAGAAGCGTCAGTTTTGGCAATTGAAATCTCTTCCGCTTCACTGATTGCGCTTTTCGCTAGCGCACGAACTGGCGTTGATAGCGTTGCTGAGAACAAGAGGTTTTGAATGTTTTGTGGCAAACGCGCGATGATCTTGTTGATGTCTTCGATGAAACCCATGTCTAGCATGCGGTCAGCTTCATCAAGAACCAGAACTTCAACTTCATCAAAGTGAACGGCACGTTGTCCGTACATATCGATCAAACGACCTGGTGTTGCCACAAGAATATCAACGCCTTCAATAAGACGATCTTTCTGGTGTTGGTAAGACACGCCACCGTACATCGCTAATGATGTCAGGTTTAGGAACTTTGCGTACTTGGTAATGTTCTGTTCAACCTGAATCGCAAGCTCACGAGTTGGTGTCAGAATAACAGCACGAATGCGTTTTTTACGTTGTGTTTCACCTTTACTTAGCATTTCTAAGATAGGGAGAACAAAGCTCGCAGTTTTACCTGTACCTGTTTGTGCAGCAGCAATAAGGTTCTTACCAGAAAGCACAATCGGAATTGCTTTTTCTTGAATAGAGGTTGGCTTTTCATAGCCTTGTTTTGCAACGGCTTTAACAATAGGTGAGCTTAATCCAAGCTTGGAAAATGGCATAAGTTTCTCGGTATGATTTGGCTAAATAGCGATGGAAAGGTTCAACAATCTTATACAAGGATAAGATTAATGGCGGCATTCTACCATGTTGCTTGTGTACCGCTAGTAACATAGACACTTTAGTTGGATAATACTGGCTCAATAAGACGACGATAAGACAGGGATGTATGGAAATCACACCGAATGAACGCGATGCAGTATATAAAACGATTTTTTCTCGCCGAGATGTTCGTGGTCAGTTTCTTCCTGATGAAATCCCAGAAGACGTTTTGATGCGTGTGCTAACCGCGGCGCACCATGCTCCTAGCGTTGGCTTTATGCAGCCTTGGGATTTTGTCGTTGTCCGTGATATCGAAACCAAGCAACAAATCAAAACCGGTTTTAATCAGGCTCATGCGGAATCCGCGGAAATGTTCACCGATGAAAAGCAAGCAATGTACAAGCGTCTAAAACTTGAAGGCATCGTCGAATCACCGATCGGTATCTGCGTGACTTGCGACCGAAACCGAACCGGAAAGGTCGTGCTAGGTAGAACCATCAAACAAGAGATGGATCTGTACAGCACCGTGTGTGCGGTGCAAAACTTGTGGCTCGCAGCAAGAGCTGAAAACCTTGGGTTAGGTTGGGTGAGCATTCTTCACGACTCAACACTGCGAGACGCTTTAGATATCCCAGAAAACATCGATATCGTTGCGTATTTATGTATCGGCTACGTTGACCACTTCAAAGATAAACCCGAACTAGAAACCATGGGCTGGTTACCAAGAAGGGACGTCAATTCTGCGATTCATCAAGGAAAGTGGAACTCAGACCAAATCAAGTCAAACGAAGAGTAATTGCATCTACCAGCATTAATCTCGATGGCTAGTATCAAGATCTAAAAAAGGGCTCATTGAGCCCTTTTTGATATTTGCTTTAAACCGAGATATTAAGCGATCTCAATTTTCTCAGCTTGGTTCTGTTCAGCCATTGATATCGCTAGTGCTTCTGCAGCCTTAATACCATCGATACCAGCAGATAGGATACCACCAGCGTAGCCTGCACCTTCACCTGCAGGGAAGAAGCCCTTTAAGTTGATGCTTTGGAAGTCTTTGCCACGTTTGATGCAGACAGGAGAAGACGTACGAGTCTCAACACCCGTTAGCAGGCCGTCTGGCGTAGAGAAGCCTTTGATCTTCTTCTCGAACGCTGGGATTGCTTCACGAATTGCTTCGATAGCAAAATCAGGCAGCGCTTTTGAAATGTCCGTTAGGTGGATACCCGGTGTGAATGATGGTTTTACTTCACCGATCTCACTTGGATCGCGACCTTTTAGGAAGTCACCAATTTTCTGTGCAGGGGCGTCGTAGTTCTCGCCGCCTAGAACATAAGCGGCACTTTCTAATTCACGCTGTAAACGGATACCTGCTAGTGCGTCACCTGGGTAATCACGCTCTGGGTCGATACCCACAACGATGGCACTGTTTGCGTTACGTTCTGCACGAGAGTATTGGCTCATACCATTGGTTACTACGCGGCCTTCTTCAGAAGTCGCTGCAACCACAGTACCACCCGGGCACATACAGAAGCTGTATACAGTACGGCCATTCTTACAGTGGTGTACGAGTTTGTAGTCCGCAGCACCTAGGATAGGGTTACCTGCGTTCTTGCCGAAGCGAGCTTCGTCGATCATCGCTTGCTTGTGTTCGATACGGAAACCAACAGAGAAAGGCTTAGCTTCCATGTAAACGCCACGTTCGTGCAGCATTTCAAACGTATCACGAGCACTGTGGCCAACAGCCAGTACTACATGGCGAGTTTTAATCTCTTCACCGTTAGAAAGCGTTAGGCCAGTGATTTGACCGTCTTCCATGTGAACGTCGTCTACGCGAGTGCTGAAACGGATTTCGCCACCTAGCTCAATGATAGAAGCACGCATCTTCTCGATCATGGTAACCAGTTTAAAGGTACCGATGTGTGGCTTACTTACGTATAGAATTTCTTCTGGTGCGCCAGCAGCTACGAATTCTTCGATTACTTTACGGCCGTAGTGCTTTGGATCTTTAACTTGGCTGTATAGCTTACCGTCAGAGAATGTACCTGCGCCACCTTCACCGAACTGTACGTTTGATTCAGTGTTCAGTGTGCGCTTACGCCAGAAACCAAAGGTATCTTTCGTACGTTCACGAACTTCTTTACCACGCTCAACGATGATCGGGTTGAAACCCATTTGAGCAAGCACTAGGCCTGCGAACAAACCACAAGGGCCAAAACCGATAACGACAGGGCGCTCAGTTTGGTTCTCAACCGCTTTAGCCACGAATTTGTACTCCATGTCAGGAGTCACTTTTACGTGTGGATCGCTGATGAATTGTTCTAACAACTCAGCTTCGTTTTCAACGAGAACATCAAGCGTGTAGATAAGTAAGATTTTTGATTTCTTACGAGCATCGTAGCCACGTTTAAAGATATTAAAAGAAAGTACCTGATCAGCGTTAATGCCAAGCTTTGCTTCAATAGCGTCTTGAATGGCTGACTCTTCATGGTCTAGTGGGAGTTTAATTTCGGTTAAACGTATCATTTTGATGTCTCGTTTTTATAGGTGTCTTAGCTAGATCGTTTCTTAATACAGAGTTTGATGACAACGCTGATGTTGAAAGAAGCGATAAGCTCACAATGGCGCGCATTTTACGAGAAATTGATTTATCTGTCATACTAATTTGGAAACATGGAGCAAATAGACTCGATATTAGAGCCGTATGATGTTGAATTTTGCCTTGGGATGAGTATTATCCCCCATTCTTCAATTTTGACTAACTTATAGAGCAGAGCATCATGGCGTTTGTCGTAGGCGATAACTGTATTCAATGTAAATACACAGACTGTGTGGCGGTATGCCCCGCAGATGCGTTCCATGAAGGCCCGAATTTCATGGTCATCAACCCAATCGAATGCATTGATTGTGGTTTATGTGTACCTGAATGTGATGCTCAAGCGATCTTCCAAGAAGATGAACTGCCAGAAGATCAAAAGATCTTTATTGAAGTGAATGCCGAGCTTGCCGAGATCTGGCCAGTGCAAACGGAAGTAAAAGCACCGATGGATGAAGCTGAAAAGTGGAATGGTGTGTCTGATAAGTTGGCAATGTTAGAAAAGTAATTCTGTTACTTGAAATAAACCTTCCCCAAAAAAAGATCCCCAACTCAGTCGTCCCTCCTTCTTGAGGATGACGGCTGATGATTCAGTTAATTATTGACCTACTTGCGACGTTATATTTCAAAATCTACTTGATGCTTTGTGCCGTGAGAGCTGGTGGTTGGTTTTGTCTCTATCTCTAAGTTACGTCATTCCCTACAGCGAGGGACGAGCAAGGTAGGGAATCTTGCTCTTCATATCCGCGAGTTCTATTTCGTAGTTTACTCTTGAATCGATTAACTATGCTGACGACGCATATTGTCGAGAATAATACCTGTCGCCATTGCTACGTTCAAAGACTCCGCGCCACCGAATGCAGGAATCGTAATCTTATCCGTTACGTATTTAGCCGCATGTTCACGAATGCCGTGAGACTCGCTGCCCATTAGCAAAATGCCATTGGCAGTAAATTCTGTCTTATGAACACTTTTGCCTTCTAAGAACGCGCCGTAAACCGGTAGGTTCACTTGTTCTAAATAAGCCGGTAAGTCTGTTTGGCTTACGTGTACTCGGCCAAAGCTACCCATAGTTGCACTGATGGTCTTAGGGTTGTATGGGTCTGCACAATCGCTGCTCGCAACGATATGCTTAATGCCATACCAGTCTGCTACACGAATAATCGTACCTAGGTTGCCCGGGTCTGAAACGCCATCTAGTGCAATCATCAGCCCAGTTGCTTCTGGCAGTTCAAATGTTGGGATCTCAACGACAGCAATCGCCGCATTGTTACTCACCAAAGTACTCGCTTTGGTGAGGTCATCTAGTGAAGCTTCAACACAATCAAACTCAAACAGTGAAGCGTGATTTTCAGATAAGAAATCAGCGGTAGCAAAGACGTTCTTCACGACTAAGTCACTATTGAACAGCTCAAGAACGTTCTTTTCACCTTGAACTAGAAACAAGCCGTGGGCTTTACGTTGTTTCTTTTGGCCCAAAGCACGAAGGAGTTTTAATTGGTTTTTTGAAATCATGTTTTTATCCTAGATATAAGCCCGCGCATTATAGAACAAAGGTTGGAGAACCAAAAGCGTGATAGCTCAATGCGATCCACATAAAAAGCAAAAGCGACCCGCTTACAAAAAGAAAAGCGTACTAAATAGCACGCTCTTATCTGATTTACTTACCAAAGACTAAGCTGAACAAGTTAGGCGAACTGAGAAGGCTGGGAGAACTGACCGCTTAATATGGGACAGGGTAGCGCTTAAACACTGTGTTGATATCAGTGAGTATCTCTTCTGATAGAGGCTTGCTGAAAGCGGCTACGTTTTCTTTGAGCTGTTCCATCGTGGTCGCTCCAATGATGGATGAGGTAACACCATCGACTTGATTACACCATGCTAATGCAAGCTGGCTCGGCGTAAATCCATGAGTGTTCGCGACTTCTGCATATCCTTTTACCGCTTCATTGGCAGATTCGGTGTCGCGGAAAATGCCCTTACGCTGCATGTATGTCCAGCGGCTGCCTTCCGGTCTTGCACCATCAATGTATTTTCCACTGAGCATTCCTCCAGATAACGGTGACCAAGGCAGGTAAGCGACGTCTTCATGCACACAGTTCTCAATCAGATACGGCCAGTCTTTTGCGTGCAGTAGGCTGAATTCATTCTGAATCGAGACCATGCGTGGCAAATCATGTTTTTCGCTCAGCTTGAGATAGGTGTTGATACCCCAAGTAGTGTCATCAGACAAACCAACATGACGGATTTTTCCTGCTTTAACACAGCTCGCTAGGGCTTGAAGGATCTCCAACATTTCCCCTTTATGCTGCTTCCGGTCGATATCACTGAAGCGAATTTGATTTGGGAACTGTTTACCAAAGTGAGGTGTATTTCGATTTGGCCAGTGCAGTTGATACAGGTCGATATAATCAGTCTGTAGACGCTTTAATGACGCATCAACCGCTTCGATTACGGCTTCACCCGTTATCGGACCACCATCTCGAACCCAAGGAAGTCCTGGGCCTGCAATCTTACTCGCTATGATCAGTTCTTGGCGGCGCTGCGGGTGGCGCGATAGCCAGTTACCAATGATCGCTTCTGTTTTGCCGTAGGTCTCTGGAGAAGGCGGAACCGCGTACATTTCTGCAGTATCGATGAAGTTAATACCTTGGCTTAGTGCGTATTCGATCTGTTGGTCGGCTTGCTGCTGCGTATTTTGCAACCCCCAAGTCATGCTGCCAAGACAGATGCGGGAAACGGGAATTTGACTACTTCCTAGTTTTGAATATTCCATTGAATTCGGGATTCCTGTGGTTAAGTTCTCTGGTACTCGCATTAGAGTTTTTGAAAAGAGAGCGAGTGAGGAATGAAAACGAATATAAATTATTAGCACAAAATGACACGACAAGGTATGGCTGAGGGGAGTTTAATGAGTCATTTCTCAACGTAGCGAATGAGCTAGCTGCATAGTCGTGGAGCTATAGATATAAAGCAGGGGAGTCACAAAACGTGAATGGGTTCGACGCCTGAATAGGACATCATAGAAAGAGAGAAGAAGAGTCAAAGACAAAAGAGCTCTACATCATAGAGAAGTAGAGCTCTTTTTTAGGGGTTCTATAAACAAGTTCTGAGTATTGATAAAGTTACGAGGTCGCGTTGGTGTCAAACCCACCTTGAGATTGCGCCTGTCTTAGAGCTTCCTGCCTTTGAACTTCTTTCTCAGTTAATGCTGGCTGAAGCGTTTCCTCAGAGGCTTGAGGAGATAAAATGAAATATTTATTAATCGTCATAACTGTGTCTCCGTGTAACGTATGACAGATTCTGCATCAAGGATAAAGGGTGATCATCATCCACTTTGTACTTTTTATAGGCTGAGAGTGGAGGGCGTAGAATGCGTACAAAGCGATCTCTTATCATCCGTATGCAATGTTGAACTGACGAAACCCTCTGATTTCAAGTATAGGAAGCTCGTCTAATTTCGCACAATAATGATGTAGAGCAATTACATAGATGGTCAGGGGCGTAAGATGAAAAACCTCGCTACTGACTCTGTGTAGGTAACTCCCTAACAATAAAATACTTACCTATATTAAGTATTAAGTCAGTAAATCAATTACTTAATCCATGGTGAAATGAATTATGGAAAAGCTTGTAGAACGTTTTCTGAATTACGTTACTTTTGATACTAAATCCGATCCTTCTAATCAGCAGTGCCCAAGTTCACCGGGTCAAATAACATTTGCTGAAGCCTTAAAATCAGAATTGATAGCATTAGAGTTAACTGATGTCTCTTTAGACGAAAATGGCTATTTGATGGCGAAACTGCCGTCGAATGTCGATTACGATGTGCCTGCCATTGGCTTTGTCGCGCATATGGATACCGCTCCTGATGCTTCCGGTGCGAACGTGAAACCACAGCTGATTAAAGATTATCAAGGTGGAACGATAGAATTAGGTGCAAGCGGTGAATGCCTGAATCCAAGCCAATACCCAGATCTTGATACCTTGCATGGCCATGACCTTATTACGACTGACGGTACGACTCTGCTTGGTGCCGACAACAAAGCGGGCATCACTGAAATAATCAGTGCAATTGCTTACCTCAAAGCGAATCCAGAGATCAAACACGGCGATATTTGTATTGGCTTCACGCCAGACGAAGAGATCGGCCGTGGTGCTAACTTGTTTGATGTTAAGAAGTTTGGTGCCGAATGGGCGTATACCATTGATGGTGGCCCGGTAGGGGAGTTGGAATTTGAGAACTTTAATGCCACGAGCGCCGATGTTATCTGTCATGGCGTGAATGTTCACCCAGGTACCGCAAAAGGTAAAATGGTGAACTCGATGAACATCGCGGCGCAATTCCAATTGATGATGCCAACGCAAGAAACACCAGAGTGCACAGAAGGTTATGAAGGTTTTTACCACCTGAAATCGGCTGAAATGGGTGTAGCTCGCTCTGAACTGGGTTATATCATCCGTGATTTTGAACGTGAGGGTGTAGAAGCGCGTAAGGCATTCATGCAACAGAAAGTGGATGAGCTGAATGAGCGTCTTGAGAAAGGCCGTGTTGAGCTGGTGCTAACCGATAGCTACTTCAACATGAAAGAGATGGTTGAACCGCATCAACATATTATTGAATTAGCGAAGCAAGCGATGATTGAGTGCGATGTTGAGCCAATGATCAAACCGATCCGAGGCGGTACAGACGGCGCTCGCTTATCTTTCATGGGGCTACCATGTCCGAATATCTTCACTGGCGGCTATAACTTCCACGGTATTCATGAGTTCATTACCATTCAAGGCATGGAGCAAGCGGTAAAAGTGATTGTCGAATTGTCTCAGCGTACGGCGACTCATTACCAAAAATAGGATATCAAAGCGTTATATCTCTTTGTATTTTTAAGAGTATTCAATAATACTCTCTTTAAGCATAAGGGAGTACGCGATGAAAAAGTTAGTTTTACTTTGCACCCACTTAGCCGTGGGTGCTTTTGGTTTTGGGCTTGGTGTCTATGCACTACCTATCTTGATTGAGCCTGATTCTCCTTCCTCAAGTTCTGTTGAAGCGATCAGTCAGCAGGCTATCTACACAGGCGAGTTCACAAAAGACCGACAAGACAGTGACTTTTTGCATTGGGGAGAAGGCATCGTCTTGGTTTCTGAAAATGCGATAGCTTTTGAAGGTGAATTGGCACCGGGGCCTGATTACAAAGTTTACCTATCACCTAAGTTTATTGAAACCGAACAAGCTTTCAATGACAGTAAGAGCGAGCTACTGAGAGTCGGAGATGTAAAAACATTCGACCGATTTATGGTTGAGCTGCCTGAAGGTACTGATCTTAATCGATTTAATACGGTTGTGATTTGGTGTGAAACTTTTGGTCAATTTATTACTTCTGCCAAGATAAAATGATAGCCTTACTAGGGTGTGTTGATCTTTCGAGCTGATTTTTGCAGCGAGTTGCTGGGTATTTATACAAGGCAGAGACTTCGATGTGTAGCTAGCCTACATGAGAAGCCGATAACGTAGTAGGAATGACCAGCAAACGCTGCCCGAAGGGTTCGGCTAAAAGCGTTTTACTCTTTGTTGAGGGGGATTTGCTTAGAATGACTAGGCTACTTCCCCCTCGCCGCGATTAAAACGCTTTTATTTCGAACAAAATTTAACCGCGAAAGGTCAACACGCCCTAATAGCTGAATTAATCATGAAAAGGAGCGCTCTATTTTTGAGCGCTTTTTTATAATGCGTTTTTTGGGTTGAGTCAGTCGCTGTAAAGCTCGTCGTTATAAAGCTTAATTGTTGTAATACAAAGGAATACGTAATGGAAAAGTTGTGGCAAGTGATCGATTTCTTACTCGCTAATAAGTTTATTTTTAGTGTGCTGATCATCTGCATTATATTAATTATCCGACGAATCACTCTGTCTCGAATCCGTGGTGATGTCGCTTTTCTCAGTGAAGATCAACGTAACTGGATGTCACGTACCAAGAACGGTACGTTTGCCATTATTATGGTCACTTTATTTGTGCTGTGGAAATCTGAAATCAGCGAATTTGCACTGTCGGTCACCGCCATTGCTGTTGCAATCGTGGTAGCTTCAAAAGAGATCATCTTGTGTTTTACGGGGTCGATTCAACGCGCAAGCTCTCGTTCATTTAGAATTGGTGACTGGATTGAAGTAGGCAAAATCAGCGGCGAGGTGATTGAGCACAACTTGATGGCGACTGTGATTCAGGAAATCGACCTATATCACGGGCAATACCATTTCACAGGTAAGACCGCTACGCTGCCCAATAGCATGTTCTTCACCTACCCGGTCAAGAACCTTAATTTCATGAAGCGCTACGTTTATCATAACTTTTTTGTGACGGTAAAAGACTTTGTAAACCTATACCCTATGGTGCCGGGTCTTATTGTGAAAATTGAAGAGCACTGTGAAGAGTTTATCGATGTTGCGCGCCGTTATAACGGTGTGATCGAAAAACACGCTGGCGTTGACCTTCCGGGATCTGAGCCTCATATCCATATCACGAGCAGTTCGACGGGTGAGCAAGAAGTGCACTTTATGATCTTCTGTCCGACCGAAAAAGCGATTCATCTTGAGCAAGATATTCGTAAAGACTTTATGGAAGCGTACGCAGAGGCCTTTCCAACTAGCGTTTGACCCCAATTAACGCTTAATCCTAACTAACGCTTTAAGTTGTTTACGTATTTCATGTTTGAAACGTAAGGCACTGAAAGTAAAAGAAAGCAGAGAGCGATAAGATCGACTCTCGGCTTTTCTATATCTGAAATTCAGCTTCGATATTAGTTCAGGTCAGCGAGTGGTAACCAGTCTACTTCCACACCTGCTTGCTCAAACATATCTTGGCTTATCTTGATCTTATCTCCCCAACGAGAAAGGAAGTCTTCACTTTGCTCTGGGCAATGTACCGCTGAAATCCCAGTTTGGATGATTTTTGCTGCACAGTTCGGACAAGGGAAGTGAGTCACCCAAACTTCACAACTGTCTAAATCACGTTTAGCAAACAAGATTGCATTTTCTTCAGCGTGAAGCGTCTTGAGGTACTTCATTTCTCTGTCATCAGTATCCGCACTATCAGACACGCCATGTGGGTAGCCATTAAAACCAACGGAAACAATACGGTTGTGCTTAGTGATTACGGCGCCGACTTGAGTTGAAGGATCTTTACTCCAAGAACCGACCAATTCCGCCATTTGATAGAAACGTTTAGCCCATTTTGAAATCATGAGAATTCCTTAACAATTAAATGTGAATGCTTATCTGTCTGACCATACATTATGTTAGACAATATCCATAGAGAACAAAAGCTGAGAGGTTGATTTACTTAGGAATTGTAACGCGTTTGTAATCACTTTATAAGCACTTGGTTTCAATTAACATATTGATACACTTTGGCTAGTTATAATTGATATTCCTCGGACAATGGTGACGAGTGTGTTACGTAAATTTTATGCTGTTCAAATACTAATAAGTGACGGTATAACCATGCGTAAAAAGTTGATCCTTACGGCTCTTGCAAGCTCTCTTATTCTTGCTGGGTGTGGGCAAGATGCTCAAAATGCCAAGCAAGCGCCTCTACCTCTCGTAGCTGTACAGGATGTTAGCGTTGTTTCTCACCAGCAAAGTAAGTCGTACATCGGTCGTATTGAAGCCGTTGAAGACACGGCTATCACCGCGCAGGTTTCAGGCTATCTACAAAGCCGTCATTTCAATGAAGGTCAAATGGTCGAAAAGGGCCAATTGCTTTACTCAATCGAGCCATCTTCGTTTGAAGCTGAAGTCGCAAGTGCAAAAGCCTCTGTTGCTCAAGCGAATGCGAACCTTAAAAAAGCCGAACTTGATTTTAACCGTGGTAAGAATCTACTTCCTAAAGGCAGTATTTCTCAATCGGAATTCGATGCATTGACGGCAAACTTATTAGGTTCACAAGCGCAACTTGAAGCTAGCCATGCTCAGTTAAACGCAGCCAATGTTCAGCTTTCTCATACCCAAATTACCGCGCCTTTTTCTGGAAGAATCAGCGACACCAAAGTGAGTACTGGTGATCTGGTTTCGCCGTCTTCAGGTGTATTAACTACCTTGGTTAGCCTAGACCCAATTCATGCGTCGTTCAGCATCAGTGAGCGTGAGCGTATTGAGTTAGGGATGGATCGCATTGAAGGCGACGGCAGCAGCGACTCTGCGGGTGTTGAAGTTCAGATCATACTTGAGAATGGTGAAGCGTTTGAACACCTAGGTCAGCTTGATTTCTTGGGCAATCGTATCAACCTCAATACAGGCACAATCGCGATGCGTGCGATTGCCGATAACCCGAATCAGCAACTACTTCCGGGTCAACATGTGCGCGTTGATCTGCGTGAAAAACAATCTATTGATGTTGTGACTATTCCGCGACGTGCAGTTCAAACCGACCTAGAAGGTGACTTTGTAATGGTACTGGTTGAAGGCGAAGCTGCACCAGTCGCTGAGCGTAGAAATATTGAGATGGGTCGACAAGTTGAAGGTGGGGTGATTGTTCAATCTGGATTAGAGAAAGACGATGCGGTGATCACTCAAGGCCTACAGCGTGTACGTAATGGTATGTCCGTTCGTATTCAAGCTTCTGCTGAACAAGCTGAGTAAGGGGGCTATTTATGTTAAGTCGTTTCTTTATTCAAAGGCCTAAGTTTGCCCTTGTCATATCCATAATATTAACGCTGGCGGGTGCGATCTCTCTCGCTATCTTACCAGTGGCTGAATATCCCAAAATTAGCCCACCATCAGTCAGTGTATCGGCATTCTACACGGGTGCCAGTGCTGAAGTGGTGGAACAGGCGATAGCCGACCCCATAGAGACGTCGGTGAATGGCGTAGAAGATATGATCTACATGTCTTCTAAAAGTGCTAACGACGGTTCATACAACCTAAATGTGACCTTTGATGTCGGTACTGATGCTGATATGGCTCAGGTCAACGTTCAGAACCGAGTCGCCCAAATCGAATCGAAGCTTCCACAAGAAGTTAGAATGGTTGGCGTAACGGTTAAGAAACGTTCACCTGACCTTTTGATGGTATTGAACTTCTACTCTCCAAACGGTGAGTATGATGACCAGTTCCTGATCAACTACGTAAACTTAAACATTAAAGACCAACTGGCACGTGTGTCGGGTATTAGTGAAGTGAACGTGTTGGGCGGCGGTGAGTATTCGATGCGTGTTTGGTTAGACCCTGAGAAAATGGCTAACCTGAACTTAACAACATCTGATGTGTATGGCGCATTGGCTGAACAAAATGTTCAAGTCGCTGCCGGTCGTATTGGTGCTGCACCATACGCCAATCCACAAGAAGTACAGTTCAACTTGGTGACAAAAGGCCGCTTAGAAACGGCTGATGAGTTTGAAAATGTTGTACTTCGCGCAAATCAAGATGGTTCAACCGTTTACTTAAAAGACATTGCACGCGTTGAGTTAGGTAAAAAATTCTACGATGGCAATGGTAAATACCGAGGACAAGACGCTTCAATCGTAACGCTGTCACTTCAGTCAGACGCAAACGCGTTGGAAAGTGGTAAAGCGGTCATGGCGATGCTGGACAATCTAAGTACTAACTTCCCTGAAGGTGTTGCTTATGAGGCGAGTTATGATACAACGGTATTCGTTGCTGAGTCGATCAAAGGCGTAGTCAAAACACTCATCGAAGCAATTTTGCTGGTTATCGCGGTAACGTACTTGTTCTTGGGCAGTGCCCGTGCGACCTTGATTCCTGTGGTTGCGATTCCGGTATCTTTGATTGGTACCTTTGCCGTCATGCAGATGACCGGCTTTACCATCAACACGGTAACCTTATTTGGTTTGATATTGGCGATTGGTATCGTGGTAGATGATGCGATCTTGGTTATCGAAAACGTCGATACCACGATGGCCAAAGACCCAACGATTTCACCGCGTAAAGCAACACTGATCGCGATGAAAGAAGTAACGGGTCCTATCGTTACATCAACACTGGTACTTCTTGCCGTGTTTATCCCTGTGGCGATGTTGCCGGGTATTACTGGCATCATGTATCGTCAGTTTGCTCTGACTATTTGTATCGCTGTTGTTATCTCTTCTATTAATGCTCTAACGCTGTCACCAGCATTGTGTTCACTGGTTCTAAAGCAGGGCGGTGGCAACACAGCTCGTTGGTACCAAGCGTTCAACCGTGGCTTAGAGTCTGTTACTAACAAATACGGCCAAATCGCGGGCTTCCTTGTGAAAAAAGGTGTTCTGCTGTTTACCTTCTTTGTTGTGGCACTAGCAACAGTTACTTACTTCGCGAAAACGACGTCAACGGCGTTTGTACCTCAAGAAGATAAAGGTATTTTGCTGGTTAACGTGCAGCTTCCTGACGCGGCATCATTGTCTCGTACAGAAGATGTGACTGAGCAGTTGCTAGAGATGGTTGAGCAAGAGCCGGGTGTTGATGGTGTAACACTGGTGAACGGCTATGCATTCATGACGGGTGCTTCTGCTTCGAATGGTGCGTCGCTATTTATCAAACTGCATGATTGGGATATGCGTAACGCACTGGATGGTCAACATTCCGCACAAGCTATCTCACAACGTATTAATGGTCGAGCGGCCACTGAACTGCCTCAAGCTATCGTGTTTGCAATGGGACCTCCAGCAGTTCCGGGTATGGGTGCTGCTTCTGGTTTCGAATTTGTTCTAGAAGATACATTAGGTCGTAGTCGTACTGATCTGGCGATGGTAATGAATGACGTGATTGCTGAGGCGAACAAACAGCCTGAGATTTCACATACGTTCAGTACTTTCCGTGCCAACGTTCCTCACTACTATGTCGATATCGATCGTGAGAAAGCACAACAGTTAGGTATTCCGTTGTCGGAAATCTTCCAAACACTACAAGGTAACCTAGGTTCACTGTACGTGAACGATTTCACCATGTTTGGTAAGAACTTCCGCGTGACTATGCAAGCTGATAGTGAACATCGTAGCAGCATGGATGATCTCCAACGATTCCACGTGCGCTCGTCTAATGGCGAGATGATCCCGCTCAGTACATTAGTGACTTACGACCAGATCTTCGAACCAGATGTGGCATGGCGTTACAACATGTACCGCAGTGCCGTGATTCAAGGCCAACCAGCACCGGGTTACTCAAGTGGTGATGCGATTGCTGCAATGGAACGTGTAGCCGCTGAAGTCTTACCTCAGGGTTATCAGTACGAATGGACAGGCATGGCCTACCAAGAAGTATTGGCAGGCAACCAAGCGATCTTTGCTTTTGCACTGGCTCTGATCTTCATCTACCTATTTATGGTGGCTCAATACGAGAGTTGGACAATACCGATAGCGATTATCTTAGTGGTACCGGTTGCAACCTTAGGCTCCTTCTTAGCGTTGAATCTAACAGGCACACCGCTGAATCTCTATGCGCAAATTGGTTTGGTTCTCTTGATAGCCTTGGCCGCGAAGAACGCAATCTTGATTGTAGAGTTCGCAAAAGTGGAGCGTGAAGAGAAAGACGCATCAATTGAAGATGCGGCAGTGAAGGGCGGTACGCTGCGTTTCCGTGCTGTGAACATGACCTCTTGGTCGTTCATCTTAGGTATTTTCCCGCTTATCTTCGCAGCGGGCGCAGGTCACGTGAGCCAGAACTCGTTGGGTATTTCACTGATCGGCGGTCTGCTATGTGTGTTGTTAGCGGGTACGTTCCTAATCCCTGGCTTCTACGCATTCGTGCAACGTAAGCGTGAGAAAGCACACGGTGGCACGACTAAGTTGATTCCACTTGATGACGAATAGGAGACTTAACTCCGGTAAGATTAAGGCCTTGCAAGGCTAATCCCTTGCAGGATTAAATCCTTGTAAAAACTAAGGCTTAGCATTACGCTAAGCCTTTTTTATTCCGCTTGTGAATAAAAACGCTATTTATATAATCAAATGTTCGTTTTGTGATGGAGCTAACACTCTAATTTAGGTTTTGTAATAAAATGATGTTTTATTATTAAGTGTCTGTTTAATATGGAAATAACAGTGTTCAGCTAACGAGTGTATGCTCGAAAACATTTGCACAATAGTGTGAAGTGTTTCAAAATTACCTAGTTATATTGAAATTTTCTGTGCATTGAGGTTCTTATGAAAGTCATTGATTTATTTAAACACCGAGGCGATAGCGTGTCTTCGCAACACTCAGAGTTTATGCAATGGATGTCTCCAGCTCTTAGAGATTACTGGGGTGACTTTCTGAATCGTACGCAAAATAGCCATTTCTTTGCTTGGGTTCGTGATCACCACAAACCTGCTGTAAATGAAGATGCACCAGAGATGCCAATAGAACAGCCGCTCGTATTAACGCGAGAAGCACAGCTTGTGTTTGATGAGCTTAATCAGCAGATCGGTGAAGTTATCCATACTGGCGATTGGATCAATGTTAGTCAAGATCGTATTAACCAGTTCGGCCTTGTTACTGAAGATATGCAATGGATCCATACTGAACCTTCTAAGGCTGAAACAGATTCTCCGTTCAAAACAACCATCGCACATGGCTTTTTGACTTTGTCTCTGCTTCCTAGACTGACTGACAGTGTTGATCCTGATAAGTCTCAATTCCCAACAGCGAAAATGGTTGTAAACATTGGTCTTAACCAAGTACGTTTCCCATATCCTGTAAAATCGGGCAGTAACGTTCGTGCTAAAAGTACGCTAACAAAAGTAACGCCAATTAAGAAAGGCCTAGAGATTGAACGCGAAATTCGCGTAGAAATCGAAGGTATTCGTCGTCCTGGCGCTGTGATCGTTTCAGTGATCCAACTTCACTTCTAGAGCTTTTTTATAAGTGGAACTGCTTTTAAGCGAAGATTATAGATTCAAAAAAAAAGAGAGAGCTTAAGGCTCTCTCTTTTTGTTTGTGTCTATCAAGGCGATATCATCAGCATCCTAATAACATCAATAAAAGTACTTATCTTACTTTATTCTTGAATAGCTACTTAATACGTGTGTAGCCGTACTCTTCGATAAGATCTTGCCCTTGCTTTGACTTCACGAACTTGATGAAATCTTTGCTCTCGTCAGAAACTGATTCAGTTTTGTGTAGCAACAAGAATGGGCGAGCCAATTCATAGCTGTGGTTAGCAATGTTCTTTGATGTTGGCTCTACGCCTTCAAATGTAATTGCCTTAATCGAACGGTCGATCGAACCTACAGAGATAAAACCAATCGCGTGTGGGTTATGGTTAACAATTGTTTTAACCATGCTGTTGCTGTTTACAACCAAGTTATTTGGGTTGATGTCAGACACTAGACGGTCATTAATGATTTTCGTTAAACCAAGCAAGCTTTCGAAGCTGTAGCGTGAACCAGAAGACGCTTCGCGAGTTACAACTGCGATAGGTTGATCCGCACCACCCACGGCTTTCCAGTTCGTAATTTTGCCTTTGTAGATATCGAATAGCTGCTCACGTGTAACGTTGCTTACAGCGTTTGAGCGGTTAGTTACGACAGCTAGGCCGTCAAAGGCAATTGGAAAGACCTTCAACTTCTCGTCCTGTTCGCGGTCGGTTAAATAACGCGAGCTCATACCGATATCAGAGACACCTTTATTAACCATGGTAATACCCGCTGTAGAACCGATGCCCTGAACCGCAATATAGTTATCAGGGTGAGTCTTGTTGTACTCCTCAGCTAATACATCCATCACTCGTGATACTGAAGTGGAGCCCGAAATAGTGGTTTCTTGTGCTAAAGCAGCTTGAGAAGACAGGGCTAAGGATAAAAGAGAGGCAAGCGCGACTCGTAACATAAACAACTCCTAGTTAATAACATTTGTTGGCTATGATAGGTCGGTTATATGACACTTTTGTGAAATTCTATACGGATACGTTATAGCGGTTAATCTGGTGAGTGAAAGACAGTGTGGCTGCCAAAATGGCACTGGTTAATGAAATTTAGACGGCTTTACCCTTTTAGAATGTGTTTACTGAAGAAGGATTCGTTTCTGGGAGCAGGGCGGGTATTTTGTTTGTACTTGTTCGCTAAAATGATCGTTGAGTCCTAAGCTAAGTAGAGGAATTCACTACTTAGAAGTTTCTATGAAGTTACAAGGGGTGTTATGTCCGTTATTCATATAGAACTGAATCGTCTTTTAATTGGAGCTGAGAGGCTCTGTACTTCACGAAATCGTAGTTTACCTGTAGAGCTAGGCAAATCCCTTTATGAAGAGTGTGAGGGTGGTGTGCTGTTTTCTCAGGCGCATTATCTACTCGACTCATCTCATAGTGATTATACCAACGAGATCGCCTGCGTTACCTTTGATGAGTCGTTATCTTGCTGGTTAGTGATGGTGCCACTTGAAGATAATGCGGAAACCGACTCTGTCAATTGGGGACCTTACCCTTACCTTCCTCAATCCAAGGATCTTGATGCTATTTTGGCTGAAATAGAAAAAGACCCTAAATCCTACTTCTGGTCGTGACCATTTTACTTAGGCGTTCGCTGGTGGTTTGATACCCAAAACGAACGACCTTCGTACATTCCCACTAACACATTTCAGATTTATACTTTTATCTGCATCTGCACTCGTACTTTCTAAGACTGTTCAACCAATAAGACTATGCAACTAATAAGACTGTGCAACCAAAGAGCGGAAGTCTTTTGGAGTCTTGCCATGATAGGTTTTAAAGGCTGTACTGAAGTGTGCCGCGCTTTTAAATCCAGATTCATAAGCGATTTGAGTAATAGATTTATTCGATGTTCTGAGCTGTGTCGCTGCGTGGGCGATTCGCTTTATCTTTAATAGATTTGAAAAGGAAAGGTCTTCAGCCGATAAACGGCGTTTAAGTGTGGCTGGTGACATCCCCATATAGCTGGCTAGGGTATCGAGTGAGATATTATTCTCAATGTTCTGTTCAATATAATGAATGACCTTTTGCGTCACGGTTAACCTTGACGCTCGGGCAATAATAACTAACAGAGCAGGGTGCTGCTCCACCATTAGAGAAAGCAAACCTAAACCTAATTGAGTGAGTGCGTAGTCATTCTGAGTCGATGAATGAACGAGCGACATGATGAGTTCTTTCAATTGGCAGATTTCGGTATCAGTTTGATTAAACTTAATGTATTTATCTGGGACTCGAGTGGGTTCTAGGTCGCTAAACTGATTAATGAATTTCTGAAAAATAGCTAAATCAAAATCTACACAGGTTGCGCTGAATTCGCCATTATCAGTGTCAACGGTGATGTCTTTAATCTGACCAGAATTGTAAAGAGTAAAATCTCCGGCTTGCAATGAGGCTTCAGTCCCATCAGGTAGCACGAAAGAAATACTGCCTTTAGAAACGATGAAAATACCGTTTTTAGAGGCGGGGTAACGTTCCCGTTTCCTGGGAATGAAATTTCTGAATTGAGTAACTGTGATTGATGACATAGTGCGCTTCTTTGACGTTGTAAACTGATTGCTTATTGATTGTTTTTTTTAAGTATTGTTTAAGCATGAGACATTTACAAAAAAGGCGCTAATAATTAGCGCCTTTAGAAGTGAACCTTTGAAGCTTTTGACCTTGAAAGCTCTAACCTTGCAAGCTTTGACCTTGAAAGCCGTAACCGTTAAAGCTCTTAAGCTTCGGTTTCGTTTGTCGTTTCAGGCTCGCTAGGCAAGTCCGCAAATACTTGAGTAGGTTTTGCTACTAAGTTACGGTTTTCCTGATTAACTTCGAAGAGAACTACTTCTAAAACGTCTCCCAGTTTGTATACCATTTCTTTATCGATAGATACAGTACCCATATCACCGTTGCACTCTATTCTCTCTTTATTATCAATAATGAGAGAACCAGGGATAAATGCAGCTGCACCATTCTCAAGTAGACGCACACGCATACCAGCACGGTTAATGTCGAAGATCTCTGCTTGGAAGCGAGTCTCTTCTACAGGAGCGTTTGCTAGAGTACGAGCGTACAACCAATCGCCAACATTGCGCTCAGCCATACCGTGGTGACGGCGGTGCAGGGCAAGTTCATCACCAATAGTTTCGTCTGGTGTTTGAATTGGCGCTTTACCTAGGATGTGAGCCTTAAGCATACGGTGGTTAATCATGTCGCCGTATTTACGAATTGGAGAAGTCCACGTCGCGTAAATGTCTAAACCCATTGCGTAGTGTGGCGCAGGTTCATTGCTGATCTCGCTGTACGCTTGGAATTTACGAATACGGTTGTCGTAGTAGCTGTTGTCTAGAGAGCCTAACCAACGGCGCAGAGTTGCGAAGCCTTCTAGAGAAACGATCTGCTCTTCTGTAAATGGTGTTTCAGCTTCTGGATTAACCAGTTCTAGAACGTCTGCTACTTTCTCAGCTTTAAATCCAGAGTGACAGTTAAAGACACCTTGGTTAAAGCTTTCTTTTAGTATTCGACCTGCACAGATGTTCGCGCTGATCATAGACTCTTCAACCAACTTGTTTGCAGTGCGACGCATGTCTGCGTGGATAGCGACAACATCGTTGTCTTCGCTTAGTTCAAAGCGGTAGTCAGGGCGATCTGGGAACACTACAGCGTTTGTTGAGCGCCATGCTGAACGTGCTTGTGCAAATTGGTGAAGGTCAGAAACAATCGCAGCGATCTCTTCTGATGGTTGCCATTTGTCTGATGCACCGGTTTCTAACCAGTCTGATACGTGGTCGTAAGCAAGACGAGCATGAGATTTGATGTTCGCAGCGAAGAAGTTAATGTCATCACCGATAACACCCTCTTTAGATACTGTTACTGTGCAGCAAAGTGCCGGGCGAACTTCGTTCTCGATTAGTGAACATAAGTTGTCAGCCAGATCACGAGGTAACATAGGAATGTTACGGCCAGGCAGGTAAATAGTGAAACCGCGCTCACGAGCCACTTTATCCATCGCATCATCTGGAGAGATGTAAGCGGTAGGATCTGCAATCGCGATAGTCAGTTCAAAATCACCGTTCTCTTTCTTCTTTGCGTAAAGCGCATCATCCATATCTTTTGTGCTTTCACCATCAATGGTCACAAAAGGGACGTGTGTCATGTCGATACGTTCAAGATCGGCGTCGTCATTGATCTTCCAATCATCGATACCTTCAGGTTCGCTGTTAGGTAGGTCGTTTTGTGCCAGCGTTACCCACCAAGGTGCGATCTTGTCATCAGCATCTGTGATTTTCTCAGAGATTTGAGCCAAGAATCCGTTGTCACCTTTTAACGGGTGTTGAACGATATGAGCAACAACCCAGTCGCCTTCTTTTAGCGTTTCAGGGTTTAGACCCTTCTTTGCTTTCGCTTTAAGTTGCAGCTTTTTCAGTTGCGGGTGATCAGGAACTACGTTCAAACGACCTTTAAACAACTTCACTCGAGCAATAAAACGAGTAAGACCCTGTTCAATCAATTCCTCAGGCTCTGCTACTTCGCGATCTTTCTCGGTGCGAATGATGGCAATAACTTTGTCACCGTGCACACATTTCTTCATGTATGGCGGTGGGATAAAGAAACTGGTCTTGTTATCGACTTCGAGAAAACCAAACCCTTTTTCAGTGGCTTTGATTGTACCTTCCTTTTTAGGGAGGGTTTCTTGGATTTGCTGTTTGAGTTGAGCGAGTAGAGGATTATCTTGAAACATTTTGACTTTTATCTATCGAGGACAATTGAGCACACTATAATCATTGCGAGGCTTGATTACTACTTAAAGGCGAAGTGAGCGTTAATTAATTGCCCTCTTATTTAACTAGGTCAATTTGCTAGAAGATGGGTGCTGTGACGAGATATTCATCAAGTTTTGACGATATGATAACCAGTATTGATGTAAAAGCGAAAAATATGTGATGTATTTCAATTTTTTCTGGATTTTTTTATGCATTTAGGGAATAATCCGCCTCCCTTAGACGTCCCTAATGGCTTGAAGTGTTTTATTACTGCTTCGTAACTCTGAATGGAATCAGTATCTGATTGGATCAGTATTGGAATTGATAGAGCTCCCGGGACCTTTTGTTTACTTATATATAGTGGGATCCCAATGTCCGAATCTGTAATTCAATTTAATGAATTAGCCCTTAACGATAACATTCTTTCAGCTCTTGATAGCATGGGTTTCGTTTCTCCGACTCCAATCCAAGCAGCAGCTATTCCTCTTCTTCTTGAAGGCCGTGACGCACTAGGTAAAGCACAGACTGGTACTGGTAAAACAGCAGCATTCTCTCTGCCTTTACTTAACAAAATCAACCTGAACCAACACAAACCACAAGCAATCATCATGGCTCCTACTCGTGAGCTAGCGATTCAAGTTGCTGCGGAAATCAAAAACTTAGGTCGTGACATCAACGGTCTTAAAGTTCTTGAAATCTACGGTGGTGCTTCAATTGTTGACCAAATGCGTGCTCTAAGCCGCGGTGCTCACATTGTTGTTGGTACTCCAGGTCGTGTTAAAGACTTACTAACTCGTGACCGTCTACACCTAGATGAAGCGCATACATTTGTTCTTGATGAAGCAGATGAAATGCTAAAAATGGGTTTCGTAGATGACGTTACTTGGATCCTTGAGCAAGCTCCAGAATCTGCACAACGTGTACTTTTCTCTGCAACTATGCCTCCAATGGTTAAGACTATTGTTGACCGTTACCTACGTAACCCTGCACGAGTTGACGTTGCTGGTACTAACCACACGGTTGATAAAGTAGCGCAGAATTACTGGGTCGTTAAAGGCGTAGAGAAAGACGAAGCAATGTCTCGTCTTCTTGAAACTGAAGAAACTGACGCGTCAATCGTATTCGTACGTACTCGTCAAGACACTGAGCGTCTAGCTGATTGGCTATCTGCACGTGGCTTCAAAGCTGCTGCATTGCACGGTGATATTCCTCAGTCTCTACGTGAGCGCACTGTTGATCACATCAAACAAGGTGTTATCGATATCCTAGTTGCAACTGACGTTGTAGCACGTGGTCTTGATGTTCCACGTATCACTCACGTATTTAACTACGACATCCCATTCGATGTTGAATCTTACATCCACCGTATTGGTCGCACAGGCCGTGCTGGACGTAAAGGTAAAGCGATCCTACTAGTTCGTACTAACCAAATCCGTATGCTTCGCACAATCGAGCGTGTAACTAAGTCTCAAATGGAAGAAATCCAACTTCCACAACGTGACGAAGTTGCTGCTGCACGTGTTGCTAAGCTTGGTGCTGAGCTTGAAACTGAGAAAGAGAGCAAAGCTCTAGAAAACTTCGCAGGTTTAATCTCTACACTACAAGAATCTCTAGAAGTTGATGCTGCTACTCTAGCTGCAATGCTTCTTAAGCGTCAGCAAGGTAAGAGCCCACTATTCTACGTTGGCGAAGACCCAATGATCGCTGCTATTGAGCGTGATAAGAACCGTCGTAAAGATCGTCGTGAAGATCGTGACAATGGCCGTGACGGTGGTGGTCGTAACTTCAATACGCAAGATTGGGATACTTACCAACTACAAGTTGGCCGTGAGCAAGGTGTTCAGGTTAAAGATATCGTTGGCGCACTAGCAAACGAACTTGGCCTAACTAAAGGTTCTATCGGTGCTATCAAGCTAGACCAAGGTTCTACTTACGTTCAACTGCCAAAAGCAATGAACTCTGAAACTACTGGTAAGTTAAGCAAACTTCGCATTCGTCAAAAAGAAGCTGGCGCTGTAGTTGTTGATTTCAACGACTTCCGTGAGCCTCGTCGTGGCGGCGGCGGTCGTGATGGCAACCGTGGTGGTCGTGATGGCGGTCGTGGCGGTCGTGATGGCGGTGGCTATCGTGGTAACCGTGAAGGCGGTAATCGCGAAGGTGGTAACCGTGAAGGTGGCAATGGCGGTCGTGGTGGCTACCGTGGCAACCGTGATGGTAGCCCAGCTGGCGGTCGTGATGGTAACTCTGCTGGTGGTCGTGATGGCGAACGTCGCTTTGACCGTAACCGTGGTGGTGATCACCGTGGTAACCACCGTGGCGAACGTGGCCATGGCAGCGCAGCAGCAGGCAATGGCGGCAACCGCGGTCGTCGTCCAGAGCGCAGCGAAGGTTAATCAACCTTTAGTTTAAGCTGAAGCTTACAAGCCAAGTGCTTATAGACGAATAGCTTAAACAGTGAATTTAAAAGCCGAGCATAATGCTCGGCTTTTTTGTGCCTGCTATTTTATTCTTCACGCCTGTAGCACGTTCTAAGCCCTGATTAAGATAGTGCCTCGTATCACATGGCACTCACACTCACATGCGCTTAAGGCGTTGTTTAGGGTATTTAGTCAGGGGATATGGGAGTCGTTCGCTGTCTAGCAAAAGAAATGCACAGCTATAATGAAAAATGAAAATGGGTTTTGAGGTAAGAGCTGTTCAACCTTTCGAACCAAATAAGTGATCTATTTATAGTGCTGAGGCGAAGTTAAACGCCTTAAAGTCTATTAGCGGGTATTGGCAACCAACAGATCTGTATTTAAGTGTCGCGCTGTATTTTTTAAGTCGCAGCGTCGAACGCTAGCTTGTTTTTTGGCTTTATGGGCTTAATTTATGAATTGGACTCTTGGATAAGATTTCAATCCGAGATGACTTTGCTCTCAATGTGGTTTGTATGAATCTATCAGTTTCATAAGTGCATTTACTTTATCTAATTCAACTATTTTTTAATTTTCGTTCTCAAAAGAAATGAATTGATGACTAAGATCAACTTATTTGTGTTCATTTGGTGGTTTTTGCAAAACAAAAGTTGAAAGATTCAAAAATTATTGAATAATAGACTTAACTAAAATTGAAGCGCAAACTTCACTAAATTCGTACTGAAACAGGATCCATATCCAATGTCTAATTCGTTTGTTCTGGTTATTAACTCGGGTAGTTCTTCCCTTAAATTTGCTGTCATCGATTCTGTTTCTGGTGACGCAGTATTAAGTGGCTTAGGGGAGTGTTTTGGTCTTGAAGATGCTCGCATGAGCTGGAAGCATCAAGGTCAGAAAACAGAAATTGCTATTCAAGGCGAGGGTAACCACCACAAAATTGCCATTGGCAAATTGGTTGGCCTGATGGAAGACTTAGGCTTCACTGCTGATATCGTGGCAATCGGTCACCGTATCGTTCACGGTGGTGAGAAGTTCACTCAAACTGTTCGTATTACTGAAGAAGTAACAAGTGAGATTGAAAGCCTATCTGACTTAGCTCCACTTCATAACCCAGCAGGTGCTATCGGTATCCGTGCTGCGATTGAAGCTTTCCCTTGTCTACCTCAGTTCGCTGTGTTTGATACCGCTTTCCACCAAACAATGCCACAACGTGCATTTACAGGTGCAATTGCAAAAGAGCTATACACAGACTTCGGTGTTCGTCGTTACGGTTTCCACGGTACTAGCCACTACTTCGTTAGCCGTGAAGCTGCGAAAATGGTCAATAAGCCAGTAGAAGAATCGAGCTTCATCTCTGTTCACCTAGGTAACGGTGCTTCTGTATGTGCTATCAAAGACGGTAACAGTGTTGATACTTCAATGGGCTTCACACCGCTTTCTGGCCTTATGATGGGCACACGTTGTGGTGACTTAGACCCAGGTATTATCGAATACCTACTTAAGAAAGGTTGGTCACAAGAGCAAGTATTTAACTCTCTAAACAAGGAGTCTGGCTTCCTTGGCGTGTCTGGTCTTACGAGCGATGCTCGTGGCATCTTAGAAGCAATGGAAGAGGGCCATGAAGGCGCTAAGCTTGCGTTTGAGGTGTTTACTTACCGCGTAGCGAAATACGTCGCTTCTTACCTTGCAACGCTAGATTCTTTAGACGGCATCATCTTCACTGGTGGTATCGGTGAGAACTCTCTACCAATTCGTCGTGAAATCCTAAACAACCTTAAGATTCTTGGTTTTGTTGAAGACGTAGCAGGCAATGAAGCCGCTCGTTTTGGCGCTGAAGGCATCATCGCTAAATCAGAAATGCTTGGCGCAGTAGCAATGGTTATTCCAACCAATGAAGAATTCGTTATTGCTCAACAGTCGGTAGAGCTTCTGTAATCTGAACTGAAGTCTAAGCAAGAAAAAGACAATCAAAAGCGAGCCTAAGTGGCTCGCTTTTTTGTGTCTAGTAAAGATGCGTCTGAACGCTTTAACAGGGGGCCAAATTAACTATGCCATTACATAGCCCACAAGGCCATCGTCAAACACTTTTAGAACAGAGTTTCAATTACAACTCACTTGGTACTCAGGAAGAGTTAAGGTTATTTAACCTCTGAGCGGTAGTTTGGATCTGTCCAGCATCGAGGTAACTCTTCACCTGACATAAACACCAGTTCGGACTTTTTAAACATCTCAGGGTCTTGCTGTTCTTCGCCAGCTTGAAACCGACCTTCGATACTGTCCTGAAATAAGTTGGTTAATTTGGTCATTTCAGTTACATCTACGAGGTCACCGCTCTTTTTCTCTTTTAGAAACATTTTTTTACCCTCAGTCTATTCGATTACCCCTAATTATAATTGTTATTTGGAAAATGAGAGTCTTTTCAATTCCGCCACTCCTTGACTAAGCAGACCTCAGAGCTACGCTTATGATCATCGACAACCCAATCGATGAACAACTCATCCTCAACAAATAAATGGAGTCTCGATGTCATCTGCCCACATTGCAAATAATCTCAGTGAACTCATCGGCGATACCGATCTTGTTAGAATCAACAGTCTCTCAGAGATATCAGGTTGTGAGATTCTTATTAAGTGCGAACACCAGAATCCGGGTGGTTCGATTAAAGATAGAGCGGCCCTTCAGTTGGTTATGGATGCAGTAGAAGCCGGTAAGCTTAAGCCGGGAATGACAATCGTCGAAGGTACCGCAGGAAATACGGGGATTGGCCTTGCTCTAGTGGCTAAATCCCTCGGTTATAAAATGTTGGTGGTGATGCCAAAAGGGCAGGCACAAGAGAAAGAGCGCATGATCTCGCTTTATAACGCTGAATTGTTATTGGTCGACCCTTGTCCTTTTGCAAACCCTGAACATTTTTACCACACGGCCAAGCGGATCGGTGTCGAAAATGAGAATTATTGGTGGGCAGATCAGTTCGAAAATCTTAGTAATTATCGAGCGCACTATTTAAATACTGGACCTGAGATCTGGCAGCAAACACAGGGGAATATTGATGCTCTAGTTTCAGTGGTGGGGACTGGTGGAACCATTGCCGGAAACTCCCACTATCTATCTGAGCAGCAACCCAACCTCGAAACTTGGTTAGTTGACCCAAATGGGTCCGGCATTTATTCGTTTCTACGTAATGGACGCTATCAATCAACGGGAAGTTCGTTCACGGAAGGCATAGGGATCATGCGGACGGTTGAAAATTTCAGGCAGGCAAAAATCAATCGTGCAATCACGCTGCCCGATCAGGATTTGGTGACGATATCACGCCTTGTTGCGGAGCATGACGGTATTCTTCTAGGAAGCAGTTCGTCATTGAACGTAGCAGGTGCGCTATACGCTGCGGCTAGAATGGGGAAAGGGAAAACCATCGTTACATTTAGCTGTGACCTTGCTGAGCGCTCGTATTCGAAGCTGCACAACGAAGCGTTTCTGAAAGAAAAAGAGATACAGCTTAATAAAGAAAACCTTTCTCAACTATGGGCACGTTACCAAGCAGAAGATGGCAGCATGGTTGTCAACGTATAGTCGTTCTAAGGTGATACTAGCCAGTGGGATGCCTGCTCTGTCGTTAGCGCTGAACATCCGTTAGCGCTAAACATCCGGTTAGAGCTAAATAGCCGTTAGCGCCAAATACGGCACTATTGCTTGTTATTAGGGTAGTGAATCACATTGTGGAATACAGCATTTCCTTCACCGATATTTTTATAGCCATGGTTCTGGTTAGCATTAAAGCGGACGGCTTGCCCTGCGCGTAACGTATGCCACTCACCATCAAACATCACGGCCATCTCACCTGAAATGCATAAGATGTGCTCAGTGACGCCTGCGTTATGTGGGGCGGACTCATGCTGGTAATAGGGTGCTAGGGTGAGTTCGAATATTTCAAACCCTAATGCTTCCTCAAAAGGAAACAACAAACTGACGAAAAAACCAATGTTGTATTCCTCATGCCTTAGTTCGTTTGCATCTCTGAATAAACTCGTCAGTTCACTGTTTGAGCTAGCCGCGATAAAACTCGAAAGTGACACCTCGAACCCAGAAGCTATCTGCCAAAGCTTAGCGACTGTCGGGCTGGATTCTCCACGTTCAATTTGTCCTAGCATTGCTTTGCTCACGCCAGTTTCTTTGGCTGTTTTGTCTAAGCTCCAGCCTTTTTCTTGGCGAAGGCGTTTCAAGTTAACGCCAACTTTAATTTCTGGTTGCATATTTTCTCTACAAGTTTTTTATAAATAAGTTGTGCGTTATAGCGCACGGTGCTAGGTTTGGTCTATGGACGTTATAACGCACGCAGGAAGAAATTAACATGACTAAGCTAAAATTTTCTCATGCCAGTACCGGCTTTATCGCTGTTTTTATTGGTTATGCGAGCGCCGCGGCGATTATTTTCCAAGCGGCAATGAGTGCTGGAGCAACCGAAGAACAAGTGGCGTCATGGTTTTGGGCGTTGGGTATTGGCATGGGGACAACCACAATACTGCTCTCGTTTTACTACAAGAAGCCTGTGGTTACAGCGTGGTCGACGCCTGGAGCAGCGTTGCTAATCACATCTCTTGAAGGGCTGACAATGAATCAGGCAGTGGCCGTGTTTTTGTTCAGTTCGATGTTGATCACGTTAGTTGGATTAGCGGGGATATTTGAGAAAGTCCTAAAACAGATCCCAACATCGATTGCCTCAGCGATGCTCGCAGGGATTCTATTGCAATTCGGCTTGGGTTTATTCACGTCGTTAATGGAAGAGGCACAAGTCGTAGCGGTCATGCTCGCTGTATTTATTCTGGCGAAATCGCGGTTAGGAAATTTACTGATCCCAAGCATTTTCATCATCGCACTGGTCATGTGCGTGGGTTTTGGCAAACTCGATGTCAGTCAGGTGACTATGGGATTAACGACCCCAGTGTTCATCACGCCCGATTTTGAGTTCTTTTCGTTGTTCAGTGTGGGTATCCCATTGTTCATAGTGACTATGGCTTCACAGAACTTACCGGGATTTGCGGTTCTAAAAGCGAACGGATACCAAGTCGATTCATCGAAGATCATTACCACCACCGGGGTGACAGGTTTGATCTTCGCACCGTTTGGTGGTTTTGCGTATAACCTTGCAGCGATTACGGGCGCTATTTGCATGGGCCCGAATGCGGATAGTAATCCAAAGACACGTTATATGGCGGGGATCTGTATGGGCGGATTTTACTTGTTAGCAGGTGTGATGGGGATGTCATTTGTGTCGCTGTTTAGCGCTGTGCCCTCTGAGATTGTCATTGCGGTTGCTGGCTTAGCGGTGATGCCGACTTTGATGAATTGCCTTGCGGTATCAATGGCAGACAGTCATTACCGAGAACCCGCACTGCTTACTTTCTTATTCACCGCTTCTGGCACTAATTTGCTAGGAATCGGCAGTGCATTTTGGGGGTTGTGCATCGGGTTGTTTTGTTGCTGGTTACACAATTACAAAGCTAAGTCGCGTGGAGCAAACAAGACTTCGCAAACTTCGTCGTAATCAAGCGACCCAAGATTAGGATCAGGTTCGCTGTGAATTAGAAACATCAGCAAGTTGTTTGAGTAGTAAGCCCAGTCATACTCGTGACTGGGCTTGCTTACAAAGGAATAAAGCTACTTAACTTCGTATCTCAATAGCACTTCATTATCGAGAACGACATTTGTCGACCAGATAAAGCTTGCGCCAGCACCACTGAATTTTTCGATAAAGTTCATGTACGCTTTTTTATTGTTCACGCCAATATCGTCTTCTGAATATACCGATGCTAGAGGCCAAGATGTTGAATCGAACTCTTGGTTCATCCAGTTGGTTGGTGTTTCCCAATGAGCGGCGTAGGCATCTTGACCGTGGTCAGTTCCTTCCGTGGTGCAGCTTTCAGAAAGACGCTTCCCGTCGACTTCACTCAAACAAGTCAGGTCATAAATCGGTGAGGTATAAAAGGTTTGTGCTTGCCAGTCTGGCCCTGTTACGGTTCCATCACTAAAGCTTGCGATAAAGCCACCATCACCAGCGTGGTATGCCTTTCCGCGGTTATCTTCGCTGCCAAGGCCTAGGTTTTCTTCCCAATCAATCACTTTCACCGCAATCGTGTAAGGCTTCTTCACCTTAAATTTGACGATGTTTGAGTTAAACGGTGTGAAAGGAACAGTGTCTACCGCGATTAACTTGCCGTTGATATAAAGTTCGAAATAGTTATCGGCAAAAATATAGCCTGTTATTTCTTCTCCGTCTTGATCCACTATCGCTACAGGTACAGAGCTTTGATCGACTTCGGCTAGGCTGCTTGGTGTGGTGTTTGAGCACTCTTCATAAAGATCAAAGGCTTTTGGCCCTGTTGAAAAGTTGTTTTTGGCTGGAACCGTCCAAACCTTTCCTTCTGAGTCCGTAATTTCCCCGACGCCCGCTACTCTGCTACGTCCGTTTGCACACTCAAAGAGATTCGATTCAACAGTGGTCGCCACACCTTGAGTAATACTCGCTGAGCCTTGGTAATCACTGATGTTGCTGACCGAAGGAGTATCTGATGATGGTGAGCAGCCTGTTGCGAGCAAAGCAACCGATGAAAGGGCAAGGGCTTGATATTTTGTGATGATCATTGATTGGGTATCCGAAACGGGTGATTTAAATAAGCGTGGTTCAAAATAAGCCAAGTGCAAGTAAGTTAGTTGAAAACAAAGCTATTTCAAACAAATCCGAGCTAAGTAGCTAAGTAAGCCGTGAACTCATAGCTAATAGCTGAAGCGACGAAGCTAAGCAATGACCAAAATATTTGTGAGGTGCCACGCTTGTTATCTGATAAGGCATATATTACCCGTACAAATGTAAACAAGCGTAAAGCTGAGTAAGCATTGGTAAAACAGCGCTTTTATCGAATGATCACATCAGCTTGCGCGGCGCTGGTAAAAATACTCAGCTCGAACCAGCCTTAGGTTGTGATTGAGATAGTATTTTGCTACAAAACGCGCATAATCTCGCTATACAACATTTAAAGAAGAAATTACTTATGACTACCTTTCAATACTATTTTCATCAACTGCCTTGCTTCGACTGTAAAAAAACGACGGTAAGTACTGATCTTGGTTGGTTAACGCCTGCGATGAAAGAAGATGTGATAGCTCAACTGACAGCGACGCTTGCGCAAGGTGAGATTACGCCTGATCTTTCAGCAAACGTGGTATGTACTAAAGAGGAAGCTCGTGAGTACCTATTGCTTAACTTCTTCGGTTATTCAGAAGAAGAGCTAGCAAGCGAAATTGAAGCGGATGATGAGAAAGAAGTCGCGGATGAAATCGCAGAGCTACTGGAAGAAGGCGAAGACACCATCACCTTCGAACATGAAATTGCTCTTCAGTGCTGTGCAGGTTGTGACGTTGTTGAAGACGAGTCAAACTAAACTCTTGTATTAAGGTTATTAAACCAAGTACTTGTAATAAAGTTAGTATGTTCATCATTCCCATATGATGTTCAAATGATTAAAGGCGTTAGCGAATTGAAGTTCGCTAACGCCTTTTTTGTATCTCTGTTTCTTATCTTTAAGCTGCATTAGATCCTATGATATTTTTCTTTCTATAATGCCTTGTTCGCTCAATTGCGAAAGGATCTCTGCGGTCTTCTCTCTGAATAAATCTCTCAGTAGACGCACAGTAGGGGTGATGGATTGACGACTTGGACACACTAACCACAACTCTGTAGGTGTTGGTTTAAATTCAGGCATGACTTTAACCACTTCGCCTGAAAGCAGATGAGGTGACATGTCTAAACAAGATTTTATTGCCACTCCTTTACCTGCGATACACCAACGTCTCACAAGGTCTGCGTCGTTCGAAGCGCGATTTCCTTTTAGTTTCACTTTATGATCTTGAGTACCATCGTTAAACACCCACTCGTCTTGCAACATGTCATGGAGTTGGTAAAGCAAACCATTGTGTTGTGCTAAGTCACTCGGGTGTTTTGGTTCTCCCATTTCAGCCAAGTAGTCAGGAGCTGCACATAATATTCTGGGCACATCGCAGATTTTAAATCCATACATGTTGGCATCGGTCGGGGAGCCATAACGCAACGCCATATCAACAGAATCACGGTAAAAATCGATATTGCTATCGCTGATGCTAGTACGTAGCGTCGCCTTTGGATATTCGAGCAAGAACTCATCTAACCAAGGTGTGATTAGGTTGCGTCCTAGATCCGATGAAAGCGCTATTCGAATTTCACCATCAAGAATACCGAGCTCTTCGCGCATATTGAGCTTTGCTTGGTCCAACATCTTTAAGGCTTGTTCGCATTCCGGTAAATAACGCTCGCCTGCTGAAGAGAGCCTAAGGTGGCGTGTGGTTCTTACAAACAACTCTGCACCGAGTGCCGCTTCAACACGTTTTACTGCTGCACTTGCTGTGGCAGTGCGCATATCTAGGTTGGTGGCTGCAGCGGTGATACTGCGAAACTCTGCCACTTTCAAAATGACCTGTAAGTCTTCAAGAAGCATGTTATCTACCTGTATTCAATTATGTTCTAAACATGGCGTTGGGATATTTCCCCAGCACAATCTGCAGATGGGTTATCTCTACTTATCGCTTCTAAGTTAGCTTCAAACACTTAATTGTCAAAATTAATTTGATAATAATTCAAATGTGAGGCTGTTTTTCATTAGTAATTTTCTCACTATCATTTCCCCTATCGACAACGTAGCGCAGTACACACTGTATGAACGAAGCCTACGATCTAGGGGGATAAGATGACTAAGAAAATCACAATGGGTGTAACGGATTTGTCGTTCCACCGTACGACCGCATCATTGGTTGCCAATGTATTGAAAGCCATGGGTTTTGAGGTAGAGCGTATTTTCTCTCCACATCAGGAGAACTTTGAAAAGCTGAAAACAGGCCAAGTGGATATGCTTTCTTCTGCGTGGCTGCCATCAAGTCACGGTATCTACAAAGCGGGCGTTGAAGAAGTTGAGCCACTTATCGAGCTTGGACTTCATTATGAACCTTATGCTTTGTGGGGCGTACCAGACTATGTGCCTGAAGCGGCGGTTTCTGAAGTCTCTGATTTATTAAAAGCCGAAGTGGTCGAGAAAATGAACTCGACCATTCAAGGTATCAACCCTGGCGCTGGCATCACACGCTTCTCTATCCAGATGATGAAAGATTATGGTCTGAGCGATGCTGGCTACCAGTTCTTTCCTGGCAGTGAAGATGATTGTTTCAATGCCTTTGAAAGTGCGGTCGCAAACAAAGAGTGGGTGGTAGTGCCACTGTGGAAACCTCAGTTTTTACACTATCGTTACGATATTCGTGAACTCAAAGAGCCTAAAGGCTTGCTCGGAATTGTTGATAGAGCGGTACTTCTTTTAAGAGATGACAAGAAGCACCTGTTCAGCGAACAACAGATTCAGAAGTTGGATTCCCTACGTTTCTCGAACGACATCATCGCAGAGCTGGATTACAAAGTTTGCCGTGAAGGTAAAACACAAGATCAAGTGACACATGATTGGTTGATTGAGAAAGGCCTGATTTAACCTCTAAGCCGTTGGCAATGCAGTTAGATGTCTGCATTACCCAGATAGCGGTAACACCACTATCAAAAATTATTTGAGAATTATTCAAATATTAGGCGGTTTATCTAGAGTGAGAATTGACTAAGATTAACTCGTCTAATTCAAGGAGAAAGCACAATGTCAGTACCATCAATAATGAAAGCTATCGGATTTACTCAATCACTTGCGATTACAGAGCAAGACAGTTTATTTGAGTTTGAAACGAGTCTGCCAGAACTAAAAAATAATGACTTGCTGGTAAAAGTAAGCGCGACTTCTATCAACCCTGCTGACGCCAAAATTCGTATTCGTAATGCCAAAGACAAAACACTCGAACAACCAAAAGTCTTGGGTTATGACGCAGTCGGTGAAGTCGTTGGCAAAGGTGCTGACGTTGAAGGCTTCGAAGTCGGTGACCGTGTCTACTATGCGGGTGACGTAACACGTATGGGTGCTAACGCAGAATACCAAGCTGTGGACTACTGTATTACCGCTAAAGCGCCTAAGAGCCTTTCTGATGAAGCTGCAGCCGTTATGCCACTAGCAACGCTTACGGCTTGGGAAGCATTGTTTGACCGCCTGCGTGTTCGCCCTGAAGAGAAAAAGTCTATCCTGATCATTGGTGGAGCGGGCGGCGTTGGTTCAATTACGATTCAATTGGCTAAGCAACTCACCAACCTTAATGTTATCGCTACAGCTTCAAGGCCTGAAACGGAGCAGTGGGTAAGAGATATGGGGGCGGACTATGTGGTGAACCATCGTAACCTTGTCGAGTCAGTGCGAGAGCAAGGCATTCAACATGTCGACTACATCTTCAATGTTGCTGATACCAAAGGGCACTGGGATGCGATGGTTGAGCTGATTGCACCGCAAGGCATGATCAGTTCGATCGTAGAGTTTGACGGTGGCATTGACTTATCAGCGCTGCAAGGTAAATCAGCAGGCTTTGTTTGGGAACTGATGTTTACACGTTCACTGTTTAACACTGAAGATATCCAGAAGCAGCAAGACATCTTATTCCAAGCTGCGAACCTGATTGATGCGGGACGTATTAAAACGACGCTAACCACGACCCTAAATGGCTTTAGTGTGGATACAATCAAAGATGCACACCAACGTATTGAAAGCAGTGCCTCGATTGGTAAAACAGCTATCAAATACTAATTGCTGATGTTTTAATCCGCCGTTGTTTTGAATTGTTGACGGTTTAAATAGAAGAAGCCCCTGATATCTGATTGCTAGTCAAAAGGTATCAGGGGCTTTTGTTTGTTTTCAGTTTAGTCAGCTTCTGGTGATGTGACAGATTTCGATGTTTTGAAGTGAAGCTGTATTAGGTCTAGCTCAAAAAACGAGGGCTGTTTGTCTGCAATCAAAAAGCCGATTTGTTTGATGTCTTGTGCCTTAAGTTCCGGCGCATCGCTCAGTAGCCGACCTCTGAACACCGCTTGAAAATCATCGAAGTGGAACGCCTTGTTAAACTGCTTTCCCTTCATCGTATCGAAATCGTGTTTGTATTGAACTCGATTGCCATCCTTCGATGTTGTGAACCTCAGTTGGTAGGTGCGACCATCACCAACGAATACTAGTTCTACGCTATCTATTTCATGGGTAGGTGATTCAATTGAGCGCTTTATGGAACTGAAACCACCATTGTTTTCTAACGATAGCTCGCCCCTAAATCGACTCACATTATCAACATAAATGAGCTCACCTGTTGAGATGCCGCCCATTACATCGTCGTTGGTCACTGTCCAGTTTTGATGCTCACTCGCTTGTGTAAAGTCGATCATGTTTGTCCCTATTGCTTCAGCCCTAAGGCTTAACGAATGTAGGCTGAGTAGAAGGAGTAAAGGTGTGGTTAACCTAAGGGGTAACCGTGTTTTACATTTGGTTCCGTTCATGAATTTCTCCGTTCTTTCCCCGTAGGCTCAGCGTTGTTTACTCGATAGCGATGGTTCACTTATGAAGAAGGTTCAGTTTCAAGCATAGCTAAACAACGCTTGATGAAGTCTTCATAGTTCGATGCTTTGTCGTATTCGATCTTCAATGAACCGTGGAACATCAGGGTCACCGTAACGTCTCTGTAGCTTAACCAACAGGTGTAACCGTCGTAATCGTGCCACGCTACCATCTCGCCCAATTGATACTTGCTGTCCAATTGCTTGCCCGAGGAGCGAATGCAATCGAACACTCTGAGAAACTCTAAAATGGTGATTCTGTTGTCCATGTTTTGCTCCCGCTGAGTAGTCGATGAAAAATGCTAAGTGCTTGTATTTGAATTAACTACGGTTTGGTTCTGCATTACGATCACAGTGGGAAGTCGGTTACTCAATCACTGCAGCTGTTTTGCAAAAGGGCTAAGATAAACAGAAGAAAGGCGTTAGTAGACTTTCGTTTACTAACGCCTTTTTATTTGGTGTCTTTAGCTAGCTCTATGGAGTTTCAACTCAAACTATCAGTTAGAAACCATCGAGCACAGCGGGACGCTTAAAAATAATGAAACACTGGAGGTTCATGCATTAAGAAGTTTTGATGCGAGATGTTCCAAGCATAAGCGCCTGCTAGAGTGAACACCACATAGTCACCGATATCGACCTGCTCGATATGTTGATTTCGTGCCAGAACATCTTTTGGCGTACAAAGCTGTCCAACCAACGTGGCTGTGGCATGGTTTATCGGATGTGAAATCGTGGGTTGCTGATTACTTTTCACGATTGCAAAAGGGTGGTCATGGCTTTGCGCTGCCGGAGTACGGAAATGATGCGTGCCACCACGGGCAATCACAAAATGCTCGCCAAGATTTTGTTTAATATCCAAGACCTCCATTACGTAATAGCCACAAGGTGCAGAGATGTAGCGGCCACATTCAAAACGCAGCTTCCAATTTTGTAAATGTTCCTTGGAAATCAGGAACTCCAATTTGTCGCAAAACTCCATCCAAGGAAAATGTTGTTTAGGATTTTGGTAATTGATCCCCATACCTCCACCGAGGTTGATGATCAACTCACCGAGTGAGAACGTTTTTTTCCACTCTTTGACCACTTGGAAATAGCGTTGCATCAAGGCGAGGTGGCGATCAACGTCGAGTTGATGTGACATCAAATGGAAGTGAAAGCCTTTCAGCTTTATTAAGGGGAAATCGCGTAGGTACATCAAGGCATTACTTAACTCACTCTCATCTAGGCCAAACGGGGTTGGCTTTCCTCCCATGGCTAATTTGCTAAGTGTGATGTCACCAATGTCGATATTCATACGCAGGAAGATCGAAGCAGGTCGATTCAACTTTTGTGTCAAAGAACCAATGCGTTGCAACTCAGTGAGGCTCTCTACATGAATCGCATCAACATCGAGTATAATCGCTTGATCTAACTCACTGGGCATTTTCCCTGGGCCACCAAAGATCAGTGGTTTATTGAGTTGTTGCTGGTGGAGGTGTGCAAGCTCTCCGCCTGATGCTGCTTCAAAACCATCAACATAAGGGGCTAAAGTGCGTAATATCGGCGCTGAAGGATTCGCTTTCGCGGCGTAAAATAGCTCTACGTTTTTTGGTAATACATGGCGCATCTGCTTAATGTGCTGCTCCAATGCATCGAGATCATAAAGATAAGCACATAATGGTTGCGTTTGTTGCTTGGCCAATTGCTGGATTTCTTGAGGGATAGAGGCTGAAAGTTGAGGAGAATTAAGCATGGTGAACTCCTTTTGAATGAGTTGGCCACGGTGCTGCAACTTGGGTGTAACCGGACTCTTTATCGGCATTTTGCATCAAACGTGTTGTGAAGTTATTTTTGCTTGGAAAATGACCATCGTTAAGCAATGCCATTAGTTCGGGTTGCTGGCCATTGATAGACGTCCAGCGGACGATAGAGTCTTTTAAAGTTCCCCATAACGTATTCTCAAGTGCCGAGTTACCCTCAGCGATAAAGAAAATGGCCTCGCTGATATTGTTAATGAAGGTGCAATAGCCAATACGGTTCCAACCTTGCTCACGGCTGTAGTACACCGATTGACGAGCACGCTCTGAAAGTTGCTGAAGTGTTTCTGATGGCCAAAATTCGCGTAGTAGCTTGGTGCCTTCTAAGTCTCGAATCCATACACAGCAAGGAATGCCTTTTTCAAATCCAATCAACGTATTTTGTAAGTGCGGTTCAAACGCAACCCCATGTTTGAAGTAGTAGTTAAAGACGCCCGGAATCAAACAATGCAGATAGCGCTCAAACCACAGCGTGGCGACATTGTCATATTGGCTTTGTGTTGTTTGCGCTTTTTGTTTGAGTTGAGTGGCGATGCAGCTGCTCCCGTCTGTATCGTAAGCAAAGAGGGCTCCCGCTAACGTTGGTTGCAAAATATCGGTTTCGCTTAAGGTGAAATTCTCTCGATACAAAATACCAAACGACTCGCGAGCTTTAATAACATCAGTTTGTTCCTGCTCGGCAACCGACTCTAGATCCAATGTGGTCGCGTAAGGTTCAGTCATTACCTTGAATACAGGATTACGTAACTGTTCACTCTCTTTGATGGGATGCAGAATCGAGGTTAATTGAACGGCACTATCGAGCTCATACCATGCGTTTTTACGTACGCAGTTAGTTAAACGTACATTGATAGAGAACTTAGCAAACCAATCCATATCTGGGTGGTACAGAGTGCGCACGGATGAAGTGGGTAAGAGTTTTTCACCACCTAATCCAAGCGGGATGATTTTGCCTTGTTCAATGGCCGTTTTGACCACTGGGTTTTGCAAAAGTGTGTAACTTTCCCAAGGGTGACAAGGGTAAAGCATGGTACCTACTGAATTGTTTTCATCAGGTGCAAGTTGTTCAAGCATCGTAGTTGGTGAGGTTCGGTTATCTGAACTCAAGACGTCGAGCAACGTAGTGTCGACCTTAAACCAATACAGGGGAACCTTAGCGCCAACCTCAGGGGAACACGCTAGCAGATCATCGATACTGACCCCTGAACGACTCTTTGGCGTTGGATGAAAAGTATGTCCCCAAAGTAACGATTGCTCTGATGCGATAAACGCGTTGTGATGCTGAGGTGAGCTGTCTGAGTTTAGGAACTGTTCGGTGATCAACAAACTGTTTTCCATTTGCTCGACCAGTTCGTGATTGAATGGAATCGTCAGCACTTGTTTTAGGTAACTGAGTAGAAGCGTCAGGGTTTGCGTTGCGTCCAATTTGCACCAAGCTGCGCCGGGCATTTTAGCCCAAGGTGTATCACTGAGCTTCACTTTCCCCAGTTTACTGATGTACTCAACGGGTAAAACCATCAGACGATTTTTCTGAGGTTGATCTTGGTGAGGTAGGTGAATGGCCACGCGTTGGTGAGCGTTGTAGTTTCTTTTCAAAGTTTGAGGCAGAGAGGCAGAACTGTAGCGCCAATTAACCTGTTTCTTTGGTATCGCGTATTCACGTAAGTAACAGTTCACCACGCCCATGATGGTATTGAGTTGGGTTTTTTCTCGGTTTAGCAGTACTTTTTTACGATTTTGAAGAACTTGGTCTTCAGCGTAATACTCACTTGGAGATAATTGATTCTGTAACATGTTGATGTCCAAATTTTGAATGGATGATCAGCGCGATAGCAGCAATGCCACTGACCAACATAGAAAGTATGAAAGGAACCTCAAGCCAGCCCAAGCTTGATATAAAAGACGCGGTCAACCCAGCCGCAACGCCACCCCATTTAGACATAGCGTCAAAGCGCGAAAATACTTTGCCGCTTTGTCGTCGATCAATTTGGTTTGCTAACGCTTGATGCAAGCCGTGATAACAGCAAACCATGCCAAGTCCGAAAACAATACGAGCAATAATCAACACTTCTTGATAAGGAGTGAGATGCATTGCTGCACTGAGTGAAAGCAAACCAAAGCCTAGCCATAAAGTACGCTGCGCTTGATTGCGTTCAAACTGGTGGCGATCAACCCATTCTGAGAACAGATGGACTTTTCCTGCAAAGAGCAGATAAACACCATGTGGGAGGGCATATAAAAACCCAATCCACGCTTGGCTTGTCACGCCATATTGCTGCACATAAGGCGAGAAATAGGGGAACGTGACGACCATGGCGAAAGCAAAGCTGAACTGCGCGCCAAACACCCAATAAAGCGTATTTAACGAGTTGGTTTGGCTGCTTTGAGCTTTATTCGATACCTGATCTTTTACAATCCCCTTAGATTTCGCTAAGTCATCGATGGGTAATGTTAAGGTGATCAATAGCGCGAATAGCGGCAAAGCAGACAACCACAGATACGCGTTCAGCGGGTTTGTTTCTGATAAGCTCCAGCCAAGCCCTATCGGAGCAATAATTAGCGCCAGACGGGCAGAAAGCTGAGTTTTATTGAGTGACTTACCGAGTGATTTCGCATCGTTGATTTGGCTGGATAAGTAGCTGTTTGAGGCGGCCATGGTGCCACCAAAGGTTCCTTGAATGATAAGACCAAACACAAACATTGAGAGATTATCGGCTAAGCCACACAGCGCGAAGCCTGCTGCAAGCCCGAGTTGAGCACGTAATAGAGAGCGACGTCTGCCATATTTATCAGCAAACTGCCCCCAAAAGCGTGCCGCAACGGCAGTGCAAAAGGTCGGCAAAATGAACAGTACCCCCGCCCAGTCCGAAGTAATGTTTGCATCTAGTGTTGGCAATACCATTGGCAAAAACAGCGGCATTCCTAAGGCTGCAAACGCGGCGATAAAGTGGCTTAAAAGTACACAATAGATGAGTTTGGTCATGATGCGTTAACTCACACTCTGCTTGATGTTTTCAAGGTAAGCGTGTTGTGCTTCTTCGCTGGTTAGCAATAAAAAGTTCGGTGCTGACAAGCCATAAAATTTATTGATATCGCTTGCACCGGATGACTCTTTAGACAACAAGCTACCTGAGCTCAATAGATATTTAGCGTATAGGTTGGGTGACTCAAACAACATCTCGTTTGCGAGCTTGGTGTTGTGTCCTTGTTCATCCAACTGGTTAAGTTGTTGGGAGAGGCTATTGGCGACCACTTCATACAGATAAGCTGACGTGGCGATTCCTTTCGTCGCCATTGCTTCGACAATCGCAGCAATGTCTAACTGCAAAGTAATCGTGGTAAACATCTGACCAAGAGCAAGTTCGTTGTCTACAGTGATGCGTTGATCTAAAAGCTGCTCACATTTTACAGGCGATTGTTGTTCAAACGTTTGGAAACGTTCTGGCCAAATACGTGCTGCATCGTTGTCTTTCATGGCTAAGGTCATCTTGCCTAGCTCATCGAATGCAATGATGGCGTTTTGTTGGTTGGACTCCAAAGCGATACCGTAACGAATCCACAATGTAAGGTGCACTTTGCAAAGCAGATCAACGTAATCTTTAAACCAAGTCAGTGTATCTTGCTGATAATACTGCTCGGCGAGGTGTTCCAAGAACAAACGTTCATCAGGCATTGGACTGGCAAGAGCCGCCACAGGCACCAGTGCTTTGTCTTGGAAGTAGCTCAGCGGGTATTCACGCACAATGTAAGCAAAGGTTTTATCGTCTCCAACATGGCCGCCATGTTTTTCATAACAATGGAAAAACGTGCCATGTAAGTCTTTATCTGTTTGCTCTAAGTGCGTCAACAAACGTTCAAACCAATGCCCATCATAGAGCGTGGAGGGTTTGATTAGGCGAATGTTTTTAGTACCCAAAGATCGCATGATCAGCGGCACCTTGATGTGGGTCTGTGGTGCTGTGTTCACGACCACAGTGCGCACTGACAGGGTTGGAGTTACCTCAAGATACGCAACCGGTGCTTCAATGACACCGTCAGAAATGCCATCAAGACTTCTTAGTGTTAATGGGTGTGCGGGGAATAACTCATGGCTAAGAGCAAAATCGGCGGGCAGACCCACTTGCTCCATCGTTGGCCAACATTCTGGTTGTGGACTGGTCAATGTAACGAGTGACTTTTCGATTGCGAGCCAACGAAGTTCAAAGCATTGTGCAAATTCTGGCGCAAATTGTTCTAGGTCGTGATCGCTTAAACCGAACTTAGCACGTGCTGTCGGGTAGTAAGGGTGGTCAAGATAGGATGCGATTTGATCGGCACGTAATAGCTTTTGCTCCCAACGTTCTAGTTGAGAAATTGGCAGCATGAGTGCTTCCGAGTACTGACTGAAGGCGCTATCACACAATCCTTTGTGTTTTTCTGCGCATTCGAGTTCTTGCAAATAACCATCTAATAACGAATGCGAGCTTTCGTGAGCACCTGCTTTCAATAATTCGATCCAATCTTGATAGTGCTGCTGTGCTTCAACGACACCATTTCTTTCTACGAACCAACTATCACCTTTCGAGCCATCTGGTTGGCCGTATACCCAACGCTGCATGTAATAGCTCGGAGTAACGGGCAAGTAGAGTGTAAAGTCTGAACCCGCAAAAACAGCCCAAATTTGATTACGAGGATAAGAAGATAACTTGAGTGTACTCGGGAGCTGAGATTCAAATCGGCTTTGAGAAACTAATCCGAATAAATCTTCACGCAAGCAAGTATCGACTAAGCGTTGAGTGAGGTATAACGCGTTTTCATTCATGCTGTTACCTCGTTTGTTGCTGTTAGATTGAAGCGAGAGATTGCCTGTTGTAGCGCGGGTTCTAGTGTTCGACCAGAAGGAGAAACGACCGAAATTCTCGCTAGGTAATCCTTGTTGGAGAAACTTTGTTGGAACGTCTCACCAACCTTCTTAAGCACTTGCTGTTGAGTGACAATATCGCCCTCTTGGTGAATGAAAGAGGTTGATGACCCTTCAATCAAACCGCTTTGTTGCGCCACTACATAGTGCACATGGGCACTGCCATCAATACGAAATATAGGGTCAAGCTTGTGACCCAAGTGAAGATTTAAGATGGTATTGAACCAATTCCCGCCACTGAGGTTATCAAGTAAAAACTCTCGTCCATCACCAATACTTCGATAGTTGATCTCGACCAGTACCGGCCCCGAATCTGTGATGATGAATTCGCTATGGCAGACACCAAACCCCACCCCAAATTTTTGAAGCTGACGTATACATTCTTCTCGGTAGTGAACGCTGTTAATACCATTCCAACTCGCAGCGGTTTCGATGAAGTAAGGTGGCGCAGAGAGTTCTACATCGAACCCCCCAAGTGCGACTAAATTTTCCCCGTCACCAATGGTTTCGACAGTGATAAGCGGACCTTGTAAAAACGCCTCAACCAAAATGGGAGTCGTAGGGTGCTTTTGCCAAAACGTATCGCAATAGTTATCCAGCTCAGCTACAGACTCGCAGCGCTGCACGTCTAAACTAGCCACGCCCTCCTTGGGCTTCGCAACGACAGGAAAATCGAAATCGAATACAGGAGCGCTCTCTCGACTTAACAAAACACTTTGAGTATTAGGTAACGATTTTTCGTTGAGAACCTGACGAGTTAAGTATTTGTTTTTCGCCTTAAGAGTCACATTCCAATCTTTAGCAGGCACACCAAAGAACTGTGCACAGATTGCGGTGGAAGTTTGTAGGTGGTCGCTGTTACTGAAAACAGCATGAGGTTCTAGCTCTTGCTCTGTGATGATTTCGATGAGTTCAAGAGGGTTGAAGACATCGCATTCCAAAATTTCATCGGGATTAAAGCGGTCATCTTCATTCGCCAGTTTTAAGTGGTTGAGTTTGTGGTCTGTGATCAAAATGACGTGGAGACCCATCGCTTTTGCTGTCGGCACGAAGCCGTGAGTGATCGCATCATTCACGACGTGACTCACGATGATTATCGTAGATTTCATGGGGCTTTCCTAATTTCCAAAACGTTGTTGTCGCCTGCTCACAACTCGCTTTCAAGTGCTCTCTTTCGGGGTTAAAAGAAAGAGAATTTTTCTATCTTATTGTTTTTATTGATTCTTATATCATTAGTTGTGTTGCATATTGCAAAGCAAATATAGATCAAAAAATATATATTGCAAATATAAATGATATTTGTTCTTATTCGCAATATTGTTATTTTATAAACTAAAACGGAATTAGATAATGAACATTAGATTGGCCTTGTCCCCTCTCGCTTTGGCTATTGGAGGTGCATTAACCGCAGTGGCTACCGTGTCGAATGTAATGGCTGCAGAAGTAACGGTAGATGAAACCCTACAAGTTATTGGTCATCAGTACGAAGGTTACGCGGAGCACATGCCGCAGTCGGGTACCAAAACGGATGTCGAATGGTTGGATGTACCGCAGGCAGTATCGGTGGTCACAAAGACGGAAATGGAAGACCGCGGTGCTGTACGTTTGGTGGATGCACTTGATGGTGTCGCAGGGGTTAACAATACCTTGGGTGAGGGAAGCCGAGACCAATTTGTGATTCGTGGTTTTGATGCGCTTAACGACATGTACCGTGATGGTATGCGTGATGACGGGACTCTGCAATCGTACCGAAGCCTAGCGAATATCGAACGTGTCGAAGTGGTAAAGGGCCCTGCAGGCGCACTTTACGGCCGAGGTTCAGCCGGCGGTATCATCAATTTGGTCACCAAGCGTGCTAACGGTGATAATTTTACAAAAGTCAACGGCAGTGTTGGCAGCAATAATCTTTTTGTTGGTCAGGTTGACAGCTCGATGGCGCTTAGTGACAAGGTTAGTGGTCGTATCAACGTGGAAAGTCGACAGTCTGATTCCTATGTAGATCACGTCGACTCTAATGATTTCTTTATCGCACCCACCATTAGTGTATTGCCTGCTGAGGGGCATACCATTGATCTCGATGTAGAATATGCGCACCAAGAGCTAGTGCCATATCGTGGTGTTCCATCTAAAAATGGTAAGCCTGTCGATGTCTCTGAAAGCACATTTTACGGTGGCACGAATGACTATCAAGAGTCAGACAGCATTCGTGTTGGCGTTAATTATGAATGGCTTTTGAACAGTGAATGGGCATGGACAAACCGCGCAGCATACAACCATATCGAGCTTGAGCAAAAGGGTACGCGCCAAGGAACGGTAACTGGGAATGAAGTATCTCAGACTGTAAATAACTTCGGTTACGACCCTCGTACCACAACGACTCTTCAATCTGAGCTAGTTTGGGAAACCGATTCGAACCAAATGATGATCGGTGCGGATTATAATCAGATCAATATCGACTTAACGCTCGCAAGTGATAAAACCTTACCTCCAAAAGATATCTACAACCCTGTAGCAGGCCCAACACCTGATCCGGGTTTCAAACCTTTCCGTGATAACACGACAACGACGACAGGTGTCTACATTCAAGACGTTTACACCTTTGGTGATCTTTCAGTGATCGGCAATGTGCGTTACGACTCGATGGAGCTTGAACAGCAAAAAGCGGGCTCAGCAAAAGAGAATCTAGACGATGACAAAGTGAGCTACCGCGGTGGTTTGGTCTACCGAATCAACAACGATATGTCAGTGTACGCAAGCTTAGCTCGTTCATGGCAATTGCCTTACTCAGGTATCTACATCAATCCTAAATTAGCAGAATTCTTCCACACCGATCTAAAAGAAATTGGCGCAAAAGCTTACCTATTAGATAACGCTTTGATGCTGAATGCTGCGGTCTTCCAAATTGATCAAGAGCAACCAGAAACCAATATAGACGGCGACGTTGTTAACAAGATCGAAGCTCGTCACCAAGGTATTGAATTAGAAGCTCGCGGTCAGTTTACCGAGCAGTGGGACATTTCTGTAGGCTACAGCTATTTAGACGCGGAGAACAAAGAGACAGGCAAAAAGCCAAACGATGTGTCTGATCATCTGTTCTCTCTTTGGAGCACTTATCAGTTAGATGGCAACTGGCGTTTAGGTGGTGGCGTGAAATACGTAGGCGACCGTTACGCGGGTAATGATGAAGCTGTAGCGCTGGGTGACTACACCACGGTTGACTTGATGGCAGCGTACACCACGGGTCGTCACAAAGTTCAAGCGAACGCTTACAACGTGCTTAATGAGAAATACATTCTGGGCGCAACCAACGGCACGTCTGGTACTAACCAGATTGGTTACGGAGCGCCAGCCGAATTTATGCTCAGCTATGGCTATCAGTTTTAAAAGCTAATTCAGTTCTAAGAGTTCGTTCATTTCTAAGAGCTAGTTCGACTCTAAAAACGATTGATTTGTTCGCTACGAATGAGTGAACAGTTGGCCTCATTTTGAGGCCGTTTAGCCCATAGGATCAAAGCGCCGATATAACCGAAAACATGGCCTTTGATCCTAACCTGCCTACTTAGGAGATTTTCATGCCTTACCAGAATTTGGATGGTAAACCCTGTACTCAATCACATCAAAAGTTGCGTCTAAGTGCCCTTGCAATGGCCATCGCTTCAGTGACTTCCATGGGCGCATTTGCCGCGTCAGATCCACAAACGACGACCATGGAAACGGTTGTCGTGACGGGCAGCTTGATCGGTAATTCAGAACTTGAGGATGTGAAAGAGTATCCGGGAGCTCGTACTGTTCTGACTAATGAACAAATTAAAAAGACTGGCGCACTCTCGATTGACTCTGCCTTCCAAAGTGTACCGGGCATTAAGGTTCAAGACGAAACGGGCACCGGTGTTTTGCCTAACATCTCAGTGCGTGGTTTGAAAGCGAGTCGCAGTGGGCACGCTCAATTCCTCATGGATGGTGTTCCTCTGACACTGGCGCCGTATGGTCACACAGGACAATCAATTTTCCCTGCAACGCTGTCGATGCTTGATCGTATTGATATTGTGCGAGGCGGTGCGGCGGTTCAGTATGGACCAAACAACGTCGGTGGTGTGATCAACTTGGTGACCAAGCCTATTCCACATGAGTGGCAAACGGAAATCAGTAATCGCTTTACTGTATTCGAGGATGGCGATACGCCGCTCAACGACTTTTACCTGCGAACGGGTGGTTGGTTAACCGATACGCTGGCACTTCAAGTCGAGGGGAATTTCTTAAAAGGTGAAAGCTTCCGTGAACACTCCGACACAGATGTCAAAAACTTCCAAGCGAAACTGCAATGGTTACTGAGCGATACTCAAGAGTTACAAGCTTTCGTTCAACGTTATGATGCCGACACCCAAATGCCGGGCGCTTTATCGCCAGATGATTATGACAAAGATCGTACTCAGTCGAAGCGCCCATACGATGAATATCAAGGCACTTCAACGCGTTGGAGCCTGAAGTATTTACATGACTTGAATATTGCAGATAGCGCCGAATTAGAAATACTGACGTTTGGCCACCGTTCTGAGCGTTTCTTCCAATGGGGCTTTAACAGCGCTGGCGGTCACTGGGCGGACCCTGCATTACCATCAACTGATATTCGTACGTCACCACGTGAATTTGCTGTTTATGGTGTTGAACCTAAACTCGCGATGTACTTTGACGGAAATACCGTAACGCAAAACGTGATTGTTGGGGCACGCTACGTCAACGAAGATATCGATTACAAGCTGACTCAAACGCCAATTGCTGGTGGTGCTACAACAACCCCACGTGATTGGCACTTAGATACTGACGCTTTTGCTGGTTACATCAGCAATGAAATCGGCCTGTTCAATGACGTACTGAAAGTCACGCCGGGTATTCGTTACGAATCGATTGATATGACATTTGATGATCTGGGTACAGCACAGAGCACAGACAACAAAGTGACGGAGTGGTTGCCGGGCTTAACCGTGGCATACCACCTGACAGAGCAATGGGTTGGTTACACTAATGCACAGAAATCTCTGCGTGCACCACAAATTGCTTACATTCGAGGCAAGGGTGAAGAGGGCAGTGAGCTAGCGTGGAACTACGAGTTGGGTGCTCGCTACAACCAAGATTCAACCAGCTTTAACATTGCACTTTACCGCATTGATTTTGAAGATCAGCTGCAATGGCAAAGTGCTACCCAAACTTTCGATAACATTGGTAAAACCCTTCACCAAGGTGTTGAGCTCTCTGGTCGTTATATTCCTCAAGCGATGCAAGCTTTGAGTTTGGGCGCTGGCTATAACTACTTAGATGCAACGTTAGAGGAAGAGGGTGCAAACAAAGGTAATCAACTCCCTTATACGTCTAAACACCAATTTAGCTGGGATGCGACTTACGCCTTTAGCAAGGTAGATACGACTTTGTCTGGTTACTACTTCAGCGAGTCTTACTCTGACAATGCGAATACAAGTGCCGAAGATGCAACGGGCGCGACAGGTAAAGTGCCTGCCTACATGGTCTGGAACTTTAACCTAGGTTCGGATTTGTACAAGGATGAAAACAGTAAGCTGCGCATGAACCTTGCCGTGAACAATTTGTTTGATGAGGACTATTACTTCCGCGGTATTGACACCAGCCCGGTTGGTCGTTATCCAGCACCAGGACGTTCTTACACTTTGGATCTGAATTATCAGTTCTAATACGTAATTTATTGAAAGTAACAACGAATAAAAGTCGCCAATACTCTTGGCGACTTTCACGGTTCTAGCGTTTAAGGAAAATTAAATATGGAAAACAACTCTCGCCTTTTGTTTTCGAATCAATTGATGCTGTCGAACGGACTGCTGTCACTCAATAAGCAGTTTTTATTCAGAAGGATAGCGATAACCTTGGCTTTGCTGGTTTTAAGCTTGTTCTCATTTTCCAGTTCAGCACAAACCAGGGTCATACAAGATGAGCAGGGTCAGTTTGAGATAGCGACTACTCCGCAACGTATTGTGGTGTTGGAGTTCTCATTTGTAGATGCGTTAGCTGCGGTGGGGGGTTCTCCTGTTGGTGTTGCCGATGACAATGATGCTTCGCGAGTGATTCCGGCGGTACGTGAATTGGTTCAACCATGGGAATCGGTTGGCATGCGTTCTCAGCCTAGCCTAGAAGCCATTGCGGTATTAAAGCCTGACCTGATCATCGCAGATGCAGAGCGTCATCGTACTGTCTATCAAGATCTACAACGCATCGCACCAACTCTGCTGCTCAAAAGCCGTGGTGAGACTTATCAAGAGAATTTGGAGTCTGCGCTCAAGATTGGCATCGCTCTCGACAAGCAATCGTCAATGGAACAACGAATTCAACAACATCAACACGCCATGGCTGAATTCAAAAGTCATTTCTCGCTCAAACAAACCGTCCAATTCGCTGTCGTGTCGGATAAAGGTATGTGGTTACATAGCCCTGCATCTTACGCAGGGGGCGTGCTGACCGCATTAGGTATTGCGAGCCCTATTGTGAAACCAACAGAGAAGGCATATTTACCAACCAGTTTTGAGTTGTTGTTGAAAACCAATCCGGATTGGTTGCTCCTTGGCGCTTACTCTCATCCTAATATTGTTGATGATTGGCAGAAAAATCCGTTATTCAATGTACTAACCTCTGCTAAAAATCAGCAAGTTGTAGAAGTGTCACCAGCACTTTGGTCATTGAATCGAGGCATGTTAGCGGCAGAACAAATGGCGAAAAATCTTGAGCAGATCTTGGACCCATCATGAGTACGATGTCGTTCTCTAAAAGTAAGCGATTCTGGCCAATACTGTCGTGGCGAGTCACGTTATTTACTGCATTAGTGTCGTGTTTGGCACTGTCTGGTTACGCGGCCTCTATGACTGGGTGGTCTAATTTCTCTTTAACATTGAGTGACTTGATTCACTACTGGTTTGCGTTTGATGAAAGCAACATGACTCATCAAATATTGGCGACGCTAAGAGCGCCAAGAACTTGTGCTGGGCTATTGATTGGTGCGAGTTTGGCCGTCGCTGGGTTATTGATGCAAGGTTTGACGCGCAATCCACTCGCGTCTCCGTCGATTCTTGGCATTAACGCTGGCGCAGCCTGTTTTATGGCGTTAGCTGCAATAGGCATACCTGTGGTTAGTGATTTAAACCCAATCCTTAATGCGGTTCTTGGTGCATTGCTAAGCGGCGGTGCCGTTATGCTCCTCGGTGGTTTTTTCTCCGAACGTTCTCATCCGTTACGTTTGGTTCTCGCGGGTATCGCCATTACTGCGTTATTGCTCGGACTGACACGAGCGGCGCTGATTCTTGCTGACGACATGGCTTATAGCGTCTTGCATTGGCTTACTGGCTCACTGTCTAGTGTGGATGATGAGCAATGGCAACAGCTTTGGCCGCCTGTAGTGATTGGTTTGGTGTTGGCAATGAGTCTTGCCCGCAACCTCAACTTACTGGCACTTGGCGAAGAAGTTGCAGTGGGGTTGGGCAGCAACATCAGGTTTACTCGCCTCGTGAGTGGACTGACGATCGTGTTGCTTGCCGGAGCAAGCGTCGCTATCGCAGGGCCAATTGGCTTTGTTGGATTGTTAGTGCCTCATTTGGTTCGACCTATTGTTGGGCACAATTATCATTTACTGATTCCTATTTCAGCATTGGCAGGCGCAGCATTAGTGTCTTGGTCAGATGCACTGTCGCGAGCGATTGCTTTCCCGACTGAAACACCCGTTGGTGTTATTACTGCTTTGCTCGGAACACCTTGTTTTATTTTGATTGCGACGAGGAGATCTTAATGCACCATCACACTAAGATAATTTTGTTATCAGGGATTCTCATATTAGTGGCATCCGCAGGTTTGTTTGTCGGAGCAGCTTCGCTTTCTGTTTCTCAAGTCATCGAACATTTGGTCGCGTTTTCCAGCGACGACTTTGTTATCCATCAGTATCGACTACCACGTATGTTGCTCGCGATAAGCGTGGGCGCAGGGTTAGGGCTTTCAGGGGTATTAGTGCAAGGCGTGATACGGAATCCGTTAGCATCGCCTGATCTTATGGGTATTAGCGCCGGGGCAGGCCTTGCTGCGACAGCGAGTTTAGTTTTGTTCCCCAATGCGCCAGTCAGTGTGCTTCCGGTTGTAGCTATGTTCGGTGGGGTATTGGCTGCAGGGCTGATTGCGGTATTGGCATGGTGGTCAAGGCCAACACCCGCCAAATTGGCGCTGATTGGTATTGCGGTGAGTGCGTTTCTGGCCAGTTGTATCGACTTCTTGCTGGTCACCAACCCGATCGAGATCAACACGGCCATGGTGTGGCTTACTGGCAGCCTTTGGGGACGAAACTGGCAGCAAGTCCCGTTTATTTGGAGCGTGCTGCTCTTGTTGTTACCCATGGCATTATGGTTGGCGTGGCGATTAGATGTGATGGGGCTTGGCGAGGAAAGTGCGACCACATTGGGTACTAAGCCAAAACAGATTCAGGCTCTTGCGTTATTGGCTGCTGTATTACTTGCCAGTGTTAGCGTTTCTGTTGCTGGAACGATCAGTTTTGTGGGTTTATTGGCACCTCACTTAGCACGCTTGTTGTTTGGGCATAATCATAAGTTGTTAATCCCAGCATCTGCACTGGTGGGGGCAATTCTGGTTACCAGCGCTGATGGGTTAGCCAGAGGTCTACAACCCCCCATTGAATTACCAGCAGGCGTTCTTACGTCTGTGATTGGCGCGCCTTATTTCATCTTTCTTCTCTATCGTTATCGAGGTTGGTAACCATGCTTAAAACGCAGAATCTTTCCGTCGCGTACGGCAAACAAACGATCATACCGAACCTGTCGGTTTCTATCCCTAAGGGAAAAATCACCGCATTGATAGGACCTAACGGGTGCGGTAAATCCACCTTGTTAAAGACGTTAGTCAGAATTAACAAACCAGTGGCAGGAGAGGTGTTGTTTGAAGACAAACCACTATCAAGCTATGGCGATAAAACGCTCGCTCGTTCGTTGTCACTTCTTCCCCAAATCTTGGTCAGCCCGGAGGGGATCACGGTAAGAAAGTTGGTCGAATATGGCCGTTCGCCTTATGTGTCTCATTGGGGGAGGTTAGGGCAGGACGATCAAAGGATTGTAGAACAAGCTATGCGTGATACAGGTGTGCTTGAGTTTGCTGATAAGCCTGTTGAGTCACTGTCTGGTGGCCAGCGTCAAAGAGCATGGATTGCGATGGTAATTGCACAAGATACGGACGTAGTGATGTTGGATGAACCGACCACATACCTTGATATGTCTCACCAGGTGGAATTAATGAACCTGATGCAACAGATGAATGCCAAAGGAAAAACGGTGGTTGTTGTGTTGCATGATCTTAACCAAGCCAGTCGTTACTGCGACCATCTAGTGGTTTTGGAAAAAGGGTGTTTAATAGCAGAAGGCTCGCCTGATGAGGTGATGACCGAAACTATGCTCAGTAACGTATTTGATCTCAAAGCGAGCGTGTTTCGTGATCCTATTTCAAATACGCCAATGTGTGTCGCGATTTAGTTATCTGTTCTGAACAACGAGATCACCAAGGCACAAAGAACAGAACACAAGCAAGGAAGCCACATTAGATTAAGTCGTCTAAACTTAAGGTTTGTAACTAGTCAAAGCAGAACAATTTGGGCTCTAAAAACGTTCTCGAAAATAAACGTAAATTAACCCTTTACCTCAACTTAACTTGAGGTATTAGGATATGCAACGTTGCTTACGAGAATACTTTAAGGAGAGAAGAATGATCCAACTTGAACATGTGAATTTAGTGGTAAAAGACATCCCAGAAATGCTGGTTTTTTATAAAGCGGCGTTCCCTCATTGGTATGTACGTGATGAGGGAAAAGGGGAGTGGTCAGGCAAGCCACGTAACTGGCTGCATTTTGGTGACGAGTACCAATACATCGCGTTGAGCGATCACGGTGAAGGTGAAAATAGAGATTTGGCTGGGCATTCTGTTGGCCTCGCGCACTTCGCTTATGTGACTCATAATATTGAAAGTGTAACCAAGCGCCTTGTTGATGCAGGCTTCCCAATTGCCAAACCCGGTGCCGAAGAACCTTATCGAAAAAATGTCTACTTTGTGGATCCGGCCGGTTTTGAAATCGAGTTCGTTGAGTATTTGAGTGACGATCCAAAACTACGTAACGCTACAAGCTAGCCGTAATACGCCGCTTTATTAAAGTTGGTTAGCTGAATGAAAACGCGCTAGAGCATTTATAGAAAAGGGCATTGTGGAATAATCCGCAATGCCCTTTTTAGATCTATTTAATCGCTGATTAGCTAACTGATGTTGAGCTCTTTTAGTTGGTGTCTACTTAGCTTTAAACGGCATCAACAGTTGTTTGCCAAACACATTGATAAGAGCACCCGTCACAATAAGGCCACCACCTAGGTAGGTCCAAACTGATGGAATCTCATTGAACACCCAAACACCTAATAGTGCTGAGAATACGATCTGAACGTATGAGTAAGCTGAAGCTTTACCAGCTGCTTGAGTTTGCATTGCTTTGGTCAAACCATATTGGCCGATCTGAGTGAAAATTCCGACCAGAACCAGCATCATGGTTAAGAAAAGGCTAGGCCATACAAAGTCGTTCCAGATCAGGGCGGTCGATATTGGCAGAGCGACCAGTGGGAAGTAGAAGATGATCACTGAGCTGTCTTCAGTCTGGCTAAGTTTTCTCACTATCACATAAGCAATTGAGCTACCAAACGCGCCACATAACGCTAGCATAATACTGAATAGCGGCAACTCGCTGCTCGCACCGCTGTTCATGCTTGGCTGTACCATTACCGATAATCCCGCTAGGCAGAATACAATGCATATCATGGTCGAATTTTGGACGCGTTCTTTCAGGAACAGTACGCCAAGTAACGCGGTAAAGACAGGATGCACGTATTGCAGAATGGTTGCTTCTGCTAACGGAAGAGTGGTTACAGCGTAGTAAACACACATCAAGGCTGCGGTACCAACAGCGCCACGAACAAACAACAGAGGTTTGTTATTGCCCCAGATCGAAATGCCTTTTCGTTTGACGTCGATGTAGCTGATGATCAACGACACCAAAGCCCTTGCTGCAACAATTTCAAATACAGGTATGCCGTAATTGCTAACGTATTTCACACAAGCTGACATCAGTGCGAATCCAAAAGCAGAAAGGATCATGAACCGAACCCCTACAGGGATCAGTGAAAAAGAGAAAGAAGGCATAAAAATATCAATTGGTTGAGGGGAAAAGGAATCATAACGTAGTTTAGAAGAGCCGACCAAAGTCTTTGTCCTGTTCTGGTCAACTTGATTCAATTAATTCTCATTTCAGTTCTGTTCAAAACCCATCCCGCATAACATCGGCGATAGCTCAGTTTTATAAAATCACCATCAACAGAAGGTGACGCTAATTCAACTCTGATTTATCCGTCGTTTTAATTGTCGTTCTTATTCATATCATTCTTGTGAATTTATAATGAGAGATATGTTCTATGAAACCAATCAATACCCTACTCATATCCGCACTTGCCGTTTGTTCTTTTAGCTCAGCCACTTATGCTGACACTATTTTGCATGCTTTCAATTGGAAGTATTCGGATGTAACGGTCAACGCCGATCAAATTGCACAAGCTGGCTATAAGAAGGTGCTTGTCGCACCTGCGATGAAGTCTAGTGGCAGCCAATGGTGGGCGCGTTACCAACCTCAAGACCTTCGTACCATTGATTCACCTCTCGGCAACAAACAAGATTTAGCCGCAATGATTGCCGCACTCAAAGGTGTGGGTGTTGATGTGTATGCCGATGTGGTGTTGAACCATATGGCGAATGAAAGCTGGAAGCGAAGTGACTTGGATTACCCAGGCACTGAAGTGCTAAACGATTATGCGAGCCGTTCAAATTACTATGCTGATCAGACTCTGTTTGGCAGCTTAGCGCAAGGTTTTGTCTCGGCTAACGATTTCCATGCCGCTGGTTGTATTTCAGATTGGAACGATCCTGGTCACGTTCAGTACTGGCGTTTGTGTGGTGCCGATGGCGATGTTGGCTTGCCTGATCTCGACCCAAACAACTGGGTGGTTTCACAGCAACGTTTATATCTGAAAGCGCTAAAAGATATGGGGATCAAAGGTTTCCGTATTGATGCGGTAAAACACATGAGCCAGTACCAAATCGATCAGGTATTCACGTCTGAAATTACTGCGAACATGCATGTGTTTGGCGAGGTGATTACCAGCGGTGGAGCAGGGAACAGCGGCTATGAGTCGTTCTTAGCGCCGTACCTGAATAATACTAATCACTCCGCGTACGATTTCCCGCTGTTTGCGTCGATTCGAACTGCATTCTCTATGGGCGGTGGCTTGAACCAATTGCATGATCCAAAAGCGTACGGCCAAGCATTGGATGATAATCGCTCAATTACTTTTGCGATCACACATGATATTCCAACCAATGACGGTTTCCGTTACCAAATTATGGATCCACAAGACGAGCAGCTTGCTTACGCTTACATCCTTGGTAAAGATGGTGGCACGCCGTTGATCTACAGCGATGACCTACCGGATTCTGAAGACAAGGATAACGGTCGTTGGGGCAATGTTTGGAATAGCTCGAATATGAAGAATATGCTGAGCTTCCACAATGCGATGCAAGGTAAATCAATGACGATGATTTTGAGCGACCAATGTATTTTGCTGTTTAAGCGTGGAAAAGAAGGCGTTGTTGGCATTAACAAGTGTGGCGAAACACGTGGCATAACAGTCGATACTTACCAGCATGAGTTTAACTGGAATGTTCAATACAAAGACGTATTAAGCAGTGCGACAGAAACCATTTCTTCTCGCTACCATACCTTCAATCTACCCCCACGCAGTGCGCGTATGTTTAAGCTTTAATGTTTGCTCAACAAAGTGAAACATAACGGGTAGATAGCATAAGCCGCAGTATTTGCTGCGGCTTATTGTTGTGTAAACGAGTCGTTTTGCAACTGGCGCGTTTTTACGAGCAAAATGTTTAGAAAGGCGAACGACTATTGGCAATGGCGAACTGTTGGTAAAGCTCCGCCACTTCGACTGGGTTGAACTCGTCTTTGTAAGTTAGCTCACTGAGTCGGTGTGTGATGTTTTGTAGTTCATGCGAACGTTGCTGAGCACGCTGCTGATAGCGTTTGAATGCTTGCTCTGTGCCTTCAAAGTTAGAGGCAATGCTTTGTGCCAATACGTAAGCGTTCTCAATGCCCAAGCTGAATCCGATCCCCATAGTCGGCAGCACTGCGCAACAGGAATCTCCCAGTAGAACAGCATTGCCGCGATACCAAGTATCAAATGGGGCAACATCGGTGAGTGGAGAAGGCAAGATCTTCGATTCAGGCGTATCTCGGATCATATCCAGTAAATAGCTTGGGTAGTGAGAGAATTGCTCTAACACGGTTTGTTTAGACAGCGTTTCACCTTCTTGAACGGCACACGCGGCAAACCAGTATTTACCTTGGGTTTCTCGGTCGTAGGTGTAGGTTACGATACGAGATTTATCACCCGCAAAAACATAACACTCATCATCGCTGATTTCAGGTGCTTTGAAATCAATCTCACCACGGCAACAATAGACGTTCGGTTGTCTTAACGACACATCAGGCGCGACAAACTTTCTCACTTGAGAGAACACGCCGTCGGCACCCACAATAATATCCGCATCAATGGGTTCGTCATTGATCAGAATCTGCGGCTCATCGTCGTTTTGAACAACAGTGCAGGTTTGGTTAGTGTCGATGCAGTCATCTCCTAGCTCATTTAATAGCAGTTGGTATAAACGGCTGCGGTGAAATAAACCAATTGGCGCGTTAGCTTTACTCGGAGAGTCACTCATATTGAGTGTGTTGATGGGCAACCCTGTCGCCGTTAATGTCGAGATGGTATCGACTTGGTTACACGCAGCTTTGACTTTATCGACACCAACCAGTGCCGCAAGTACTTGCATGCCTTCTGGCCACATAATGATGCCAGTACCGTCAGCACGCGGTTGTGCTGCTTTTTCGTATATTCGAGCTTTAATACCAAATTTACGCAATGATAATGCAAGTGCCAAACCATTCAGCCCCGCACCAATAATTGCGACTTTTAGACGTTGTTGTTCCATGACTTTCTCCTAAGAATAAGATGCCAATATCTGTGTACTGGTTCATAGGGCGTAAGATAGGTCATTCGAATTGATAAATAAACGTTATAAATTATAAGGTTAATGCGATTTTGAAAACTGAGGCACCGATCCCCTAATGATCTTGGATAACACCAAACCAATGGTTCTGATGGGATAGTGATTTAAGCAACTCGATTTCTTTTGCTGTCTCTTCTCTAAGCCATTCAATAAGGTCATTGATGATAGGCGTGTGAGTACGTTGGTGCATGAAGTAAGTCCACGCACTGTGTTGGATCTTTGCATTCTTAGGGCAGTACAAAAAGCCTCGTTGGAGATCTTGTTGTACTAACAATAGATCCGTGACCGTAACCCCTTCACCGGATAAACAGGCACTGAGTGCCATATCTAAAGACAAGAAACTGGTATTTCTGACGGGTTTCTTTGGTGGGAATTCAACATCGGCCAACCACACTTTCCAGTCGTGATGATCTAAGGTTGGGTGGAGTCTTGGTAAAGTTAAGATCGAATCGAGGTCGGTGTCTTTATTCGTTAAGTTGGTCGAATTAGTTAAGCTAGTCGAGCAGACCGGTGCCATAAACTCTTCACGCAAGAAGGTGATGTCAGGTGCCTTGTCATAGCGTTTTTTGAAACGCGTGTGGAAGATCAGTAGATCATACTCACTACTATTAATCGATTCGTCTTCCTCAATCACAGGAACTATGACGATCTCATGATCTTGATAACGCTCGTTTAATTCCCTGACTTTAGAGATCAATACTCGCGTCGCGAAACTTAAGGTCGCTTTGATCACGATACGTTTCTGCTTCGGCTCACTCCAAGAGGCAATGATAGCTTCGATATTGCCGTAGCTTTCACGCAAAGCCACATACAAATCATGACCTTGTACCGTTAATTCAATCGCTCGATGCTTACGAATAACCAGTGATGCGTTTAACTCATCTTCAAGCTGTTTGATCTGTCGGCTGATTGCACTTTGTGTCACATGCAGCTCTTCGGCAGCCAGAGTAAAGCTCATCAGCCTTGCAGCAGCTTCAAACGCTTTTAAGCCATTATGTGAGGATGGCAAGCTAGGATATGGGGTCATAATTCGTTCGCATGAGTTTATAGAATGTTAGAGTCGCAAATTTATCAATTGAACGCCAGCCTCATCGATCGTATTTTGGGCGAAATTACCTGAGGCGCTCATGAAAAAAATACTCACTCTTGCATTCCCTTTGATCATTTCACAGCTGATCTCTATGGCGTTAGTCCTTACTGATGTTTGGATGATGTCGCGTATCAGTGTGTCAGCCCTTGCGGCTGGTGGCTTAGGCGCCTCTATCTACTTTTTCATCTTCATTATTGCGAGCAGCACCGTGGGTTGTGTCGCGAACTTGATTGCGATCGCTTATGGTCAGCGAGTAGCTCGCCCTGAGTTTGGGAATACGCAAATCAGATTGGCTGTGAAAGGCGCAACTATGCTGGCGTTCGTGCTCAGCGTGACCCTAATGGCCAGCTTCTGGTTTGCTCCGTTGGTATTAGAAGCAGCCAAACAGCCGCCAGAAGTGATCACTTTAGCCATGGAATATGTCCATGCCTTGAAGTGGGTGATGTTGCCTTCGCTTATCTTATTGGTACTTCGCGGCTTAACCAGTGCGTTTGGCAATGTGCGTTCTATTCTGGTGATGTCTATTATCACCGTAATTCTGAATGTGCCAGTCAGCTACTTCTTAACCTTCCAATTAGACATGGGCTTAACGGGTTTAGGGCTAGGTACGGCTATCGCGGCATTTATAGTGATGGTTGGATACACGGTTTGGGTATTCAAACGTGACGAATTCAGGCAGTTCGCCCCTTGGTTAAACACAGAAGAGTATTCAATTAAGTTGATGAGTCCGCTTTTAATGATGGGTTTACCTATCGGATTAGCAGCATTACTTGAACATGGCCTCATTTACGGCGGTACCTTGATGGCGGGTACGATCAGTATTGCTTCGTTAGCCTTACACCAAATCCTGCTGCAATGCTTAAGCTTCACCTGGAACTTCAATTTCGGTTTCTCACAAGCTGCGGCGATTTTGGTGGGGCGTGATTTCGGTGCGGGTAATTACGAAGGGATCAAAAGAACCTCGATTCTCAGCTTTATCTTAGTGTCGGTGTTGAGCGTTGCGTTGTCTGCCGTGTTCATCATATGGCCGGAAATGATCGCGTCTATCTTTAAGCTGGACGATGGCACTGGCGCGATGACCTCATTGTTGGCTTCTGTTATCTGGGTAGTGGCGTTGTGCTTTATTGTCGATGCTTGGCAGTTACTGGCAATTAACTTGTTGAGAGGGATGAAGATTGTCTCCATGCCAACAGTGATGACTGCTATCGGTTACTGGGTATTTGGTCTACCTGCCGCTTGGTATTTGATGCCAAAATTCGAATTGGCGGGGATCTGGGGCGGAATCGGCGTGGGTTTAGGCGTGACAGGTATTCTGCTGCTTATCCAATTGATGCGTGTCATCCAAAAGAACAGCCAATCTCCGGATTTGTCGAATCATGCTTATACGTGATTTGCTAATGGTGTACTGAACACAAAAAAGCCGCAGTCATCATAATGACTGCGGCTTTTTGTTGTCTATTCAGATTCTCCCTTTTCTGAGGGAGATGGGAAGAATCAATATCAGGATTAAGGGCAGCTATTTTCTACCAGACTACTTTCCACCAGAGAGCGCAGACTTCATCATGGTTTTGAATTGCTCTTTCTGCTCTTCAGTTAACACATTATAAATGTTGTTCTTGAGACGCATCTCTTGCATCACCATCGACTTCTCGGTTGCTTGAACGGTGTCGATGATCTTTTCCATCTCGGCTTCATTGAAATCAGGTTGAGTCACAAGGCTGATCTGTTTCTTCTTGAGCTCGATTGCGCTATCCATGTCAATCTGTGTTCTATCAGATTGGTAGCCTTCAACAAGGGAGATGACTTCCGCGTGTTGCTCTTCGCTTAGGTTTAAAGAAGCAATAACCATTTGCAGCGGGCTCACTGCTGGCTGTGGCGGTTGTTGTGGTGATGAAGCACTCACAAACGGAGCGGTAACGAGTAGAGCTGAAGCAGTTAATACACAAAGCGACTTTTTCAGTGATTTCATTGAGTTTCTCCTGTTAGTGGAAACATGAGTATAGATGGCGAAGCTGAACTCGATATGAACACGCTGTTCAGTTAAGTGTGCTCAGCGATTTACGTTCACTTAAATTCGTTCAGATAAGTACCTTCAAGTAAGTAGAGAGTGGGTTAGACCTTGGTCTTACAGAAACTGAGCGTAAAGGTGACTAGAATGATTTGAGTTGCTCACCGTTTTATCAAGGAATACACAAATGGAAGTTGGATTGTTCTGGGCTGAAAAAGGAATGTTAGTGCTTGGCGCACTGTTTGTTTTGACGAGCATGATGCAGTACGGAAGACGCAGTAGCGATTGGAAGGGCGTGATTACGATGTTTTATAAGCGCATCCCAATGAATATCGCGGAATACAAATGGTATCGTTTGGGTATCGCTTTATTGGTGTTTGCTGTGGTTATACGTTTCGCATTACTGATCCTATGGCCTTCATACCAGTTCTAGTTCTTCACACTACGTCTCTTATCATGGCTACATAAAGCCGATAAATGAATGAGTAAACCAAGCCTTAATAAACTCACTTATTAAGGCTGCCATTTCATAAACTAGCGCTGTTGTTCCATAAAAAAGTGCTATTACTCTATAATGATGAACGGTTATTACCTTTGTAGCATATTGTTTTTCATGAAGAATAATGCCAGATAATAGCTCACCTGCTTATTCCATCATTCTTACTAATAATCTACACATAAATTCATTCACCCCGTACCTGATACTATAATGTTCTGTTACACTCGTCCGAATTAGCTTTAATTTGTCGGTGGTGCATTTATGTCGTTCCCAGTTCTTATATGTGATGATTCTGCGTTAGCAAGGAAGCAGATGGCTCGATCACTGCCTAGTTCTCTAAATGCAGATATAACTTTTGCTGTTCATGGGCTTAATGCACTTGAAGAGTTAGGTCAAAACCAATTCAAACTGATGTTCCTCGACCTCACCATGCCTGAGTTAGATGGCTATGGCACATTGGAAGAGATGCAACGTTTGGGTGATACCACGCCTGTTGTCGTTGTTTCGGGTGACATACAACCAAAAGCACAACAGAAGGTGCTGGATCTCGGCGCCAAAGCGTTTTTACAAAAGCCGATCGATAAAGAAGCGCTAAAAGCTATTTTACGTGAGCATGTTGAGCCGCCAAAACAGCCCCAGATCATTACTCCGACCGCCTTAGAACTGCCAATACTTCGCCGACGCGATATCTATATGGAAGTGGCGAACGTAGCGATAGGCCGTGCCGCTGATGCACTGGCTCGTCACTTTAATGTATTTGTCCACTTACCACTGCCGAACGTCAACATTTTCGAAGTGAGTGAATTGCACATGGCACTTCGTGACCTAGCGGATAACGACCAAGTGTCGGGTGTTTGCCAAGGCTTCAGCGGAGAAGGCATTGCAGGCGAAGCATTAGTATTACTGAGTGATTCCAGCGTGAGCGATCTTAAGAAGCTCATGAAAGTGCCAACCGAAAGCGAACAGCTTGAAGAGTTAGAACTGCTGATGGATGTGTCGAACATCTTAGTTGGCTCATTCTTGAATGGGTTAGGGGAGCAATCAGAAGTTCGTTTCTTCCAAAGCTCTCCTGTACTGCTAGGTCAACACATCTCGATTGATTCTGTCATTGAAAATACCAGCGGCTCGTTTAAGAAGACCATGACCTTTGAAGTCAGTTACAACATTGATGGCACTTCAATCCGTTGTGACCTTCTATTTATGTTCGTTGATGAGTCTCTGCCTCTTCTAGACAACAAATTGGCCTACCTAATGGAGGAGTTTTAATATGCTGAATCTTCCTGCTGAATTTGAACAGTTCCACTGGATGGTGGACATGGTTCAAAACGTCGATATGGGGCTGGTGGTCATTAATCGTGACTTTCAGGTACAAGTCTGGAATGGCTTTATGACGCACCATAGCGGTAAGCAATCGCATGATGCGATCGGTAAGTCGATCTTTGAACTGTTCCCTGAAATTCCTGAAGAGTGGTTTAGACTGAAAACCAAGCCAGTCTATGACCTAGGTTGCCGCAGCTTCATTACATGGCAACAAAGGCCTTATCTGTTTAAGTGCCGCAATGTTCGCCCTGTAACTCAACAAGCCGATTTCATGTATCAGAACGTGACGCTAAACCCAATGCGCTCACCAACAGGGCAAGTCAACTCATTGTTCTTGTCTATTCAAGATGCGACTGCAGAAGCGTTAGTCTCTCAAAAGAACTAACACTGCTCTATTCACTAAACAGCACTTTTCTATGTGCGTATTAGCATCGGTCTGATCAGCGAATAAAAATGGCTAAGGTTAACCACCTTAGCCATTTTTTTGCTTTCTATTCTTCAAATCTTATCTTTTCCCCAGTTTTTCACGTCAACCAATCCTCTTTTTCTGAGCGCTTTGCAGAGTCTTCTAGGTTAAATGAACGAAAGGGCAGCCACGAAACGTGCTTTTGGAACGGTAATGCTATGGGTGAATAGAAATTGGATTTATAAAGTCTAAGCTTGAAAGCTTCATTTAATGGAGTGCGAGGGCTCGACTCTCAAACCCAAGTGAATATTGGTCTCTAGATTGAGTCCTTTTCACTCTACTTTTCTAAGTGACTGCAAAACAGAAACGTCACGAGATTAGCCAATTTGGTCAAAAACAGATAAAAATTGGAAAATAATCGAATTTATTTAAGAAAAAAGGCATTTTTTTGTTGGAGAAAAGTGTGGCTTTTATGTGATTTTGAGGCGCTTTCTTCACATATTTGCATTATGAGGGCGATATTGCGTGAAATATGAAGGAAAACGATTGCGCAATAAACCAACAGCGTTTGCGCGAATGGTTCACTAAGTTATTAATTAATAAGAATTTAGTTGGAAAGTGTAACTGATGAATTTTTAGCGGATATGGAATCTTTGAGAGGATAGCATAAAAAAAAGTGAAATATCAGACTTGCTGTTACTAAATCACGACCTATAATGCTGAAAACCGGAGCGTCTGCCAACGCTCCGGTTTTTTTGTGTCCGAAGAAAAGTAAACTCGTCTGCCAACGGTTTTACTACGCATTTCGCGAGAGACACATAATTTTATGAATCAAGGAAAACACCATGCGTATCGAACAAGAACTTAAGTTAGGTTTCAAAGATGTACTCTTCCGTCCGAAGCGTTCTACCCTTAAAAGCCGTTCTCAAGTTGAATTAACCCGCGATTTTACATTCAAGCATAGCGGTCGTCAATGGTCTGGTACTCCAGTAATTGCAGCGAACATGGATTCGGTAGCAAGCTTTGAAATGGCAGCTGCTCTAGCAGAGCACGGTGTTATGACTGCAGTACACAAGCACTACACAGTAGAGCAGTGGGCTGAGTTCGCTAAAACAGCAGACAAGAAAACTCTGAACAACGTATTTGTATCAACGGGTACATCTGAAGCTGAGTTCGAGAAAGTTAAGAAGATCATGGCTCTTAGCGAAGAGTTTGTATTTATCTGTATTGACATCGCTAACGGTTACTCAGAGCACCTTGTTGAGTTCGTACAGAAAGTACGTGCTGAATTCCCGACTAAAGTTATCTCTGCGGGTAACGTTGTAACGGGTGACATGGTTGAAGAGCTAATTCTAGCTGGCGCAGACATTGTTAAGGTTGGTATCGGCCCTGGTTCTGTTTGTACTACACGTGTTAAAACAGGCGTAGGTTACCCTCAACTTTCTGCAATCATCGAGTGTGGCGACGCAGCACACGGCCTTGGCGGCATGATCATCGGTGACGGTGGCTGTTCATGTGCGGGTGACGTATCTAAAGCGTTCGGCGGCGGTGCTGACTTCGTAATGCTAGGCGGCATGCTAGCTGGTCACTCTGAGTCAGGCGGTGAAGTTGTAGAGCAAGACGGTAAGCAATACATGAAGTTCTATGGTATGTCTTCACAGTCGGCTATGGACAAGCACTCAGGTGGTGTTGCTAAGTACCGTGCTGCGGAAGGTAAAACTGTTTTACTTCCATACCGTGGTTCTGTTCATTACACGATTTCTGACATCCTTGGTGGTGTACGTTCAACTTGTACATACGTAGGCGCAGCAAAGCTTAAAGAGCTAACTAAGCGTACGACTTTCATCCGTGTACAAGAGCAAGAGAACAACGTATTCGGTAAAGAGTAACCTGAACGAATTCGAATAGTTTGAAAATCAAGAGCCGCTTTTTAGCGGCTCTTTTTTTGCGTGTAATTTAGTGATGTCAGTTATAAGAATCGTTCTCTCTAGGCAATGTTGTGGAAGGAACCTAGCGCTTCAAGAGGATGGATCGGTGAATAAGTCGCCGTAGTGACCAGTAATTCTACATCTGTGAAATTACCTTAACCCTATGCTTAAAATAGATTGCCACCAGGGTTAAGCCTGGTATGATTGCCAGGCTTTTTATTAATAGTTGTGGTAATCATGGAAACAGGTGAAGTTCTAGTAATCGACCTATTCGCGGGGCCTGGTGGGCTTGGCGAAGGCGTGTCGTCAGTAACGCATGAAAATGGTAATTTACCGTTTAAAATTGGCGTGTCAGTCGAAAAGGAACCATCTGCGCATAAGACTCTCACTACCAGAGCTTTCTATAGAAAAGTTCAAGATGCTGAAAACGGTCTAGCTAGCTATAACGCCTATCTAGATGGCGACTTAACACGCGAAGAACTGTTTGAACGTTTTCCTCAGCAAGCAGAAGAAGCTCAGCAAGAAACATTGCTTACCCCTCACGCATTGGGTGATGACAATGAAGAAATACACCAGCGCATTAGAGATTTAGTAGAAGAGCACGGTGATGACCGCCCAAGAATTGTTATCGGTGGCCCTCCTTGCCAAGCATATTCACTTGCTGGTCGTTCACGTAATGCAGGCATAGAAGGCTATACAGCAGAAAAAGACCATCGTAACTTTTTATATAAAGAGTACTTAAAAGTTCTTTCAATTGCTCAGCCAGATGTTTTTATTATGGAAAATGTTCGAGGTATTCTCTCAGCAAAAATTGATGGGGAAGTAATGTTTCCTCGTATTTTGAAAGATTTGCGAGCTCCTGGTCGAATTACAAAAATTGCTACTCCTAGGTATAAAGTTTTTTCCTTAGTGGTAGACACTGAAAACGTAAATAACCCTTCATACGACGACCCTACGGACTTTCTGATTAAAGCTGAGAATTATGGTGTACCTCAAGCTCGCCATCGTGTGATCTTGTTGGGTGTTCGAGCTGACGTTGAAGGGGCTCTAGGGACGCTGACGCGAACAGAAAGGCAAACGACAGTAGAGCAAGTTTTATCTGATTTACCTAAATTAAGAAGTGGTTTTTCTAAGCGTAAAGATGAAGTAAAAGAATGGGAAAGAGCTGTTTCAAAGAATGGAACTCAAGTTAAGAAGTTGCTGAGAAATCAATTTGAGAATGTTCAAAATTTAGACCTTAAGCCTTTTAAAAAACTTAACAGAAGCGAGGCTCAGTCAATAACTCACCCTGAAAACATGCCCATTCACTTGATTCAGTGGTATCGCAATAATGCTCCATCTTGTGTGCTCAATCATGAGACTCGTGGCCATATGGAAAGTGATTTGTTGCGCTATGCATTCAGCGCTGCGTATACCAAGCTGAGTGGGGGAACGTCACCAAAGGCTAGGGACTTTCCTGACGCTCTTGCTCCTGAACACGAAAACTGGAAGTCGGGCGCTCATGCGGACCGCTTTAGAACACAAGCTGCGAATAAGTGCTCTACAACAGTAACTAGCCACATTTCTAAAGATGGACACTATTTTATTCATTACGATCCAAAACAATGCCGAAGCTTAACAGTGCGTGAAGCCGCTCGTTTACAGACATTTCCAGATAACTATAAATTTGAAGGGAACAGAACACAGCAGTATGTGCAGGTAGGAAACGCTGTGCCACCATATTTGGCACAGCAGATTGGTAAGTTAGTAATGAAATTATTAGATTAGATACACTTTCGATTAGGGAAGTTGTTGACGTAAGTTCCGTGGGCATTTAATGGCATACCTACGTTAGTTCTGGTTCCATCTAATGTAATCGTCACACTTCCAGCACAACTATGGTTCTTAGTCTGACCTTTACTTGGAAAAATGTCACTTAAGTGTCCACTTGATAATGAAGCTTCATTACTACAACAGCTTTCTGATATTTGAGTGCATGCTAGGTATGCGCCGCAGTTAGATCTTCTAACACCTGATAATACTGATGGAATAGGATTGTCGTGCCTGCGCCGTGAGTTAGAAAAAAGTATTAGTTCTGGATTTACTTGTTCACATAGATCTTTAGCGAACTCTTCCGGATCACCATTACCAGGTCTACCTCCATGATGGGGGAAGACAAGAACTTTCGCATCTAATCGTTGTTGTTCAGTTAGAAGGAACTGTAGAGTATCGCCGTCCATATCTCCAGGGATAAGAGCTATATTTGCCCCATCGTGTATCAGCCTTAAGACAACAGACATAGAGTTAGCATCTAGCCTCCTTCCGTCGTTGTCTGTTGTTCCCGGTCCCGTAAGGCATTCCACAGGGTTTGGTGCGAGAATCTCCAATGTATAATCATCGTACGTTATGTCGTCATCATCTCGTGCAATGGAAGGCTTTAGTTTGGTGCTTTGGGTGTCTCGAGCATGTTTGATTGCTTGAATTACTGACATCCAAACTTTAGTTCCGCGAAAAGCTTCAGAGTTCATGTGAATTCGTCGTACAACGACATCATCACTCATTAGCAAGGAGATAGCCCCGCCGATATGGTCAGCGTCTGCGTGAGAAAGAATTAGGTCATCAACGATACTGATATTTTTTTCGATTAGAATATCAAGCAGGTCATTTGCTTGAGCCGCGTCAACGATTGTCATGGATGATTCGGACTTGATTAAGGTGCAATTGCCATGGCCAATATCTAAGACAGTAAGATTAACAGAGGTCATCGATGTTAATCTCCTCAAATGATGGCATTGAATGAATATCGGTAATGAAAATATCCCTTGGGTCTATAGCTCCTATATTTACGAAAGCTGATACATGAGCTATTTTTTGAGACTTTAGTTTTTCACGGACTTCTTCAGGGATTAATTTAATTGGGAAGCGTATACCAGTATCTGCCCTCCAATTTGTCACTATCCCCTCAACAAGGTCTTCACTTTTATAAGTTTGAAAATCTTCTAGTCGAATGAGAGCTCTATGAGATTTTCTAGTAACGTCTTTCGCCGCGTTAAGTTCTCGCTCAGAAAAAGATAATAAATCATGGAACAACTGTGGTGTTTGGCTGCCGCGGCCAATAACTGCTGGAACTTTATCTCGGAACAATCTAATTGAAGAATCTGCATCTTCATCATAGAACTGAGTTATTAGTACAGATGGAATTTTCTGGTCATATAGAGAAGCGATTAGGTCTGCACCGAAGAAGCTAGCCATTTGCCCATTTTGTAGCCTATGGTCGGAAATGACGCCGTCTGCACCAAAACACAAAATATCTTCTATTAGCTTTTCTTTGTTGTTTCCATAACGACCAGTAATGATTTCAGGCTCGAAGCCTGCATCTTCTGCGAGAATAGCTAAACTTTCTCGTGAATCTAAATCATCATCGACTATTACAATTTTTTTCATAGTATTTCAAACTCAAAGTAAAATGACGCTCCACCTAAAGGACCATTCGCTTCAACACGATGGTAACCTCCAAGGTCGGAAACTGAATCTTTAACAATAGTTAAACCAAAGCCAGTACCATTGGTATTAGTCGTAAACCCTGGTAACCAAATATCTTCTACACTTATGTCTACAATGCCGGGGCCATTGTCGTGCACTGCTATAATCAATTTTTTATCAGTAACTGTTGATGAGATTTCTAATTTACGTTCTTCTACATAGAAGCCGTTAGTTTGAAATGCCCTCATGGAGTTTGTGAAACAGTTCGTAACGATAGCTTCCAATATACAATCTGAGCCATGGAGCCTTGCTCCTGTGGAGCTATCGATATCACTCTTGATTTCAATGTACTCTCTCAGCAGAAGGGGACGAAAGTTTTCGATCAATTCATTTAAGGTGTCATTGATGTGAATAACCCCATTTCGCCTTTTACTTTTCTTTAATAAATTGAGCTGTAGCTTTGCGAAGTGGCTCAAACGATCTAGGTAGCCAAAAATATTGGTCGTTCGTCGTTGATACTTTTTAAAAGTACTCTGATCACAGTTATCTTGAACTAACTTATTAGCACTATCCAGAATCAGTGGTATTTCGTCTAAAGGTTTAGATACCTCGTGAGAAAAAACTGCTGTAGTGGTGCCTGCTGTTGCAAGAGAACGGTATAGCTTAAGGTCTTCCTTTAAATGCTGAGTATGCTTTTTAGTGGCAGTATTAGCTGCCCTTAAAGCAACTTTAACAGCTACCTGCGTGGCTCGATCTTTTATAAGGCTTATCGCGTTATCTAACTGCTTAGACTTATCTTTTACGTCTAGTGCATCTTTGGTTTGCTCTGCTTTCTTCTTCTTTTCTACTTGACCTGTTCTCTTTCTCCCGTACCAACTCAATGCATCGGTGACAAATCTTTTTAATTCGCGAAATTCGTCATCTTCAATGAAGCCCATACGGTCAGTTTTCTGTTGAAGTCTTTTTTGAGGGTCTGTTACTTCGACCTTACCTATAGATGTATTGGTCGAAGGTCGAATAGGTTGGTTTACACGAGCTAAGTTCATATCCAACCAGTCGGAGCCTTGATCCCCATAGGGGTGTACTCTGAATTTATTGTGATAAATATGAACACCACCAACAGCCTTTAGCCAGTCTCTAACTTGCTTTACATTGATGTTCTTTGTAGTAAAAGACTTATTTTCAAGTTGGAAGATAGATAGTTCAAAAGAGGCTGAAGGGGCGTTGTAGATAGGGTTGATATCTTTTTTACTGGAAAACCAATCTGAATTTGAAATTTCCCACTCGAGATCTCCTTTCCAATCCAACACCTGAGCCGAGGCAGAACCATCATCATGAAGTGTTGCTGTTAGAGTGTACTCAGCCTCTTCTAAATAGCCTTTATTGACGAGTTTTTCGAGGTCGGGGTAATCTTCACATTCGAACTTTAAAGTGAAATCGTTTGTGTTCCCAAATGGATTCGAAAGTAGCATTAAGCTTCTAGCTAGTCGTTCAATTTCTAGTCTGGTAATTTTTTTATGTAGGCAGTGGATACCGATAGTTGTCCCCTTAGCCCATTCAACAGTAGGAGGAACTATAGACTTCTCTATTTCGATGCTCACTTCGTCAACGGTAGATTTATTGTCGAATTGATCCCACACGATATTACTAGAGTAAGCTATTTCAGGTTCAGATTCAGGGTGAGACAAAAGGGTAGTAAGGTGCCCCATTCTTAGTGCAGCGAGACGCCCAAGCCCTTTGTCGCCGACTTGAGTTCTTCCCTTTTTAGTTATTTCCGCGCCTCTCTTTGTTGAGCTGCCTAATACAAGCCAACCATTAGCTATCATGGCTTCATTCATTCCAGAGCCATTATCACATATTGTAATTCTGCCGCCTGGTTTGGTTATTTCTGATAAGGTAACTGTACATTCAGTAGCATCTGCATCATAAGAGTTCCTTACTAGTTCTATAATGCCCTGATCGAAGTTAGGAAGAAGCTCTTCACCAAGACGAGCTAATATAGATGGGGCAAACTTTAAAGTATGTTCTGACATCACTTATTCTCCATAACCAATGTAACTCTACCGACAACTTTCATATCTACTAGGTAAGTGCCGCTTACTACTTGGTGAATGTCTTTATCGGCAATGAATCTAGTGTCATCGTGCTCGATGCCCATCATATACAAACCACGCTTAGATCGAATTAAAGGCTCGTTTAAAAGCCTATGAAATGTTTAATGACGTATAGAATATCATTATGATCTCATATCAAGTAGCTCTAAATCTGTATTTTATGACTTGCAACAGTTACTTACGACTTTGAGGTTACTTATTCAATACGCAGGTTAGGGTGATGGAGTCAGGATGGGTGGGGCTGTTATTTTGGAGTAACCAAGATGAAGAAAACGGCTCAGCAAATTACTACTGAGCCTTATTATCAGACTTTACTTCTTCTACTTCGCATAATTTGAAGGAAACAGTGCTCGTTTCGCTTCTTCATCACGTTCGGTTTTAAATTCAACGTCTTTACCAGTTTCGCGGGCGCGCAGTGCAGCAGGGCGAGTGTTGATTGCGTTAAACCAACGCTTCAAGTTCGGGTAAGGTTCTAGGCCTTCTTCACCAAGCACGAAAGGTGCTTTATCAATCCAACCCCACGCAGCAACATCAACAATGGTGTACTCATTTCCGACGAAAAACTCACGACCTTCCATATGCTTTTCTAACACTTCGTAATGACGTTGTGCTTCGCGAAGATAACGATTTACCGCGTAATCTAAGCCTGCTGGTGCAGCATGACGGAAGTGTACAGACTGCCCAGAGTATGGACCAAGGCCGCTCGCAATAAACATCATCCAAGAGAGCAGTTCGGCTCTGTCTTCTGGTTGTCCACCAAGCTTGCCTGTTTTCTCTGATAGGTACAAAAGGATAGCGTTTGAATCGAACACGCGTTGCCCATCGTCTTCAATGGCTGGTGTTTTACCGTTCGGGTTAATCAAACGATATTCCGGAGTGTGCTGCTCACCCTTTAAGGTATCAACAGGAACGAGTTCAAAATCTAGGCCTGTCTCTTCTAGAAACAGAGCGATCTTCATTGGGTTGGGTGTTTGGTGAAAATAGAACTTAAGCATGGGGTAACTCCTTGTATTGGTCATTCATTAAAGCACCACTTGAACGGTCGTTCAATAATTGATTTCAAATTGTTTGAAAATACGTCGATTCGTATTTAGAAGCCATACGTTTAGAACTTCGTTATCAGGGGGGAGAATTAGCATCGAAAATTCAGTGTGCTGGATTTTAAGTTGTTGAAAAAATGAGCTTAAAGTTGCTGTTTGGGCGTGTTGTTTTCTGCGGAGTTTGGATTTGTGATGGGTGGTTTTCGGTGGATAGGGCGTATGAAATCCGCAGTCAGAGATTCCAACAAAAACGTTGAGCACTGGTTCAAACCAGAATTATCTGGATACACAGGCTTATTGGTAAGTTCAAAATCGTGATCTGTTGCCACACCTTATGCAACAAATGAATATTAACCTCGGAGATTCTGGTGTGGTTCACAGTTTTTTAATCTTAGGGACTTACATTGGTGAGCAAATCTGATGTGAACACTTAACGACACAGGATCTTTCCATGAAAAAGAACATTATCGCCCTCGCTCTTGGTGGCATGCTCGCTTTTGGCGCTACACCTTACTCTTTTGCTGCTAACGATGGCGCTGTACAGGCTTCTGCGGATTACGCGCAGTTGGTGACTAAGCGACAAGTTGTCGACCAACTACTTCTTGATGCGTTGCAGGCGTTTAAGTCTCCGGCAAGAATTTCACACGCGGGCTTCACGGCTAAAATGCCAAGTAACATGGAAATTGTGACCAACCGATTGTTAGAAGCGTACCAGTTAGAACCTTACCGTACTGATTTGTTGATCTCGGCTGCGAACGCTCAGATCTACAACAAGAATGCAGAGCGCGCTATTGAGCTGTTTGAGCAAGCATTGACGGTTGCGCCAGATGATGTCGACCTACATGCGTATCTTGCTGTTTGGCAGAGATTCGAAGGCAATGACAGTGAATCCAACAAGCACATGGAGAAACTGGAAAGCCTGAACAAGGGTAAAGCAGAAGACATCAAACGTATTTTTGCTACGGTTGACCGCGTGTTGGAAACACCGTTGAAAGAGTCGGCGGAGAAAGGTTTATTGGATGAACACGGTGCCATCGTCACTTTGGGCTACGCGCTTAACCCTGATGGTTCTATGCATCAAATCTTGATTGAACGTCTTGAAACGACATTAGCAATGTCTAAAGCTAACCCAGACGCGATGATCGTGTTAACCGGCGGCGTGCCTAAGAACCACAAGACTGAAGGCAAGTTAATGGCGGATTGGCTTATCTCAAAAGGGGTAAGCAAAGATCGTATCATTGAAGAGAACTACGCGACCAGCACGGTAGGCAATGCCTTGTTCAGTAGCTATGCGCTTGCTCGTCATGATATTAAACATGCGACCATTATTAGCTCAGCAAGCCATGTTCGTCGTGGTCAAACTCTGTTTGAGATCGCGAGCTGGCAAACGGGTCCTCAGGGCATTACCTTCGATACGGTTTCTTACCCAGACAAGCCGCTAGAAGATCTTAAGAAAGCGAGTAGTGGTGAGCTTCTAGGCATCTACCGTGACGCACTGAGAACGTATGGCATGTGGAGCTACCGTTCTTACCCACTGGAATCTCGTTAAGCCCAAGCATTATTTGCGTTTGGGAAAAGCACAGTTCGCGTTAAACCAAAGCTTCACTTGTTAGTACAATCGAGCACAGCTAGATGATATGCTGTGCTCCTATTTAATTTAGTGTTTCAAAGGCAAAAAAATGAACCCGATTTTAGCAATGTTGAAAGAGAACAATATCAGCGACGAGCAGATCAGCGAGATTTTCAAGACGTTGACAGAGAACCCTCTTGCAGCAATGGCGACAATCAGCCAACTTGGTTTACCTCAAGACAAACTTCAAATGCTGATGGGTCAGGTAATGCAAAACCCTGCGCTAATCAAAGAAGCAGTTGAAGAGCTTGGCCTAGATTTTTCTAAGGTTGAAGCGGCTAAAGAGCAACTTCAAAAATAAGTGAATTTGAATGAGCTAATATCGAATTAGCTTAATCCACATTCAATAAAAAGGTCGTTTAAGTTCAGCAACAGGCTGTCTTAACGGCCTTTTGTGATCTTGGTGGCGATTTTTTATTTTGATTTGAGTGCTTTCAATCATCCTCTCCGACCCTATACATACCGACCATTCCAACACAATTGACAGCAACCTTGCCAAATATGCACGACTATTGACAATTTACTTACTAGACTTAACTAACCTATGTGCGACCTGATATGTGCACCTTGATGAACAGAGTTTTTGGATGAAGACAGCCTTAAATAATAGGGCTAGCCGATTTGGGCCATAAGCGCGGTTTGTCTATGAGTCACATTAAGGAAAAGAATAAGAGGGCAACAAACTAAGCCCTTTATTGAGCAGTGATTTATAGGAAATGAGTTATGAAGTATTTAAAGGAAACCGCTTTAGCGAGCCTTGTGCTGGCTGGGCTTGTTGGTTGTGGCGGTGATTCAGGTTCATCAAGCAGCACGACACCCATTACCTTGAGCGTGAGTGATGCGCCCATTGATGATGTTAAAGACGTCACCGTGACATTCAGTAAGGTCGCTTTACTTCCTCAAGGGGGAGGTTCACCACTGATTTATGATGTGTATAAAACGGACGAAAACGGCGATTACGTTGATGAAAATGGCGATCCATTGCCAGATGGTGAGGATCCGATTCCATTAAGTGTGAATTTGTTGGATTACCAAGGTAGCGAGGCGCTTCCTTTGATTGAAAATGAGGTCATTCCGGTAGGCAGTTATAAGTTGTGTGCGTTTGCGAATGATGGGGATCATCCAACAGATCCATCTTACGTGATAGAAAACGATGATATGACCCGTGAGTTAACGGTGAAAGGTGAAGGCGCGTGCCCGCAAGGTGTGGGTAAAGAAGATAATGCTGGCGTGCTTTACTTTAATGATTCATTTAATGTGAATCAACAGAGTAACGATTTTGTTGTCGAGTTCGATCTTCGACGAGGCCTAAAGAACAGTTCGACATTCCCTGATTACACTATTCAAAGAACGTCTGTAAGTCTTATCAATACGGTTGAGACAGGAAACATTGAAGGTACTGTTGCTCTTTCTACTTATGACACTTGTAACGGTGGTGACAATACATTCGTTCAGTCGGTGTACTTGTATGAAGGTAATGTCGACAAAGCTGACATGGCTCCGATTGGCGGCAGTGATGAAGTGAAACCGATCACTTCAGCGTCAGTGGCAATGAATGAAGCACAGACCAACTATGAGTTCTCTCTGGGCTTCATTGACCCAGGAACTTACTCATTGGGTTATACCTGTACTGCGCAGTACGACAGTGATGAAGACAATGCTGATCCGGTTGCTGATGGTTTTGAAATCTATGATGTTCAAAATAGTGTTCAGGTAGTGGTTGGTCAGGATAACCAAGTATCGTTTTAAATCTTTGACGTGATTTAGCATTCGAATAAATACGGCCTCTTATTTGGAGGCCGTTTTTGATCATGTCACTTAGCTAGCATGAATTTGATGTGCATTGAGTGTGACTCTAGGGAAGTGATAATGTAACGTTGTATCTCTTACTTGAACCTAGCGAAATGTACTCCGGCGTTGCTCATGAAATCTAGCTTAAGCATTCGATCTTACACCAAGCAATTTAATACTCATGCCCATGATGACCATCATCAATTGGTATTGCCGATCCAAGGCAGTATCAATATCGAGATGGTGGGGTATGTCGGCAAAGTGGCCGTGGGCGAATGTGTCGTAATTCCGGTAACCACAGCGCATGCGTTTAAGGCGGATGAAGCCGCGCGGTTTATTGTCGCAGATATGGCAGAGTTGCCGCAGCACTTGTTAGAACATGAGCTCTCGGTTTTCACGATAACGCCACCTTTGATGAGCTTCTTGCTGTTTGTTGAGAAGCAGCTGGAATATCAGGTCGATAGTGGTATTGAGTCATCAATCGTGGAGGTGTTCTCACTGCTGTTAGAGCAACAACAAGTGAGCAAGAGCATCGACCCAAGAATCCGTGCCGTACAAAGGCTGATCGCGGATAACTACACCCAGCCGTTATCCATTTCACAACTTGCAGAAACGGCCTGTTTGAGTCCCACTCAATTTAAAAAACTCTTCAAAGAGTGCTTGGGTATCAGTGCGCTTAAATACATCACTCGCTATCGTATGGAGAAAGCCCAAGCCTTGTTAACTCATACCGATTTACCGGTTCAATTGATTGCTGAAAATGTGGGCTATAGTGATGTGTCTGCTTTCAGTCGTCGCTTCTCTCAGCACTTTGGCATGTCTCCAAGGGCGTTTCTAGGCTCAATGAAAGACAGTCTTTAGAAACAACAATAGCGTCCTTTCGGCAAACTAACTTTTATCAATCTTCACTATTATCTATTTCAGAACTGAAAATGGGGTAATAGAAATGAATCTTGCCATCAATCGCGTTAACGAATTCCAAACGGGCACTTTAGCTATCTTGTTTGCTTCTATTTTATGGGGCACGACAGGCACCGCCGCAAGTTTTGCACCTGCTCTAAGCCCATTAGCGATTGGTGCTTTCTCTATGGGCGTCGGTGGCCTAATGCAAGCGGGCTTGGCGTATCGAAAAATCCTATTCGCTTTCGACAAACTTATGCAGAACAAGAAGCTGTTGGCAGTGAGCGCTTTGGCTTTGTCGGTTTATCCTTTAGCTTTCTATTCCTCAATGAAATTATCAGGTGTGGCGATTGGTACCGTGGTTTCGATTGCTACCGCACCTTTCTTTTCCGCATTGCTAGAGTGTCTGATTAGCAAAAAGAATAATATCAACCGACGTTGGCTTACTAGCTTTGCGATTGGTGTGGTAGGTATTGGGCTGTTGGTGTTTTCAGAATCTTCATCGGCGAATGAATCCGGAGAGGATCTAAAGCTATTGGGCATTGCTTTAGGGTTGGTTGCTGGGTTGTGTTACGCCATTTATTCTTGGGCGACAAAAGCACTGATAGATAAAGGGATTAAGTCACAAGCAGCGATGGGCAGTATTTTTGGCCTCGGTGCGATGCTGTTGCTGCCAACGCTCTGGTTTACTGGTGATAACCTGTTTTCCTCACAGACCAACGTATTAGTCATCAGTTATCTTACGCTGATTCCACAATGCTTGGGTTATATCGCGTTCAGTTTTGGTTTACGCCACGTCACCGCGAGCAGTGCCAATCTGCTGACCTTGTTTGAACCAGTAGTCGCAGCGGTGCTTGCCGTTTGCGTTGTCGGTGAGCTGATTCCTTTTATAGGTTGGTTAGGTATGTTTCTGATTGTGCTGTGCTTGTTGATACAGTCGAAGCCAGCTAAAGGAACGTTATAAGTATTTGTTTTGTTGAGCCTAATTGAAATTTATTCATGCGTAATTCTTATAATTGAATAAAATCAGTATCTCAGTTGTGAGAGTGCTGTTACTATCGCTATCAATAGTCGGGGGGCATATACCTTATTTGGTGTTTGCTGAGATCGTTAATCGAGACCCGTTGAACCTGATTCAGTTAACACTGGCGTAGGGAACTATAAGCACTCGATCTACGTCTGCACCCATGAAAACTTTCATGAGCCTAATGCGACTTCTCCTTCGATCAGTGTTCGTTCTCCTACGTCTTGTAAGATAGTAGGAGCGACAATGACACACAGTTCTATTTCAAAAGATTTAACGCCAAAAGCCTCAGCTTCAGAGCATTCTGTGGATGGTTCGATTCGAACGAACACTCCGATTGTATTGACGATCGCTGGCTCAGACAGTGGTGGCGGTGCAGGTATCCAAGCTGATATTAAAGCTATGTCTGCTACAGGTAGTTTTGCTTGTTCGGTAATTACCGCGATCACTTCTCAGAACACCCAAGGCGTTTCCGCCATTTTCCCTATTCCACTCGACCATGTTGCCAGTCAGTTAGATGCGGTTTTTACTGATCTGAATATCGTGGCTGTGAAAGTCGGCATGTTGGCTGATTCGCAAATCATCAAAGTCGTTGCCGACAAAATCAAACAATACCAACCTAAACACTTAGTGATTGACCCTGTAATGGTCGCGACAAGTGGTGACCTTCTCTTAGAAAACTCAGCTATCACGACGCTGAAGCAAGAGTTGATTCCGCTGGCAGACATTATCACCCCTAACTTACCAGAAGGCGCGGCATTAACAGGCAAGCCGGTACCTGAAAGCGAAGCTGAAATGCAGGGCATGATTGAAGATTTACGCGCACTAGGTGCTAAAGCGGTACTCTTAAAAGGTGGCCACCTAGAGAAAGACGAAAACAGTAACGACTTACTGATTCTCCCGACGACGTCTGCATTGATTAGCGCTAAACGTTTTCCTACCAAAAATACGCACGGTACGGGTTGTACGCTTTCATCTGCTATTGCTTCTTTCTTAGCGCAAGGCAACACGCTGTCAGAGGCTGTCGACCTAGGTAAACAATACATTTCGCGCGCGATTGCTCACGCTGATGAGTTGCAAGTTGGTCAAGGTCACGGCCCGGTAAATCACTTCTTCGCTGGACACGGTAATGTCCGTTAATACGGTTGGTGTTCAACTCAGCAATGCCTCCTTACGTTATAACGACAGTGAGCACGCAACCTTGTCTGGATTGTCGCTTAGCTTAAACGCGGGTAAGTGGACGGTATTGCTGGGTCGAAGTGGCTGCGGAAAAACTACGGTATTGCGTTATCTGGCAGGCTTGCTGGACGACAAGATGGAGTGGCAGGGCACATTGGTAACGTCTGATGAGTTGCCTTTAACCGATCGCATCGCTTACATGGCGCAGCAAGATTTGTTACTGCCATGGCTATCGGTCATCGACAATGTTTGCCTGAGTCATCGTTTTCAAAATCCAGTTTCTGATAAAGCACTGCAAACCAATCAAGCACTAGAGTTGTTAGCTGCGGTTGGTTTGGCTGATCACGCGTCTACTATGCCGGATCAATTGTCTGGTGGTATGCGCCAGCGTGTTGCTTTGGCTCGCACCTTAATGCAAGACAAGCCTGTGGTGCTGATGGACGAGCCTTTCTCTGCGCTGGATGCGGTAACAAGACACAAACTACAGAGCTTAGCGTGTGAGCTGTTAAGAGACAAAACCGTTGTGTTGATTACTCATGATCCACAAGAAGCGGTGCGTTTGGCGGACAATTTGTATGTGTTGAAAGGCACCCCTGCGAACGCTCAGTCTTTATCTGTGCCCAACACGGCCACACCAAGAGTGTTAGATGGTGAATGTGCTGAGTTACAACAAGCGATCTTAGATCAGTTGGAGCGTGATTATGAATGATCTAACGCAAAGTGAAGCTGTGGCTCGTTCAACTAACACACAGATCACGACTAAGCGCCCGCGTCAGATGAATCCCGTTATGCGTTTGCTGATCAGCAGTGCTGTGATTCTCGGTTTATGGCAAATGGTGGTGGTTATCTTTGAGATGCCTAGCTTCATTCTGCCAGCGCCTGCAGAAGTCTTTATTAAACTATTCGAACGCTACGATGTATTGCTCAAACACACTTGGGTGACTGCGCAAGAGATCTTACTTGGCTTGCTACTCGGTTTGTCGATGGGGCTATTTTTCGCCCTACAGATGTTGATGTTCGAACCACTAAAACGCTGGCTGTTACCTATCTTAATCGCTAGCCAAGCGATTCCTGTGTTTGCGATTGCGCCAGTATTGATGTTGTGGCTTGGCTATGGCATCGCCTCAAAAGTGGTGATGGCGGCGATCATTATATTCTTCCCTGTGACCACATGTTGCTACGACGGCCTGCGAAATACTCCGACAGGCTATCTCGATCTTGCCAAAACGATGGGCGCATCGAAATGGCAATTGCTGCGTTATATCCAACTGCCTGCTGCGCTGCCAACATTAGCGTCTGGTATTCGTGTGGCGGTGGTTATTGCCCCAATTGGCGCAGTCGTCGGGGAGTGGGTTGGTTCGAGTGAAGGGCTGGGTTACCTAATGCTACAGGCCAACGCGCGAATGATCATTGATGAGATGTTTGCGGCCTTGTTCATCTTGGCGGTGCTGTCTATCTCGCTCTACTTCGTTACCGACAAATTACTCAAAAAAGCTATCCCTTGGGAGAACCAGTAATGGTTCGATAACACTTGTTTAATAAAGCTTCGCTCACGCTATTTATCTAAACAAAACTTCGTTAAAAATTAGCTCTATAAACACAATAATAATATTCAAAAGGAAAGGTTATCTATGAAAAATACCAAATTGGTAGGTGCAGTGGCACTGCTTGCTTCGCTAGTTTCAGGTCATGTATTGGCGGATTCTGAACAAAAGAAACTGACATTGATGTTGGATTGGTTTGTGAACCCGAACCACGGCCCAATTGTGATTGCTCAAGAGCGTGGCTATTTTGCTGACCAAGGCCTAGAGGTTGAAATCCAAGAACCAGCTGACCCAAGCACGCCAGCAAAATTGGTTGCGGCAGGTAAGGTCGATTTAGCGGTAACTTACCAACCCAGTTTAACTATGGATGTAGCGGCGGGTCTTCCTTTGGTTCGTGCATCAACCCTTATCGCGACGCCACTAAACACACTAATGGTACTGGATAACGGCAAGAACGATTCGCTAGCGGACCTGAAAGGCAAGAAGATCGGTATTGCGATCGCAGGAAACGAAGAAGCGACTATCGGCACTATGTTAGCGCAAGAAAATGTTGCATTTACAGACGTGCAAACCATCAATGTGGGTTGGGCACTTTCATCTTCATTGGCATCGGGCAAGGTAGATGCAATCTGGGGTGGCTTACGTAATTTCGAAACCAACCAATTAGCCCTTGAAGGCTTTAAAGCCAAAGCATTCTTCCCAGAAGAGCACGGTGTGCCAGCTTACGATGAGCTTATCTTTGTTGCGAACGCAAAGCAGAACGATGATGAAGCGATCAAAGCGTTCAACAAAGCATTGGAGCAAGCAACAACTTACATCGTGAACCACCCACAAGATTCATGGAGCGAGTTTGTTGCGTATTCACCAGATACGTTGAACAACGAGCTTAATCAACGCGCATGGAACGACACACTGACTCGTTTTGCACTTCGCCCTTCAGCGGTTGATCTAAAACGTTACGACGATTACGCACAGTTCATGTTCGACAAAGGCATCATCAAATCACTACCAAAAGCGGCTGACTACGTACCGACTTTTGACTAAGGAATCTTATGAAATACCAAGACTTAATCCAAGCCTGTCAACAAGATTGGCAAGACTACACAGAGCATGATTTTGTTAAAACGCTAGCAAACGGCACGCTCGCTCAACCATGTTTTCTGCACTATTTGAAGCAGGACTTTCTGTTCTTGAAACAGTATGCCCGTGCTTATGCGTTGGCGATTTACAAGGCAAAAACACTGGCTGATATGCGTCGTGCACTGCCAAGTGTTCATGCTTTGCTAGATTCTGAAATCTCTCACCACGTGACTTACTGTGGTCAGTGGGGTTTAACTGAATCTGATTTGGAAAACGAGCCCGAGGATTTCGGTACAGTTGCTTATACGCGCTACGTTCTGGATGCAGGCATGACGGGTGATCTTGTCGATCTTTATGCGGCACTGGCTCCGTGTTCAATTGGTTACGCTGTGATTGGTAAAGCGCTGTTAGAAAGCAGCGATACTGTATTAGAAGGCAACCCGTACGCAAGCTGGCTGCAACTGTATGGCAGTGAAGAGTTCCAGTCTGGCGTTGCAACGGGCGCAGAATACTTCAATCAACTGCTTGCTGAAATTGATATCAACAGCGAGCGCGGTCAAAACATCGTTCATATTTTTAAAACGGCAACGCGTATGGAAGTGGCTTTTTGGCAGCAAGGGCTGAACGCTCTTAATGATTCAACAGCGGCTTAAAAGCGACTTTCACGAATAAGGATTTCCCCATGCTAATTGAACAAATCATCCAATCGTTGCGCGCAGTACGAGAGCAAAAGCCACTGGTGGTGAACATCACCAACTACGTCGTGATGAACAATACGGCCAATGCGTTATTAGCGATTGGCGCTTCGCCTATCATGGCGCACTCGCAGCAAGAACTGGCTGAGATGATGTCTTTCTCTGGCGCGCTTGTGATTAACATTGGCACGTTAGACAGTGTTTGGACGCCAAGAATGCGCTTTGCTGTTGAGCAAGCGAACGCGAACAACAAGGTTGTGGTGCTTGACCCTGTGGGTTGTGGCGCAAGTACACTGCGTACCGAGACTTCTCGAGAAATTGCACGCTTAGCGGATAAGCTAATCATTCGTGGCAACGCGTCTGAGATCATTGCGCTAGCGGGTGAGCAAGCACAGAGCAAAGGCGTTGATGCGCTGGATAGCAGTGATGCTGCATTAGGCGCAGCGCAATGCTTAGTCGCTGAATACGGCGCGAATGTGGTGATTTCTGGTGAGACGGATTACGTTGTCACCAAAGACAGTGTTGTGACGTTAAACAATGGTCATCCAATGATGCCGTATGTGACAGGCATGGGTTGTACCTTAACGGCATTGACTGGCGCATTTGCTGCTGTTGGTGATGAAAGTGGTTTGGCTGCCGCAGCGGTATTAGGCGTGGTTGGTGAAATCGCCGCTGAAAACTCACGTGGCCCAGGTAGTTTGCAAATGAACTTACTTGATGAGCTGTACCAGTTGGACGAAGAGACGTTGATCCAACGTTTGAAGATTCAGTAGATTCAATCTAGATCTGCATTCGTAGCTTATTAAAAAGCCCTCAGCACATATGTGTTGAGGGCTTTTCTATTATTGCTTCAAAACCGTATTAACTCGCCGTCGTGTTAGCTATCTCGTTATTTGAGCAATTGGTTTAGTTAGGTTCTAAATCGATTCACTTGGCTTTCTAAGTGGTGAGCAACTTCGGTTAAGTCGCTCGCTGCACCTGAAATGCTGCTGACTGACTCTTGGTTACTTTGCGCGATGGTGTTTGCACCTTGCGCATTTTCACCCAGTGACTTGGTCAAGCAATCTTGCTCGTCAACAGATACTGCGATCTGGCTGTTGGCCTGATTCAAATCTTGGATGTGTTGGTTAATCACATGCAAGTTCTGAGAAGCTTGTTGTGCCTGAGTCGAAGCATCTGAAACCGTGCTGTGGCTCTCTTTGATCGACTCGAGTGCGTCTTTAGCGCCACGCTGTAACGAGGTGATGAGTTCATCAATCTGGCTTGCAGAATCTTGAGTACGCTTAGCTAGCGTTCTCACTTCATCGGCTACCACGGCAAACCCACGGCCTTGCTCACCCGCACGTGCGGCTTCAATGGCAGCGTTCAATGCCAGTAGGTTGGTTTGCTCAGAAACGCCTTTAATTACTTCAAGAATGGCACCAATGTTCATCGACTCTTTGTGTAGGTCTGTCACTTTTTGGCTGCTGACCTGCATGCTTTCATCGGCGCTGCCAATTTCATGCAGTGTTTTGTCTACTTCTTTGAGTCCCATTGCCACATTCTCGGTTGCTTGGTTAGCAACTTGAGACGCGTGGTTAGCACTTGCCGCAATTTCTGATGTGCTCGAAGCCAATTGATCAACGGCAGAAGAGATATTGATCATCTCACTGTTCAATTGTGTTGCGTTGGTCGAGCTGTTGTTTGTCACCTGATTGAGTGACTCCGACATCTCACCAATACGCACGCTAGAACGGTTCACTTGGCCAACAATATCGCGCAGAGATTCAATGGTGATCTCCATATTAGTCAGCAGTTCACCAATCTCATTTTTGCTCTCAATGTTCACTTCAACATTCAGGTTGCCCTGAGAAAGCTCATTGGTGATCTGTTTAACCTGTGCGATGCCTTTGGTAATAGAGCGAGTCACCAACACAGCGCTCGTCATGCCAATCACTAAGGCAACACCCGTTAGCAAGAAGATGATTTGAACTGAACGTTTTTCACTGGCTTGCAGTACCGGCGTGAGCGCTTGTTTCTGTTGCTCGAGAATACTTTGAGCATCCGCTACCGCGATAGCTAAGCTGTCACCAATAGAGGCGAGGGTCGCAGTTCTTTGGGTGTTCTCAATCATTTGTTGATGAACTTGCTCAAAGCCTTTTGCATACGCTTCGCGCTGATTCGAGAAGTCTTCAATCAGCTCACTTTGATAAGGCGATGATTTGAGAGATTCAATATCGCCTTCAATACCTGGTAGCGCGTATTCAAAGATATCTTTACCCGCTTCATAGGTTTTAAGGTCATTGTTGTTTGAATAACTGAGTACGGTGATCTTGGCTGCGAGGAAATTCTCCATCAACATGCCCGCGTATAAGCTCGCGTTTGGATCGTTGTTATTGTAAGACTCATACAACAAGCTCTGAGCCGCTTTGAGTGCGTTGGTTTCCCGTTTGACCATCTCAACGTTGACCAGTTGGTCAATGAGGAGTTCACTCTGTTTCATTGACCCATAAGCCACATCAAACGCCGCCACGCTGTCTTGCACTAATTGCAGGCTAGCTAGGCTATCGGTTTTGGTGGTGGACTGGATTAAGTTGTTGAGCAGTTCATCAATCGCAAGTTTGCTTGATTGATAATTCGTTTCGTACTGTTCATCCAATGACTCTAAGTAACGTTCAGAAGCTAAACGCATCTGAAGAAAGTGCACTTGAATGTTGCTTGATAATGTCGCTTTTTGGCTGAGTTCACTGTATTGGCTAAAGCCGTTCGACAAGGTTTGGATACCTTTGTAACTCACAAAGCCTGAAATGACGAAAAAGAGCAAGCAGATGGCATAACCCAGCTTGATCTTGAGCGCTATAGAAAGGTGGCGCATAACTATCCCTATATTTACCTGATTCCTTCACAGCTGAGTATTTCATAAAACAGCGTTCTGGGCATGCTTGAAGTGAATACTTTGTGTAATAAGTAACGCTTTAGTTAAAAAGTTCAGGTTTTTCAGTATGCTTTCAACGAGTTGCGTATTCGATGGTGCGTGTGTAATTGAGCTAATTTAGTATTAACTTCCATGCACATGATGCGATTTGTCGGTAAAATAGTGCAATGCCAATTTTAGACATCGACTCCAAAGGTACGATATGAACCCTTATAAGCTCTATTTAGTAACGGATGACCAACAAGATTTAGAAACGCTTAAGGTCGTGGTCGAACAAGCGGTCGCGGGTGGCGTCACTATGATTCAAGTGAGAGAAAAGCACGGAGATGTAAGAGCCTTCATTGAACGAGCACAAGCCGTAAAGTCGATTTTGGCAGGTTCTGAGGTACCGCTGATCATTAACGATCGGGTAGACGTTGCATTGGCTGTCGACGCCGATGGTTTGCACTTAGGGCAATCGGATATGCCTGCAGAGTTAGCACGTCAGTTGATTGGTCCGGATAAGATTCTTGGGTTATCGATTGAAACTGAACAACAGCTACAAGAAGCCGATAGCTTGCCGATCGATTACATTGGCCTCAGTGCGCTTTTTGCCACACCAACCAAGACGAATCTAAAGAAACATTGGGGTTATGAAGGCATTCAAATGGCGTTGGAGACAACGAAGTTGCCGATTGTGGGTATCGGTGGAATTAACGAATCGAACATCCCGCAGTTGGTCAAGACAGGTATTCATGGGTTGGCTTTGGTGTCAGCGATATGTCACGCTGAAAGCCCAAAACAAGCGACGCAGGATTTGTTGTCTCTAATGGGAGAGTGAAGGGGGATCGGCTAGAAAACAAATGAGGTTAACCATTTGTTTTCTAGTTAAAGAACAGGCTCATAGAAAGGCTAAATTGGCCTATCGCTTGAGCTTTTAAGACAATTTATTTAATACACAGTTTGGTTTACTGAGCGCATAAAGCAACAGTACCGATGATCATAAGAACGATCGCGGCATACCAGCCGTATTGTGCGGTCTTATCAGCAACAAACACCTTAATGTAGTTGAGCTCTTCATGCGCCATTGCAATGAAGTCTGTGTAGTTAATCGATAACTCGCGGCTGGCTTCTTTCAAGTCTTGCTGAAGTTTGTTGAAAGCCTCATCGATGAAGCCTTTTGTTTCTGAAACAGACGGAGTAGCAGCCAAAGTTAGGCTATTCCAAACCGCCATACGCGATTCATATTCGCTTTCACTGACACAATTAAGTACGCGTAAATCATACTCTCGTTTGTTACGCTCTTTACCCATTTTCTCAGGGCAAATATTTCTTAAAACGTTCACGACAAATTTTCCAAAAGGTTCATTTAGATATAAAAAAGCACTCGAAGAGCGCTCATAAACTGGGTACGAATCAATATTCAAAAGTGATCTATTTGAAACCGGCATAAGCGACTGCAAGACAGAGCGTTTATCTGGGAGATTTGAAGTTGGGTCAGTGGTGTTAAAGAGCGATTTGGGTCTGTCTAAATTCGTTTGAAAAGACACACCCGGTTGGGATCGCAGTGTAGTTAGGTCACTTTTGGACATCAACTAAGGTGTTTTATCCAGACGACAAAGATATTTATCGGCACGACAAGCGGAAATGAGGTAGTGCTGGAGAAAACACCACCGTCATTGACTTAGGATTCAGTTGCTAAAATAGGCTGAACTCAAGAATTGGGGGAGATTAGTTGGCTTGCCATTGATTGTTCTCTAATGAGTGGCCTTTTAGTTTTTCAAGTAAACTTGTTAACACTGGGCCATTGATATGGCTGCGAGACACTAAGCAACCCACTGGAGTAATCCAACCACCATGCTCGTGTGCCACTGGCAGTGCTACGAGATCGCCTTTCTGAATGCCTTCCATCACCATCATTTCAGGCACATTTGCCCAGCCAACGTTCTGTTCAACGAGATCGATGATCGTTTTGTGGTTGTTGGCATACCAAAGCATCGAGCTAATACCGTAGGTGAACCACAGTTCGCGCTGCTTTGAACTGCGATGCACACATTGGCGGTAACGCTTTAGATCTGAGTCTTGTACTACCGACATTTGGCTGAGTTCGTGGGTGGCGGAGCTAACCGTAAGAAAGCGGGCTTGGCCCAGTAAGAAGAAGTCCATATCCACTTTAAGTTCACCATCCGCATAGATGATGCCAATCTGCGCTTTGCCACGTCTCACCAGGTCTTCCACATCGAAGGTTGAGGTCGTAATAATATCGAAGTGCGTGATTGGGAACTGATCGGCCAGTGAGCTGATTATCTTAATGAAATTCTTATCTATGATGCTTTCATCAACCGCAATGATCAGTTCGTGCTCATCTTCTTGTGTGAGCGATTCTACTTTTTGGTCGAAGTACTTTTGTTGGTCGAGAATCGACTTAGCGACAGGCAATAACGCTTTACCTGTGTTGGTCAAAACGGGGATGTTTTTCTCTCGGTTAAACAGCTCTTGGTCGATGGCTATTTCGAGATTCGCTATCGATTGGCTGACTCCAGACTGAGCGCGTTTCAGTTTGCGAGCGGCGGCAGAGAAAGAGCCACTTTCACACACGGTGACGAAGACTTTTAGTTGCTCAAAACTGTACATGTTACCTCTCGCTCAATACCAAATGGGATGATAATGCTCAGGCTATCACTAATCGTGATGGGTGTTAACTTTCTCTTATTATTTCCGATGACATAATCCGAGCTAATCCAACACAGACTAGATTATTTAGAGGAATGTATGAGTACGTTAGAAAGAGTGTTCCACTCAGTGTTATTCGAAGTTTTGGCCGTAACACTTTCAATTATTGGCTTGGCTATATTTACCGATCATGATGTGAATGCCTTATCAGGAACCATGATAGTTGTCGCGACAATCGCTATGATTTGGAATTACTGCTTTAACCGCATTTTTGATCGCTACTTTACGGGTGAAAAATCTCAGCGTTCACTTAAGCTGAGAATATTCCATGTGGTTTTGTTTGAAGCAGGCTTGTTGATAGCGACGATCCCAATGATGGCTTTCTTGCTTAATGTGGGGATTTGGCAGGCATTCTTAATGGATATCGGCGTGACCATTTTTATTACCATTTACGCGTTTGTGTTTAATCTGATTTATGATCATATACGAGCATTCTGGGTACGCAGAGCGGACTTGGCCGTTCAGTAATCTACCAAGTCAGTAAACACTATTTTGGCCACTAACCGTTTGTTTATTCGTTATTTTGACGGAGACATCCGGTTAGTAGGTCTAGGTAACGCGGCGTTTGTTCTGCTATCTTAAAAAAGGTGATAATTTGAGTTCGTGAACGAATAGATAAGGGAAAGGATGCCAAATACCCCTCAGATAATGACAGTTGTCGATAAGAAAGAAGTCGAATTGTTCGCGGAACTGTTCAAACATATTGATGGTGAAATCTACACCTTACTACGCAGTGCCCAAATCCCTAATGATATTCTCACCAGTAATGACCATTACGATTATCTCCCTGAGACAACGGTTAAGAACGTGGTCAAGATTATGGGGGAATCTGCGTCGAGAGAAGAGTTTTCGCTGTTTATGTGGAGTTTTTGCAAGCAAACCTATGTGCCAAGGTTTGTGGCTAAGCTAAGCCAGCAGGATTCATTGAAAAACGCGCTAGACCAATTTGGTGAGCAGTTGAAGCTCGTATCCAATGGTGCGAATGTCTATACCAAGCAATCCGGAGGCAAGTGGTGGTTGGTTCGCGAGAAGCCATTTACTAACGCACCTTGGTTTAAGTTCGCTGAACTGTTCTCTGTTATTTTCATCAACGAGCTACTTTCAGTATTAACGCAAGGTCGTTGGAAGCCGTCTGAGGTTGGCATTCAGAATGGCGATCTCGAATGCTTTCAATCTCTACCACAAATGGGCAGTGCTCAGTTTTATACGCATAGGCCGGTCACTGCCTTTGAGATCCCTGAAGACATCATACTTGCACCGATTGTTTTACCCAAAATTGCTCAAGTATCAGATCTCACTAAGCCTTTACCTAGCTCATTCCTGAGCGCTTTTAAGCTTGTTATTAAACCTTATCTCACGATGGGGAAACTCCCAATTAGCTTAGCTTCTGAGATTCTGAATATTCATGTCAGAACGATCCAGCGCCGGTTGGAAAGTGAAGGGGCGGTCTACAAAACCTTGATTGAAGAGATGGTTCTTGAGCAGGTTTTAGAATTGCTTAAGCAGTCCGATTTATCGGTCACGCAAGTAGGTGCGAAAATGGGCTATTCCGATTCTTCCCACTTTACCCGAGCCTTCAAACGACAGATGAACATGACGCCAAGACAGTACCGAAAAGAGCACAGCTAACGTCGGTAAGCAACAGTACCAAGCTACCAGTAAGAGCTTCGGCAATAATAGCTCCGCAGCGAAACTCTAGCCAATAAGTAAAAACTCCAGCTATTAAGCAGAAACCGGAGCCTGAACGCATAATTATTTATTGTCACCAAATGGCCATTTATCAACCTTGAACACTGGCAGTATCACTACTAAGTTATTGAATGTTGATGAGTTGTTTTTGCCTCGATTTTTCCCCGGAATTTTGATTTGATTTTTGTGATTATCGCGGCTGACAAAAACACCTTTGAAACCTCATGACACTCATTAGTAGTTACGGAATCGTTATGGGAAGTGGACTCCACTCATAAACGGAATCAAGGTGTATAAATGAAAAATGCAGGCTTAAAGCTCTCTGTTGTTGCTCTTTCGTGTTCATTTGCTCTTTCTGCAAATGCCGCATCAACGCTATTTACTAACGTCGATGTGTTCAATGGTACTGAAAACAAATTGTACGAAGACCATCACGTATTAGTCGAAGATAATCTTATCAAACAAATCTCTGCGAGCCCGATAGAGGCTGGTGATGCTGTAGTGATCGACGGCGAAGGCAAAACGTTAATGCCGGGTCTGATCGATGGCCATGCTCACGTCATGATTAACTATAATTTTGGTGACATCGAAACTAATAAAGACCTCACTGACATTTCAATTCATGCGACTCAAGTGGCTAAGCGCTACTTAGATGATGGTTTTACCACTGTTCGTGATATGGGTGGTCCAGCCTTTGGTCTAACTCGTGAAATTGAGGCGGGTAACGTTGTCGGCCCTCGAATTTATCCTTCTGGTGCATTTATCTCTCAAACATCGGGGCATGGTGATTTCCGAGATCGAAGTGACCCAGGTTTTACTCCGAATTCTGTGGGTGACATTTCTAACTTTGAACGTATGGGGATTGGTGCGGTTGCCGATGGCGTACCAGAAGTGTTGAAAGCGACACGATTGAACCTACGAAATGGCGCGACTCAAATCAAGATCATGGCTGGTGGCGGTGGTTCATCTCGATTTGACCCAATAGATACGACTCAATACTCGGTTGATGAGACATGTGCGATTGTTGAAGCGGCTAAAGATTGGAATACCTATGTCGCGGCACACACTTTTAACGATCGATCGGTAAATCGATTATTGGATTGTGGCGTTAAAAGCTTTGAACATGGGTTCTTTATTAATGATGAAACGATGAAGAGAATTGCCAAAGAAGGCGGATATGTTGTTCCTCAAATGTGGGGATTATCGCCAGATTTAGCGAAAAACCCGTTAATGCCAGCTGAGAAATTGCCAATGGTCGCCCAACTTCAAGAAGAATACGGTGATTACGGTAAACGATTGTTAGAAAACAATGTGAAGGTCGTTTTCGCCTCTGACTATGTAGGAGCAGATTCCGATGCAGAGCGAGCTCGTCGTTACGAAATTTACTGGCGCACGCAAGCTTTCGGCAGCAACTTTGAAGTATTGAAACAAATGACTTCAACGGCTGGTGAGATGTTGGCGATGTCAGGCCCTAGAGGCACCACACAAGGGAAATTAGGCGTTATTGAAAATGGAGCGGTTGCAGATATCTTATTGATTGATGGTAACCCATTGGAAGACATGGCAGTGATAGGCGCGACTCCGGAATGGTTTGACGCTGATCCTGAATACAAGACCATCGACACTATCAAATTGGTAATGAAAGATGGCGTTGTATACCGCAACGAAATGTAATTTCCGATTCGATTTTTAATCATTTGGTAGGGGAGCTTTTCCTCTACCTACTTCCTTTTTGTTGTGTTTGGTTGGAGTAGATTTTGATGGTTGATTTAAAATCAATATGCTCATTTTTGATGTTCTGTTGTTTGTCATTTTCATCATTGGCTAGTGAAATAAAAGTGACGTACTGGGATGAGTTAGTTCCGAATATGGAGTTAATGGAGGATCCATTTCAAAAGTTAGATAGAAATCAGATGTTTGACATGGCGACTATTGCTCGCTTTAAAGAGGCTCAGTCTAAAGACGGTTTTGTGGCAAGTGACGAAGCAACGCAAGAAATCGTTGAAGTGACAGAGAGGTTGAGAAAACAAAACGTCGATGTTGAAGCGTTATTTGTAGCTCGTGAACAGATTATGAAGCAACGCGAAGCGTTGGGTTCGAAACCCAATACTGAAGTGGTAGGTAGTAAACATCGTATCCCTGGTTACATCACGCCGATTGAAATGGATGGAACTAAGGTGACCAAGTTTTTCTTAGTACCTTCTGCTGGAGCCTGTATCCACACTCCACCACCTCCAGCGAATCAACTGGTGCTGATAGACTACCCGCAAGGCATTGAATTGGTGAGTTTAATGACGCCGGTTTGGGTTGAAGGGCAGTTAACAGGGCACCAATCGAAAGAAAATGTGAATTACTCTGACGGCGCAGCCAACGTGCAGTCGGTCTATGCTATGAAAGCGGACGGTATAGAACAGTATCAACCTTAGCTAGTGCGTCTAGTTGAATACAATCTATTGTTGGAAGTATCTAAATCACTCAGTGTCATCAAATGACAATTTTCAATGTGAGTAATGAATAAAATAAAACTAACTTAAAAAGCACTGGTGACATGATGGACTCAAGATTCTCTAAAATAAGTATGGCAATTGTGATGGCGGCTAGTCCAATGAGCGGCGTTGTTTACGGCGCTAACTTTGAAGGCCCAGATTCTGTTGAAAATACAATTGCAGAGCAGAAAGCACAAAAGAAATCTTGGAGGGAGTCATTAGCTGAAGATGGTTTTACATTTGGTGCAGATTACTTTGCTTTGGGGCTGACCTCTGGGGATGGGGTTGGCGGCGATAGCGTTGATGCATCGTCGGGTGTGGCACGATTATACGGTTCATGGCATCTATTAGGTAAGGACACACAGAACTCAGGTAGCCTGGTTTGGAAGGTGGAACATAGGCATGCCTATGGTGATACTGCGCCAAAAGACTATTCATTCGGCCCGCTTGGCTATGTTGGTGCAATTGGCCCTGCATACAGTGACCAAGGGTTCCGTGTTACGGACTTAAATTGGAAGCAAAAAATCAACGATGGCAAAGGCACCATTGTCGTCGGTTGGCAGGATGTAACGAACTATGCGGATGTTTACGCTCTAGCAAGCCCGTGGTCTGGCTTTACTAACTTGGCATTCTCGACAGGCTCAGGTGCGATGGGCTTGCCGGATGACGGTGTATTGGCCCTTTCTGCCGGTCATATGTTGGGCGAGAATTTTTATGTGGTCGGTGGTATCGCGGACGCAAAGGGTAAATCAGATGATATTTTTGATGGCTTTGATACTGCCTTTGGTAGCGATGCGTCTTACTTCACCACACTGGAATTAGGTTGGACGGCTTCGCAAGAGCAGATCTACACCGATAACTTCCATGTGACTTTCTGGGATTTTGGTGACGATACGCGCCACAGTAATAGCCTTGCTGCGGAAGGTGGCTCGGGCGTTAACTTCTCATGGAGCCAGTTCATGACTGATCAAGTGATGCCGTTTGTTCGTGGTGGTTTCTCTGAAGGGGATGTTGCCCTTTACGATAAGTCGATTTCTGTTGGTATGGGTTACTTTGGATTAGGAAAACCAACCAACAATTTAGGCGTGGCACTTAATTGGGCAGAAGTGAATGGTGATTCTTTTGTAGCTGATGCGAAAGCAATAAGTGGTAATACAGAGCAATGGACGGCTGAAATTTACTACAACATGCAACTCAACGATTTCATCCAAGTGACACCTGATATTCAATACATTAAAGATCCTGCGTTCTCCAATGAAAGTAGCGCTTGGGTGTTTGGTATTAGAGCGAGAGTATTTATCTAACAGCTCTGCTTGTTCATCGCTGAAACGTAAAGAATAGATGTAAAAAGTGAGCCTGTTCGGCTCACTTTTTTGTCTTAGGTCTGTAGTCTTAGGTGTGTATGAAAAGCGGCTATGCTTTTTCAGCTTTGGGCGTGTCATCGAGTGCGAAGTAGATCTTTGAGACAATAATCTCTGCGACCAAAATAGTGAATACCACAGCGAAAAACGCCACCACACCATTCCAAGGGCCTGTGAAATCTACCTTGTCGCCAAACAAGATATTGATGGCTTCCAGCATTACAAACTTAGAACCTACTAAGATGACGTAACTGGATAAACCACGATAAATCTTAGGCGCAGTCCCCGGTTTAGATTTGAAGTAATCAGCCAGCTTATGTTCTAAACCGATAGACAATTTGAGCAATAGCTGGAGCAGAATCGCAGCTGCAAATGAGATGGTGAAAGACTCGATATTGACGAAGTCCCAGTATTCATCAAAAAAATTAAGAACGGTTAAATCAACGAGTACGGCGAGCGTGTAACCGACAAAGAGTCGTTGGGGCGTATTAAATCCATATACTTTTTCTATATTGCTCATCTACTTCTTCCTGAGTAAAGGGTTATCAAAAACTTAGGAGTTAATCCTATAATTTTCAACCGCTTATTGTTTTATATGCGAAACAGGTCTTAAAGTCAGTTTGGCACATTATGGTAAGTAAGGGTTTTAAGAATGATCCAAGATAAGACTCCAATTTAGACAGAGGCGCATATGATTATTCATTTTAGAATCCAAGACGTAGAAGAACTTTGGGGAGCCATCGATTTAGCAACGCTCTTACAGTTGGAACTGAGAGCAGTATCAACCACACCGTTAACTCTCTGATTGAATTGGCTAAGTTACCAATTACACTTAAAGCATAAGTTTGAATGGAGTCAACTTAATGCTTTCACCCCTATCGTACTATCCCCGTTATATTATTCTGCTCTTAATGGGCTTCAGTTCTTCCTCAGCCTATGCTTCCAATGAATTGATTCAGAACCGCTTAGAGAAGATATTTTCTGTATCAATTGCGCTGACTGACAGCGATGCCATTTCAATTGGCTTTGTGGATTTTGATCCTAATTCGTTTATCAACTTAAACGACAGTGGTTTTGGTTCCGATAAAACCATCGATACTAGAAGCCAAGTGAGTGTGGGCTCCATCCCTTACTCTTCCGTGATTAAAACGGATGACCCTGACTTCGACCTTATTTGGTCTGTGCGAGGGTCTTATGCTCTTTCTGAACAGGATATTGAGATCTCATCAGATGTGACTCCTGACCGTCGTGTTAACCCAAATGAAGACTCGGTATTGGGCCTGTATGGCTTTTTTGGAGGGCAAAACCATTTAAACCAACATTGGTCTATCGCCTATGGCTTAGGCACTCACTTGCTCTATTACCGCAATAAATACGAATACAACAACAGCTACTCTCAAGCATTTCAATCTCAGCTAGACGGCTACGCGTTGAATACATCAGCATGGGCGCTTGTTGCAGAACCATCAGTCAAACTTCAATACTTGCAACCAAAGGAGTGGGGCAGTTGGAATGTGTCTTCAAGAGTTCGTTACTTTTATGGAACAGGCTGGGGCGAAGCGAACGATGGCGATATCGGTAACCCAGAAGGGATGCGATTCATTAATGAACTAGAGTTTAGGCAAAATGTAGCGCTCGATGCTTGGTCGCTTAATAACCCTCAAATCCACTATAACTTAACAAGAATCGATGTCGCGGGTGATTTGACGGCTCCTTTAGATACGCACTATTACTATGAATTTGGGGCAGGATTAGTATTTGATGTGCCTTATGACTCTTACTTTTTTGACAACTTCGGAATTGGAATTAACTTCAATTATGGCAGCTCGTTGAGCGGTGGTAGCTTGTTGTTCTTACTCAATAATTAGTTGTTCCCGATTAATAACTAGCTCTTTCTATTAAACAACTCGTTTCTTCTGATCAATAGTTAGCATAAGCCTATGCGCTTAATGTTCGATATGTAATTTGAATTTGTATGTGTCGTAAAATGGTAAATATCTTAGTGGAAACTTAGCCATCATAGTCATTCGCCCATCACTAGAGCAGACTATGAATAAGTTAAGTTTGGACCGAAAAATGCCGCTATACGTGGTGTCTACACTTGCCCTTAATATGGCAGTTAGCTTGTGGTTATTGAGTAAGGCTTCTTCGGCAGTCATGGCTTTTTCTGTGTGCGCGTTGTTTTTGCTCAGCACCCTCATTACTGCACGCCTATATCGACATGAAATGGCTCAAAGCAAGAATAGCTTGTCTGAAGCGATCATTGATGGCGTTGCTGGTTTTATCATCCTCGATAGTCAATTGAGGGTCATACAAGTCAATCAACAGTTCTCTAGAGTTTCAGGTTATGCCTTTAATCAAGTCGAGTCTCGCCCGATTTCTGATCTCTGTTTTATGAATAACAGCAGCCTAATCGCGACCATTACTCGCTCACTGAAGGAAAACCAGAGATGGAAAGGTGAGTTGAGTGGAGTCAGTCGACTTGGTGAACATTTTACTGTGAATGTGGTTGTCGAAAAGTTAGTTGAAATACTGTCGCACAACAATAAATATGTGGTGACCTTTACGGATATTAGTCGACGCAAAGTATTAGAACGTCGATTAAGAATGTTGGTGGACACAGACTCTCTCACAGGGTGCTGGAACCGCCGCCGTTTTGATAAAGATCTTAATCATTATTCAAACTTAGCGGAGCGTTATGGTTACACGCACTCTTGTTTGGCGTTAATCGATTTAGATCATTTCAAGGCCATCAATGATAATCATGGTCATGACCAAGGTGATTCAGCGTTGAAAGAGGTCGCAGAACTGTTGAGAAATAACAGTCGAGACACCGACATCGTCGCGCGAGTCGGCGGCGAGGAGTTCGCTATCTTAATGCCCGAAACTAATTTGGCAGAAGCGTTTGAGGCGATGTATCGATTGAAAGAAGTGATTGCCAAAGGAACAACATTGAACCTGACTGTGAGCAGTGGTGTGTCTGAAATACAGGCGCAAGCCGAAGCGACCTATCGCAGTGCAGATAAGGCACTTTACCGCGCTAAAGGTAACGGGCGAAATAGAGTGTGTAGCTCTAGCTCAGGCTGTGCGACTCCAATTGCCCTTGGTTAGATGCTGGCCGTGCTTGGTTGATCAATCGAGCGGAGCCTAAGCCGAGATTGAGCGTTGGTAAATCTTCGGCGTAAGACCAGACACACGCTTAAACGCACGAGAAAAATGCGAGATGTTGGTGTAACCGAGCTGGCTAGAGATGTAGGTCAGCGTGTGACCCTCTTCCATCAGTTCGCAAGCTACCGAAAACATCAGGTTCTCTTTGATTTTTCGATAAGTGGTGTTTTCGTTCTTGAGTTTGCGTTGGAACGTTCGCACCGAAAAGTTAAGTAGCTCAGCGGCTTCTTCAAGAGAGAGATCTTGTTCTTTCATGTACGGCTTTAGAAGCTCATAAACGCTATCGGTAAAGCTGGTATGCCACTCAATCAGTGTCGGTTTAGGACTGAGTTCTTTAGAGGTTAGGCGAATTGGGAGTTGTAATATTTCTTCAGGAATAAGTACAGCTGTCGACGATTGATCAACAAACAGTTGGCAGCTACTTGGCACCAGTGTTTTGACGACATCGATGTCATGTCCTTGGAGACGCACCTTATTAGGTAACCATGGCGATTGGGATAAAATGGTTATTAATTCAATGATATATGTAATCGCAAAAGCTTCTCCCCATTGAAACATAGGGGAATTGTCTTCCGGGGCGGTTCGACAAAACCAGCTCTGACCGTGTTCTTGAATAAACTCGACTTTGCTCCCTGGGGAATCGTAGGCAAAGATTGAATTGATCTGTTTTAGTGCATCACCAATGGTTTCGAATTCGGTAAATTGATGCAAGACATTTGGGATGATTCGACGTCGAAATGCCAGTCCAAGAATATCGGTGAACCGAGATACGCCGAGTTGTGCCGATGTAAGATAAATCAAACGCTTAATGGATTCCGATGGCACAAAATCACTTTCTGATTCGATAAGGTCGGGTGGTAAACCGGAATCTTTCAGCAACAGATGTAAATCAAGACCATAGTCAGAAAAAACCTGAACCAGAATTTTAGCGTAGTTCGTTTGAATTACCGGGACTTGGTAGTGACTAGAGGTCATTGGAATACAATCCTGTATATATTGTTGCATTATTAGACGTGCATATCATTTGCAACGTTTTGTTTACTAAATCTAACCCTATTTACTTGAGTTTTCCATCGCTGGGTTTATTTTTAAAGTATTAATTTTGTTGATGTTAGTTATCTAGAAGGGAGTCCCATGTCAGAAACCAAAGGGAATAAGCAAGAAGCCAATGAAGAAGTTGGCCAGCAAGAAAATGGAAAAGACAAAGTAAGAAAGGTCACAAATTACCTATTGTTGTTTGTTGCATTCATGTTGATCTTCAGTGTCATTTCAGACCGAATCATCCCTATTACTGATAATGCTCGTGTAAAAGGTTATATCGTTCCAATCAAGCCAGAGGTGTCGGGTAAAGTACTCGATATTCTTGTTCAACCTAACCAACTCGTTAATCAGGGCGACAAGTTAGCCATTTTAGATGAGTCTGATTACCAAATAGCGGTCCAACAAGCTGAGCAAAATTTAGAGATTGCAGGCCAAAATGTCGGCGCTCAAACCGCGAGCATTGCTTCAGCCCAAGCGAAACTCACCTCAGCCATTGTTGAAAGACAAAACACCAAACTGCAAGCCAAGCGTGTTTTAGAGATGGCCGACAAAGGTGTGGTTTCTAAATCGGATGCAGATAAAGCGCGAGCAGCATTAGCGACCTCTCGAGCTGCGGTTGTTAATGCAGAAGCTGACCTTGACCGTGCTAAGAAACAAATGGGTAAAGAAGGCCAAGAAAATAGCCAAGTGAAAGCGGCGTTGTTGGCACTTGAACAAGCTCAATTGAACCTAGAGCGCACCGTGATTACCGCGCCGACACAAGGTGGTGTTTCTAACTTTAGCCTCTCTGAAGGTTTCTATGCATCAGCAGGGCAAGCAATCATGACCTTTGTTTCAACCGAAGATATTTGGATTGAAGCTTATTATCGTGAGAACAGCCTAGGTAACGTTGCTGTTGGTGATGAAGTTGAAGTGGCGTTAGATTTCGCACCGGGCAAAGTGGTAAAAGGGCGCGTAAGTAGTATCGATTGGGGTGTTGATTGGGGGCAAAATGACCAAGCAGGTAAGCTTGCTCAAGCTAGCCAACAAACGGGTTGGTTGCGCCAAACACAGATGCTTCCTATCACCATTGAATTTGATAATGAAGAAGTGACAGGCATGCTCCGAGTGGGTGGCCAAGCGGATGTGATTGTTTATAGCGGTGACAACTTTGTGTTCAACGCGATAGGCAAGGTATGGATTCGTTTGATTAGCGTATTGTCTTATGTCCGATAAGCCGATTCCTGACCAACAAACACAGCAACGGATCCTGCGATTTACTGTCGGGGTCACGTTGGCTGTTTTCTTGGCGGCGTGGATAAACTGGCCACTTGCGTTTGTGGCGCCAGTGTTCACGGCTAAGTTCTTAATTGATAAACCAAATCTCCATAAGGAAACGGTCTACGAATTGCTCTTGGCCGTTGTGGTAACAATGGGGTTAGGTTTATTGCTGTCGCGAGGAATTACCCATTATCCAATCCCATTGCTGATTTTAGTGGGGCTAATGATGCTTTGGGGCTACTACTTGTTTGTCGACCCAAAATGGAACCTGTTCGCCACCATACTGTTGATTGCGGTCTTGATGTTGCCATTCATGGCGATTGATAACCCCGGCGTGTCAGTAATGCTGGCCCCTGGCTTAGCGACCTCTGGTGTGGTTTCAGTCATGCTTTTTGCGTTAGTGCATGTGTTTTTTCCTGAGCCTAAATCGGAGTTCTCAGGCTTCGCTGCTGCACCACTCGAAAAGAAACAGCGTTGGTATGCGGCCTTTAGGGCGATGATTATCTCCTATCCAGTGGTTTGTTTTTTCTTTATTTTTCAAATATCTGAAGCTTTACTGACAATGATGTTCATTGCGTTGTTATCGTTGATGATTACGTCAGAGAAGTCGATAAAGTTGAGCGCTTTTCTGGTGATAAGTAACGGTATCGGGGGATTGCTGGCGATTGCTGCTTTTTCAATCCTTTCGATTGTTCCTAATATTATCTTCTACTCTTTATTCATAGGCTTGGTCGCTATTGTGATCGCCAAGAAGATCTATACGGTTCCCGAAAAAGCGCCAATTTTCGCCACTGCATTTAGTACGTTGTTAGTACTTGTCGGTAGCACTTTGATGAGCTCAGGCGACATCGATAGCAACACTCTTATACGCATATTCCAATTAGTGTTAATTGGTATATATATGATTTTGGCTTCTTTATTCCTAGAAACTCGGAATTGGAAGTTCCTACAAAATCAGCCTTAATTATGTCTTACAAGGACGTCTCATGAAGTTAACCGATGATTTTTCAAAACAGGCGATAGACGCTGCCATCAAGATCGCAGCAATTGCCATGCTCGTGTATTGGTGTTTCTCGATTTTGCGCCCATTTATTCTATTGGTTATTTGGGGGGCGATCATTGCGACTGCGCTCTATCCAGTTGCTGTCGCCATTTCAAATAAGACGGGAATGTCGAAAGGAAAAGCCAGCGCATTACTGAGCTTTATCGGAGTCCTGTTACTGCTCATTCCTTTAGTTGCGCTCTCTTCCGGTATTTACACCAGTGCTTCGGACCTAATGACAGGGCTACAGGACGGAACCTTGTCTCTGCCGAAACCCAAAGAGTCCTTGCAAGATATCCCATTAGTTGGCGAAAGAGTCTATGCCGCCTTGGTCCATGCTTCTTCGAATATAGAGGGCGTGTTTATCACGTATGCAGACGAACTTAAGATATTTGCTTCTAAAATGGCATCGATCTTAGGTTCATTGGGCGGTGGTTTTGTCCAATTTATTATCTCAACCATCATTGCAGGTGCGTTCATGAGTAACGCCGATAAATGTCAAACCGGTGTGACTCACTTAGTGGTTCGTTTAACGGATGGCAAAGGCGTAGAGCTCGTGCAGTTATCTAAATCGACTGTGCGCAGCGTTGTGCAAGGTGTGATTGGTGTTGCTGTGATTCAATCTATCATGTCGGCAATTGGTTTGGTCATCGCGGGTGTTCCAGCCGCGGCATTGTGGGCGCTAGCGGTGTTACTGGTCGCTATTATTCAGTTGCCGCCGATTCTTGCTTTGTTACCTGCCATTATTTACATGTTCAGTGTTGAATCGACACTGGCGGCGAGCTTGTTCTTAGTGTGGTGTATTTTGGTGAGCGGCAGTGACGCTATCTTGAAGCCAGTACTACTGAGCCGAGGGTCTCACATTCCAATGTTGGTGATTTTGCTTGGTGCGTTGGGCGGAATGGCGATGTCAGGCATCGTTGGTCTGTTTGTTGGTGCTGTGATACTGAGTTTAAGCTATGAGCTGATGATGGCGTGGCTTGGGCTTGAAGAGAAAAACCAACAAGAAACTGAGGAAAAACCAGCAGAGGCAGAGGAAAAATAGATGAAGCCAGTCTCTAAAGACGACAACTTCTACTTCTTATTCTATGCACTGTTGGTGTTGTTTTTTGGTTGCGCGGTGATGCAGCAGTTTTATCCGCAAGGCCAAAAAACAATCCTATTTCTCATCATCATTACGCTAGCGAGTTCAATTGTTGGTATCCATAAAGAGCGAGCCTTGTATCGCTCTTGGTATGGGCTGTTATTGATTACGGCGCTAGTGTCTGGTGTGTTTTCGTTTTTGGAAGGCTATAACCTGTCGATAGTGACGCTATCAGCGTTGGCTGTGTTCTTGTTTTCACACATTTACTCGGCGTTGAAACAGGTGATGAAAGCCAAAACGGTGACGCCCAATCACATTATTGGGTCAATCTGTATTTACTTGTTGTTGGGGTTCGCTTGGTCGACCATCTACTTGTTGATTTTAGAAATATTTCCCAACGCCTTTAATGGGTTAGAAGAGCAAATCTGGCTAACCAATTTGTTTAATGCGATGTACTTTAGCTTTATCACGTTGACTACGGTTGGTTATGGTGACATATCACCGGCATTACCTATTGCTCAGTTCTTTGTGTTTATGGAATCCATTATCGGCAGTTTTTACTTGGCCATAATGGTGGCAAGTTTGGTGAGTATTCGGCTTACACAGTCTCAATCCCAATAGAGCGGATACAAATAATAGATCATATACAAACAAGCCCGGCAATTGCCGGGCTTGTTCTGTTTTACGCTTTTTAAAGTCAAACCTAGCTTTGAGATTGAACTCCCTATGGGCTACGAATCTTATGCCTTAGTGTGAGCTACAAACCTTAAGCTTCAGTGACTTGTATCTTCTCTAATTCAGCGATGGTCGTTTGTGACACAAGCTGACCATCCATGTAATAGCTAACGTTTTGACCCTCTTTGATACCTGTCAGAGTTGCCGTTTCACCAGAGGTATAGACGATGTCCATTTGAACCGTGTTTTCGTCAATCTTAATCATCTCACCCGTTTCAATGGTGCGATTGTTTGAAATTGGCCCCACAGGTGCTTCTTTCAGGCTTGGGTCTAGGTCGTCGTTCACTTCGAAGTGTGTATCTGTTTTTGTATCAAATACGTGTGGCGAGCCACTGATTGGGTTTTTGCCTGTCCAAAATTCAAGTGAGTTGAATACGACATAGTCGGCTGCGGTTGTAATACCGTACACAGGCGCTAATAAGAAATTTACACCTGCACGAGCATAGCGGTTATCGACAACTTCAACGTTAAATTTCATCACTTTCCCTGTTACGGCGTTGCTGCCGATACAACCAGTTAGCGCAGAAGCCAAAACCGTTAGTCCTACAATTTTAAGTGCAATCTTTTTCATTTTAGTACCTGTATAAGTTAGAAGTCTGTTTTGTTGGAACAGGTGTAGTATGGTTTTTATTCGATTCATAGTTTTACCATTTAACGCCACTGACGATATAAAATGCACTCGGACTTTTGGCATAAAGCTAGGTATGAAACTAGGCACAAAAAAAGCGCGACCTAATAGGGCGCGCTTTTGAGTATTTGGATAAGTCGTAATGAAAACAACGACTCCAATACAGAATTACTTCATCACATAGGTATAAGCCGATATGACAAGCCAGCGGAAAAATCGAAATAAAAGGGTAGTGGCTTTAACGGTAAACTTGGCTATTGATACCGTTGCTTCTGCACCAACGCTAACGCACTTATGCAGATCGGATTCTTTGTATTCTGAATAGGTCATATGGTTTCTCATTTCTCGCGGTTGTCTTTCATATGTAAGTAATGACTCCTGTCTGGCGATATACCCTGTGCGACTAATGTACGAATATTCATCGATAGAAACTTACCATTTAATGCCAAGTAGTGTAAAAACTAGCCAAAAGATAACGTGTTGAGAGAAATTAAGTACGTACCTAGATGTAACCTATCAAGTTACCGAAAAAACGAGGTTATATAGTGGTATGATCGCGGGCTCAGCACCATAAGTGATAAAGAATAGGAAACAGAATGACTCACCTTACCGATCAGCAAGAAGCTGCAATGGCGACGTTTAAGGAAAACTTACACCTTCCAAATGGTGGTTTTCATAAACTGATTATCGATCTAAGTAAGGAATATCAGCTGCCTTTTCAAAAGGTGCGCGCCGTTTTAAAGAAAGCTCAAAAAGACGTGGAGCGACAGATACGAGAAGACTTTACCAGTGTTGATGACGCGGTACTGAGCCAAGCCAATTGGGTAAATATCATTAAGTCGAAACTTGTTGAGTTAGCGGAACAAAACCAAACGGTCATGGATAAGCTGCAACAAAATCTGAAGTATCAAAAAGTGTTGTCGGCAACCAATGGTTCAATCGCAAGTGAAGATGAACGTGATGAGTTGATTGAAGAATTGATTCAAGCTTATGAAAAAGAGGTATTCAAACCTTTACTGGCTATGCTGCATACAACAAAGCTGTATTGGAAATTAATGCTGGTGGATGAGACATGTAAGATGAATGAGGAGAATCGTGAGAAATTCAGTGATTACCCTCAACACATGCAAGCTGCAGAACACTTATATACTCTTGATCAGAAGTTAAGGTCGATGCCGTTAACTTATTAGTCCATGAATGCAATGATAATGACTCATTGGTGATTCAGAGTTTGATATAAGTTGGTTTCAATAGAAGTACGATAACCTAGCTAGCGTTAGCCGCGTGTGAAATGCAAAAAGGGCTAGGTTTCTGTTCTGTTTTACTTCTACTCTATTTTGTTCTGCTAGAGCGAATTGAGGGTGACATCTTTTACATCTTTGGGACTAAACGGTGTTTCTTTTTGTAGCCTATGGGAAATGCTATAGGAGTGTGAAATGTCCTAGGGTGTTTCCGTTGCCTGAAACAATAGTTCCGATGCTTTCTCGTTCATTAAATTCAAAATCGATGAGATAACTGTGATGTTGTAGCTTGGGCAATATGTGGCGGTGGAGTATATCGCTATTGAGCTGTCGAATCTCTGTGACCCATGAAATTTCTTCTTTGTGTAAGTCTATTTTAATCTTGAGCATTTATTACCTTTTAGTTTATTGACTGATTTGTCGCGTGATAGTTGGTACCAATGGGTTTGTCGTGTTGTTCTGCGTGACATAACTGTGCCTTGTGTTTATTACATTTATATTTAAGTGATCGATCTATTTTGACTTCGCTAGCAAAAGAGCGAATGACGATAGATCGGTAGTGAGGATCGAATTTAAAAGCTATTGAATGACTATCTAGGTGAAAGCTGACGCAGAGATGGTGTAACGAGGAAATCGAGAACTGTCTTTGAGGAACTTGGACTTACTTTAGCATTAACAGCTCTATAGATTAGAGCCAAGTGGCGCACTATACGCCTAGTTTTTTGAATTGCAACTCTATTTTTAATTAAATTTAAAAATATTTTTGATTGATTTGCCGTCGCTTGTTGAGAGTTAAATGAGCGAAGGACCGATAATTCACCATGATACCTGACCGATGTTTGGCTTTGCACCGCTTTGTGTTCTTTGTCATTAGTGGTTTTATTTGTTCAGCTAATTTAGAGATGATTAAGTCTCTGTTATATATAATCTTTACATTGTAAATTTCAATTCGTGACTCTGAGATTTAGCGTTGTGATTCTGGAGTTTAGCGTTGTAATTACAGGGTTTTCGAGCACTTTTCCCCATCAGTTTATTCTTCAGATTGATGATCATTTTCCTCTCCGCGTCTTTTTGTTATTTCTGATCCCTAGTATCTCTCCTGACTACGCAAAATATGAATACTCACTTTTACATTTCTGAATAATAAAGTTGTTGTGTCGCCAGTTTAACGCAAATATAATTGATAATAGTTCTTACTTGCGTTACGGGTTTGTTATCAAAGCAATGACAGACTTTAAATTATCGTTATTTAGCCGTTGTGTACGCCCCATACTCGCCTATGAGTAATGTGACTTTCATTGTCATGAGTGGTGGTTAGTATCAATGGCAAAGGAAGAAACATGAAGAAAACAATCAATTCAGTTCGCCAGTTGTTAAGCGGGCTTGCCATCGTTCTTGCATCATCATTACTGATGACCGCTCAAGCGAAAACCGTGACCATTGAACACGTAAAGGGCACGGCGCAGTTTACTGAAGTACCACAGCGCGTTGTGGTACTTGGCTTTGGTAGCTTGGATGTGCTTGATCAAATTGGTGTACAGCCAGTTGGTGCGCC